>ERZ791614.150-NODE-150-length-51795-cov-5.277716_pt1 | contig 51795 bp, 45 predicted proteins | sample MGYA00510274_ERZ791614 | MGnify/ENA primary metagenome ERZ791614 (study PRJEB30046, sample SAMN00715221) | human gut metagenome | study: EMG produced TPA metagenomics assembly of the A metagenome-wide association study of gut microbiota in type 2...
ACATATTCATGGAAACCAGAGAATTTACATCAACAGCCACAGCGTCTGCCTCTGCTCCATCTGCAGTCTTTACGATGTTCTTGGTTTCCACAACCTCAGTCAAGTTTCCATTCTCATCCATCTTACAGATACCGCGAGTCACACCGCCGTTATCGGACAGAGTGTTCTTCAAAACGAAACCAGCCATACAAGACTTGCCGCCATTCACAAGATATTCATGGACAGCCTTAAAGCCTTCCTTGCCATAGTAATCATCTGCATTGATTACAATGAACGGGGTCTTGATTACCTTCTTGGCTACAAGCACGGCCTGTCCGGTTCCCCACGGCTTTGTACGGCCTTCCGGAAGTTCTCCCGGAATATCGTTGATATCCTAGAAAGCATAGTCAACAGTTACATTATGAGAAGAGCAAATGGAGGCAATGCGATCACCGATGACTTCTTTGAACTCCTTCTCGATATCCTTACGGATGATAAATACCACATGATTGAAACCAGCCTCAATCGCATCATGGATCGAGTAGTCCATGATGATATGGTTTGCATCATCGACTGGCTCCAACTGTTTTATTCCTGTTCCAAATCGGCTACCGATTCCGGCGGCCATGATAAGTAATGTTGTGTTCATATTTTTTCTTTCCTATTTTTTTAATTAACTAACATATTATATATATACTGATTAGAACGATTTCTCAATGTATTTAATGTGTGTTCCACCTGTATATAATCAATTTTTCTGTTACCATTGGTTTCTCCATAATTCCTATTGCTCAAACCACACCAATTTAAAATATTATCAATTCTATCGTCTTTTTTTATTTTACCAGTTTGATCCATTGCTCCTACTCGATAAAACTCTTTTTTAAAAATAATGGAAAACGCAATCCCATGAAAAGAATTGGAACATACACATTCTGCATTTTCAATCAGATTTAAAAAAGCGTCTGGTGCCACATCCCACATGACTTTTATTCCATATTTTTTAGCCTTTATTGCACTATATCCCGTAAAGGGAGTTACAATTTTGCACCCTCCCAACCTCTCAGCTACTCTTACTGTCTGTTTTAATGCATCTTCATCATAGTTGATCGTATAAAGGAATATATACTTTTCTTTTAAGATACGCTCTTTATCGTATAGTCCCGAATAATCTTCTTTTGTAAGTAAAAATGCAGGATCCAAAACGGTCTCAATGCTTCTTTTTGTATGATTTTCAAGAAATTCTCTTGTATCAATTTCTCTTACTGAAACATTCTCAAATGTCTCCATAGCACTACAAATTCTATCACAATCAACTTCATTTAAATGTGAACCACAGCTTACAGCATATGTAGACTTCTTGGAAATACCCGGAAGAAAAAATGCCTCTGAAAAATCTCTTGCAGTCGTGTTCCAAATCTGATCACTTCCAGCTATAACTAAATCATAGTTACCAGCAATTTTTATCGCTTCCTCTGTTGTAGTACAACGCTTCGTCATTTTTAAATATTTTTCACGCATTTCTGAGAAAGCCAAAAATCTCTTAGATAACGCTTTATAATGCCAGAACGATATTAAATTTCTTAATATATCCTTTTTAGAATGAATTTTTCTAAAAATAGCATATTGCTGTTGCTGTGATTCTGGTTGAAAATCAATAATCTCATTTTCAACGTTATCAAAATGAGTTGTTATATATTTTTGTAGTGCATAGGCTTGAAGAAATGAGCCGTTATTATTAGGCGCATGAAATGTTATAGTTGCTGTTTTCATATTATTTAACGCCATTAACTATGGCATTCTCTCCTTTCATTTTATTAAAACCGATTCATTACACTTTCAGGCAACAATTTACACAGATGAAATAACAATTTCCCCATATGCCATTTCAGCATATAGAATGGGAGTGCTTTCACTGCTACAACCGGCGGATAGTTTTTTACCGCCTTCTGGACATCAGGATTATTAAGATACTCGACATAAACAGCATAATTTTCTTTTGAAGATGCTTTTGAATTATGGGAAAGCCTCAAGGCAAGCTGAACCGCTGAGAAAATCAAAGTTCCCTGCCAAAATTCATTTGTATTGACTCCGCCTTTTATTGCCATCGAATCAATTTGTTTACGAGCATCAATTAATTTGATTTTATTTCTTGTCATTAAAATCGGATTTCCATTACTCGTAACATTAGCACTTCCTTCTCGAATCGTCAGATAATAAAGGGTACGTTCCTGAACTCCAATTGATTCAGCAAAGAGCAAATAGGTATTGATAAATTTAGTATCTTCTCCCAAAGAGAGAGAAGCATCAAATTGAAGGTTGTTCTTTTTTATCGTTTCAACATCCAACATGATTCTCCAAAGTGCCGTATGCTCTTTTCCAGCGCGCAAACCTCTTTTTCCTTTTAACCACTCATTTACATCCTCGTATGAATGTCCCAGAAAAGAAGGAATCACCTCTTTTGCAATCTGATCGTCCCGGAAACTTCCATGTAACTCAAAGACATGTTCATTTTCCTTTTTTCCTAACACTTTATCTGCATATCCATACAGTACAGCATCCACGCTCTGAGCAATTGCAAAATTCACACAGCTCTCGATCAAATCATTTTCAAATGTATCATCCGAGTCAAAGAAAAATAGTTTTTTTCCTTTAACCCTTTTAAGGCCATTGTTTCTGGCTATAGAAACACCTTGGTTCTTTTGATAATAGTACTCTACGCGATGATCTTCTCTCTGATACTCTTTAATTATCTCTGCCGTACCGTCGCATGAGCCATCATCAACAAAGATAACCTGCAGATTTCGATACGTTTGTGCCTTTAATGATTCAATCATTGGTTTTATATATTTTTCTGTATTATACGCTGGTATTACAATGGATACCAAATCACCTTTCTCTAACATCTACTTCCTCCAGCACTTTACTTATGCAGCAATTGTTTGATTTTCTGTCTGGTTTCTTTTGGCAAAACTCTTCTAACAATACTTTTCGCTTTCTGTTTCGGAATACGGCACCAAAAGTAAAATTCAACCGCACCATATCCCCATTTTCTATACATATCCAGTACATTTTTTCTTGCTTTCGTAAGTTTCACCGGATGTACCAGCTGCGTATTTCGCTTTGCTGCTTTTTCAAAGGTTGATTCGTAATAATCAAATTGCTCTTTTATTTCATCAAAAAAAACAATTCCCTTATCGCTATTAATTAAGCTAACGGAAATACCATTTTTTTCGCTCAGCCGGCCTCCATTCTGTTCTAATGTCTCTGGATGTTCCTCTTCAATTCCCCAGTAATCACCAATCGTAATGTCGCCCGTTCGTTTTCCATTTGCGTATTTACAATGATAACAATTTTCTCTCAACGCAATAGAATTAATAAACATATCAAAATAAGACGAATCTGAACTAGCAGTCCTATAATATTCAGTACTTCCATCCACTTGAATGTACTTTGCGGTTAAATTGTATCCCCAACCCGAAGATTTATCCCGAAATTTAAATTCACTGATCTCTCCACCAATTTTTTTCTGTGTGTAGTGGATGTAATCATTAAAAAATTGTTCACTTGGAACGCCATGACAAATAATATCTACCGTCAGCAGATTCGGGTAATCTTTCCTAAGATACGATTTTAAAGCATCCACCTGACAAGGAGTGCCTGAAAATAGAACGAAAATATCATTCTTTAATTTCTTCTGGACATCTTTAAAAATATTTCCTAAAGAACTCTGTACATACTTTGAACCTTGCAAATGGTAGAGTTCCTTTTTTGTCTCGCAGCAGACATGTCGAATATGCAGTTCATGTTCTTCATGCTGCATAACCGCTCCATATACACATCCACCTTGTTCCAGCACCTGCACTGCCATTGTTGCAAACAAACCACCCGAAGCAGATTTTTTTACAAGGTCATTATTCTTACTTGCAATCGCATATACTCTCTGTGGCTGTTTTCTGGTTGGTTCATTTTGAAATGCACATACCTTTTTACAGGCACCGCACTCGACACATTTTTCTGCATCAATTTTAGGGTATACAAATCCGTATTCATCTTTTTCCATGTGGATTGCAGTCTTCGGACATATATTCATACACGCCCCACAGCCACAACAATCCTTCTTTTCCGCAAATAATTCTATCATTTTTTATATCCTTATTTCTGCTGAATCCTTTGAACAAGTTTCTCAATATGGAACATTCTTGCAATTAAAGAAACTGCATCTGAGAATTCTGGTATTTTAAACAACATTAAAACAATTACAGCATTTGATATCAATACACACACCGCTGCTTTTACAATAAAACCTACCCAGCCTTCTCCCGGGATGAGGCCAATCACCAGATTTGTGATCAGTGTTGCTATTACTGCCGTCAACAAATAATAACCAAGTCTTACAATATAATCTTTAGCACTTCTTTTAAAAATCAGTTTAAAGATATTCGATGTGATCCACGGAGCACTAATAATAACCATACTAACAATTGTTGAAAGAACGATTCCATAAAGTCCAAGAAATTTTACTATCAATAGATTCAGGCCTAAATTTGTTATTCCAGAAAGAAGCGGCCTGAATCTATCTTCATGCCAAATACCGCCTGCATCCTTATAGACACTAGCCATCATAATATACTCATATACCCAAAAATAAACACACAAAAGAATTACTAATGGATACGGCAGTAGTAAGTCTTTTCCCATCCAAAGTTTCATGAAAGGCTGAAACAATCCAGAGAAACAACTGACACAAAATGCTGTAATCCAACATGCTAAAAACGTAAAAATTCGGTAATCGTGATAGTTCTTTTCAGTATCATACACGATCATACTATTTCCAACGCCTGCGGTAATAGACGAATAAATAATTGCAACAAAACCCATGACCGCATTAATGATATAATAGTAATTCTGATATATTGCAAGTGCTTCCAACCCCAGAAAAGCTGAAATAACCACTGTATCTGCCGAACTTACAATCGTGAAGCCCAATTTTGAAGTAAACAAATCTTTGATTTTCTGGTTGATTTCTTTTACGCTTTCTTTCGGAAGTTTTCCTTCTGCCTGATATTGTGGATACAGCTTATTTGACACGATTGCAGTCAAAATATTATTGAATATCTGTGACAGCAACAGCACACACACATAGTAATAATAATTATGAAATGCAAAAAGCGTTCCAATCTGCAGAATATACTTGCATGTATCTGTAACAATCGTCACCTTGCTGACAACATCCTGACGCTGATGAGCCTGTAAGATACTATTCTTGTACGCAAAGAGCCAGTATGTGAATACTGTTGCCATTAAGTTCAACAGATACAGTACATAAATATTAATGCCATCCGGAACATCGCCAGCAATCAGTTTCGGAATAAACGGAAGCAGCACCATGCCTGCGGCAAACACAACCAATCCGATTGCGCGATAATAAACTTTATACAGCCTCATTAACGCACAAATCGTTTTTGAATCTTCTTGTGCAATAGGCTTATACATAGAAAACACCATTGCGCTTCCTACACCTAACTCCGCCAAATTTAATACCTGAAGAATTGAGGTAAACAAGCTATTTAGTCCAAGATATTTTACCCCTAATTCATACATAATAATTGTGCGCATGGCAAATGGCAGCACAAGTTGATATATTTTCAAGATAACTCCAAATATTATGTTGCGTGTAGCATTTCTGCTTCGGTTCATTTCCATTCTCTCTAGTCTCCCAAACGATTAGTCTTCAATCGCTTTCGTTATGTCCTTTATCGCATTTTCTGCAAGTTCCAGTCTTTTGCCAGTTACAACCGTATAATCAATCTCTTTCTGAAAATCAAGATTTTGTATGTCTTCCTCTTTAATATATCTTTCAGGAATTCCAAGCTCACCTAATATGTTACGAATACGTTCATCATCTACATATTCTCCGTTAATATAGTCATTAACAGAAAAGAATTTTTTCTCGAAAATTATAGAAAAAGCTGTACCATGAAAAGAATCTGAAAGGACAAGATCCGAATTCATGACAAAACTCAGAAAATCTTCCGGACGATTCTTATCCCGGATAATTCTAATGCCCGATTCCTTTAATTTTGCAATCTGAGTCGCTGATCTACACACAAGAACCGTATAAACCGGCTTCTCTAACAACTTCGACACCTTTTGTGCTGTTCGAATTGTAGACTCCTGATAATTTGCGCAGTACATAAAAATATATGGCTTTTCTACAATACGCTTAGAGGCAATCGCAGCAAATACTTCTTTCGTTTGGAGCAAACTGGGATCCGGCTGCACTTTAACTTGCTTGTCTGTGTTCAGAAAGTGTGAAATCTTTTTTGCTCCGCTGTGTTCCCGAATCGATATATAATCAAAATCCAGTATGTTTTTACGGAGTTGATCATCACATACATCTTCGTTATATGTCGCAGTATTCACGCTTGCAGCATATGCAATTTTCTTATACGATTGTTTTCCCGGCAAAAAGAAAATTGGGTCGCAATCTTTGGCCGTCACATTCCAAATTTGATCACTACCACATATCACAGCACCATAGTATTTTGAAAACTCTTGTGGAGATGAAGCCCGTGTAAACTTGCAGGCACTCAATGGGAGATGTTCCTCTCGAAATTTCTCGAATCCTTTTTTCTGCTTCCACAGAATATCAAAAACAGACAATCTGCGAATATTAGCAGCAACATTATGAACACTCGTATTTTTTTCAAAGATCCGATACTGTATACTATATGATGCCGGCTCATAATCTATAATTTCAACAGCATAGCCTCTTTTGCTCAACAAATCGCTCAGCGCAAAAGCCTGAAGTACTGATCCATAGTTAATTGATTTATGAAATGTCAGTATTCCTATCTTTTTCACACAATCACACTCACTTTCACCTTTCATTTTTATACAAGGCAATATGCGATCATCATTCCCTTAAATTTTGTTGGAAAGTCAGATTTCAATACATATTCTTTCACATATTGTCGACATATTTTTTTCGTTTTTTCCTTTATATACTTATCCTCTAATGTTCCCCTTTTCAATGAGCCATTTCTTATGGCCTTGGTTGCATCTCGACGGATAAAAATTGCTTTTTCTACCAGTAATTTCTTCGCAATCTCCAAATTCACTTTATCGTTATTATCCAGTAATACACAAACAATTTTTTCGAGCGCATCAAGTTGTGTCACCTTCTTCATTGAAAATGCAGCGCTTGTCAATCCATTCGGCTGAACATCATAATTGTACAACTTCTTAGGAACTACAACACAATTTTGAATCCCACTCGCATATTGGATCACAAACAAGAGGTCTTCACAAATAAAGATATCCTTTTTAAATCTAATTTTGTCAGTTTCAATTATCTTGCGCAAAAACAGTTTATTCCACAGATATCCTCCAATCTCCGGATTTGTCAAGAACTGGAATATTGCTTTTTGTTTATTCAGATAAACAACCTCATTATTATTACAATTCGATGTATAATAGCATGCACATAACTGAAATGAAACGCCGTTCATAAACGTTACCATTATCTCTAGTGCATTTTCCGTAAGCCAATCATCCGCATCACAAAAAGCAACCCATTTCCCTTTTGCATGCTCCAAAGCATAATTTCTTGCTTGTGCCGGGCCAGAATTTTCAATTAAGTAGCCCTCTATTCTACTATCTTCTCTACACTTCTGCTGTATAATTTCTTGTGTAGCATCTTTTGAACCATCATTTACAATAATAAGCTGCCAATTTTTATAAGTTTGTTTCTGAATGGATTCAATTGCTCTTGTGATTGTTTTTTCGGCATTGAAGGCCGGCATAATAATCGAAATACTGTCAGTAGATAGCATCTTCATCTCGCCTCTCTTCTTTGGCATTGGTTGCACAATTTATAAGTGCCAAAAACACATAAAAGAAGACACCAAATGTAATTTCTATGATGCCTGCCACAATAAGGGCAAAGAGCCAAAATTCACACCATTCAACTACATCCTTATTTCTTTTATATCGATTTCGTGTAGCTATGTAGCATAGTAATACCAATGTCGCTGCACCAAGCATGCCAAACTGCACTATAATATGTAGCATTCCATTTTGTGCATTACTATACAAACGTTCTTTTACTATTAATGTGTTATATCCATACCCAATCCAATAATTTTGGGTTATAATGTTCATCAGAATTTCATAAATTCTAACGCGTGCATTCATTGTTGCAGTTTCATTGATAGAAATCAGTAGCGCATTAACTCGTGGAATACTAAGTATCGCTGTCATACTCAGTGGCAAAGCGCCTGATAAAACAGTCGCTATTGCAATACTCAGTGGTTTTTCTAATATCTTACGGATTGGGAGCACCAGCATTAAAATAAGAACAGTCAAATAGCAGACTACACCTGTTGTACAGTATAAATATGCACTAAAGGCCATACCAACAACACAAAAGGCAATTACTTTAACCTTTGCTTTTACAGTATTCTGTATTTCCTCTATATGAATAATGCCCCAAGAGCAAAACATTACCAAAAAATAATAAGTCAGTAAAAATTTATTTCCTACAAAATACGGTTCATACCAACCTGCATCTACCCTTCCAGCTAAAATTACAGTAGCCATTGTTGGAATGAAATATACATACGAACATCTCAAAAAGACTTTTGCTACTTTGTTTATCCCACTAGCTTCCGTCACAATTAACGGAATAATAAAAATAGCTAGCACACTAAATGGATGCAAGAAGTCGTTCATTATCGCAGAAATCCCCCATATTCCATAGTTATGAACTGAGGAAATCAATGTAATACCCGCGTAAATCCAAATAAACCATGTTTTTTTTAGAAGTTCCGAATTAAAATGACTTATAATATAAATCATACATAAAATCGAACAGAAGAACCGCATTCGCAATGCTGTTTGATATCCGAATGAGTATATCGGAACAATTACAATCCACAAGGAAATCAATGCGAGTGTACTTATAGTTATTTTCATTCCATGATTTTCATTCATTATTTTCTTCTCCCCACATTGTATAGCCTATACGCTTTCTTATAAACCTCCGCATATCCACTTATCAACCAATATCCAAATTTTCGCTGAATTGATATGGATTCGGCCCCTTTCCACAATGTTTTATTTTTACAAAAAATCTCTTCTATCTGCTTGCATACTTCATTTGCAATTTTAGAGTTTGCCTTAACAGCCAAATTATAATTATATGCAAGCTGTTTAAATAGATGCTTATACATTTTGTCTTTATCTTTTTCTGAAATATTTGCGACTGATATGAACTTACAATCCATATCTATTACTTTAGCAATATCTTTTTTGGGAATAATCTTATTTTCTCCCATAATACTATCTGTGCGAATTCTGTAATTATATCTTCCATCTAAAGAAAAAACCACCTTATTCGCCATCAAAAAAGACCTCGGTGTGTTCTCAACATCCTCGTAAATCAGTCCTTTGGCAAATGGGCAGCTTTTTGCAATATCACTTTTAATTAACTTGCCCCATGCAAACCATATCTCTCTTTCGAAGGCAAATTCCAACATTTCAATGCCAGTTCCCTCCACTATTTTATTGGTGAGGAGATCTGGAACATTTTTATTGTTGGTCCGCTTACATGTACATGCAACAATTTCCGCATTGTGAGTTACTGCACAAGATACCATCCATTCAATCGTGTCATCTTCTAAGTAATCATCACTGTCTACATAGAGTATGTATTCTCCTGATGCCTTAGATAGCCCCGCATTTCTTGCATCGGACAAACCACCATTTTTTTTATGGATAACAGTTATTCTATCATCTTGATTCTTCCACGCATCGCACATTATCGGGCACGAATCCGGAGACCCATCATCTACCAAAATAATTTCCAAGTTTTGATATGTCTGATTTACTATACTACTTACGCACTCATTCAGATATTCTTGGACATTATATATCGGTATAACAACACTGACTTTATGTATCTCTTTCATCTAATTGCCCTCCATTATCTCTCTACTCTAAAAGTGTTTTTAGTTTACACGTGGCTGCCTCTATAGAATAATTTCTTAAAAAGAAGTCATAATTTTCGGGGCAAAATCCATTTCCAAAATCAAGATTATTTATTGCTTTTGCAAATTCTTCTTCATTATTACAAACAATAATGCTTTTTCCAAGTAAGTTTCCGGCTAATTCTTTATAACCAATCAAGCTTTCATCTGTTCCTATAAATATCTTTCCATAGGATAGAGCTTCCGCTGTTTTCACTTTCATTCCTGCCCCCTCAAAAATAGGGCCAACAACAACATCTGCATCTTCATAGTAAGGTGACAAATCTTCTACTCGACCAAGAACCTTCACATTACTATTGTTACTAAATTCCTCCTTCAATAAGTCCATTCGGTTACCAACCAATGTAACTTCATAATTAATTTTAATAAGAGGTGTCACATTTTTAATAAACCATCTGAACCCGTTTACATTTGGATAATAGTATCCTCCTACAAACAAAATATTACATTTATCTGAATCAATTCTACTGCTCAGTTTTGGTGTTGGCAAAATAATGGGCAACAACATTTCTGGAGATTTATGATAATATTTTTGAAAGAGCTTTTCTTCCCGTTTGTTTAATACAATATTGACATCTGCATATCGGGCAGTTTTTCTTTCATTACTAACTAACGATATCTGAACCGGTATGGACTTAGGATTCTTTTTCGCCCACTCAACTGCAAGATATCTTTTTATATCATGATAGAATGATGCAACTTTGACTTTAGGACAGTATTTCTTTATGATCCTAATTGCATTTCCATAAATCGAGTCATCTAAGAAGAATAACTCTACATTTTCTCTATTAATCGTTTCTATAATTTCAGAAATAATTTCCGAATTAATTTTTCCTGTATTACCTTTTAATAAATTTATAAGTCTTATAGGTAGTTTATTTACGACTTTTTTTACCTGAATATCTTTTTGATCTGCGACCTCTTCTGTTCCGACCAGTGCAAAAACTATCACATTTTCTTTACCGAACGCTTGGTACAAGGCCTTAACATGCGTTCTGGCCAAGCTTTGTGCTCCACTTGCACTTCCAAACAAAAAATTTGCTACACACAGTACCTTTTTCATTTGAATCTCCACTACTATCTTTTCTTTAACACCGCTGGGTTCCCATAAGCGACACAATTATCTGGGACATCCTTAGTAACAACACTTCCAGCACCAATCACTACATTGTTTCCTATTTTAATTCCACCAATAACGGTGGCATTTGCGCAAATTGAAACATTATCTCCAATTGTAGGCGTAATCTCACTTCTTGAACCATTGCCTTTATTTCCAATAGTAACCCCTTGATAAACCGACAAATTTTTTCCTGCCTTATATAAATTCACAACTGTTCCATGTCCATGATAAATAGTGAGCCCCCCCCCGATTTGTCCGTATATTTCCAAGTCTTGCTTGATTGGATATAAAATCTGAAATATCAAAGACAGACCTTTATTTTTGTCATGAATCCTATAATACACAATGTTTCTAAAGCACTTATTTCTCAGTAAGTTCTTATTTAAACTGCTCAAACTTATATCCGCAGAGCCTATGTACCAAAGATTTCTTTTCAAATCTTCTTCAATTATTTCATTTATTTTCAAGGCCAAACAAATTAGCAATACCGGAATGGTTCTAATATAGTTTATAAGATAAAATCCCCTCATCATGTTCCTCGCTCATTTCAATTAATTATATTCTCTGCTTATAAAAATCCAAAACATTAGCTTGAAATACACTAAAATCAAATTTTTCCTTGTATGTTATGTAAGCATGCTCTCCCATTTCTAATCGCTCTTTTTCATTTTGCGCCAATTCTATTACCTTTTCCGCAATTTCCTGTGCGCTACGTGGTGCAATCAAAAAACCGTTATTCCCATTTTCAATTATTTCTTTTGTTCCGTCTACCGCCGTTCCAATTACAGGTCTATGAACTGAGAAAGCTTCAATCGGTGTTAACGGAAGACCTTCCCACAGCGAACTTAGTACAATATAATCCATTTGGGCAATGATATTTTGAATATCAGAGCGATATCCTAAAAAAACAATATTGTCTTGATTATATTCTTCTTCAACTTTTCGCTTCAAAGACTGTTCATCTTCGCCCTGTCCAACAACAACATACTTCAACTTATCTATTGATTCGTGCACCTTTTTATATGAATCAATAAAATATTCCATACCTTTTTGTTCGGAAAGTCGCCCTATATTTCCAACTATAATATAGCCATCTTCTTTTAACTTTTTCAAATAAGCATCCGGTTTAATAGATTCCATATAAGGTTTGACAGCATTATGTATTACTGCCACTTTATCTTTTGACAGATGGTAGTAATCAACCAAATTAGTCTTTACTTCTTCACCACATGCTATAACACTAGCATTTTTGTATGCAAATCTTGTAAGTCCATTCTTATCGGTAAATGTATTATGAGCCGTGGCAAAAAATTTCAAGCGACTATTCTGCTTTTTCAACAATGCAGTGTAAAATGCCGCCATTCTATGATGCACATGAATAATTGTAATTTCTTCTTTTTTTACAATTTTTTTTACTTGGCTCAGTGTTGAAAAAATTGTTTTTAAATCTTTTTTCTCTATATCCGGTATCGTGTAGTGTTTAATCCCCATAGTTTGTAAGCGTTTTTCATTTACTCCACCACATGAGCAAACCACAACTTTATTCACTACTGGATTTAATATTTCACAAAGCTGTAATACTACATTTTCAGTTCCACCAAGTCCCATTGTTCTTGTAAACAATAAAACATTTTGATTCTGTAGTGTTTCCATGACTCGCTCCAATCTAATACATTATTTTCTATACTTAATCGCTAGACCAAGAATCTTTCGATCATCCACCAAGTAACGTTTTGCCATCCGTTTGGGATCTTGAGTAATCCTAAATAGCCACTCCAACCCATGATTTGCCATCCAGCGTGGAGCCCTCTTAATATTTCCGGCCTCAAAATCGAAACTAGCCCCTAGCCCAAAAGAAATGGGAACTCCAAGCTCTGCACAATGATGATACATAAACTTTTCTTGCTTCGGACATCCCAAACCAACAATCAAAATATGTGGGGTTGCCTCTTTTATCATGGATTTAATTTTATCCATTTCCACAGGGTCTTTTTCAAAGCCGAATGGAGGAGAGTATGTACCAACGACCTGTAGGCCCTTAAATCTATTCATAAGATTTTCTGCCGCTTTTGCTGCCACGCCCTCTGCCGCACCCAAAAAGAACATCTTATATCCTTTTTCAGCAGCCATCTCGCAAAGAAGAGGAAACAAATCAGATCCAGATATCTTCTCCTTAATCGGTGTGCCGTACCAGTTAGCAATCCACAGCAGAGGTTTACCATCTGTCAGAATTAACGATGCATTCTTGTATACTGCCTGCAGTTCCTTATTTGTTTCAAGCTGCACAATATGATCCACATTAGGTGTCACCACATATGCGCTTTTTTTTTCCTGAATCAGCTGATCAATGGCCCGCAATGTTTCCTGCATTGTCAGGTTATCAATCTCCGTATTCATAAATTTCATTCTTGCCATTTATTCATCCTCACCACTGACTGATTTAGCACCGAACCTTAATCAGCTCTGCATCTCCAACAACAAGACACCTGCCCAACCCAGCTGGTAAAAACAGCGTTTCACCCTTGCTGAATCGCATCGGTCTCTGTTCCGCATCCATCGTCTGCACTTCACCATATCCATCCAGGCACATTAACACCTGAAAAGATGCATCCATAACAGAGAATGCAAAACCTTTCGTTACTTGTATTCTTTCTGTTTCAAAATATTTACAACGGCAAAGTAGTTCACGAGAGCAGCCAGAATAGTATTTCACTATTCTCGGTTTCTGGCTCACATCTGGTGCAACTTTCATGTTCATAACCTGCACAGCCTTGTCAAAATGCAGCTCACGTTTTTTACCATTCTTATCTACGCGGTCATAGTCATAGACTCGATAAGTCACATTAGAACTTTCCTGAATCTCAGCCACCAGTATGCCCTTACCAATACCATGTACAGTTCCAGCTGGAACAAAATAGGTGTCTCCCTTGTGGACTGGAACTTTTTGCAAGTGTTTATCCAGTGTTCCTGTTTCAATCGCTTTCCGGAGAATTTCTTCCGTTACCTCATGCTGGAAACCATAAATCAGGCTGGCTCCTTCGTCAGCATCAATGACATACCACATCTCCGTCTTGCCGTTGTCGCCTTCATGCTCTCTTGCATAGTCATCACTAGGATGAACCTGAACGGACAAGTCTTTCTTTGCATCAATAAACTTAACCAAAACTGGAAGTTCACCATTTTCAACTTTTGTACCGAGGTACTCCGGATGTGCTTTCAGCACGTCGGCAAGTGTGTTCCCTTTATATGTACCATTTGCCACATAACTTGGACCGTCCGGATGAACCGAACACTCCCAAGTTTCTGCTAATGGTGTTAAATCAATTTTTTTACCATATTCTTCCCGAAGTCGAGTACCACCCCACAAATAATCTTTACCCGTCGGAATTAATTTCATGATTTCCATTACTCTGTCTCCCACTGTTTTTTATTCCTTCGGAAATTTAATCTTATCTGCAACGCTGATTTCTTCTCCAAGCTGTACTTCAATCATATCCAGTGCCGTAATAGCCTCCACTGTATGCTTGCAACCTGCCGCAATAGTAATTACATCACCAGTGCGAAGTACCTGCTCCATGCCGTCAATGATTGCCTTACCTTTACCAGAAACTACAGTCCATACTTCCTCACGGTAGTTATGCATATGGTAAGTCATATGCTCGCCAGCTCTCATGGAAACCTTGACTGTCATAGAGCCAGGCTGAATATCAATAACTGTATAAGTACCCCAAGACTTCTCAGCATACATTGCCTCTGTTTCGATTTTTTCCACATAAGGCTTCATATAACCGCTGCGTTCTTTATCAGCGATTAAGATACCATCACCACTGGCGGCAACAATCATATCCTTGCAACCCATGCAGAGAATCGGGATATTCAGCTCATTCACCACATTAGTATTCTCACAAGTTTCGTCCAGAATGACCTTACCCTTGGTCTTATCCGCCATGACCTCTGCCATCATGTTCCAAGTGCCGACATCCTTCCAATCACCGCTGTAACGGAGAACCTGAATGCTGGACTCTTTCTCGACCACAGCATAGTCAAAGCTAATCTTAGTCAGGGTATCATATTTATTGAACAGATCACGATAATCTTCAAAGTCGATCATGCTGTGTGCTTTGTCCAGCAAATAGCCCAGCTTGAACGCAAAGATACCTGCATTCCACAGCGCACTCTGAGCCAGATATTTCTTAGCGTTTTCCACATCCGGCTTTTCCTTGAATTCCTTAACCTTGCTAACGTTTTCGCCGCTTTCAGGAATAATGTAACCGTACTTCTCACTAGGATAGGTCGGCTCAATACCCATCAGAGTCAGATTTGCACCGCCCTGCTCTGCCAATTCTTGTAGGGTCTTAACGGCTTCGTAATAGGTATTATCTACATAAGGGTCAACCGGGCAAACAACAACAGCTTCATTTTCGGCAACGCCCATCTCATCGTGCAGGTATGCTGCAGCCAGTGCAATGGCTGGGAAAGTATCGCGGCGGCAAGGTTCTACGCATATGGATGCTTTCTCACCCAGCTGGTTTTTGATAGCACTTGCCTGCGATTTACTCGTTGCAATGGTGATTTTTGCGTCAGCATCTACCGTAGTAATCTGACGATAGACACGCTGCACCATAGACTCATACTCGTCATCATTCTTGAACAGCTTGATGAACTGTTTACTGCGCACGTCATTAGAAAGAGGCCAGAGACGCTTACCTGAACCACCAGAAAGTAAAATAATATTCATTTGTTTTCTCCTCTACTCTTTACTTCAAGTACTCTTCGGCACTTTTACGAATTTCTGCTTCCACCTTTTCAGCAGTTTCCTTATTCTCTGCGCTGACAGAGATATAGGTCTTGAGCTTTGGCTCGGTACCGGAAGGACGCACCACAATGGAGCAGTTATCTTCCAGAAGAAACTTGAGTACATCGGACTTCGGCAGCTCATCCAGACCTGGTGCGTAGTCCAACAGTTTAACAACTTTCTTACCGCCAAACTCCTTGATATCGCCACGGAATGCCTGCATGATGCTCTGCATCTTAGCAAAACCAGCACTGCCATCGAACTCATAGCTATGTAGCGTGTTCAAGCAGTAGCCATAGGTCTTGTACAGTTCGTCCAACTTGTCTAACAAGCTGATGCCTTGAGTAGCATAGTAGCTGAACATCTCACAGATCATGTAGGCACCGTCTACGCCGTCCTTATCGCGGACGTAGGAGCCGGTCAGATAGCCATAGCTTTCTTCAAAACCGAACACATAGCTGTCCGCCTTGCCCTGCTGTTCCAGTTTGCCGATTTGCTCACCGATGAACTTGAAGCCGGTCAGCACGTTGATGGTGCGCAGACCATAATGAGTCGCAATCTGTTCACCCATATCCATCGTGACAATGGTCTTGACCATGACTGGGTCTGCGGGCATCTTGCCGTGCTTCACACGCTGGCTGCAAATGTAGTCCAACAGTAACATTCCGGTCTGGTTACCGGTCAGCAGCTCGTATTCCCCTGCCTTGTTCTTGACAGCGATACCCACACGGTCGCAGTCAGGGTCGGTTGCCAGCAGCAGGTCGGCATTGCACTTCTTGGCATACTCCATGCCCAGTGCCATAGCTTCCTTGATTTCCGGGTTGGGATATGGGCAGGTCGGGAAGTTGCCATCCGGCTGCTCCTGCTCCTTGACAACAGTGATATTGGTGTAACCCATTTCTTTTAAGGTACGGGTCACAGGTTTCAAGCCGGTGCCGTTCAGCGGACTATACACGATGGCCACGTTCTTGTTGACTTCTTCGCCAAAGAGAACAGACTGGCTCTTGACTTGCTCCACGAAGGCCGTGTAGACCTCGTCCGGAATGTACCGGATGATGCCGTTTGACATTCCCGCTTCAAAGTCACTGTTCTTGACATCTGCAAAAATATCCAGCTTTTCGATCTCAGCCAGAATCTCAGCAGCGGCCTCAGTGGTGATCTGGCAACCATCCGCACCATAGACTTTATAACCGTTGTATTTGCTGGGATTGTGAGATGCGGTCACCATGACACCGGCAGAGGTGTGCAGATAACGGGTTGCAAAAGACACGGTCGGAACCGGCATCAGAGCAGGCCAAATATTGACCTTAACGCCATTGGCCGCGAACACGCCCGTAGCCACCTTTGCAAACACATCGCTCTTGATGCGGCTGTCATAGCCGATGGCCACAGACGGCTCTGCAAAGTTCTTTTTCAGATAGTCAGCCAGGCCCTGAGAAGCCTTCGCCACGGTGTAGACATTCATTCGGTTCGTGCCTGCACCAATTACGCCACGCAGACCACCGGTGCCAAAAGCAAGATCACGATAAAAAGCATCCTCAATTTTTGTATCATCCAGCGTTTTCAGTTCAGCGGCGACATCTGCATCCGCAGTTGCATTCATCAGCCATCGCTCGTATTCTTTTTTAATATCCATAATTCATTTATTCCTCCGGTCCTCATCGGGCATATCCTCTAATTTTCTATGTACACATCCATATGGATGGTATTTCCCTCTAATTTCCACTGTGTGATAACCACACTCGGCTAAGTGTTTTCTTATGCTGTCGTATCCAACTACCCCAGCAATCATGTTTCTACTTCATAAAACATCCGTTGAGTACACTCGTTCCTATTTCTCTATAACCGAATTGATGCTTTATACAGTCGAACCCCGTATACCCTGCAATGACGTTTTTTCTAAGTGTTGGATTGTTGAGTCGAACCCTGTCGGTGCATGTGTTTTATTAAAACTGTATATATCACCTGGCCAAATTCTCACTATTCATTGTTCGTTATGAACAAATCATTCACTCTCACTGCACAAAACATGTATTTATCATCACCATCCAGGCTCTACTCAACAGCTGTTTTATGAGGTAGAAATCATCTGTTTTTCTCTATTTTTCATGACTCAACAAACCGTTATGATGTAGGTGTCATTAGCAGGTCAGATAGTGTACTCAACAGCAGTTTCAGACGTTAATGATAAACTCATAGATTTTTGTTGTTTTATCCTGTTTTTCGCCATTTCTATGATTCTTCTGAAAAAGATGTGTCAATTTTGTGCCACAGGGATCAAAAGTTCAGCGTTCTGTATAGATTTTTGGCATTTTCAGTTCATATAGCTGTGAAATATAGCCAATTTCAGCAACTCAATTAGTGTGCAAAACAGGTTCTTTTCGACGATGCTACGTCAATACGGTTTGTTGAGTAGACATTTTTCTGCTCTTTCCACTGCACAACAAACTTGTCCACAATGGGGTAAACCATCTTTCCTGTCATTGTCGGTTTATCAATTCGATCAAAAACCTCGATGTAGACCAACTTTGCGCCCATCATTTTACCAATATAAAAAAACTGGACCGCAACTGCTGCACCACAGGAAATAATCAAATCTGGCTTTTCCTTGTGTAACACATTCCATGCAATCTTGGTATTCTTAATAAGAGCCTTTAAACTCCGGTTTGTCGGATAATAACAAGGATACATTTTCTCACCTTCAAGCAGACTTCTTGCATCCTCTTTATCAAATGTAACCCAAAAATGATTCTTATCTTTCCAAAACGGCTTTAACATATATAAATGTGTCAGATTTCCTCCTGACGAACCAACTAAACATACTTTCATGTCCTCTGTTCTCCTTCATCCCAAGATTTTTTATGTACACATCCGTATGGATAGGATTTTCCAATGCGATGGTTTTCTATATTGCTCCATCACTTTGCACAATACTTACAACAGTCTTAAAAATAATCCTCAAATCATTCTTAACACTCCACTCGCTAATATACTTAGTATCCAGCTTCACCACTTCCTCAAAGTCCGTGATATTGCTCCTTCCACTCACCTGCCATAGTCCGGTCAGTCCCGGTCTAAAAGACATTCTAGCTCTGTGGTGTGGTTCATACTTTTCCCACTCATCGAGTGTCGGTGGTCTGGTGCCTACCAGGCTCATATCTCCCACTAGTATATTGAAGAATTGTGGGAATTCATCCAGGCTTGTTTTCCTGATGAACTGTCCAATTCCGGTTTTCTTCTTTCCGTTTGGCAGCACCTTATTGCCTATGATTCTAGGATCGAAGTCCATCTTGAACATCATTCCGTCGCCCACTTTATTCTGTGCCGCAAGCTCCTTCTTTCGCTCCTCGGCATCCATATACATGCTGCGGAATTTATACATCTTAAACTTTCTGCCGTTTCTGCCGACTCTCTCCTGTGAGAAGAATATCGGTCCCGGCGATGCTATGTATATCGCCGGTCCCACAAATATCATGATGATTAGTGTGAACAGGCAGCCCACCAATCCTCCGACTATATCCATGCTCCTCTTTACCAGAAGTGCGCTGGGATTTGCATAGTTCACGCTTGATGTGACTACTGTGTAGTCGCCTATCTTTTCTATCTGCTTGTAGCCCCCCTGGGCTGTTCCGTTTTTGGCTATTCCAGTATGTACTGCTATTCCCATCTCCAGGAATATATCTGCCATCCGCTCCGGATATTCATCCTCGTTGCAAGGCGGGATGAGCACCTCATCTACCCACTCATCACACGCATAGTCCACTATGCCATCGTGGTTTGCAACTATCGGTATGCCGCATATAGTCTTACCCTTCATATCTGTATCCAGTGAAGCTGCTACTATCTTTGTATAGCCTATACAGCTTTTCTCCACTGTGCGCAGTGTATCACGAAGTATTGCATCAGGTGCTATGACAAACAGCGATTTTTTTGATACTCCAAAGTCCCTTTTCTCAAGGAAGCTCTTGAGCGCTAGTCTTGCTACATATGTTATTGTCACATAGATTGGAAACATGATATAAAATGATAATCGCGAGTATATATCAGCCATCTGTGTGGTGAACAGAAACAGTGCTGTCACCAGAAATACAAGCACTGCATGCTTGCAGGTCGATATGAACTCATCCAGATATCCACGCTTCAACACATTCTTGAATGAATCTGCCATTATCTCCACAAAGAAATCTATCAGAAGGAAGGCTACACCGAGTATGCGGTAGTCCTTGTCTACGTATGGATTATTAAAACCAAAGCGTATTACATATGAAATAAAAAATGCTATCAATATGCATATGATGTCCAAAAGCATGAAGTCAATATGCTTTGTCCATCCTCTGCCTTTCTTTCTGTACATTCTTTCTAAATTCTCCTTGTGGTATCTTTTTCTGTATCTAATCAGGGTTTTTCAATAACATATTTTCACCCATTTTTAATTCTTTGTCAATGAATATTAGGTTTTCTTTACAATTTTTGACACATTCGCTAATCGCTATGGTATTGTAGCGCCAATTATTATATGTCATACTGCTTATTTTTCCTCAAACAGTCTCTGCTTTCTCTCTATCATCTCATCAATCCTTGCGATATACTGCCCTACATCCTTGACATTCTCGCATCTGTCGATGCGGTGTGTGCCATCCGGATTCGGTACCGGCCAGACGCGTTTGGTGCTTGCCCCGGCTCCACACGCCACGATGGTCTGCTTTTCCTCCATGATCAGTATGTTGTATACGCCCGCCTTGCCCTTTGCCGCATAGCCCACGTTTTCCATGTTGCCTGCCATGCCCTTCTGCCTGTAGAGGTAGTATGGCTCAAGCCCCATCTGCTTACAGTAGGCTGCGCAGAGATCCATATGCTCCTGAGTGTTGACCATCTGCATATCGCTGTAGCGGTCCTTGAAGATGGTGAGTCTTGCAGCTCGCTTTACTGCGAGTGAATGGATGGTGACGTTGTCAGGTGCCAGCTCCTTCACCAGCTCCATTGTGTGCTTTACATCATCGAGTGTCTCCTCGGGAAGTCCCATGATGAGGTCCATGTTTATGTTGTCAAAGCCCAGCTCACGTGCGAGCTTGAAGCTTTGTATCGTATCGTCTACCGTGTGGTGTCTTCCTATGATATCGAGTGTCTGCTGCTTCATGGTCTGTGGATTTACTGATATACGGCTGATGCCGTTTTTCTTTAGTGCCATAAGCTTTTCTCTCGTGATGGAGTCCGGTCTGCCTGCCTCCACCGTAAATTCCAGGCAGTCCTTTAAATCAAAGCTGCATTTGATTTTTCTGATAAGTCTGTCAAGCTGGGCAGGACTTAGTGTGGTCGGTGTGCCGCCTCCTATGTAGATGGAGTTTAGCTTTTTGTGGTAAAATTTCTGCGCCGTGTAGTCTATCTCCTTCTCGAGTGCGTCGAGGTAATCGTCCACGCGGTTTTTCCACACACCCAGCGGGTATGAGGTAAACGAGCAGTACGCACAGGTGCTCGGGCAGAAGGGTATGCCTATGTACAGGCTGTAGCCGTTGTCATAGTCCACCTTATCGAGCAGTGCCTTCTCGCGCTTTGCTATGCCTATTGAGAGGTCGATTTTCTCATCGCTTGCGAGGTAGGTTTTCTTCAGATAGTCGTAGGTTTCCTTATCGCTCATGCCGTCCTCTATGCATTTCATGGCTATCTTGGTCGGTCTGATGCCTGAGAGTGTGCCCCACGGAAGGCTCTTTCCTGTGCCCTTTTCTATCATGGAATACAGGGCAAGCTTGAGGCGGTTTTTAGTTTCCTTGCGGTCTGCACTGTCCACGGATATTTTTGTGCAGATTCTTTTTCCGGCTCTATTCAGCGTCCACTCCACTGCAATTTCATCGCCCACATAGTCTATCTTAAATACCTGTGAGGCATCAGCAAATTCCTTTATGCCATCGTCTGTCATCTCATGGTGTGTGCAGGCTAAGTTTTTCCCCTCCACCTCATCAGGTGAGCAGCTATAGTACATCTGCACGTCCTCCTGCGGGAAGAACTCCTTGAGCAGTGAGTGCACATCATATTCAAAATCCGGTTTATTAAATACTACTACTATCATAAGTAAGGGTTATACATCCTCTCGTTTTCTATGGTTGTTGTGTCGTTGTGGCCCGGGTACACCTCTGTATGCTCAGGCAGTGTCATGATTTTTTCCTTCACTGTGCGCACGAGGTCTGACATGCTGCCGCCCTTGAAATCCGTACGTCCGATTGAGCCGCAAAACAGCGAATCTCCTGTAAAGATCACGTCCTCATACGGGAAATAATAGCAGCAGCCACCCGGTGTATGCCCCGGTGTGTGAAGCACTACTATGTGAAAGCCTGCGATGTCAAGCTCCTGCTTATCCTTCAAAAATACATCTGCATAAAATGTCTTTGACTGGCCCATCATGTAGCTGACATTGAGCTGCGGGTCATCGAGTGTGGCTTTGTCTGCCTCATGGATATATATCTTGATGCCGTAGCGGTCTGCGAGCGGCTTTGCATCAGTGGCATGATCAAAGTGTCCGTGTGTGAGCAGTATTGCTACAGGCTTTGCGCCTGATTCGTCCACTTTTTTGGCGAGCTGATCTGCACACGCGCCAGGGTCTATTATTATCATTTCCTTTGTCTTTATATTGGTGACAAAGTAGCAGTTGGTCTGCACCGGTCCCACTACGAAGTGGTCTATCTTCATATTTACCATATGAGTGTACTCCTTGTCTGTTATATGTTATGCTTCACGCAAGAACCACCGGGATTTAGCCGGTGGTCCTCTCTACGTCTATTACACTTTCTATCTGTCTGAGCTTCTCCACTAGAACCTTTATCTGGTCCCTGCCTCTGATATTGAAAAATACCTCGATTGTAGCGATGCCCTGCTTGCTGGTCTTGGACTGGATACCACTGATATTGATTTCCTTCTCGGTAAATATCTTTGTGATATCTACGAGCAGTCCCGACCTGTCATGACAGAATATCTTTAGGTCTGCCTGATACTCGGCACCGTTGTCCATGAGGGCTGTATCCTGCCACTCTGCTTCTATGAGCCTGTCCTTTTCCATCTTGGACAGATTGATGATATTCACGCAGTCTGTCCTGTGGATTGAGATGCCTCGGCCTCTTGTGACAAAGCCCACGATTTCATCTCCCGGAACAGGATTGCAGCACTTCGAGAAGTGCACAGCCACGTCATAGAGTCCGTGTACCACAATGCCGCTCTTTGACTTTTGCTCGGGCTGTGTGCCTGCTGCTGCCTGCTGCTTTTCTGCAATGCTGCCAAGCACATCTGCATCTGTCACCGGCACCACATGATCCTTCTTGTACTCATCGTACATCCTGTTGACTATCTGGCTCTCCTTAAGTCCGCCGTGGCCGACGGTTGCAAGACATGAGTTCCAGTCGTGGAAACCGTATTTGCGGCGTATTTTCTCCTGATACTCAGGCTTGTTTATCTCTGCAAAGTTGATGCCCTTCGCCTTGGCATAGGCTGCTATCAGATCCTTGCCGTGCTGTATATTTTCCTCCTTGAGCTCACTTCTGAACCACTGGTTGATCTTGTTCTTGGCCTGTGTGCTCTTTACGACCTTGAGCCAGTCACGGCTTGGTCCCTTGGAGTTCTGTGAGGTGATTATCTCTATCTGGTCACCGTTTTTGATGACATAGTCTATCGGCACCAGCTTGCCGTTTACCTTGGCACCGACCATCTTGTTGCCGACCGCAGAGTGTATGCTGTAGGCAAAGTCTATAGGTGTGGAACCCTTTGGCAGGTTCTTTACATCGCCGGACGGTGTGAATGCAAATACATTGTCGGAGAATAAGTTTAAATCACTCTTTAATAAAGTCATAAACTCCTTATTATCCGACATATCCTGCTGCCACTCGAGTATCTGGCGCAGCCAGCTGAGCTTCTCCTCCTCTGTGACAGTGGTGGTGGTGGCATTGCCGTTGTTTGCTTCCTTGTACTTCCAGTGCGCTGCGATACCGTACTCAGCTGTACGATGCATCTCATAGGTACGTATCTGTATCTCAAACGGCTGTCCGCTCGGGCCTATGAGTGTCGTGTGAAGCGACTGGTACATGTTCTGCTTCGGCATGGCAATATAGTCCTTGAAACGGCCCGGTATAGGCTTATACTTCTCATGTATGATACCTAGCACTGCGTAGCAGTCCGGTATGGTATCCACCAGAATCCTGATGGCAAAGAGGTCATATATCTGGTCTATCGTCTTGTCCTGATTGACCATCTTCTTATATATACTGAAGAAATGCTTTGCCCTGCCGTATATCTCTGCCTTGATACCGGCATCCGAAACATACTTCTTGACATCGTTTACCAGGCCCTGGATGTAAGTGTCGCGCTCTGTCTTTCTGAGGGCTACCTTCTCTACCAGATCATAATATGCATCCGGATAGAGGTACTTCATACAAAGGTCCTCGAGCTCTATCTTTATCTTGCTGATACCAAGTCGCTGTGCGATAGGGCAGTAGATATCCTGTGTCTCTCTGGCGATACGCTGCTGTGCCTCCTTGGACTGGTACTTGAGTGTACGCATATTGTGCAGTCTGTCTGCCAGCTTTATGAGGATGACCCTGATATCCTTTGCCATGGCGAGAAACATCTTGCGCAGATTCTCAGCCTGCATCTCAAGCCTGTCCGCGTTCTTGTCCTTCGGATCCTTGGTGCTGTCTGTCAGATGCAGGTGCTTTAACTTCGTGACGCCATCCACCAGATGTGCGACATCGTCTCCAAACTCCGCACGCATCTCATCCATGGTCATGATGGTGTCCTCCAGCACATCATGGAGCAATCCTGCTGCAATGGTTTCCTTATCCAGCTCGAGCTCGGCGAGTACTATGGCAACACAAAGCGGATGTATGATATAAGGCTCTCCCGACTTACGTACCTGCCCCTTATGGGCATCATAAGCTACCCTGTAGGCTTTGTCCACAAGGCTCGTGTCATCCGACGGATGATACTTTTTGATTTCCTTTTTCAGCTCATCATAAAGCTCCTCAGGGCTCGTAAAATCCTTTGTTCCCCTTATACCGCTGGTATCTGAGCGAAATTTGTCCGCTATTTTTTCTAATTCTTCTGTTGAGTAATCTGCCAATAGTCTCACCTCGATTGTAGTGTATCTTTAGTAGCCATTATATTTTATTTCTTTAAAAATTGCAATCTTATGTTGTTAGCCGATAACCATCTTTACTCCGCCATACATGCCGGCTGAGTTGCCGAGTGTGGCGAGCTTGATCTCAGTCTCACGACTTGCATGGAAAGCATACTCTTTATAGTACTTTGCTGCTGTATCGATGATGATGCTGCCTGCCTTTGAAAGGCCTCCGCCGACAACAAATACCTCAGGGTCCATGACGCATGCTACTGCTGCCATTGCCTTGCCGAGAAGCTTCATAGACTGCTCTACTGCCGCAATGCCCGCTGCATCTCCTGCCTTTGCCGCATCGCATACATCCTTGGCTGTGAAGCCTGCATTTAAATCAAGCTTTGTTGCCACATCCCTGTGTGCTGCAATGTATCTCTCTGCTACTCTTACGAGTCCGTTTGCTGATGCATACTGCTCTAAGCAGCCCTTCTTGCCGCAGCCACAGCACTCTGACTCATCATCTACCATAGGCATATGTCCTATCTCTCCGCCTGCTCCGTTTACTCCGGCTACGATTCTGCCCTCGCGGATGATTCCTCCGCCTACGCCTGTGCCGAGTGTGATCATGACTACATCCTGATGACCCTTTCCGCCACCCTGCCACATCTCACCGAGTGCAGCTACGTTGGCATCGTTTCCGGCCTTTACCTTGATGCCGCCGCACAGCACTGAGAGTGACTGTGCCACGTTGAACACGCCCCAGCCGAGGTTGACACACTTCAATACTGTTCCGTCATCCTTTATAGGTCCCGGCACTCCCATGCCTACGCCCTCGATGTCACCCATCTCTATGCCATGCTTCTCGTTATTCTCCTTGATGGATGCTGCGATATCAGGCAGGATGAGCTCGCCGGAATTCTCTGTGCGTGTAGGAATCTCCCATGTATCGACAAGCTTTCCTGTTGTCTCGAAAAAGCCTATCTTTACAGTTGTTCCACCTATATCTACTCCGTATGCGTATTGTTTCATTTTTTCGTCCTCCAAATCGTTAAACTATGTTTATATTTTATTGCCTAATTGCATATTTTTCAATGTTTTTCATTGTTTTTTATGTTTTTTCTATATATGGAAGCGTTTATATCATCATCCATATGCCCGCTATTTGTAAATCCAAGCTTTTTGGCAAGACGCACCGATGCCTCATTTCTCTCGTCTATCCGGCAGTAAAGCTCTTCAAAGTCTGTGTTTTCGCGCGCGTAGTCTATGATGAAGCGGCATACCTCCGTGGCATAGCCCTGGTTCCATAATTCCGGCGCTATCATATAGCCCAGTTCATCATGCTCAAGCCCTGCCCTGCCTATCAGCTTCCCTGTTTTCTTGGAAAATATAAGCCACATGCCATACTCGTAAAAGCCATACATGTTCTCTATATATGCTTTCTGGTATTCAAGCTCTGTCTCGTAGTCGTAAAGCGGCTCCACAAAGTCTGTCATGCCGGGCTTGTCATAGAGCTCATAGAGCGCAGGAAGGTCTGACAGGGACAGCTCACGTATCAGACACCTGTCTGTCTCACCGATGTCCCACGGGATGTGATTATACCGCCTGCGCACCCGCTCAAGATACTCAATATCAAGCTCCGCAAGGCTCTCGACTGCATAGCGCGTGCCGCACTGCGGTTCTCCTACTGATGCTATGCCGAGTGAATCGGCTATGTGCTTCTGCTGCCGGTTTGATACTATCCAGATACAGTCGGCGGGAGCTTTCGGTATTCTTTGATTTCCCGTATTAGCTTTCGCGGTGTTATCTGCAGATTCTTGTATCGTTGTTTTTTGGAAGTCATTAATTGATTCATCAGCCGGTAGCGCAACATACAGTTTTTCTTGCAGCTCTTCTGACATAGATGCCTTGCCTGCCACACTTCTCCACTGCAGCTTGAATATCTCGTCATGATAGTAAAAAGAGGCAAGTTTTGCGCTTGCCTCATCAATAATTATTATCATTAAACTGTCTCCGGCTCCGGATAGTCCACTCCGAAGGTCTCAACTGTAACTGTCTTCATTACCTGAGCCTCAAGTGGTTTGTCCATGTAGTCTGTGCGCACCTCTGCGATCTTGTTTACCACATCCATGCCCTCGATCACCTTGCCGAATGCCGCATACTCGCCGTCGAGATGTGGTGCATCCTGATGCATGATGAAGAACTGGCTGCCTGCTGAGTCAGGTATCATGGTACGTGCCATTGAAAGTACACCGGCTGTGTGCTTTAAGTCATTTTTGAAGCCGTTGTGTGTGAACTCGCCCTTGATTTCATAGCCAGGGCCGCCTGTGCCGTTTCCGTCAGGATCTCCGCCCTGAAGCATGAAGCCCTTGATTACACGGTGGAAGCATACTCCGTCATAGAAGTTGTGATTGATTAAGCTGATAAAGTTGTTTACTGTGTTTGGTGCGATTTCCGGATAAAGCTCCGCCTTGATTACATCGCCGTTTTCCATTGTGATTGTTACGATTGGATTCTGTGCCATTATTTTTCTCTCTTTCTTTTATAATATTATGAGGCTTGGAGAATATCCATTCCTCGCAATTATTAAATATCGAATTAATTTCTACCCGATTGATTTTACCTGATTTTACTTACTCAGAGCCTCGACTACCTTAGGAAACTCCATGAAGTGCGATGCCTTCACCAGTATGGTGTCGCCCTCCTTCACATATGAAAGAAGCTCCTGTGTCATGGTTTCCCTATCCTCGAAATAGTGGATGTCTACATCGGATGATTTCTCTGCGGCTCCTGCTGCATATTCCTTTGCAAGCTCTCCTGCGGCAAAAAGTGTATGGATATGATTCTCTCCAACTGCTTCGCCTACCTCATGGTGCAGCTTTTTCTCATCACTTCCAAGCTCGCCCATGTCGCCAAGCACTGCTATTGTCCTGCCCTTTGCATGTGAAAGCACCTCGATAGAGGATCTCATGGATACAGGATTTGCATTGTAGCAGTCATCTATCACTGTCATGCCGTGTGTTTTGATGAAATTGGTACGCCCTGCGATTGTCTCTGCTTTCTCGATTCCTGACTTTATCTCAGCTATTGTGAGGCCAAGCTGCAATCCGACAGCTGCTGCCGCCATGGCATTGTATACATTGTGCTCACCCGGGATGTGGATTTGTGCATCAAACTCACCCTCCGGAGTGACAAAATGAGCCTTCATGCCGTCAAAGCCCAGGTTTTCAATATTTGTGGTATATACTGATTTATGAACGCCTGATGCTGATTCCTTGCCATAGTATATGGCAGGCTTTCCATTTACCGTCTGCACTGTGGCCAGCTTGTCGTCATCTGCATTCAGCACTGCGACCGCATCCGGCATCATATGCTCAAAGCACTCTGTCTTTGCTTTAAGCACACCATCCCTGTCGCCTAAAAACTCCAGATGGCAGTAGCCGATATTGGTGATGACCATGACATCCGGGCAAGACATAGTAGAAAGTCTATGCATCTCGCCAAAATCAGATATGCCCATCTCGAGCACCGCTACCTGATGGCTTTCCCTGATTCCGAAAATGGTGAGTGGCAGGCCTATCTCGTTGTTGAAATTGCCTGCGGTCTTGTGGACGCTGTATTTCTGCTCAAGAACTGATGATATCATCTCCTTGGTGCTGGTCTTGCCGACACTTCCGGTGATGCCCACCACCTTGATATCAAGGCTTTTTCTGTAAAATGCCGCGAGCTTTTTCATGGCATCGGTGGTTGATTCAACAAGCACATATGGGCCTGCCGGATCCGTCAGCTCATGCTCAGAGAGCACAATTGCCGCCCCCTGCTCAAACACAGCCGGAATGAATTTGTGTCCGTCCACCCTTTCTCCCTTTATCGGGATAAAAAGATAGCCCTCCTTCACCTGTCTGCTGTCTATGACTGTGCCTGTGATTGTCGTATCAAGCAGTGTCTCATCGCCTATGTATGTGCCCTCGCAGGCCTTTGCGATATTTGCAAATGTAAGATTCTTCATGTACTTATCCGACATGCTACACCTCATATTTTTTCAAAGATATGTCAATCAGATGCTCACAGAGCTGATTAAAGCTCATACCGATAACCGCTGCCTCCTGTGGCAGAAGACTGGTCGGAGTCATGCCCGGCAGTGTGTTTGCCTCGAGGCAGAACATCTCATTTTTGTCATTGAGCAAAAAGTCTGAGCGTGAATATGTATCAAGCCCGATAACGCGCGCAACCTCCTCGGCATAGTGCTGCATATCCTTTGTCACCTGCTCAGGAAGCTCGGCCGGACATGTCTCTACTGTACTGCCCGCTTTGTATTTATTCTTATAATCGTAGAAGCCCTCCTTCGGTGCAATCTCTATAATAGGAAGAGCCTTGCCCTCGATAACGCCGACAGAGAACTCCCTGCCCTGTACAAACTCCTCGATAACCAGCTCATTTTCCCACTTGAAGGCATCGTCAAGTGCCGCCTTGAACTCTGCCGCATCCCTAACAATAGTGACACCGATGCTTGAACCACCGCAGCATGGTTTTACCACGCATGGAAGTGTCAGGTCAAGCTTTGTGATATCGTCCTGTCTGGTCGCTCTGGTCATGGAAATGCCCTTTGGAGTAGGGATACCGTTTGCAAGGAAGAACTGCTTTGATGTCTCCTTGTTCATGGCGATGGCTGAGCTTAAATAATCGCTGCCTGTATATTTGACACCGAAGAGGTCAAATGCTGCCTGTATCTTTCCGTTCTCTCCGTTTTCTCCGTGGAGAGCCATGAAAACAATGTCCGCCATCTGACACATTTTGATGACATTTGGTCCGAAGAAGCAAGGTGACTGGTCCTTTCTGGAAGCCTTTACCTTTGCGAGGTCAGGTGCCTCTGTCGGAATATCACTGACCTGCACGCTTATCTCGTCCGCGCGGTCAAATATACCTGTCAGGTCCTCCTCCCTGTCACTATATCCCATAAATACATCCAATAATATAACTTTGTGGCCGTTCTCTTTGAGTGCCTTAGCTACCATGCTTCCTGTCTTGAAGGAAACATCTCTCTCTGTGCTGAGCCCTCCGGCAAGTACTACGATGTTCATTTTTGTCCTCTTTTCTTTGATTGAATTATCATGCTTTGGCTTAATTAAACACAATGCAATGCTTCTTTTTTAAAGCTATGAGTAATCAACATAATTTTTCCAAAATTATAACACCATTTGTGCAAAAAAGAAAGACCGGTTGCCCGGTCAAAAAAGAAATTCTCATCTTATTTTAAACTGTGTTAACTTCAAGCAGCTGTATCATTCTCATAAATACCATCCGCCCGTGCAAATCATACTGTGAAAGTGATTCTCCGTACTTCAATACTAATAATCGGCACTGATAAAAATTCAGCTCCGGATTGCCAAAAAGCAAAATCCGCAAGGCTGCATTTCCCAGGTAATTGTGTATATTTCCCACCTCAATAAATATATCTACGATATCATCGAGGTTAATAAGTCCTTTCTGTTCATAGTACATTGTTCTCAAATATTTGTTCCCCTCCATCAACTATATTTTTCATAGAACTTCTTTTTTATCTTTCTTTTGAAATTTTGTCGCCTTTACGAAATTTCCCTCTTTGTTTTTGTTGGTGGGTTCATTTTTCCATATAATATATCAATATTCTAGGCGCGTTACGTGCCGGTATTTTGAAGATTTCTATTAGAATTTTTAATATTGATAGGTGATTAGCAGTTTTCGACAAAATACGACATGGTTTTTGGTTTATTTTGGCTGGTTTTTGGCTAATATTGCTCTTTTTATATCAAAATTTTTGTAATGATAAATTTGTACTATTTTTGTGGTTTTTTCCTTGCTGGCTGCATCTGATAGTCTTGATGCAATAAGGGCAATACAAGATAAATCCATAAAGACTTTTGCCCTTGCCATTTTTGCAACCCGGATTTTATCAAGGTTGTAATTATCTTTTAAATCCCCGAACGTACGCTCTACGCTGGTTCGTTGATTATATAGTTTTTCAAATGCTTTTGTTTCTCTGAATGGTGCTGTAATAAACCTTGGATTATCTTTGATTTTTCGACATAATCGTAACCAAGACTGCGTCTTAGAACCGGGAACCGTGTCAGATTTGAGACGCATAACCAATGCCTTTATATCTGATAATTGCTCTATTTGCATAGCATAATGTACAATAGCCATAGGTTGATAGCATAGTGGGCAGGTCTTGAGGCGCTATAATCCATAAAACTTTTAAAACAGCTCCCAAAATTCAGCCCATAAGCCGGAAAAAATACGAGAAAAGTAGCTGAAACCGCAAAAATCCCCAAAACAGCTCCCAAAACCAGTCCATAAGCCGAAAAAAATCCAGAAAAAAGTAGCTGAAACCGCAAAAATCTCCAAAACAGCTTAAAAATTAGAGGCTTCTGGCATAATAGTGGAAGCCTCTAATTATTTCACATAAAAAGAGCCTCCACATTTCTGTGCAAGCTTCTTTTGAAAACTAAAAACTTAAAAATATATTGTTTTTTATATGTCCTGAAACATCAGTAAAATCAATGACTATGAATTATGTAATTCTCTCCATTATTTCCTTTTTTGAAATAATTTTGACATGATTAGAAATGAATGTTAAAATATAGATAACAAAAAGGTGCTACCTATAACAACGGTTCGCCTGATCATTTACTTAGTTAAAATAACCGTTCAGTTTCCAGGCTGGGGCGGTTATTTTTTGTGGTCTTACTGCCATTGGAACCACTCGCATATCCAAGACCAAATGAGGTTAAACAGAGACTGAGCACTGCAAGCATAAAAAACCGGCAGCCAACGGCTGCCGGTTTTCGATGAAAGAAAGGTTAAATTATGATGAAAAATAAGAGTCTAACATTCCGGTTCGATAAGTCCGTATGTATTTCCTTTTCTCTTGTAGACTACATTTACTTCGTCATTCTCTGCATTTCTGAATACGAAGAAATCGTGTCCTGAGAGCTCCATCTGGATACATGCATCCTCAGGATACATAGGTTTCATACCAAATCTCTTGGTACGGACAATCTTGATTTCCTCGTCCTCTGCATCGTCTGCCTCCACGAAATCATCCTGGAATATCGCCGGTGCATACTTCTTTGCGGAAATCTTGGTTCTGTATTTGCGAAGCTGTCTCTCGATTACTTCCTCTACTAGGTCAATTGATACGTACATATCACTGCTGACCTGCTCTGAACGGATAACATGTCCCTTTGCCGGGATAGTAACCTCAATTTTCTGTCTATCCTTTTCTACGCTGAGTGTAACGTATACGTCTGTGTCCGGTTTAAAAAACTTCTCAAGCTTTGACAGCTTCTCCTCTACTGCCTGCTTAAGCCCCTCTGTTAATTCGATGTTTCTTCCTGAAATTGTTATTCTCATGATGTCCAACCCCTTTATCGTTTATTTGATACGTTGTCTGTATCATGTAAATATTATACCATAAATTTCTTTTTCATCAATCATTTTTATGCATTTTATATAAAAAATCAAGATTTTATTTATGATTCAACGCGAAATCACTTGATTTCGCTATAATTAAGGATTTCATCAAGATAAAAAACATCAAGTCAGATGATTTTTTATACACTACTCAAGCGCCTCAAGCTGAGAGGAAAGCTCCTCCCACGCCTCCATATCTATAAGGATTTCTTCCTCGAGAGCGTCTATTTCGTTCTGGATTTCCGTGAGCTTTGAGTAGCTTGACTGATACTCCGGCTTCATGAGCTCGGCCTTGAGCTCATCGAGCTTTGCCTCCTTGACCGCCAGGTCCTCCTCGGCCTTTTTGACCTTTTTTTGTATCTTTGAGCGCTCCTTGCCCGGGTTGTAGTATGCCTTGCCGGTTGATGAGACAGCCATGCCGCCTGCCTGGGCTGCGCTGTTTGCATTGGTGCTTTCGCCCACATTACCTGCTGCAGCGGTTTGTGACGTGCTCCGGTTTGCATCACTGCCTGTCTGACTGCCGCCGTTCTGGCTTATCGCGCCGCCAAATATCGCATTGCCTCTGTATACATTTTTGCTCTCCGAAGCCTCCCTGTCGAGCTTTTCCTGATACTGCTCATAGCCAAACTGATAGAGATTGGTCGTGCCATCCTCGAACACAAGCAGCTGTGTGGCTACCTTTTTCACAAAATATCTGTCGTGTGATACAAAAATCAGTGTGCCCTTGTAGTCCTTAAGCATGCTCTCCAGCGTTTCCTTGCCTACGATATCCATATGGTTAGTTGGCTCATCGAGCACGAGCACGTTCGGTCTGGTCTTTAAAATCTTACAAAGCGCCAGTCTGACCTTTTCTCCTCCGGATAGCATATTTACGTTCTTGAACACGTCCTCCCCTGAAAAAAGGAAGGCTCCGAGTGCATTTCTGGCCTCGGTTTCCGTGAGATTCGGATACTCATCCCAAAAATCATCGAGCACAGTCTTGTTGCTTGTATACATGGCCATCTGCTGGTCGAAATATCCTATCTGCACGTTGGTTCCAAAGCGGTACTCGCCTGAAAGTGCAGGGATCTTACCCACGATAGTCTTTAAAAATGTCGATTTTCCAAGTCCGTTTCCGCCGAGTATGCCAAGCTTTTCGCCTCTTTTCAAATCAAGCGACACTACTGAGAGCGGATGGTCATAGCCGATTGCAAGCTCTGATGTATAAAGCACATCGTTTCCGGTCTCCTTTTCGGGCTGGAAATTGGCATGGAAGGTCTTGTTGTCGTACTTGTCCGGCGCCTCGATAATCACCATGCGGTCGATAGCCTTCTGCTTTGACTGCGCCATGGCTGTCTTGGTCGGCTTGCCCTTGAAGCGCGTAACCATACGCTGCAAACGCTCTATCTCCTTCTGCTGGGCGATGTGATCCTTCATCTGCTTGTCGTAGTTTTCCTTTTTGCGGGCTATAAAATTGGTATAATTGCCCGGATAGCGCCTTGCCGTGCCGTACTCTATCTCGTATACCACATCTACCACATTGTCGAGAAACATACGGTCATGGGATACGACAACCACTGCCTTCGGGTACGACTTCAGATAGCCCTCAAGCCACTCAATCGTCGTGACATCGAGGTGGTTGGTCGGCTCGTCCAAAAGCAGTATGTCAGGCTTTGACAAAAGCAGCTTTATGAATGCTATCTTGGTCTGCTGACCTCCGGAAAAGTCACGGATTGGCTTTTTGCGCTCATCATCTGAGAAGCCGAACTTGCGGATCATGACCTCATATTCCTTCTCATAATAGTAGCCGCCATCATCCTTGAAGGCTTCCTCCATCGCTGTATATCTAGCTACCTTTTCATCGGAATAATCATGCTCGAGCTCTGCCGCCGCGCGCGCAAGCTCTGCCTTTCGCTCGTCCATTTTCACGAAGCATTTGCGCACCTCCTGCTCGAGTGTCACATCAGGATCATCAAACGCAATCTGCTTCAGATACCCTATCTCCGGGTTTCCTGCCTTTGCAATAAAGGCGCTCTCATCGCTGTCGAGTTTTTCCATCTCAACCTCGCCTGAAATGAGCTTTAAAAGTGTTGTCTTGCCACAGCCGTTTCTGCCGACTATTGCTATCTTTTCTGTGTTTCTGATTTCAAAATCTATACTATGCAAAATGACGTCGTCGCCAAATGCGACAGCGCCATTACTTATCTGGTAGAGCATATACTATCCTTTCATGCTTATGCCTGCTGCTTAATTGTTAGCCATAATGTAATTGACAAACTGTGTTGCAGTACGTCCCGAAATACCACCGTGGCTGAGCTCCCACTTGTTTGCCTCCCTGCACAGCTCCTCGTCTGAAAGTGTGCAGCCGCTCTTTCTCGCAAGCTCTGTTACGATGTTGAAGAACTCCTTCTGCGATGGCTTTGAGTAGCTGATTGTCACACCAAAACGGTTTACAAGTGACAGCTTCTCCTCAACTGTATCTGAGTGATGCTTGTCATTGCTGTTGTCCTGGTCATTACGGTCATTCCATGTCTCCTTTATCAGGTGACGGCGGTTAGAGGTTGCATAAATCAGTATGTTGTCAGGCTTTGTCTCCACGCCACCCTCGATAACTGCCTTTAGGAACTTGTACTCAATCTCATGCTCCTCGAATGAGAGGTCATCCATATATATGATAAATCTGTAGTTTCTGTTTTTGATTGCTGCGATAATCTTTGACAGATATTTAAACTGATGCTTGTATATCTCAATCATTCGCAGTCCGTCATCATAATACTGATTGACAATGGCCTTGATGCTTGTTGATTTTCCGGTTCCGCTGTCTCCGAAAAGCAGCACATTGTTGGCCTTTTTGCCCTGTACAAACGCTTCTGTATTGTCTGTGAGCTTTTTCTTCTGGATTTCATAACCGATCAGGTCATCGAGCATGACCGCATCCATATTGTTTATCGGCATGAAGGAGAATCCCCCGTCCAGATGCTCTTCAATCCTGAATGCCTTGTTGAGACCAAACATACCGACTCCGTATGCCTTGTAAAAGCCTGTTACCACATCAAAGAACTCCTGCTCGTCCTTAGCTGCCTCAAGCTTCTTGCTCAGCGCCCTTACTTTCTCGCTGACATTGTGATTGTACATAAGGTCCTTTTTCACAATGGCCTTATAATTGCTGATCTGTGTGAAGCAGTCTATTCCGAGTGCTGACTCGATTGGCTTGAAATCATAATCGAAAAGCTTCTTAAAAATCCTGAAATCGTTTGCCACAAGCCCATTTACGCTGCCATCGCTGGCTCCGACTTTCTCACAGGTGATGGAAAACGGATTCTCACTCATCATAAGGAAGAAAGTGAGATAGTTGTGCCACAGATTGTCATCAAAACCATAGTCTGTCGCTACCTTTAGAATTCTCTTGACCTGTGTATTGATGTCGCGCACAAGCTCTGTCTTGTTGTACTCGCCCACCTCAAACTGCTCAAAGAGCTGGCCCAATTTATAAAGTATCTCATCCTGAGATAAATCTCCGTACATAAGTAATTTTGATATTTCCTGATACATGGCTGTTCCTCCTGGTTTTGCCTTGTTTTCACTGCTAACATATGATTATAAACACTGCGCCACGATTTTGCAAGAGCTTGTGTGCTTACGTCCCGCCCTGCATGCAAAAAGGCGGAGCTAAAACTCCACCTTTATTGTTGTGCCACGCCCCACCTCGCTGTCGAGCGTAAGCCCTGCATCATGCAGCTCCACTATATGCTTTACTATCGCAAGCCCAAGGCCTGTACCACCGGTCTCCTTCGAGCGGCTCTTGTCCACTCTGTAGAAGCGCTCAAAGACGCGCTCCTGCTGATCCTTTGGGATGCCTATGCCGTTGTCCTCGACCGTGAGAACTGTCTTTCCACCGAGCTTGTGTACCGTCACATTTACGGTGCCGCCCTCATTGTTGTAGCGGATAGCATTCTGGCAGAGATTCTCAACCAGCTCCGTGAGAAGCTGCCTGTTGCCTCGTACCATACAGTCAGTGCCGTCAAAATTGAGTGCTACTTTTCTCTGCTCGGCATTCACCTGTAGATTTTCCATGCAGTCCTTGACCAGACCGTACAGATCAAGCTGTTCAAAGCCCTGCTGCGCCTCGCTGGAATCAAGCTCCGAGAGCTTTATGATATCATTGATCAAGGAAAGCAGGCGCTGTGCATTTCTTCTGATTTCAGTGGCAAAATGAATCTGCTGCTCCTTTTCGACCATGCCGTTTTCTATGAGCTCTGCATAGCCGGAGATGGCTGTGAGCGGAGTCTTTAGCTCGTGTGACACATTGGCTGTGAAGTCCTGTCTGCTCTTTGCCGCGGCAAGCACGCCCTCATGCTGTATCCTTATCGCATTCATGAACGGCACGAGCTCCTTGTACTCTGTCTTTTTCTGGATGACAGAGGCTTGCTCCAGGTTGCCTGCGAGTGTCTCGATTGGCTTCATGAGCTTTCTGGTCAGGCTCTTGGCGAGAACCACACATATTCCTACTATGATAACTGTCACTATAAGCATGGCAGGTATACTGCTTGCAAACATGTTCCAGATACTTCTTGCTGCAATAGAGACACGCAGTACCGTTCCATCATTGAGCTTTATGGCATGATAGAAAGTATTGCTGTTCATGGTGGCTGATGTTCTCACACTGTCTCCCGTACCTTTATCAAATGCTGATTCAACTTCCGGTCTATCGCCATGATTTTCAAGTTTTTTCACATCATTTTGATTGTCATACAGCACTGTGCCATCCTTGTCAATCCAGGTGACACGAATACCCTCCACGTCAATCTGCGGGATTTCATTTATATCCTGTTTTAGTATTCCGGTGCTTTCTATTGTCTCCGCCATGACATGCAGGTCTTCCTTTACCTGCTTCTGAAAGAGGTAATAGTTGATTACTGTCATGGAAACCATAGTGGCAATTGCTACAAAAAGTGCTGTTGCTACCAGATAGTAATTAATCTTCTTTTTCATGCTGTACGCTCCGCTTATGTATATTAGAAATCATTATAACAGCTATTATTCTATAACATAGCCCACATTTCTGACTGTCTTTATCCTGCTGCCATAGTCACCCAGCTTGTGGCGGAGTGTCTTTATGTGCATGTCCACTGTACGTGTCTCGCCCTCAAAGTCAGTGTCCCAGACGCTTCTCATGATGACCTCCCTGGTCATGACTATGCCCTGACTGCCCATCAGAAGCCTTAAAAGCTCATACTCCTTGTATGTAAGGTCAACCGGCTCATTATTCACTGTAACCACATGGCGCTCATGGTCAATCACCAGATCATCCAGCTTTAAAAGCTTCGGCTCCTCCTTCGCTGTTCTCCTGAGCAGTGCCTTTACTCTTGTGATAAGCTCCATGATTGAGAAAGGCTTTTTGATGTAATCGTCTGCGCCTCCGTCAAGCCCTTTTATCATATCCATCTCTGTTGTCTTGGCTGTGACCATTATAATAGGAATATCATGTGTGGCCGGACGTTTTCTGAGCTTTCTCACGATATCGTAGCCGCTCTCATCCGGAAGCATCACATCAAGCAGTATGAGGTCCGGTACGAGTTCATCCAGCTTCTTGTAAAATTCCTTTGCGTTTTCAAATGCGCTGACGATGTAATTACTGTTTTTTAAAGCAATAGTCTCTATTTCACGTATGCTCTCGTCGTCCTCTACAATATAAATAAGTGCCATAGCTTTCTCCATTTCAAAAAATCTTATGTAAAATTTTTACCTGTATTTTACTTTCGATTATACATTACTAATGTAAAACAGACGATGGTTTTATGTAAAATTTATGTAAAATCCATCGTCTGTATAAATTTCATGATTAAAGGGTAAAAATGTATCATCGATGCATGATTGCATGCAATTCGATGTATACCTTTCATTTGTGTATGATAATTAAATCATGACTTACGAACCTTGTCATCAAGTGCAAACTCAACCCACTCAGCAATATTTGTCGCATGGTCTCCGATACGCTCAAAGTATTTTGCAACCATGAGAAGATCCTCTGCCTGCTCACCATCCTCCGGATGCTCCCTGATGAAATCAATAAGCTCAGCCTTTACATTATCAAAAAGATCATCAACCACATCATCCTGCTTCATCACTATGTAAGCCTTGTCATTGTTCTTCTCAACATATGCCTCGATTGCCCTGATAAGCATAAGCATTGTCTCTGAAGCCATGCTTTTGACATGCTCTATATTGACCCTGTATGGCTTGTCACTGCTCATCAAAATGGTCATCTCGCTGATATCGGCTGCGTGGTCTCCTATACGCTCCATATCAGTAACCATCTTCATCGCTGCAGAAATTGTTCTAAGGTCTCTTGCTACAGGCTGCTGCTGCATGAGCAGATTAAAGCACATGCTCTCTATCTTTTTCTGCTCTCTGTCTATCTCTAAATCGCCCTCCATGATGGCTTTGGCGCTATCGGCATCCTGATGTATAAATGCCTCGATTGCTTTCTGGATTGACTCCTCAATCATGCTTCCCATGTGCATCATTTCTTCATTCAGCTTCTTAAGCTGCTCGTCGAATTTCGATCTCATTAACCAAACCTCCCTGTGATGTAATCCTCTGTTCTCTTGTCCTGTGGATATGAGAAAATTGTCTTTGTGTCACCAAACTCAACCATATCTCCCACAAGGAAGAAAGCTGTATCGTCTGACACACGCACTGCCTGCTGCATGTTATGTGTTACAACCACAACTGTGTACTTTTTCTTTAAATCCTCCATGAGCTCCTCTATCTTTGAAGTAGAGATAGGGTCAAGCGCTGATGTTGGCTCATCCATCAAAAGCACCTCCGGCTGTACAGCAAGCGCTCTCGCAATACACAGTCTCTGCTGCTGTCCACCCGAAAGTCCCATAGCAGATTTCTTTAATCTATCTTTAACTTCATTGAATATCGCAGCACCCTGAAGACTTTCCTCAACTATCCGGTCGAGTATTTTTTTGTCCTTGATGCCATGCACTCTCGGGCCATATGCAATATTGTCATATATGCTCATCGGGAACGGATTTGGCTGCTGGAAAACCATGCCGACCTTTTTGCGAAGTACGGTTGTATCGACTGATGGTGCATATATATTCTCACCATCTATCTCTATGCTTCCCTCGATTCTGACGTTGTCAACCAGATCATTCATTCTGTTGATACACTTTAAAAATGTAGACTTACCACATCCTGACGGTCCGATCAGCGCTGTCACGCTGTTTTCTTTTATGTCCATATTGACACCATGCAGTGCATGATTCTGACCATAATACAGATTCAGGTCGCGAACCTGAATTTTGATTTTTTTCTCCATTTGTATCTCCTGCAACATGTAATAAATTTCTTGTCTTCGAGAATACATTATATGGATGCTTTGTAAAATGCTCTATCAGATGTATGTAAAATCTATGTCAAATTTATGGTCTCTTTAATAATCAGAAGCTCATCCATTATCCTGTCTGCATCAATATTTGAGTAATTGATAATAAACTGATGCCTGTCCTCCTTTGGCTTGATCAGGTTGAAATGGGTAATCGCCTGAAGCTTTATACCTTTTTTCAATAGCAGCTCTTCAACTGTTTTGTCCGGAATGTTCGTGTCAAACTGTATGATAAAATGCAGTCCGGAGTCATTTTCTATTACCCTGCATTCCTTTTCGGGGAAGCAGTCTTTTATGGATGAAAGCACGCTCTGGCGCTTTCTGCCGTAGTGCAGCCTCATCCTGTTTATGTGCTTTTCAAAATAGCCCTCGCTTATAAATCGTGCCAGCGTGTACTGTTCGAAGGTGGATACCGTACATGAGTAAAATGAAAGCCTCCTGTAAAACTCATTTGCCAGATGCTCCGGCAGCACCATGTAGCTGATTCGGATGGTGGATGTGAGAGACTTTGAAAATGTATTTATATAGATGACCTTTTCACACGCATCAATCGAGAGGATTGGCGGTATCGGGTGTCCGTTCATGCGAAACTCACTGTCATAATCATCCTCTATGATGTATCTGTCGCTGCTCTCGTTGGCCCATGCCAAAAGCTCATAGCGACGGTTCACAGGCATCGTGATTCCTGTCGGGAAATGGTGTGTCGGGCTGATATGTGCTATCTGCGCGTTTGCTTTCTTTATAAGCTCCACGCTGATGCCCTGCTCATCCATCTGCACCGGCAGGCATTTTGCATTGTTGCACTCGTATATCTGACTGATTTTCTTATAGCCCGGATCCTCCACGCAGTATACCTTGTCCGTACCCAAAAGCTTCACGAGCAGTCCGTACAGATACTCTGTTCCCGCTCCGACTATTATCTGGTCCGGGTCCACATTCATACCGCGAAACGATGACAGATGGCTTGCTATCGCTTCCCGAAGCTCTCTCACTCCGCCACACGGCGACACCGACAAAAGCTCCTGCTCCCTAAGGGAAATCGTCTCTCGCATGAGCTTTGCCCATATGGAAAACGGAAAGTTACCCGAGTCTGTCCTGTTTGATGAGAAGTCAAATATACTTTCATCCTGCTCAGGCGGCAGCTTTATGCTAAGCTCCTTCTGCACCGGTGCCTTGATTACCCTGATATCTGACACATCGGCTATGAAATAGCCCTTCTTGGGCCTTGCAAACATATAGCCCTCGCCTATCAACTGGTCATATGCATTTTCAACCGTAATGGTACTAACCCCCAGATTCTTTGCGAGGGTACGTTTTGATGGCATTTTCTCCCCGGAGCTTAATTTTCCCTGTGATATATCGTTTTTGATGCACTCATACAGGCATTTGTAGAGTGGCCCGTCTGTTTTTGTGAGGTCGTAGGTCAGCATTTGATTCACCGCTTTCTGGCATTTATATTTTCCTTATTTTGAATATTTTAATATTACCAGATGTAACGTATTATTGCAACCATGATATGCGGCTGGTGTGAGCAATGCAGCCCGGTGGCGCAGGCGGCGAGTACCTTTTGACCCTCATATCATATAAATTGATGCAAAAATACAAATGCAAAAAACAAAAGGAGATTTAACAAATGGAAAACAATAAGAATACTCAATACGAACTCAATAAAGGACTTGCGCAGATGCTCAAGGGCGGTGTCATCATGGATGTCACGACTCCGGAGCAGGCCAGGATTGCCGAGGCTGCCGGTGCATGTGCTGTCATGGCGCTTGAGAGAATCCCTGCTGATATCAGAGCCGCAGGCGGTATTTCAAGAATGAGCGACCCTAAGATGATTAAGGGCATTCAGGAGGCTGTCAGCATCCCCGTCATGGCGAAGTGCCGTATCGGTCACTTCGTGGAGGCTCAGATACTTGAGGCTATCGAGATTGACTACATTGACGAGTCTGAGGTGCTTTCACCTGCTGATGATGTGTACCATATCAATAAGAGAGATTTCAAGGTGCCTTTCGTATGTGGTGCAAGAGATCTCGGTGAGGCTCTCCGCCGTATCAACGAGGGAGCTTCCATGATCCGTACAAAGGGTGAGCCCGGTACAGGTGATATCGTGCAGGCTGTCAGACATATGAGAAAAATGAATTCTGAGATTGCAAAGCTTACTTCCATGCGTGAAGATGAGCTTTTCGAGGCAGCTAAAAATCTTCAGGTGCCTTTCGAGCTGGTAAAATTCGTTCATGACAACGGCAAGCTTCCGGTTGTAAACTTTGCGGCAGGCGGTGTGGCTACTCCGGCTGATGCGGCTCTTATGATGCAGCTCGGTGCTAAGGGTGTGTTCGTCGGTTCAGGTATCTTCAAATCAGGCGATCCTGCCAAGAGAGCTGCCGCTATCGTAAAGGCTGTGACAAACTTTACTGATGCAAAGCTCATCGCAGAGCTTTCTGAGGATCTCGGTGAGGCTATGGTCGGAATCAATGAGAGCGAGATTAAAATCATCATGGAAGAAAGAGGCAAATAAAATGAAATCAGGACTTAAGATTGGTGTTTTAGCTGTTCAGGGAGCGTTTATTGAGCACAAGTGCATGCTTGAGTCTCTTGGATGCGAATGTGTAGAGCTGCGCCGGAAATCAGATATATGTGACATAGACGGACTCGTGCTGCCTGGAGGTGAGAGCACTGTGCAGGGCAAGCTGCTCCGTGAGCTTGATATGTTTGATGAGCTTAAAGAAAGAATCGCAAACGGACTTCCGGTGCTTGCAACCTGCGCCGGTCTTATCCTTTTAGCTTCTCATATCAGCAACGATGGCAACGTATATTTCGGCACTTTGCCTGTCACTGTTAAAAGAAATGCCTACGGCAGACAGCTCGGAAGCTTCGAGGCCACAACAAGGTTTGACAATAGCTTTGACTTTACCATGACATTTATCAGGGCTCCTTACGTGGAAGCTATTGATGACTCCGCCAAAAATGATGTACATGTGCTCGCCGAGTATGACGGCAAAATTGTCGGTGTACAGTATAAGAACCAGATTGGGCTGGCTTTTCATCCGGAGCTTGATGATGATGCACGGATTCATGAGAGGTTTTTGGAGATGATATGATTATTCAGGAATGTTATTATAATTTGTAATAGCATTCCTTCTTGTTTTCTATTTATATTTTTATTGCCATATCATTTTTCATCATTTATAATTATATATCATGTGTTTCAACACTATTATCCGGAGGGGTTATGAAAATTTTAATTAGTAGGGAACAATTGGAGCTTTTACTTGAAAAAAAGCGCGATTTTATAGGCAAAAAGATAACAATAGATACAATTATAGCAGGTATATCTTTCTTAATATCAGTATGGACAGCAAACTATGAAACCATATGGATCATCCCGGGAATTGTATTTAAAGCTATATTTTGTGTTATCGGAATTGTTTACATGATAAAAATAATATATGATATTATTGATTTCAAAAACAATAATTACACTCACACAGACTTATTGAGAGATATAGAAGGATTGGACATGATACAGCATAATCATTCATTAATTATAATCAAAAACAGTGCCCCCGGCATAAAAACCAAATATCTTACATATTATGATGAAAGATGGGACTGTAAGCTGTTTCCCAATTTAAAAACCGCAGATAAAGACAATGAAGCCTTTATCATCAGTAATTTATCAAATGACTTATGTATACCCAAAAAAGAAATCAAATGTAAATATATATCATCCAGAGTACAGGAAAAATATTCCGTAAGCCATAACGAAAACAGAGTGTATAACCATAGGCTGTACGAAGTAGAATTTAAAAATATTCCAAAAATAATGAATAAAAACGACTTTTCTATTAACTCCCGACACTATTATTGGATGACAATTAGTGAAATGGAAAAAGACGATAATATAATGAAAAAGAATATGGAAGTAGTTGATTTTGTAAAAGAATGCGAAAAATAATTTTTTAAGCCGGGGCATCTGCCCCGGCTTTTATTGTTTCTTATGTCTTATAAGTTCAATATATAATATGATTAGATGGTCAATAGGTATCATAATATTGTTTTAAAAAGTCTAAAACTCCAAAGTCACCTTAAAAAGATCGCCATCCACAGTCAGCTCCAAAGTACCATTCATAAGCTTCATAAGGCTTTCTGCAATAGACAGTCCAAGTCCACTGCCCTCGGTGTTTCGTGAGCTGTCTCCTCTGACAAAACGCTCCTTAAGCTCATCGCTTGAAATATTAAGTGGTGTAGCTGATACATTCTTGAAGGTTATGATGGCTCCGCTGTCCTTTGGAATGATGTCAATGTACACTCTCGTGCCAGGCTGGGCGTATTTGTTGATGTTGTTCATCAGGTTATCAAACACTCTCCACAGATGTCGTCCGTCTGCCTGAATCATGACAGGTGTAACGTCATTTTTGATAATTAAATCAAGATTATTTTTCTCAAATTTTTCTTTGTACTCTCCGGCTACCTGTGACAGCATAACAGCCGCATCCAGTTCCTCCAACTCTACGTTTATGCTGCCGGTAGATGCCTTTGACGCTTCGAGTAAATCCTGAATTAATTTTTTTAGACGTGATGACTGTCTGTCGAGAACGTCAAGATATTCGCGTACCTTCTCGTTATCTATATCCTCCTTCTGCAACAGGTCCACATAATTGATAATGGAGGTGAGCGGTGTCTTGATATCATGCGACACATTTGTGATGAGCTCCGTCCTGAAGCGCTCGCTCTTCATTTTTTCAGAGACCGCGGCCTCTATTCCATTGCTCACATTGTTCAAATCCTCGCCATGCTTTCTGAAAAACAGCATGAGTCTTGACGTATCAACCGGCTGTGAAAAATCACCGTTTGCTATAGCCTTTGCGGCGCATCTTATCCTGTCATACTGCATGATGAATGTGATAAGCAGCGCAAGCTCTATAAGCTTTACAATGAAGCCAAAGCCTATAAGCTCAAGCAGACATAAAAGGCCGAATGCCAGCATACTAATCAGAAACAGCGGTACATTTCTTCCTATCCATGAAAAGCCGTATCTGATTGGGGCAAATACCATCCTGCATAGCTTTTTGACAGGCTTTAAGAAAAATCTAACAACATAGTAGCACAGTGTATGCTTCCAGAACTCATGTGCCCTGATTCTTACGTATGTTGACAGGATTGCTTCAAGCGAAACCATGGTTGCTGCCAGACAAATGAGTGCCACCACCGGAAGCTGCTTTATAAGCAAAAAGCCTGCCGGAAATACCATAAAGTCTGCTAACATTGTCACACCGAGCATCACCTCATACGGCAGCCTGTCATATAATCGTAATTTAATTTCTTCCGAATCTTCGCATTTTCCGGAAACTGTCAGCAGATACCCCGCTGTAATCACAAAACCAAGTATAAATATGACAAACAATACACTTAAATGAGCCTCTGTAAATTCCATGACGTCAAGTAAGCTGTCTGCCTGATTGAAGTAATCGCCCTTTTCCTGAAGCTGCTGCGGCAGCTTTGCATACACATAATAGTACTCAGGCTTATCTTCTGTTGAGGTGTATGGATAGTACACAAATCCTGTATCTGATATATTAAATGTATCCGGTAAAAGCTCATAGCTCTCATTCACCTGCTCCACCACTTTTATGATTTCATAACGGTCATAATAAATATCCTCATCATAATCGTAGTAAGAGCCGTCACTATCAAAGTACGAATCGCTGTCTTCACTCAAATTCATGCCACACTTTATATGATTTCCTTTTTCATCGTAACACTTTACATTTTTCCACTCGGCAAAGCCTGTAATATCGAGTGACTGGCCTGTAAACATCTCCTCGTAGGCAAAGTAATTATTTCCATTCTCATCCGTTTTCTCAACTACCTTATATAAACCAAGCGAGCTGTTATCGTTAGAGCCTGTCATCACCCTCACCTTTGGAATGACATAAGCTGTGCCATCATTCAGGCACAGATAAAAGAGCCCATTTGTCTTGGAATACATGATTGAGCTGATTCTCTCACTGTTCATATCGTTTGATGCATCGTATGACTCTTCATAGCTGCCACTCATTGCATCCCACACATTTGATAGCCTGTTCCGCGTTAAGTTCTTTGCCTTGTAGCTAAAAATAAAATCCGGATTTGATATTTTATCTACGCTTGAATACACCTTTGCAGCATCAGATTTCACATCCACCTTGTCCTCTGATGTTTCATTACTCTTTACCACTGCAGCCTGCAGATTGGTATCATTAGTCATCTGCGAAAATGCAGTGTCATCACCGGATTCATAATTGTACACCATCTGTCTGCTATAGGCTCCTGCAATATTCGCATGAATCTCATCCCTTAGCTGTGCTGTGCTTTCATAATTGTTTGTGTACACTGCAACTATCGTTGTTACAACAAGCCCTGCCGCCATGACCGAGCACACTATAAATGCCGCAAGCTTAAGCCACAGATTTCTTGATATTTTTTTCATATCATTCACCTTCCATTTTATAGTGCTTCACTTGACAAAGCTGTATCAAGCATGCACCTATTCAGCGTCAATTTTGTATCCGCGACCCCAGATGACCTTTAAGTATCTTGGCTCAGCCGGATTTATCTCAACCTTTTCTCTGAGATGACGGATATGTACCGCCACCGTGTTTTCTGTCCCATACGGCTCATCCTTCCAGACCTTTGCATATATCTGATTCGGCGAATACACCTCGCCCGGATGCTCCATGAGAAGCTTCAAAATATCGTACTCTGTACGTGTGAGATTTGCTGCCTCGCCATCAACTGTCACTGTCTTTGATTTGTCATCCAGCTCAATGCCGCCGATTACCAGCTTTCCTGCGCTTGTATTGCCAGCGCCAAGAAGCATGTACCTCCTGATCTGTGACTTCACCCTCGCCTGCAGCTCTACCGGGTTAAACGGTTTCGTCACATAGTCATCTGCTCCGACCGTAAGCCCGAGTACCTTGTCAGTGTCCTCACTTTTGGCAGTAAGCAGTATGACCGGCACATTAGAGATTTTTCTGATTTCCACCATCGCCTCTATGCCGTCCATGACAGGCATCATGATATCCATCAAGACAAGATGCACATCATTGTGTTTTACTATATCGAGCGCCTCCAGCCCGTTTCGCGCCGGGATTACCTCGTAGCCATCGCTGGTCAAATAAATGCTGATTGCTGATACAATGTCTTTCTCATCATCACATACTAATACTTTATACATAATTGCCTCCGGAAGTTTTATGTTGATCTTATTGTATCAATTGTAACATTAAAATCCAATTATGTAACACATTAAGATTTGTTTAAGAAATAATCTTAATGAAACTAAAAAGAAGCTCCGATTTACTGATATCAAATCGAAACTTCTTTTCTTAGTTAGATTATTATATTGGTTATTTACTATATTCGTTAATTTATTATTATGATTAAAGAGGTAAAATACCTTTTGACCCTCATATCATTATAATAACCGGTTGATTTGTTTACTAATATTGCTGTGCCAAGTTTACTTCGCCTGGAATTTCTTTGCCAGCACCTTTGTCAGGATGTTGATTAAGAATACGATTACGAGAAGCACAACCGCAATTCCAAATGCCTGGTCGAATTTTCCTTCACTTGTCGCTGCAAGGTAGAGCTTGATGGTAAGTGTTCCACCTGACTGCATTATCTTTGAGAAATAACCGCTGGCAACCTTTGGAAGCATTCCTGCACTTCCTGCCGTAAAAAGGAGTGCTGCTGACTCACCTACTATTCGGCCGATTGCAAGGATAACACCTGTGATGATTCCCGGCATGGCTGACGGCAGCAGGATGGTGCGGATGGTGTGCCATTTTCCGGCTCCAAGTCCGACTGCTCCGTGTCTGTAGCTGTCCGGTACAGTTTTCAGTGCCTCCTGTGTATTTCTTGTGATGAGAGGCAGCACCATGAGTGTCAGTGTCAGTGAGCCTGTCAGGATACTGTAGCCAAAGCCTATTGTCTGTCCGAAAAACATCATTCCGAAGAGGCCAAAGATGATTGACGGTATTCCTGCAAGTGTCTCTGTGGCAAACTCTATTGTGGATACGAGCTTACCCGGCTTTGCATACTCATTCAAGTACACAGCTGCTCCCACTCCGACAGGAGTTGCTATGAGCATGGTGATAATTATGATGTAAAGTGTATTGAGCAGGTTGCCCGCTATTCCGACGGTGCCTCTTAATACAGATGTCTCGCTGGTCAGAAACTGCCAGTTTACCTGGCCGATTCCCCTGACAAATACATATATGATGATTCCTGCAAGCAGCACTACCGATAATGCTGCGCACAGATATATGAAAAAGTATACTACATCATCGCCTATTCTGCGGCGTTTTCCATTTATACTAGTCATTTTCCACAGCTCCTTTCTTTTTGAGTTTCATAAGGGTGAGGTTGATTATCATAATAAACACAAAAAGCACAAGACCTACTGAGAAAAGCACCTGTCTGTGAAGTCCGCTGGCGTATCCCATCTCGCTGACGAGCTGTGTGGTAAGGAAACGCACTGAGTTGAACGGAAGTGGAAAGCTTACCGTTCCACCGGCTACCATGTTGATAGCCATCGCTTCTCCGAGCGCACGACCTATTCCGAGCACAATTCCTGTCATGATTCCTGACTTTGCTGCAGGAACCGTCACTTTAAATATTGTCTGTATCTTTGTTGCTCCAAGAGCAAGGGATGCCGCTCTCATCTGCTGCGGTACTGCCTGTATTGATGATACGCTCATGTTGATTACCGTAGGAAGAATCATGATTGCAAGCACTATGATTGCTGCAAGCAGATTTGATCCGCCGGTAAACTGATGTGTTGCTGAGTTTGCAAAAACATGTTTCTCCAGCTTGTATAATACCGGATTAAGTATCATAAGTCCCAAAAGTCCATAGATTACTGATGGAATGGCTGCAAGCAGTTCTACTGCCGGCTGCACTACCGCTGAGAGCTTTTTGTTTGACACCTCAGTGAGAAATACTGCCGTAAGAAGAGCAATCGGTACTCCTATGAGTATAGATACCGCTGTTCCTATGATGGATGTGAGGATTATGTACAATATTCCGTAGCTTGGGTCTGCCGCTGTCGGCGCCCATTTTGTTCCGAATAAGAGGTTTAACACTCCGACCTTGAAAAATGCCGGTGCGCCTTTAAGGAACATATAAATTGTTATTGATAATACTGCGAATATTGCCACAACCGCACATACCGTGAATATTATTTTGGCAACATTCTCTACTATGGATTTATGTTTCATTTGATACTCCTTGTTTCAAAAAGTTCCCCAGGAAACCTGCCATTTCCTGAGGAAACCATGTATCTTATCGATATGTATTAATACTGATGTCTAATATCGATGTCTATATTTTGTATTATTTTTATACTTATACTTACTAGTGATGTCTGTATTTCGTATCATTAATATGCCCGATAATTTCTACTGAGGGAGGATAAGACCTACCTTCTTGATAACTGCCTGTCCCTCATCTGAGTTTACATAGTCAAACCAAGCTTTAACAATATCGTTCTGCTCGTCAATCTTGCCCTTTGTAGCCATTACGAATGGACGAGAAAGGAGATATTTGCCTGCTACAATGTTTTCCTCTGTTGCCTCTACTCCGTCAATTTTCATTGCTGTTACTGTATCATCAAGCACGTCAAGTGAAACATATCCGATTGCTCCCGGTGTTGAGCCTACCTTTGCAAGAACTGCTCCTGTTGAGTCAAGCTCCTGTGCATATTTGCACTGATCCTTTACATCAAGAAGCTCCTCGAAGGCTCCTCTTGTACCTGAAGCTGCCTCACGGCCGATTGCTACGATTGCCTCATCTTTTCCACCAAGGTCTTTCCAGTTTGAGATCTCACCTGTGTAGATTTTCTTTAAGTCATCTGATGTAAGCTCTGTTACTGAGTTGTCCTTGTCTGTGATTACTGCGATTCCATCGATTGCTACGATGTTTTCCTCAACGCCGTTTGCTTTCTCATCATCTGTAAGTGCTCTTGAAGAATCTCCGATATCTACGCTTCCTGCTGTCACTGACTCGATTCCTGAACCAGAGCCTGTATACTCAACTGTTACTGTTACTCCAGGGTTTTTCTCCATGAATGACTCCTTGAGTGCCTCACAAAGCTTCTCCATTGAAGTACTTCCTGCAAGTGAAAGTGAACCGTTTAAGTTCTCATTTGATGTACCTTCATCTGCGCTTGTATCTGCATTGTTGTCTGCTCCGTCTGAGCTTGAACCACATCCTGTAAATGCTGCTGTCATCATTGTTGCAGCAGTTGCTAAAACTAAAAGTTTTTTCATACGATTTTTCATTTTAATTTCCTCTTTCATTACTTTCCTGAATTTATTTCTTTGTTTGTTACAACTGATATAGTAATGGGGAAATGTAAAATGCAAAATCATTAGTGTGTAAAATGCATGTAAAAAAATATTTTTAATCTACAATACGATTATAAATTCATATCCTCCGGTGGCTGTACATCTGTTCTGCCGGATGGTGGCTCTTTGAGCGTTGGAGTCTCTTTATTTGTACTTTCATCTGCTGTATTGCCGAATGTATCTGTGTTTGCGTTTTCTGTATCGGTGCTTGTGCTTTCTGTACCGGTGTTTGTGTTTTCAGCATTTTTTTTATTGCTTTCCACTCCCATGTTCTTCTGCTCTAAAAGATCCGGGAATGTTCCTCCGTTTCCGGCAATCAGCTTAAGGCGCGCATCCAATGCTTCATTCGTACTTATATAATTTGCAATGTTTATCGTGCCTACAATTGCAATAAGAACAATTGAAACTGATAACATTGCTATGGCTATAAATTTTCTTCGTAATTTTTTGAGCATTTTATCACCTGCACATTTTTTCTATTTCATGTTCTACATCCATTGGGTCCAATGGACTTTCCGCTGTTTCATATGTCAATATAAGATTTTTTCCCTGATAATATCCATTTTCGTTATATTTCAATATCTTTCGATAAGCTTTATTTCGATAATCAGGATTGTCTATCAAGCCAAGATGCTCCCACAGAATTATGTCGCCATTTTTCTTCTCAACCGTAAAATCGGGATAATAAATAACGTCTGCGATTTTAATCGGTTTTTCATACTCAAACTTTATATTATTATCATACAAGGCTGTCGCAATAATTACTTCTGATTTTGACCGCACTATAATTCCCATTTTAGTATAAAACTTGAGAGCTTCGGGGTTAGGAACCTGTGTCTCTTCATTTTCCTTCTTATCAACTGGTAAAAGTATACTTCTATAATGTTTTTGCTTCAACATTTTCTGGGCATAATCGGTTTTATATTTTTTCCGGGCCTTCCTGTTTGTCTCAAGTAGTCTGAGCTCATTTATTGTGTCCTTCAGATAAAGCTCCATATATTTTTTATTGACAAGATTTCTGATTTCTTTATCATTTTTCTTTGATAAATACTCTCTTCTGCCATTTTTCCAAACATACCATTTAACATTTCCATCTTTTTGTGTAGGATAAATTGTTCCTTCCTCAGTGATTGTCTCCAGTCTTTCCTGAATCTCTAATATCTCACTTTCCAACCAATGGATTCTATTATCTATTGAACTTATTTTATTTTCCTCCTAACTCTTTGCATCATGTGATGCCATGTATGTGATTCTAACAGTAATTCAATTGTTTTTGTGGGGAATATGATAAATGAAAACTGTCATTTATCTTCAAAAGTGGAGATTATGGTCTCCATTTGTTTGATAGCACAATATAAATATATAAACCGACTATAGTTTGGAGCTGTTTTATGATTTTAATGGATTTCAGCTACTTTTTCCTGATCTTTTTCGGATTTTTGGGCTGGGTTGGGGTGCTGATTTTAATGGATTTCAGCTACTTTTTCCAGTCAAGTCCAAATTTGTGTGTAAATTCATCTTCCAGCTATATTAGTCCGTCTAT
>ERZ791614.157-NODE-157-length-49808-cov-9.317147_pt1 | contig 49808 bp, 47 predicted proteins | sample MGYA00510274_ERZ791614 | MGnify/ENA primary metagenome ERZ791614 (study PRJEB30046, sample SAMN00715221) | human gut metagenome | study: EMG produced TPA metagenomics assembly of the A metagenome-wide association study of gut microbiota in type 2...
CCTTCTGGCTTCTTAAACAATTTTAATTTGAAAATATTGTCTAACTTTTTGGGTTCAGTTCAGTATGATAAGGATTTCAGCTTTTTTGTTTTCTTATGAAGATGCATATAAAGCATACTTTTTTAATTTATGCGGCTGTTGGGATACGTTGTAAAATGTGCAGATGTTTCTGGATAATGTTTACGATTCTGCCCACCAAAAGTGCAGAAATGATGGTACCGATGCCCAAGCCGTTCAAATGGTGGAAAAACAGCAGGGAAAGACAGGCAGCGGTTAAAATTAATGTGACATCAAAAATGACTTTGACACTGCCGAATTTTTTGCGGCTGACCTGAGAAATGGCTTTGACAATACCCTCGCCGGGAACCACTAGCACGTTAGGGGCAACTTCGATGCAGATACCCAATGCCAGTATGGTACATCCTACCAACAGGGAAAGAATCTGACTGGCAAAATGGGTGGGAGTGAAGCTTTCCAGCAATGTCATGCTGATGTCGATGAAGCTGCTGAAAATCATATTTACCACGATTTGCAGATATTGATAGGGGCGGAATTGTCTGCGAAGCAGAATTACTTCGCCCAGAATGAAAAGCATATTCAGCAGGAAGGTGAATGCACCAAAGGAAAGGGGAAAACGAAAACTTAAAACATAAGGCACACTGGAAATGGGGGAAGTTCCCAGACTGGCTTTGGTGATGAAAACGATACCAAAGGAGTTGATGAGAATGCCCAATATAAACCAGATGTAGCGGGAAATGAGTTTTTTCATATTGTCGCCTCCAAAGTTTCTAAATTCAGCAGGATTTTCTGGAATGTTTTCAGAAATTGCTTTTGTTCTTCCGGCGGAATGTCCTGCCATGCGATTTTATCCACAAAAGCACAGACTTTTCGCACTTCCAGAGCTTTTTCCTTCCCTTTTTCTGTCAGAGAAAGGCGGTAATTGCGCCGGTCTGATGGGTCGGGTACTTTGGTAAGATAGTTCTGTTGTTCCATACGTGTGACCAGACTGGTAACGGTGGACTTATCCAGAACGCATCCCAGTGAAATTTCTTTCTGGGTGCAGTCGGGATGTTCCCAGAGAAATTCCAGTATTTTTGGCTGACCGGGCAGCAGGTCCCCTTTGGCTGTCTGACGCACAATGGCTTTGTTAGAGCGGTTGAATGCCAGAAGCAATAAATAATGTAAATCTCCGTAATTCATGGAAACACTTCCTTTTGAAAATAGTTGGAAATCAAACTAAATGAAGTATAGAACTTCCGTGAAATTTTGTCAAGAGGGGGACAAAACCTGATTTTCTTCATATCATAGGACAGGAGGAAAAATGAGGTGAATCATTCATGAAAGAGAAAACAATGGCTTATTGCAGAGCAGGTGAAAACTGCTCTTTGGCGTTATTGCGGGCAGCATCAGACCAATATGGTTTTCCTTTGTCAAAAGAATTGATAGACAGCTGTGGGGCTGTTTGCAGCGGTTTTGGAATTGGCGGTATTTGTAGTGCTCTGGTAGCTGCTATCATGATACTGGGGATTCTCTTTGAGCCGGAAGAAGCGAAAAAACAGCGGCTGTTTTTCCTGCTGGCATTTCGGGAAAAGTTTGGGGCAATGGATTGTCCGACCCTTTCAGCAGGAAAACTGGACTGCATAGATTTGATGGGAGATATTGGGGCATTGCTGGAAGAAACCATTGAAAAAACGGATTTTATGGAAAAAAATGTATAAAGGGGCATGTTTTTTGGAAAAACCCTTGCACTTAGGCGCTGGCTGTGGTATTCTTCTGCGTGATTACTTGTCTTATAAGGAAGAAAGAGGTTGGGAGAATTACTATGAAAGCAAGAAAAATCTATTGGGCACTTCTGCTGGTGTTTTTGATCGCTGCCATTTGGCTGCAGACCACAGGCGCTTTGGGTGAAGCATTCTGGGGTCTTTATGGTATCATCATTGCTGGCTTTTTTGTAGGCGGCGTATTTGTGAATAAACAGTATCTGCAGGATCTGGAAAAAGAAGTGAAAGCCATGAATCCGATGCTGCAGCAGGAACCCGATAAATATATCGAATCCATGGAAAAAGCATTGCAGGGACAGAGAAGCCGTGCCATGCAGGCAATGCTGCTGACACAGATTGGCAAAGGCTATATGGCAAAAGGTGACTATGAAACAGCGAAAAATCGCCTTCTGACAGTACCTCCAAAGGGATTGAACACTGTCATGGCGCAGGAATACTATATCATGCTGGCTTTGACACTGTTCCATTTGGATAAGGACGAAGCGGCAAGAAAGCTGCTGGTTCTGAAAGCAACAGACTTTGAAAGAGCAAGACAGAATCCAGAATTTGCACATTATTACCATATTTTGCAGGTTCTGGCTATGGTTTCTGAAGCCAACCGCACAGGTGCAAGAAAGTATCTGGCAGAGCATCCAGAACTGGAAGAACGGGAAGACTGCAAGAAAGAAATGGACTATTGAAGTGAAGGATACGGGCATCGGCATTCCGAAAGAGGAGCAGGGCAATATTTTCCACGAATATTATAGAGCCCAGAATGCCATGAACTTTGGGGAAACCGGTTCGGGCATCGGTCTGATGATTACGCGCCGCATTGTGAAACAGCATCACGGCACCATCTCTTTCAGTAGCGTGGAAGGACAGGGAACTACGTTTACGGTAACTTTCCCGCAGAGGATAAAGGCGAACGTGGTGGTGGAAGCGAAGGCAGACGGCCAGGAAGAACCTCAGGCCGCTACTGGGGCTGTGCATGAAGAAACGGAACGTGCCGGGAAGAATGTCCTTCTTCTGGCGGAGGACGATGCGGATATGAGGGAGTATCTGGTGGACAGCTTGTCTTCCGAATATAAGGTAGTTGCCGTGCCCGACGGCGGAAAGGCATTGGAGACGGCAAGGGAAATCAATCCTGATATCATAATCTCGGACATTGTGATGCCGGTACTGGAAGGTGATGAATTGTGCCGGATTCTGAAGTCATCGGTAGATACAAGCCATATACCTATTATATTACTGACCGCACTGAGTGAGAGGGAAAATATCATCTTCGGACTGGAGGCCGGTGCCAATGACTACATCATCAAGCCTTTCGACTTGTCTGTGCTGAAAGTGCGTATCAGGAATATTCTTCAGAATAGGCAGCATTTGCGCGAAACCGTTTTGGCGATGGATGCGCAGCCCGAAGAGACAGACTATACCAGCCAGTTGGACAAGGAGTTCCTGGACAAGGTTATGAAGGTGATTGAGGAGGAGTTGTCCGATTCGGAATTCTCCATCAATGACTTCTGCCGGATGCTGGGCATGAGCCGCACTTCTGTCTACAATAAGATAAAGACGCTGACCGGGCAGGGACCGAATGACTTCATCCGCATTGTCCGTTTGAACAAGGCAAAAGAGCTGCTGGTTTCCCGGAAATATTCGATAGGGGAAGTGGCGAATATGGTCGGATTTTCTGACCCGAAATATTTCAGTACATGCTTCAAAAAGCAGTTTGGTACCAGTCCCAGCAAAATTTAGAGCCATGAAGACTGCTTTTGAACCACCGCTGACAAGTATTAAACCTTTTTTGTCAGAGAATAAACCCTTGTCTCCCTGATAGTGCGTAATATTGTGGACAGTAAACAATATTAAAAAACGCATATAAAAAATGGAAACGTATTTAGGTCTTGATTTAGGAGGCACGAAGTTGCTGATTGGCGAAATGGATAGCCGTGGCAACATTTTGAGGTATAAGAAATATGACTCCGGTTACTTTAATCAGCAGGCTGCGCTGGAAATCATCAAGTCGTCGCTCGATGATTATATCCGTACCGTGGGCTGGTATGACCAGAAACCGGTAGCGATGGGTGTTGGGCTGATAGGGCGTGTAGATCCCAACGAAGGTGTCTGGCTGCAGATTGACCCGAGCAGGACACAGCGGATTGAGTTGGCAAAGGAACTGTCGGATATATATGGCATGCCTTGCCATATAGACAATGATGTGAAGAGCGCTACAAGAGCCGAGCGCGTCTGGGGATTCGGACAAATTTCCAAAAACTTTATATACGTAAATGTAGGTACAGGCATTGCCGTGGGTACGGTGATAAATGGGAGACAAATCCGTGGCAGCCATTTCAATGCCGGCGAAGTGGGACACGTGCGTGTAGGTGTGAACATAGGCATTAAATGCGGTTGTGGACGGATGGACTGTGTGGAGGCGATTGCTGCCGGTATAGGTTTTGACAATTGTGCCCGTCTGCTCCGCAACCAGTATGAGACCGGCCTGCATATTCCGGCTGAAAAAGGGGAACGGGTGATTGTGAGTGAGGTGTTTGCACTTAGTCAGAAAGGTGACCCTCTCTGTACGGTGCTGGTGGAGAATGCAGCTGAGGCGCTTGCCAATCTTATCATGAATCTGGTACGTGTGATTGACCCGGACACGGTGGTGTTGGGTGGAGGCATTGTGGCCGACGGGTATATGCACGAGAAGATTCTGGAGAAACTTCATCCTACGACCATGCGTTTTGTCAGCAACGGGGTTGTCATTACGAAACTGAATCCCGGATTTATCGGGCTTCTGGGGGCCGGTGCGGTGGCGATGAATATGTGATTAGGAATTAATGATTAAGAATATGAAAATAACAATAACAAAGAATGAAAAGGAGTTTGACTGCACGGCTGCATGGCGCATCATCGGGCAGATGTTGAATGAACCGGAGAGTGTGATAGGACTTTCGACGGGACGTACTACCGGCAATCTTCATCGGTTGGTGGGAGAAATCTATACTAAATATCCGTTTAAGGTGGATACCGTTACTTTCTTCGGATTGGATGAGGTAACGAATGTGCCGCGCGAATATGCCGGAGCATGCTACACGATGCTGAAAACGGAGTTGATGGATACATTGGGCATCAAGGAAGAGAATTTTTTGATGCTGCCTACCATTTCTGGTGATTTTGAACAGTCATGCAGGGATTTCCAGCAGGAAATTGCGAACCGTGGCGGTATTGATTTGCTGATTTTAGGGTTGGGTGAGAACGGACACCTGGGATTCAACCAGCCGGAATCTCCCTTTGGCGGTGAAGCATGGGTGACCCGGATGAATGTGGAACTGGAAGAACGCATTCGTAGAGAAACGGGTACTCCTCCCGATAAAGAGTTGGGAGGGGCTACTTTGGGAATAAAGAACATTATGCAGGCACGCCGGATTGTACTGGTTGCCAAAGGGACTAATAAAGCGAATATTGTCAAGCGGATGCTTGAAGGGCCTGTGACAACAGATGTTCCTGCTTCCATCCTTCAGCTTCATCCCAACTGTGAATTTCTGCTGGATGAGGCGGCGGCAAGCATGCTTAACTGCTAAGTCGCCTTGCAGGCGGCTGATAACTAATTATTTGAATTAATAATCAAAATACTATGACACAACAAGAAAAACAAATAAACTATATGGGGCCATTCATCACGATGGTGTTCTTGTTCTTTATTGTAGGTTTCCTTACGACTGCCAATACTCAGTTTCAGGGTCCTCTGAAAGAAACTTTTCTTTCGGAAGTGGGTGGGTTAAAAAATACTTTTGCTACTTTGATTACTTTCTCCTGGTTCCTTGCTTATCCGGTTTGTGGAGGGGTAGGCTCGTCGTGGATTAGCAAATACGGATATAAAGGAACATTGATGCGTGGATTGCTGGTGATGATTGTGGGGCTTGGTTTGTTCTTTGCCTCTTCCTATTTCACAGTACACTTTCCTGAAGCGAATTGGCATGCAGGAAATAATGTTATCCCTGGAGGGTTCTTGATTTTCTTACTGGGTTCTTTCGTGGTAGGGGCTTCGGCCACCATTCTGCAAGTGGTTATAAATCCTTATCTGACGGCTTGCCATGTCAAGGGTACCCAGTCCGTTCAGCGTTTGGCTATAGGTGGTTCCGCCAATTCTGTGGGAACTACGCTTGCTCCTTATTTCGTGACCGGTGTCGTGTTCGGCGGTCTGTCTATGGAGGACATTCAGATTGACCAGCTGATGGTTCCGTTCCTGGCATTGATGGCTGTTATTTCTTTGATTGTATTGTTGTTGATGAAATTGTCTTTGCCCGATATCCAAGGAACCAGGGTAGAGAAGGGAGAAAAGCTGGAAAAAAGTGTATGGTCCTTCCGTCATCTGACATTGGGCGTGGTAGCTATCTTCTTTTATGTAGGAGTGGAAGTCTGTATCGGGGCCAATATCAATCTGTACGCCATCGAGATGGATTATGCTTCTCCGGCACTGATGGCTACGCTCTATTGGGGTGGTATGCTTGTGGGCCGCCTGGTGGGGAGCAGCCTGAGCAGAATTTCTCCCCGCGTGCAGTTGACGGTTACTACGGTATCGGCAGGACTACTCGCCCTACTGGCCATTCTTCTGAATAATCCGTGGCTGCTCACGGCAGTAGGTCTGTTCCATTCCATCATGTGGGGAGCTATCTTTACCTTGTCCGTTGCCCATTTGGGAAAATACACTTCGGTGGCTTCCGGTGTGTTCATGATTGGAGTGGTAGGCGGTGCCATATTGCCCTTGTTGCAAGGAGTGCTTGCCGATGTTCTTGGAGGCTGGAGATGGTCATGGTTCATCGTTCTTTTTGGAGAAGCGTTTATGCTGTATTATGCATTGATAGGTTCACGGGTCCGTCAGACCTGCGATAATTTGTAATTAAAGATAGTACTTATGAAAAAAATTAGAATGATGATGGCTGCCGCTTTGGGCGTATTGGTTTCATGCGGTAGCGTTAAGTCGGGAGAAGAGGTCGTTGCGGCTTCTCGCGATTCAAAGGTTGTGGTTGCTTATGTCACTTCGTGGAGTGAGGTGATGCCCGACCCGCAGTACATGACGCATATCAACTATGCGTTCGGTCATGTAAACGAGAGCTTTAACGGTGTCAAGATTGATAATGAGGAACGTTTGAGACAGATTGTTGATTTGAGGAAACAGAAGCCGGAGCTGAAAGTGCTGCTTTCCATCGGCGGCTGGGGAAGCGGACGTTTCAGTGAGATGGCTGCCAATGATGAATATCGCCGTGCTTTTGCCGCGGACTGTGACCGTGTGGTGAAGGAGTTCGCTTTGGATGGCATTGACATCGATTGGGAATATCCCACCAGCTCTATGGCAAATATATCCTCGTCACCGGACGATACGGAGAATTTTACACTTCTGATGCAGGATATCAGAGCTGCCATCGGCAATGAAAAGGAACTGACACTTGCCACCGTAGCTTCTGCCCGTTACATTGACTTCAAGGCTATCTTGCCTTCCGTCGATTTTGTGAATATCATGGCTTATGACATGGCTTCTGCTCCCAAGCACCATTCGGCGCTTTATCCGTCAGGACATAGCGGTGACATTACTTCGGACGGTGCCGTTACTGCACACTTGAAAGCGGGCGTACCGCCTTCCAAGCTGGTGATGGGTATGCCCTTCTATGGTCGTGGAGGTGACGGTTATCCCAGCTTCCAAGACTATAATAAGGTAGGGAATACGGATACCCAATATACTGAAAAGTGGGATGAGGTGGCTCAAGTGCCTTATCTGGCCGATAAGAATGATACGTTGGTATTTGGTTTTGAGAATCCCCGTTCACTTGCCATCAAGTGTCAGTATATTCTGGATAAAGATTTGCTGGGAGGCATGTATTGGGATTATAGCGGAGACAATGAGCAGGGTGATTTGCGCCGTACGGTAGCAGAAAACCTATTGGGCAAGCCGCACAAGGCGAAGGTACTGGTGTTGACGGAACGTGGCGGACAGCACGGAGGATTTACGGATGCCGGTTTGAGGTGGTTGGCGGCCGAAGGTGTAAAGGGGAATTTCAGTATTACCGAGATAAACAATGCCAGGAACATAACGGAGGCTTACTTGTCGCAGTTCAGCCTGGTTATTCAATTGGATTTCCCGCCTTATACTTGGCCGAAGGAAGCGGAAGATGCGTTCGTCAAGTATATAGAAGAAGGCCGTGGCGGCTGGATAGGTTTCCATCATGCTACTTTGCTGGGCGAGTTTGACGGTTATCCCATGTGGCAATGGTTCTCTGATTTCATGGGTGGTGTACGTTTCAAGAACTACATAGCTCCGCTGGCCAACGGTACGCTGATTGTGGAAGATAAACAGCATCCGGTAATGAAAGATGTTCCGGCCTCTTTCGTGGTGCCCGATGACGAGTGGTATACTTATGACAAGAGCCCGCGCCCCAATGTACATGTACTGGCCAATGTAGACGAATCGAGCTACACGCCTGCATCGGACATCAAGATGGGCGATCATCCGGTGGTTTGGGTCAATGAAAGCAAAAAGGCACGCAATGTTTATTTCCAGATAGGGCATAGCAGCAAATTGTACGAAACGGAAGGGTTTACGACCATGTTCAGAAATGCCATTAACTGGACTTTAGAAAGGTAATACTTTTTATAATCAATGGATTTAGAAGAAAACGGGTACGTACAGAAACGTATCCGTTTTTTTATGGGTTTAAACTTTATCACTTTAAGTTTAAAATAAAACGTTTTTTATGGATGTGTTAGTAAATGAACTCCTTATGAGAAATATTCAACTTCCATTTCTTGTTTAGTACGTAATTTCGCTTATCGAAGTATTGGAATTTGTATCAATACAATATGAATAACTTCCTATTTTATAAACTAATACTATTATCATGAAAAGAAAAAGAGTCCTTTTGCTGCTTTGCATTCTCAGTTGCACTTTGCAGCTCTTCGCACAACAAATTAATGTGCAGGGTGTCGTTTATGACCCTTCCGGAGAAACGGTTCCGGGTGCTAATGTCAGTATGAAAAGTAATCCGGCTGTGGGTACTGTGACGGACATTGATGGGAATTTCAGTCTGAAAGCTTCTGTGGGTGATGTGTTGGTCTTCACTTTTATTGGTTATGAGCCTATTGAGTATAAACTGACTGCTGCAGATACAAATCTGAAAGTCCGTTTTACTGATTCTTCTGAGTTGCTGGACGAGGTAGTTGTAGTAGGCTATGGTGTACAAAAGAAGAGTGTACTTTCGTCTGCTGTGAGCCGTGTTACCAGTGAAGAGTTGGATAAAGGTAATCCTACAAATATTCAGAATGCCTTGAAAGGTAAAGTTTCCGGTGTACAGATTATCTCTAATTCAGGTCAGCCCGGTGCGGAATCAAAGATTCGTATTCGGGGTACCGGTACGGTCAACAACTCCGATCCGCTTTATATAGTAGACGGCATGCCGTCTGAAAGTGGTATCAGTCATTTGAATCCTTCTGATATTGAGTCTATTGAAGTGTTGAAAGACGCAGCTTCCGCCGCTATTTACGGAGCCCGTGGTGCTAATGGTGTTGTACTGATTACTACGAAGAAGGGTACTAAAGGAAAGGCTACTTTGAACTATGAATTTACGTATGGTATTCAGAATCCTTCCAAGAAGGTGGATTTGCTGGGTAGTGCGGATTATCAGATGTTGATGAATGAAATGGCTGCCAATGCAGGTAAGGACCCTTATTTCCCGACTGTTTCCAGCGTCAATACCGACTGGCAAAAGGAACTGCAGAACAAGAATGCTCCTATTATGAACCACAAGGTTTCGTTGAGTGGCGGTACGGACAACTCTACCTATTATGCTTCTTTCGGTTATGTAAAGCAAGAAGGTATTTATGCTAAAGGACATGCTGATTATGAACGCTACAATGTACGCTTGAATTACAATAATGTATTACTGGACACGAAATCACGAAATTGGTTGAATAAGATTAGTTTTGGTGCAATTGCAAGCTATTCCAAGTCAATCCAGACTGGTAATACTATTGGCAATAGTGAAGCAGCAGGCTTGATTACTTCCATGAATATGTTGCCTCCTACCGAGCCGGTTTATCAGACCGACCCTGCTATACTGGAGCAATATGCCGTAACTTATCCAAATCATGTCATTGCTCCCAACGGCCTGGCATACAATATCATCGAGATGCGTGAAATAACCAATCCGCTGGCAGCCATGCAGGTCAGTCATAACCAGAGGACTATGCCTCAGAATTTCGGTGCGAACTTTAACCTTGATGTGGACTTGTTACCGGGTTTGAAGTTCAAGACTACCTATGGTGCGGAATGGGTGTTCAATTCCATTAAGAATGTAACTCCAGTCTACGAGCTGAATGCTACCAGTAAGAATGCCACTTCCAAGGTAGAGGATAAGAAAAGGGAGTCTTCCTATTGGCAGTGGGAAAATGTACTGTCGTATACAAAGTCTTTCGGCCGTCATAATATAGGTGCACTGTTCGGTACAAGTATGTCTTCCTACCATTACTCCAATTTGGAAGCGGAAGATTATAATCTGCTGGTGGTGGATATAGACAAGGGATATATAGACACGGCCACAGCGCCCGAAGAACAGTCCAAAGTATGGGGTGGGGCGGAAGATCACCGCATTGCATCCATATTCGGACGTATCAATTATAATTATGATGAAAAGTATTTGTTCGAAGCGGTAGTGAGACGGGACGGTTCGTCAAACTTCAGTCGCGAGCACCAATATGCTACATTCCCTTCGGTTTCTTTGGGTTGGGTGTTGACTCGTGAGAAGTTCATGGAGAACAGACCTTCCTGGTTGGATTTTGCCAAGATACGTCTAAGCTGGGGACAGAATGGTAACGAACGTATTGGCTCCTTTGCCTATACAAGTATGATGAGTCAGGGTAAGAATGCAGTCATAAATGGAAAGGTATATACGGGCATGCTGCCCAGTGGCTATGCCAATGCCGATTTGAAATGGGAGACCTCCGAACAGACCGACTTGGGTATTGACTTGCGTTTCTTCAACAGTGCATTGACATTCTCTGCCGACTATTTCGTGAAGAAGACGAAGGACATGCTGCTTTCCATGCCGATTCCTCTTTATACCAGTTATGGCAGTATGACGGTCAATTCGGGTACAGTGAAGAACGAAGGTATCGAGTTCGAAGCGTCCTATCGCTTTAAGGTGGGTGAAGTGAATCTGGGTATCAATGGAAATGCTTCTTATGTGAAGAATACCGTAACAGACCAGGGCCCCGACCGTGTCGGTCTCAATAATATCGGCGGTGGTATGGGCGGCCAGGTCAGTTGGAGAGAGAACGGGCGTCCGTACGGCTTCTTCTACGGTTACTTGCATGATGGTATTTTCCAGAATCAGCAGGAGATAGATAGCTATACCTACGTAGATTCTAACGGAAAGACTCAGCTGATACAGCCGAATGCCAAGCCTGGAGATATTCGTTTTAAAGATTTGGATGGTGAAAATGGGTTGAATGGTGATGACCGTACCATGATAGGCAAGCCGAACCCTGACTGGACTTATGGATTCACTCTTTCTGCCGATTGGAAAGGAGTTGATTTCAGTGCATTCTTCCAGGGAAGTATCGGAAACGACATTTATAAACTGTACAGACGTTCCAATGTGACTTTTGGTAACTACGACAAATCTTGGCTGAACCGTTGGCATGGTGAAGGCACTTCCAATTGGGTGCCACGTGTGATAGATGGTGACAACAATAACTATCAGGTTTCAAACTTTTTTGTGGAAGATGGTTCGTATATGCGTTTGAAAGTGTTGCAGATTGGCTATAGTCTGCCCGGACAGATGTTGCAGCGTGTCGGCGTCAAGGGGCTGCGTTTCTTTGTACAGGGCGAAAATCTGTTTACAATTACCAACTACAGCGGTTATGATCCTGAAGTGGGAACACGTGATGGATTTGACGGGGGAACATATCCGCAAGCACGTACTTATACTATCGGTGCGAATATTACATTTTGATTAACCTAAAAATTAGATACAATGAATAAGATATTAAAGGTATTGGCTTTGGGTGCGATGGCTTTGTCGACCACAGCTTGTTCAGATTTTCTGGAAGTGAATCCGAGAACTCAGGTGTCAGAAACCGAATTCTATAAGACGGAAGACGATATGATGAAGGGCTTGTATGCCGTGATGAATGAAATGCAGACCCGTATGCCGGAGGTTTGGTCTTACTCTTCTTTGCTGGGTGATGAGTCCGAAACCGGCGGTGGTATCGGTGAGGGGTCTTACAAGACGAAATGGGATACTTTTACCTATGACGCGACTTCTTGTTTCGGTGCATGGGGATATGGTTCTTGGTGGAATGAGTGGGATTTTGGCTTGTTCAATGGAGTCATTGCTGCCAATCTGTTGATTGACAAATTGGCCGGATGCAACCTCAGTGCAGACTTTGTCAATTCCATTTCTGCCGAAGCGCGCTTTTACCGTGCCATTTTCTATTACCATCTGTTTATGGGGTATGAGCAATTCCCGCTTATCAAACATTATCTGGCAGCCAGTGAAATGTATAGCGTTGCCAAAGGAACCCGTGAAGAAATTTATGAGTTTATGATGGGCGACTTGGATGACGAAGTGACTAAGTATCTGCCCCAGCGCAGTGCTACACAGCAGGGACGCGTTTGCCGGGATGCTGCCAAGCTGCTTCGTGCTAAAATTATTTTGTTCCATCGTGATGAGACTAAATATCAGGTGGCATTGAATGACATGAAAGAAATAATCACCAGTGGAAGATACCAGTTGAACCCTGATTATCAAAGCTTATGGGTGAAAGACGGAGAATGGTGTGCGGAATCTATCTTTGAGGTATGTTATGCCGGCAATAACTCCGGTGAAGGGTTTGGGCTTGCACGTTCTTTGGGCGGTCGTAACATTGTTGACCCGAGAAGTGCCGAGCAGGGTGGATTAGGCGAAGGTTATGGGCAGAACACCATGCCGAGTACTGTTTACAACATGTTTAAGGAAGGTGATACGCGCCGTGAGGGAACAGTCATTGTCTATGCGGACGAGGCTAAAAAAGTGGCAGAAATGGTGGCCAAAGGTGAACTACCGGCAGGAAGTGCTTTCCAAGTCAGTGACCAGCAGGAAAATTACGAGGGTCTGGGGCACTATAAGATTCATCCGAGAAAGGAGACGACGTCTACGGTGAATCCTACGGATAACTATTATAACTCTTGGCGTATTTACCGTTATGCCGATGTTTTGCTGCTGGCTGTGGAGCTTGATGTACGTATCAACGGAACTGCCAGTGCTGATGCGCAAGGTTGGTTCGACCAGGTCAGAGACCGCGCTTTCAAAGACAAAGAGCATCGTATCAACTTGGCGGGAAAGAGCAAGCAGGAGTTGTTGGATATTCTTTTTGAAGAGCGTGGGTATGAGTTTATGGATGAAATGCAGCGTTGGTTTGACATTCTGCGTTTCGATAAAGGAACAGAGATTTTAGGTAATAAAGGTTGGACGGAGAAGTTCAGGTACTTCCCGATTGACCAGTCGGAAATGGATAGAGCTAAAGGTGGCTTGACACAGAACCCTGGCTGGTTATAAGTTTAGATTGGTTTTCTTTCTGAAGAGTCCCCGGTATTTCCTTTTGGAATACTGGGGATTTTTATATGTAGGCAGTGGTGGTATCTCTCACAAAGTTTATTTCGGCAAAACATCTGTCATGCTGTCACGCGAAGAGATTATTCTTTTGATTATAAGTTAATTAAAGTGTGATGGATATCCGTGATAGATAAAAAACATTACAACTATCCATCACGCTTTCCAATTTTTGTAAAAGATGGTATGCATACTTGTTTCGTGGGGCGTTGAAATAGTTATAATCTTAGTTCTCAGCATGAAACTTTTAGTTTCAAGACTAAATACGGAAAGTTTCAACAAGTAAGACTATTGGTTTCACAACATAAAACACAATATTTCAATAAGATGCGCAAAGATAACGTAACCATGCTAAAAATCAAATGGTTATAGAACATCTTTTTTCAGCGAGGCCGGAAAAGGAAGCAAGAAAAAGCATATTTGGACGGGAGTTACGTTACCAAATCGTAACTCAGTCCAAATACCTCAAACGGAATCATAACAAACTATATTACAGTTATTTGCACACTTCTGCATAACCTTAAATAGCTCAACAGTAATTAAATTTGTGACTAAAAAAGTTGAGTTATGAAAAGTACATTCAAAGTATTATTTTACGTAAAGAAACAGTCTGTAAAAAACGGAAAGACACCGGTTATGGGCCGTATCACCATCAATGGAACCCAAGCCGGTTTCAGTTGTAAGAAAGAAGTGTCCCTCGCTTTGTGGGACGTCAAAACCAACCGGGCCAAAGGCAAGTCCGAGGAGGCCCGTACACTCAATCAGGAGCTTGACAATATCAAGGCGCAAATCACCAGGCACTACCAGTACATCTGCGACCACGACAGTTTTGTCACAGCCAAGAAAGTCTATAACCGCTATGCAGGCTTCTCAGAGGAATGCCACACCCTTATGAACCTTTTCAGGGAACAGCTGGAATCGTATAAAAAGAAAATCGGCATAGAGAAAGCCGAAAGCACCTACCGCGGTCTGGTTGCCGATTACAAGAATCTCCTGCTTTTCATGAAAAGCAAGAAGAATACGGAGGATATTGTCATCGAAGAACTTGAGAAATCATTTATCGAGGATTACTACAACTGGATGCTCGGTACCTGTGCTCTGGCGAACTCCACTGCCTTCGGGCGTGTCAATACCCTGAAATGGCTGATGTATATCGCACAGGAAAAAGGCTGGATACGGGTCCATCCGTTCGCATCCTTCGAGTGTATGCCCGAATACAAGAGGCGTTCCTTCCTTTCCGAAGAGGAACTGCAAAGGATAATCCGTATAGAACTGAGATACAAACGCCAGCGTGCCATGCGCGACATGTTCCTGTTCATGTGTTTCACCGGTCTTTCCTACGCAGACCTGAAAACTATAACCTACGATAATATCCATACCGACTCCGACGGCGGTACATGGCTGATGGGCAACCGTATAAAAACGGGAGTGGCGTATGTCGTAAAATTGTTGCCCATTGCCATCGAGCTGATTGAAAAATACCGGGGTACGGATGAAAAGAAAGACTCCCCCGAATGTGTCTTTCCGGTAGGCGAATACAATGCCATGCGGCTCAGTCTTGGAATCATAGGCAGGAAATGCAATTGCCGGGTAGAGGTCACCCCGCACATCGGACGCCACACGTTTGCCGTTCTGGCCATACTCAAGGGGATGCCGTTGGAAACCCTTCAGAAAGTGTTGGGGCATAAGTCCATCCTCTCCACGCAGGTATATGCCGAACTGATTAACCCGAAGGTAGGCGAGGACACCGACAGGATTTGCGAGAAAATCGGTCACGTTTACAAACTTGCCATGTAACACGGCAATAAAAAAACGTCCGGAAGCCGATAAGCCGAAGGACGTTTTTTATTTTACTTGTTTATTTTCTGAGCCGTCTGAAATCCCTGTAATTTTTTTTCAACACTTCGTATAGGGCACTCTCCGGGTAGAGCAGTTTCCCCCCGATAGTGGTATAAGGCACCAGCCTTTCATCCCTCAGCGTCTGCAATGTCCGCCGTGAGATATGCAGCAGGGCGCACACCTCATCCCCCGTCATGTAATGCTCGTCCGCAACCGTCGGGCGTATCCGTGCCGTAGCCTCTTCCACCGCTTTTCCCGCTTTCTTTATCCATCCGGCCAGTTCCTTGAACTCTTCCGAATCCCTTGTGATAATCTCCGCCATGCCTTACTTCCTTTTGATTGGTCCGTTTTCCAGTATCTCCCGAATATCCGTTTCCCGGTAGAAGAATTTTCCCCCTACGTTCGAGTGGGGGATTAGCCCGTTGTCCCGATAGTTTTGCAGGCACCGTTTCGATATGCCCAAAGCCAGACATACGTCCTGCGCATCCATTCACTTGTCCGGTGCAGGCGGGGCAATCTTTTTCTGGAAGTCGCCCATCTGTACGGCCAGCGTGCTGACCAGCTTTCTCAACTCCTGATACGCGCTTGTTTCAATAATTGTCAGTTCCATACTAAAATTCTTTTTAAGTTTCTGAATATGCGGCAAAGTAAGGCACATTTCCACATCCGGCAAAGCCCCCGGACTTAAAGTCACCCGTTGGCGTGCATTGTCTCCCCTTTAAATATACAAAATGTTAAAAAACTCCCCCAAAACATTGCCGTACCGCCCTTTCCGCCTATATTTAGGCAAATTAAAAACCTTCAAAGCCCATGCGTCTGAACTTTACCATACGTGACTGTACCGACAGCAACCGCCCCAAAGTCCATGACTACGTAGCCATGCTGCGCCGAATCCTTACCCAATATCCCCATGCGGAGTTTGTATTCCAGCTTGCCCCCGACGGCATCTTGTCCTTCTACGGCGAATTTCTGCCCGATATAAAGGAGATTGCCGCTGAAATGTGCTGGTGCGTCATCGACTGTGATACAGACGGTTATATACAGACTGGCACTGCCTGCCATACCATGATAGGGGTGGAGATCACCTGCCGTCAGACGCGGACCGGCTGGTGGGCCGACAGGATAGAGGAAAAATTTCTGGTAGGCGATGTTCCCGACCATTTCTATCCCCTTGTCACCGATTTCCGTCCCCCCATCCGTACTTTCGGCTTCCACAGCTATTACCTGCACGATTATCTCCCCGTTTCCCGTCAGGACTTCGCCCACACGCCCGACGAGTTTCAGCGCCGGGTCACCAACCTTGTCTCCAAATTCAAAAGCGGTGAAGCCTCAGATTGCGTGGCCTACTTCATGGCGATAGCCTTTGCACGCACTCCCGAACTCACCAGCCGCCGTGCCGACTTCACCCTTATGATAATCCCCGCATCCACCAACGAAAGGCACGAGCTCCGCTTCAGGAATTTCAGCGTTGAGTTTACCGGCCTGCTGCGCATCGCCAACGGTTACGACGCCATCACCGTTACCCGTGACCGGGAAGAGTACAAGGGGCAGCATTACAAGAACAAGACCGACAATCTCCATTTTGACGAAGCCGCCATCCGTGGCCGCCACATTCTGTTGTTCGACGATTTGCTGACCACCGGTGCCGGACTTTCCCAAGTCAGCCGCAAGCTGCTCGCTTGCGGTGCCCTCTCCGTCACCGGCCTCTTTCTTGCCAAGACCCTGCCGCCCGAAGACGAATATGATTTTCTGCCCGTGGAGGAAGCCCCTGCCACAGAATAAAAGAGAAGGGCCCGTCACCCGCATCCATGCGGCAACGGGCCTTCCATTCCCTTACCTGTTTTCCACATAATCCTACATCTTCATGCCTTTGCTTTTCCGTACAGCCGCCTTCTCCTTCATGTCCGCTTTCTGCCGTATTTCCGGAAAGTGTTCCTTCAACAGTTTCCCCGCCAGTTTCTTCGCCCTCTCCTGCATCTCATCATGCACGTCCCATCTGTTCCGGCCCGACAGCTTGTTTTCTATCTTTTCAAATTTTTCATGGAAACTGAACTCATCGGGGTATTCATCCACCACTCCGCCTATCGGATAGCCTTTCTCCATGATATACAGCAGTGTCATCCGGTCATAATTATACGGGCTCCGCGTCAGTCCCAGTCCCTTGTCCACATCAGTCAGCCTGTAATAGTTCTCCCATGTGGGGGTAAGGTCATAGGTCTCACTGTCCGTTGCGTTTTTCAGTACCGACCTGTCCTGATACGCCCGCCTTATCGTTTCCTCGTCTCCCCACCAGCCGAAACGGTCATGGCAACGGTTCACTTTCCCTTCCATCAGCGAGGGCCATCCCCTCAGTTCATGGATTGCCAGGGATTTCACCGTAAACTCCGGGGCAAAGAAGTCATTCTCTATGTATTTATATATGTAATCACTATATTGTATCTCGCCGACTATGTCCCTGCTGAATAGCAGCACCCCCTTGTCCGTCTCAACGCCCGTATAATACGTGTTCCCATGTTTCAAATCATCCAGCATCTCCGCTATCACTTCGGGCGGTGCGGACTTTATCTCCCGCCACATCTCCGGCGTAAGCCGCCGGGTATAGTTCTCGTCCCTTGACAGCGGGTCCATGTCCTTTCACAGGCAATACACCACTTCCGACAGACGCAGGTATCTATGCAGCTTGATACCATGTCCGTCCATCACCTTTTCCAGCCTTTGCAGATAATCATCATTGTTCCCTTCCCGCAAACGCGGTACAATCCCCATATCAGGCACGTTACAGTACATCATGCCCATAACGGGCATTTCCGTTTCCTTCAGTGCCTTTTCCACATCTTCCAGCATAAACTCCAGAAAGCCTTCCTCGCCCGTACCTTTCATGCTGACATGCACCGGCTTGAAATGTCCGTCCACTGTGACATACACACTGCCGCCGTTCGTATTCTCTTTTTCCATCCGTCAAAAATTTAAATGTTCATTCCTTGTCCTTTTCCCTTTGCCGGAATCCGCACCCTCATTTCCACGTTCGGGAACCGCACGTTATCCGGCCTTGCCACCAGTGACGAGACTATCCGCTCCTGCTCTCCCGTCAGCGGTACGGGCTGCCGTTGCAGGTTTCTCAGCCTGTTGAAGTTCCTCAGCGTAGGTGCCATGTCGCAACATGCCACACAAATCCCGTATCTCACCATATCCGAAGAAACCGTCTGTCCGTCACCGATTTTAGCCCGGTATGCGGCATCCAGCGGAGCCACTTCATAAAACCTCAGACTCCCGGGTTTCCGCTTGCCGTCAAAAAAACGTTCGGCCAGCCCGCTCAGAAACGCATCCAGCATCCTGTCCCCGCCGTCCGTCTTGTCAAACAGCAATACCTCCCCCCCGTATTCCACCGCCATGCAGGTGGGGAAAGCCGCCAGCCCGCTGCGTATCACATCCCCGTCCATTCCGAAACGGTGTCCCAGGCGCCTGTAATCCTCGTTTTCCAGCAAGGCCGTATGTTCCGCCGATGATGACAGATGCTCAATCCCCCTTTCCTCGCAGAATGCCGCGTCCCGGAGCCTCACCACCCCCGACGGATGTATCCTTTCCCGTTCCAGCACCGGACAGAGCCGTTCCAGATAATCCGCATTGTCCGTACCGAGTATGGGAGGAATCATGCCTTTGTCCTTAAAATCGAAACGGAACATTCAGTGGTCGGGAACAAATCTCCGTCCTGCCGTATGAAACCTCACGTTGTTGCCGATGTAACGGGAGAATCCCTCTTCCCCCTGCCCGCGCATACTCAGATACACGGGTTTGTAGAAAGCGTCCAGTGTCATGTACAGGCTGCCGCTTTCCACCGCCTGCATTTTCCTTTCTTCCATAAATTCTATAGGATTAATTGTTTCTTCTCTTTCTTCTGCGGAGCGATGGGGGCGACGTGCCTCGCCTGCCGTTGTCTGTCAGAAGGCTTTTGTCCCGGCGTTTCCTGCCTGCGGTATGTCTCCGGTGACTTGCCGGTCTTCACCTCTTCCGAATGCGGACGCGACATCGGATGTGACTTTTCCATACTTCCGGTCCGGCTTATCCGTGCGCCCAGCCTGAACTCCCCATCCGTGATATGGAACTCCGATTGCAGCAAGTCCGCCGCCATCTCCCTTGCCTCTTTCTGCAAGGCCGCATAGCCGAAGTCGTGTGCCGACAGAGGCGCGTTCATCCGTGCCTTCATGCTGTCTCCCAGTTTCTCCGCCAGTTCCCTGAACTCGTACTCATAGCTGAAAGGATGCACCTTGTCTGCCGCAACAATCCCGGCGTACCCGTTTTCCGAAATGTACAGCAATGCCGCCACGTCATAGTTCCGGGGCGAGATGCCCAGCCCGAACTCCCTTGTCAGCCGGTCAAAATTATGGAAATCGGGCCGCAGGTCGAACTTCTCCCTGCACACACCGCCGTCCAGTACGCTTCTGTCCGCGAACTTGTCGGGAGCAAAGCTCACCACCGACCTGCGCAATTGTGCGTCCGTACTCCGCAAATCCGCTTTGGACAGCTTTTCGATGCAGTTGTCCGCCAGTTCCGCCACCCGTTTGGTGGGCAGGTCCATCTCGTATATCCGCAGAGTTTCGGGTACTTTGGCCACGTTGAAGAAGCCGTCGGCCAGATGTTGCAGGTAACTGTTGCGTGCCTTCATTCCTTTCGGGGTGTCCGAGAACAGCATCACCCCCTCTTCGGTGGCCACGGCATACACCCGGTTTTCTGTTCCGGCAGCTTCCGTTGCCGGAACTTCCTGCCGGTTCGGTCTCTGGGCGATACGGTTCCAAATATCATTCAGGATTGACATAGCCTTGTATTTTTAGATGTGAATAACCGGCGCAAAGAAAGCCGTTCGCCCGCCAATCCGCAATACCCCGCACATGCAAGTCGTCAGTTGGCGGCTGTTGGCGTGTGCCCCTTACGCCAGCCGTGCGTCCAGCATCCGGTTGTAGCTCCTGCGCAGGGAGTCGATGAACGGGGTGGTGTCCGTACAACGGTCGAAGACCTTGCCTCGCTTGGTGTACAGCGCATTGATTTTCAGATGGAACACTTCCTCGAAGACGCGGATGACATCCACTATTTTCAATTCCCGGCCTTCCGCCGTACCTATCGCACCGGCTGCCATCAGTGCCGCCACCAGCTCAATCAGGTCGCTGTCCGTACCGTTCCATGTCAGTGTGACGGAAGTTCTCTTCCCGTTTCCATGTACCGCCTCAGCCTTGAATCCGGCGGACGTGCCGCCATGACGGAGCATCTCCTTCAGCATTTCCGCTTCCGCATCCAGCAGCGCCAGTGTCTTGTCGATGAACACGTCATAGAGAATGTGGCGGCAGCCTTCCGTCATTCCGTCGCAGGCCTGTCGCATGAAGGCCAGCTCTATTCTCGTGTAGTTCAACCGCCGCAGTTGTTCCACGAGGTCCCCTTCAGGCGAAAGCGCGGCAAGGCGGTTCACAAAATCGTCATAGGCGGCAGGCAGCTCACCGGCCACAGGTCCGGCACCGTTTATATAAGAGGCGAACAAATCGAAAAGGGAGGTTTCCACCAGTGTCTTCATCGTATCATGTTTTTAGGTTTTACAATTCAGCGCTCCATTCATCCTGCCGGTATAGGGACAAGTGCTGTGCCTGAAAGGGTAAATACATAAAACACTGATAGTAAGCTGTATGAAAAATGCCCGAAACGCTGTGTGCATAAAAATGCTGTGTACCGGACATGACGTGTCTGAATTTCGGACATATTCTAATCCAGGCGGTACCTCTTCAGTTTCAGGTAAAGCGTGCTCCGGCTGATGCCCAGCAGCTGTGCGGCAGCCTTTTTGTCATTGCCCGTCGCCCCCAACGCCTTCAGAATGGTTGTCCGTTCCGCCCGTTCGTCATTAAGCGAATACACTTCCGGTTGTCTGTCCTTACCGGGCAGGCCTATTTCCGTGGCGGTTATCCAGCCGTCTTTCGCCAGCAGGGTGGCCCGCCTGACAACCGTCCTCAGCTCACGTATGTTTCCCGGCCACGGATAGGCCTTCAGACGTTTCTGTGCCTCGCGGTCAAAGCCCTTCACGTCCCTTTCCAGCTCCCGGTTGGCGGCATCCAGCATGAACTCCGCCAACGGGATAATGTCTTCGGGACACTCTGCCAGCAGTGGCACATGCAACGGAAACTCGTTCAGACGGTGGAACAGGTCTTCCCTGAACCGTCCTTCGGCCATCGCTTTTTCCAGATTCTCATTCGTGGCGGCCACCAGCCGGATGTCCGCTTGCATTTCTTCCCTGCCGCCTACGGGCCGGTAACGCTTTTCCTGCAACGCACGCAACAGCGACCTCTGCACCTCGGCATTCAGATTGCCCACCTCGTCCAGAAACAGTGTCCCGTGGTTGGCGGCGGCAAACATGCCCGTCTTGTTTTCTGTCGCTCCGGTAAAGGAGCCCTTCACGTGGCCGAACAGCTCCGATGCCGCCAGCTCTTTCGGAAGCACTCCGCAATCCACCGCGATGAAGGGTGCGTCCGCCCGTTCGCTCAATGCGTGTACCTGCCGGGCCACATGTTCCTTTCCCGTCCCTGATGCGCCACGTATCAGCACGGCCAGTGTGTCCACCGGAGCCACCAGCCGGATATATTCTTGCAGTTTCACGGCAAGAGGGCTTGTTCCCCGGTAGTAGGCCCATTCGCTTTGCGCCGGTTTCTCCCGTTCCTTCAACAGTCCGGTAATCAGCCCCAGTACCTTCTCCGTCTGTACGGGCTTGGGCAGATAGTCCGTGGCACCCTTCCTGACGGCTTCCACCGCACCCGGTATGTCCCCGTAACCCGTCATGACAAGGAAAGGGATGCGATAGCCCTGCGCCTTCATCCATTCCAGCAGTTCCACACCGTTGCCGTCCTGCAGGCGGTAGTCCGACAGCACCAGTCCGGCCTCTGCCCCGGCAATGAACTCCTTTGCCGAGGCCACCGACAGCACATAACGGGCCGCCAGCCCGTTTTTCACCAGCCAGTTGGCCACCACGCGGGCATATACCCGGTCATCTTCCACTACAAGTATCGTTTTCATTCCATCTCTCCCTTTAGTCTTCCGGCCTTTTCCACCGCTTCCTCTATTGCCGTAATCAGCTTCCATACTTCCGCAACCGCTGCCTCATCCCATGCTTCCGGCATCAGTGACGCCAACCGTTCCAGTTCCGCAGCAGGTATATTTATTTGTATCGTTTCCCATAACGGAGCTCCCTTGTGTATCAGGGCGGCTATCACCGGATAGTCCTCATCCTCAATGGCTTTCCGCAAGCCGGCTGTTGTCCTTTCCGCATCCTGCACGAACATCTCCAGTATCTCTTTCCGGTCATCTTCCCCGTCCAGCAATGCGGCGAAGTCCGGCCCCTTCCGTTGTGCCGTCCTGCCGTCTGTACATTCCGCCACGGCTGCCAGCAGCTCATCCATGGAAAAGGGTTTGTGCAGGAACCCCGCAAAGCCGTCCTTTTTCAGTTGTTCCGTTTCCTTGTCAGCCCGTGCCGTAACGGCAAGTACGGGCATGTCCCCGGATTGTCCCGGGTTGCTGTTTCTCAGCAATGCCAGTACGGCATGCCCGTCCGTCTCCGGCATCTGTATGTCGGTCAGCAGGAGGTCGTACTCCCGCTTTTCCAGGCAGGCAAGCAGTTCCCGGACATCCCTGCAACAGTCGCAGTGAATCCGGTTGCGGGAGAGCATCTCCCGGGTAATCCCCAGCTGGATGCGGTCGTCATCCATGACCAGCACCCGGATACCGGCAGGCGGCGTGGGGGAGAGCGGCCGGGCGGGACGGCCTGCCCGTGAAACCGGCAGGAAAACGGAGAAGCGGCTGCCTTCTCCCGGGGTGCTCTCCACTTCCACACGGCCCCGCATTTCCGATACGAGCCGGGCGGTGATGGCAAGCCCCAGCCCGAAACCGGGAATGCCGCGGGCGTTCTCCAGCCGCTCGAACGCGGAGAATATGCGCTTCTGTCCCGCCTCGTCCATTCCCATGCCCGTGTCCGTGACCGAGAAGCGCAGCTCCCGGCGGCTGTATTCGGCTTCCAGCCGTATTTCGCCCCGCCCGGTAAACTTCACCGCATTGGTGAGCAGGTTGCAGGCGATTTGGCGTATATGTGCCCGGTCGGCGCGGACCGTGACGTCCAAGCCGGTGAAACGTGTGGTGAACGCCAGCCCTTTCTGCCGTGCGGCGAGCAGGTGACCGTCCGCCGTTTCCCGGAAGAGTGTACCCAGGTCGAAGGCCGTCTTGTGAAAGCGGACTCCGTCGGCATCCATCCGGCAATATTCCATCAGCGTGTCCACCAAGGCGAGCACGTGCTCCGAACAGTGCAGGATGTTCTCCAGGTGCTCGTTCCGGCGGCACTCGTCCCGTTCCGAGGGGAGGAGCACCGCACAGCCCCTGATGGCGGCCAGCGGCGCGCGCAGGTCATGCGTGATGGAGGCGACCATCTCCTTACGCTGGGCGGTCAGCCTGCGGTTGCGCCGGTCCGAGCGTTCCAGCTTCCGCTGGTAGCGTTGCCGCCGTTTCAGGTCCCGGCGGACAACGATGTAAAGCAGTCCCACGCACACGATACATGCGGCGGCGAGCAGGCAGATGGCATGGAAGGCACCGGTACGCAGCTTCGAGACGGCGTCCTGACGCCTGGCGGCACGCCGCATCGAGTCCTCTTCCAGTTCGTTCACAAGGCGGTTGATATTCCCGTCCAGCACGCGGTTGCACATTTTCAACGAATCGGAGACGGCGGCGATGCGGGCCTCTCCGGCGAGTGGCGCGGAAATGCCGGCCGATTGCCCGACCTGGTGCCGTCTCTCCCCCAGCAGGGCCTTCACCGTATCTATCCGCGCCCGTTGCACCGGGTTGGGATAGGACTCGCGCAACCTGTCAAGTGAGGCGGCAACCTGCGCCTCTCTTTCCCCATAAAGGGCGGGGTCATCCTTGTCTCGGAGCAGCAGGCGCTCGTTGTCCAGGAACATGGCTATCAGGCTTTTGAAAGCGGTGTTCGACAGCCTGCGCTGTTCCAGCATCGTACGCTCGGCCTTCCCCGCACGGCGGAGCATGCGGTGCTCGTACCATACGGTGCCGATGATGCCGCCCACAAGCAGGACCAGCAGTAGGTGACCGGCAATAATTTTCATTTGCAGGGTGCCGCCGGCACCCCTCGGGTGATTTTCGTTTTTTCCTTTCATTGAAATGTGTGTTTAGACTGTTTATAAAAAAAACTTCCTGTCCGTACCCGGGCAGGAAGGCACCACAGCTTGTCGGCATGGCATTCATTTCCATATCTGCTTTTGTTTTCTTCTTTAAAGGGGAACATTCACCAAAGTGCCCGTGACAAGCGGGTTATCCGTGTCTTCAGGCATTTTGAGAAGAATGTTCCCCTGTTCTTGATTATGAACATTTGTCATCTACTGTGCCGCGGCCATCCTGTTTGTATCCGGTTGGCTTGCATTTGTCTTTCCGACCTTTTTCTTTCGGGTTATGGGGGCTTACAGTTTTCATGTACCATGTTTTCATAAATGATGTCCCGGCAGCAGCCTCTTTACCTTAGGCACGAACTCCCGGCGGAGAGCGGCGGCAAGGCGCTTCTCGTCCGCGTTACCTTCTACGGTGTAATAGGGTAGCGGGCGGATTTGGTAGGACGATATGTTCAACTTGCCGGACTGCATACAAACGTTACTTTTCGCAGGTTTGCGACTTGTTGGCGGATATCAGGGTTATATCACCTTTCAGGTCGAATGAACAATCGGCGCCGTTATGGCTCTCGCACATCGGAACGATAAATTCGCCCGAGACATCCGGATTGATGATGTGTCCGCCAACCGAGGCGGGGTTCGTGCAACCGGCAACACTGCACAGCGACGGCCACGCTTCACCGGAGATGTTTATCCAATGCTGTTTCCAGGAGCCGCACTTGCACGCCCTGTCTTTCGTCCCTCTCTTGTTTTTCCAATTATCTGCTGTTAATGTCATTTTTACTTTATTTTAATTGTTATATTACTCTTCTTCTCCACAAGGGTAGGTAACACCCAAAATGCTTGTTACAAGACAGTTAATCATTACTCGAAGTTCTTTTTCCATAAATGCAGCAATATAAATCGTCTGTTATTGAATCTCCTTGTCAGTATAATCATCTTATAATCAAGCAATAATATTATGTATTGAATTGAGACCCATTTGTTAGGTTTCATAGGGTCGATTAAGAAAACCCTATAAAACCTAAAGATATTTCTAATTAAGAAGAAATTTATTTTAATTTTTTTCTATTTTCTTTGCAAAGTACACGTGCTTCTGGACGTCTGGGTTCGGCTTGCTATGTTTGTATCTAACGTAAAAGGGATTTTTAAGTTGTCCATTCCATGTTTTATATTCCAGATAGTTAGGTTGACCGCTGGTGTCCCAAATGATTATGAAATCTTTGTACATAGGCATATTTACGTCGACCTCGTCTTTGACTAGCTTATATCCATGGATGTTAGCAAAGGCGACTTCGTATCCCAACGGTTTCACCCGAATGTCACGCAGTGCCTCTATCTTCGGGAGCGTCGTTCCCCCTTGGGCCGTTGCTATAGCGCCGTAATTTCCCTGGTATTCATCGCAGAAGTCAAACTTCTCTTTGAATACAATCAAGCAGGTACGCGTGTACGCAAACACGGCATGATAGTTCCATTGTACCAGTAATTCGTGGATCGTGTGATTAGCGGAGATTCCCTGGGGGTTGCTGTAGGTTCCTGCGTTCCGAAGTTCGAGGTCCTTATTTAATACTTTCTGCATATAAAGGGTAGCTTTTTTTCCGTAAAACTTGGTATCCATTATTAGTATGTCGTCAGTGCTCACGTAGTCTCCGGCTTTTGTCGGGTGCCAGACCTCTCGTTGTTCTTGGGCTGCAATTCGTCCGCACATGCCTGCGGGAGCGTAGTCGAATCCCGGTCCCAGTGTGACTCCATTTGGAAGTGATTTGTCTTGAGCGTGAACTTGGCTGAGTGTCTTCTCACCGCCATACACGACCTCGTAAATCGCATCATTGTAGGTGTAGCCCTTAACGAATTTGATAGTTTTCTTAATAGGGGTTCCGGTAGTCACGTCAGTGAAAATTAACGTGATCATTTTTTCTTCTTTGTCGAACGCCGTTGATGTTTTCGTTTTTAACTTTACGACTGATTTGTCACTTGTGGCGCCCATGTCTGCCGCCCCGGTTTGGCTTTGCGTAAAGCTTTCGATAAAGGTTCCTTCTATCTGATCCGGGTTTTCCATTGTTACCGACCAGTCAAAATTTGCGTCAACATAAATGTTATGTTCCTTGCCGTCGGTAATGATCCAATCTTCAGACAGATTCAACGTACGTTTAATCTGTGACAGCCTTACAGACTTTGCAGTGATGTCACCGTTGGCATTCTTGGCAATCAGTCTTAGCGTTGCCGTATTCTTAACCTTCGCATCGCCAGCGATTGCTTGTGCCGTAAAATTCGCCGCCACTTGCTTACGGGCGGTTGTCCCTGATTGTACCCCCGTGTTTCCATCGGCTATTCCATCTATAGATTTCACGGTGAATGTTATCGGATTGTTTCCGTCCACCACTTCCCAGGTCAGAGTCGTATTCTCCGGCCCGAACGTTATATCAAAGCTCCGGGCAACGTCAGTGGCACCGTCGAACTCGATCACATCGTCCGGTATATCTATGAACACCGGATTGTTGTCATCCTGTATCACCCTTGCATCAACCTGCAGATGGCCGGCCGTGAACCTCATGATGGCCACGCGGTCTCCCGGGGCGTTTTTTCCCGTCACCTTGAACTTCAGGTCAGCAGGGGCGTTCGCTCCCGCCCCCGTACCGGTGGCATTCGTTTGTTCCCCTCCATCCACCACGAATCTTATCCAGTCCGGAGTGCCCTGGCCGTCCGCGTTCAGCAAGGCAGCCCGCCATTCCAGGCCGGTGCTTGCAGCAACTTTCTGTATCAGGTTATCGCTTCCCATTTTCCCCACGCGGTATTCCATCGTGCCTATCCCGAGGAATTTCTCCCCGTCAAAGTCAATGTTTCCTATCTCCGTCTCGTTCCAGGGAATGACTGTGGCTGTCATGTTGGCCGATTTCGACTCCAGGGCTTCCTGCTCGGTGTCATGCCCCTCGCCGCTGACCTTTGTCACCGTGATTTCATAACTATGGTTACGAAGGATATCCAGATAGTCCAGTTCCTTGTTGCCGGTATCGGCTTTCGGTGTTCCCAGGTCGACACGGTAATACTTGTCGTCGGTTCCGCCGTTGTATTTGCCGCCCACCACCAGGCAGGGGCGGTTTGCATGTCCGTCGGCAGCCGTGTTCTCCGGCTGTGCGGTTTCAAACATGTAGATGGAGTATTCCAGTTTGTTGCCGGCAACGGTATATTTCGCGTTTCCCTTTTGCAGCGCGGCGTCCGCGGGGATTGTCGTCTTGGTGACTTTACCGCCCAGTTCGTCCGGAATAACCTGCGCCTTGTCGTTGAAGTTGTAAAGCCTTACCGTCGAAGGCACAAAATTGTTCACGCCGGCCCCCGTCTTGTTGCCGAAATAGACCGATATGCGCGCCATGATGCGGTAAAGGGAAACATTCAGTTCGGCATTGCCGTCCGCTTTGATTTTAGTCGGTGGCGTCTGTCCGCACATGGTAAAGGCGCTGTGGTTGTTGGGCCCCGCGGCATTGAAACCGGACGTTTTCTCGTCATCCGTCAGCGTCACCGTCAGCAGTTCCTTAATCTCTTCCTTTGTCTTTTCTCCGGGCTTCAGGGCGTTTATCGCGGCAAGCAGGCCACCGTTCGCATGCATCGCATTGGCTATCACTATGAAGCGTTGGTCGTAATCCTTCACCTTCAGCAGGGCAGTCCAGGTTGCATTGTCTGCACCTTTCTTTGCAGGAACCCAATACTCATAGGTGTCATCGCTGTCTTTCGCACCCGCCTTGAAAGCCAGTATGTAGAGGTCATCGATCTCCTCTTCCTCGCCTTTATCGACGGCCCGCGTACCGCCTTTTTCCCCGGGTTTCGTTGTGCCGGGGACGTTCAGCCTGAGCAGCACTTCCTGCTCGCCTTTCCCGCTTCCCCCGTCCGGCGGAAGCGTGGTGCTTTCCAGTTCCGTCGTGCAGGAACCGAATACCGCTGCGGCCGCCAGGAGCGGAGCGCCCAGAAGCCGTAATAATTTTAAAATCCGATGGTTCATAATTCCATTTTTACTATTTTATTGTTAATTGTTATCAGTAATGCCGGCTCCGGTTCCCTTTATGTGCGGTTACGGTTCCGTATGTTGTCAGGCCTTCCGGCCCTCGTATTGTTTCTGTTCCGGGTGGCTGGCGCCCGCCGCGCCGCCGTCAGGGCCTCAGGCCGCTGTCATCCTCCACCACGTCCCATCCGTTCACGGAGACTGTCGCGTTGAAGTTCGCGTCGAACTTCAGTTTGATGTCAAACCGGTGTTGCCTGTCAAAGTCAACCTTCTTTCCTTCATTTTTGTAGGCCTTCTCTATCAGTTTCACAAGGTTCGTCTCCTGCCCCGGGTCCGAGGGGTAGAGTGTCTTTCCGGTCGTGCGGTCACGGAAGATGAAGCCGGGTGTACGTTCCGGTGCCAGCTTCAGGGTCGTCATTTCCGCTTCCAGCTTGTCCCGGCCGCCCGCGAAGAGCGCGGAGGCGATATAGCGGAAAGGCGTGCACGCGTCAAATTCGTTCCCGAAGGTATATGCCCCGTTGTAGTCGCTCACCTCAAACTCGTAGGTGTCCGCCGTCCGGTCCAGTCCCTCGGCTGTAAATGTGATGTAGTTGGTGTTTTGTGTCAGCGGAACGGTCACTTCCGCGTTCCCCGCACCCAATGTCTGTGCGGATGCCGAACCGTGCAGCAGTCTGGGCAGTTCATAGTCCACGACGCTGTTGTCCGGTATGTTCAGGTACAGTGTCGCCACATCCTTCTGCGGCTTCACCTGGGGGTATTGTTCGAATACGGGCAGGTCGAAATACTCCTTGTCATGGTTTATCCAGGCGACGAAGTCGTACGTGCCCGCTTCCAGGTCCACGTCCAGTTCCGTCCGGCTGTTCAGGTCCGTGACTTCAAACTCGTGGGCCATTTCGCAAACCCCGTTTCCGTTAAAGGCGTAAAGCGTCACCTGGTGTGTCCCGCCCTGGCGTGTGGCGGCAGCCTCGGTGTCCGCATCGAAAGTAAAGACTACGCGAAGACGCAGCTGCGCACAGTCGGAAAGGTCTTCCGCGATACAGGAAGACAAAAGGGAGCAGCAGAGCAGCAAAAGCGGCAGCGCTCCCGGAAGTCTGTTCATTTTTATATTTCTCATCTTGGTAGCTGATTACTTTTTTTGGATGGGCAATATGCCGCGGTAGTTCAGTCTCTACACATACGCTGTGTGTTTGCCGGCAATCCGCCCCGGTTTTTTCCGTCCTTGCCGGACCCCGGGGCGGGTTGTCTGCATGGAGCACGTTCCGGGGGGCGGACCGTCTGCGGATGCCTATTAACTATTCATGGTCCGCTCCGGACTGCGTGCTCCGTCTCTTGAACTCGTCAAGCCGTTTACGGTCTCAGCTCGGCGTCCTGTTTCATCAGGTTCCATGGAGCCACGGTCACCGTGAATTCAATGTTGGTCTCTTCGTCAACTTTCTCTTCATCCTTGTCCGGGTCAAATTTGCCGTCCGTACGTCCGGGAGCCCAGATGGAGGTGATATTCACCTGATAGAAGTTGTTGCGCACGATGTCGCCGCGGCCGTCCTTGGTAGTGATCCACCAGTAGTTCTTACCGTCCTTGTACACTTTTTTGGCTGCCGTCAGCGCAGTTTCGTCTACGGCTGCACCTTTCTTGTAAGCCATGTATTCCTTCAGTACGTCGTCTGTAGTACCGCCGGCGAAGAACGCATAACCGCCCGCTTCGGCAAACTCAAGCTGGATGAAGGTTGTAGCCGTTGTTTCCTTAGAGTTGTCCTTATTTTCCCAGGTTACCTTTTGGTTCTCTTCTACTTTCTTCTCAATCAATGTGGCGGGAATGAATTCTCCCTGGACAACCACGCGGGTGATACCCTTCATCTCCTTGTCCGTGGTCACATTCTCTGCCGAATAAGCAGACTTCCAAGTTTTGCGGTCAGTAGTTTTCGAAGTGATGTCATTCCAGTTCACATCTACTGCCGCAAAGTCAGGCACCAGTACGAAATCAGCTTCTTTATATGCATCCTTGTTCATGTTCGGGTCCATCGGAGTATCTTCGGCATACGGGAAGTAGTTCTGGGTGTTGATGTTGTCCACAACGAATCTCAGGTTCTGGATTTTTCCTGCCGCTCCCTGCTTGATATTATCGATTTCTTCCTCACATCCCACGGCGATTTTGGAGGCCAGACGCTCGACCTGAATCACCACCTTGTTGGCATCCGGTAAAATACCATCTGCATTCACAGCCACGAAAGTGGCATTCTTGCCCTGCGTACTGAACATCACAAAACCGTCAGTTTTATTGGTCAGGTCATTCAATGCGACCTTGGCCGCCGTTGACTTAAGATTCTGGGCTGCGGTTGCCTTCAGCTTCGCTACCATGTCGTCGGTCATATTCAGACCCACATAGACGGTTTTGGCACCGGTAGTGGCTTTCAGCTCCTTCGTGGTATATACATTTTTCTTATCCTTTACCTCCGTCAGGTCAGCCATCAGGATTTTCTGTGCGTTTTCCAGGACCCCGTTCTTGTCATAGATAAACACGTTCAGGTGTGTGATTGTCGTCTCTTCCTTTGTAGCGTTGTCGTCAACGATGCCTCTTGTCGAAGGCGCACTGTTCAGGTCCAGGCTCAGGGTCACGTGCGTGGGTTCGCCCGGCTCCGCCGCCTGTCCGTTGCCGCCCATAGGGTCATTCTCGTTTGTACAACTTGCCAGTCCCATCACAGCCAGGGCCGACATTCCGATGATTCCTTTCGAAAATAATGTTCTCATACTTTTTTGTAAAAAATAAATTGTTAAAAACAAAATTGATAATAAAGTTTTGAATAGTTAATATATATCAGTACCAAATTCCCTATCGGTAATCGCATCCTGTCATTTCCTTGCCTTTTTCCAGATTGTCTGCAACGCCTTGAGGTTCTCCACGGCCTCGCGGTTCCCGCTGCCGATGGCGCGGTTCAGGTAGGCGTGCGATTCCTCGTAGCGTCCCTGCATCATGTACAGCACGCCCAGGTTGTTCCATGCCAGCGGGTCGTCCTTGAACCATTCCAGCAGTCCGGCGGCTTCCTTCACCTTGCCTTCCAGCAGGTGCACCGCTCCCAGGTTGAACTGCGAGACGCGGTCCGTCGGGAAGAGCGTGCGTGCGGTATAGAACACCTTGTTGAACATCGGGCTTCCCAGCGGATAGCCGGAGAAGGCGATGGTGTAGAGCTCGTAGTGGCTCAGCATGCCCGGCTGGTGCTCCAGCATCTCGCGGCCGTAGTCGAGGTCGAACTCGGGCACGGTGTACTCGATGCGGTAGTCCGAGCGGCGGAGTTGCGGGAAATAGCGCTGCATCAGATACTTGTAGGTGCGTCCCCCGGCAAGGTCCATCAGCTGCTTCTCGCGGCCCTTGAACACGTCCGTCTCGCATATGATGCGGACAGCCTCGGTCCTGGCTTCCACATGCGGGTCGTCCTGCACCAGTTTCAGGAGTCCGTCCCAGTCCTCGCCCTTGCCCTCGGCGGTGACCCGGCAGTCCCCCGGCAGGTTGAAATGCCCCACGATGTAGTCGCGCAGGGCGCCGGCACGCTTCCGGGAGAGTTCGAGGTTGTTCTTCCACGGCCCCTCGGGGGAGGAGTACGAGGTGATGGCGATGCCGGTTATGGCCAGGTCGCCGTGTGCGTCACGGCCGGCAAGGTGCAGGCTCTTCGCTATCTTCTCCAGCTCCTCGTAATTCTCCGCCAGCGTCGGGCGTATCTCGGCCGAGCCGGGCAGGTAGGTGATGTAGGCGGAACCCCGCTCCGAACGGCGCTTTACAACCTCGCGCACGGGTTCGAGGAACGTCACGTAGGGCATCACGTAGCGCCCGGCGGAAAATCCGTCCGGGGACATGCCGTATCCGCCCGTGGCATAGGCGTTGTCCCCCTTCATGCCGGCGGATTCCCCCCGGAGGCCGCCGGTCCCTTCCGCGGCCGCGGCCTGGCGGGGCCCGGCTTTCATTTCGGCGGCGACAAGCCGTTCGGCGAATTCCTGGCCGTTGCCCCCGCATCCGCAGAACTCGCTCTGCAGGTAGAGCCCCGCCTTGTCCATCCACGGCTTGTGGGCGATGCTCGTACGGTAGCGGATAACGTCCACCTCGCCGTTCCTGCCCGTCCCTATTACCTTATATATAGCTTCCTTGCCGTCCCCCCGGTGGCTGATACGCTCCATGCGCTTCTCCACCTTGCTGCGCCGCCGGCCGTTGACCACCACCTGGGGCAGCATCAGGGAATGCCCGGCATTGTCCTTGACAAGCGGGACCATCACCAGCTGCTCGTCGGGAGTCAGGCGTATCCCGTTCGGATTGATGTTGAACTCGACAATCATGTTTCCCTTGCCGTCACTGCGCAGTTCCGCTCCGCCGGTGGTGATGTTCAGAGAGCCTTTGGGTGTCTCCTGCGCGCAAAGAAGGTACGGCATTATGGTGAGCATAGCCCACACGAATAGTTTTTTGATAGCCATAAGATTACTGTTAAAACGATTTCGTATTATTTGATGATGTATATCAGGGATATTGCGGCCTTGGTCGGGCCGAAATAGTTCATCTTGTCCTTGGACTGGAATGCCCCGCACTTCCGGCACAGGTAGCGGTCGTAGTCCATGTAGGCGTATCCCAGCCCAAGGGAGGCCTCGATGCTCCAGCGCGGAGAGACGAGCCACTGGTAACCGTAGCTGACGCCCACGCCCGCAAGCCAGCCCTCGAAGCGGTACTCCTTCATGTAGCGCGAACCGACGCCGCCCACGTTATAGCCCGCGTAATGGGCGTGTACTCCGAAGAAGTGGCCGTTGAAGGCCTCGCACGTCCACAGCCGCAGCTCGGGCTGGAAGAGCAGGTGCTTCCACTTCCTGTTGTCGCTGAACTCGAGGGGGTTCCACACGACTGGTACGTCCAGGGTAAGACGCGGGGAGAGCCGGAACTCTGCCCCGAGGTTGAAACTGCCGGCGGCGTCATAGGCCACGTTGGACTTCAGGCCGTAAAGAGGCGTCGTGCGTTCCTTCCCGGCCTGGGCATGAAGCGTCCCGGCTGCAAGCAGCAGGAACACGAAGAGGCACAAGGGCCTCAAGGTCATCGGATGATTCTGTTTCATATAGCCAAAATCTATAGTTATGTATTAAAGTTATCAGCCCGCCTGCCCCCCCTCTTGCCCGCGTCCCCCAAAAGGCGGATGTAAGGAATACTGACCGGACAGGCCGGAGAAAAAAGCGGGAAAATGTCCCCCGGATGCTTGTCCGTTTCTTACGGAGAAAGAGACAATGTCTTTTTTCTAAGCACAACGGATTATGAAACAGCGTGTTATGAAAACAGAACCCTATGGGAAGGGTGTTGCGGGCGTGCGGTGCGCGGCAATATATGGCCCCGCAAGAAAGTTAACAAAACTAAAAACATTATCCTGAACGGTGAATGTGTGCGAAAAATTAACAATAAACATCCTATATTTGCACCGGTAAGCTTGTATGGGGGATGCTCCCCATAAAACTTGTCTCTTTCTCCGTAAGAAACGGACATCCTTTCCTTTTTCCCGGTCCGGAAATGCCGCTTTTCCCTCTCACGGACAGCCGGCTGATTATCCCGAGCTCCCGCGCTCCGGCTTGCCGAACGTCGGAGGATACACTCTCCGGCCTGTGCTTTCCGCTTTCTTCCGTCTCCGGATATTTCAGGGACGTGTCATCATTTTTCGCAAGCGGACGTACCAGGCGGTTGAACATGTCGTTCACGGCCGTATCCACCCGTCCCGACGAGATGCCGGCAAGATAGATGCGGGTGGTGTTGACGGAAGCGTGTCCCAGGCATTGCCCGATCAGTTCCACCGGATACCCCGCTTCCAGCATCAGGGTGGCCCAGGTGTGCCGCAGCACGTAGGTGGTCAGCGGAGCCGGCAGCCCGGCCATCCTGCCTATGGCCCTGGCATGGCGGTTCACGCGCCGCAGGGCGCTCTCTTCCGGGAGCTCCCCGGCCTTCCCCTTTTTCCTTGGCGCCTGTCCTTTCCGGCTCCTGCCGCCTTTCTTCTCGTGCAGGAAGGGGAACACGTACGGCGAGTCCTTCCTGGCATGCCGCCGGATGATGGCTTCCGCCTCGGGAGTGACTTCCACGTCTATCAGGGCGCCGGTCTTGCTGCGGCGGTAACGGATATGCCCGTCACGCCCTATCATGTCGTGGCGCAGGTTCCATATGTCCTGAAAGACCATGCCGCGCATGAAGAGGATGAAGTGCAGCACGTCAAGCGACTCGCGTCCGCTCTCGTCGAGCCGTTCACGGAGCTCGGGGGCGAACAGCCCGGAAAGCAGTCCGGGCGTGAGGGCGCGCTTGGTGGTAGGCTCCGTACAAAGGGTGACGCCCGAGAAGGGGTCGCTTCCTTCCGACCAGGCCAGACGGTGCTTTTCCCGGTAGTTGCGGCACATGGCACGCAGCCCCCGCAAGTAGAACTCCACCGTATTGGGAGAGCCGGGGTGCAGCCGCTTGAGCCAGTTCACGTAACCTTTCACCCACCTGGCGGTAAGCTCAGGGAAAGTGAAATGCCGGAAGTCCTTGCCCAGATAGGCACCGGCCTTGTTCATGCAGCTGCGGTAATTCGCGGCGGTACGCAGGTGTCCGTCACCTTCCTTCAAACTGATATTCCAAAGCAGGATATCGCTTATCTTCTCCGTTCCTTTCTTTCTTCTGTTGTTCTTATGTCTGCTCATATATAGATACCCGTTTTTTAAATGATTGGTTACGGGCTAATCTATAACAAAAAGGATTCCAAAAGGAAAGCTAATATACATTATATATATATGGAAAGTGGAAGGTCGGCACAGCCCGCCCCGAATCCTGCCGCATTTCAATCCTCTTTTTCCCGTATAACGATTTTCCCGTTTTTATTTATCCCGTCAGTGGCTCCACCTTGCGTGGTTCAGGGTGCGAAGCTACGGACGGGTCCCCTGAAAATCTGCAAGGCCGCTTCGCGCCCTGCGGGTTTTGGCGAAAATTTTTCAATCCGTCCAGCCGGGCGGTTGAAAATTTTTCACCAAAAGCCTTGCATATTTTCTCCCCGTCCGTATCCGCCCCCTGAAACGAGCAAGGTGAAGCCACCGACAAGGCATAAAAAAAAAGTCAATGTTATGAAAAAGAGAATTGAAATACGGCAGGATTGGAAACGAGGCTTCGGCTCCGCTCCAACCGGCATTAAAAATTGGGTGAAGTGGTCGCTGGTCGGTTTCGTGGTCTATGTGGCGGTGCGTTTCGTGTGTGCCTTTTTGGGTGGTGTGCTGCCCACGTTGGCAGTTTTGGCGGTGGTGGTCTTCCTTATCCGTGCCTTGTGGCGCATCCTTTCCGCTTTCTTTTCCCTTTGCGTGCTTGCTCTTCTCATCCTTGCACTTTGTGTGATACTCTGACAGAATATGAATCATTTTAAAATTAAATCATTATGACTAAAGTACATTTATTGGGAGCTAACAGAAGTTACGACAGGGACGTTCAGACCGTTTCAGTCAATCAAGTGGTAATGTTGGAAGGCTACAGTTATGACAGCTATGTTGTCTATGAAGTAAGCCGCAACGAGTGGGGAATAACCTATCATCTTGTCAATTTGCGGACGCACGAGTTTCACACTTCCGACCTTATCCGGCCATTATCGGAAAAATTCGGAATAGGAATCTATTACGATGATGCGAACCCCAAGTTCTTGGACCCTTTGGAAACAGCCGCTTTACTCACCAAGGCAAAAGAGAAGAAAGCCGAGGAAGAAAAGAAAGCGAAGGAAGCAAGGGAGGAATACGGACGTATCGCCAAAATCGGTGCGGAGCGTTTGCGCCCCCTTGTCCCGACGGATGCAAAGGCGGTCATTATCGGCACGCTACGGGTAAGCGAGTGCGACAGCTATACGGACTATTACGGCTACGGTATAGCAAGAACCGTCATTTTAGGCTTTTCCAAGCATACACGCAACCTCTTTTCGGAAATGCGCAAGCATGCCGCCAATTTTGAGGGAACGGCCCACTTAGCGGAATATAACGCAGATTACGAACACCGTGAGAATTACAGCATGGGGGACGGCATGTATCTGGGCAAGCACAAGTACAGCGGTTGGACGGTTGAGAAAGAGCCTATCTGTGACCTTGAGAAGTTCATAGAACGGTATGCGCACACCGCAGGGGATGAAGCCAACCTTTGCATGAAAGCACCGCAGAGGGAAACCGAAGCGCAACAGCCGACAACATCCGTAGACCTCTCAACGCTCAATCTTGAAATTGTGGAATACAGCGAGAAGGCGATAGCCGTATTCGGTGACACCAAGCCGATAAAGAACATTTTGAAAGACTTGAACGGTCTGTTCCGTGCGAACCTCACCTATAAGGGCGAAAGGCGTGCAGGGTGGATATATTCCAAGAAGCAGGAGCGGAAAGTAAGGGAAGCACTCGCCACGTGCATCCATGTATGACAGCATGAACGGCAGGGCGGAGCAATCCGCCCGCCTATCAAAGAACCTATAAAAAAGTAATGATGTGAGAACGGAAACAAGAACATACACCCTCTATCGGATAACCGAGTTATCCGAGGAAGCCAAAGAAAAGGCGCATAGCGAATGGTTATGTAACCGATACTTTTACGGTTGGACTTACGAGAACCGCCAAACCCTTGATGCCTTTTGCGAACGCTTCGGCATTGTGTGCCGTAATTGGAGATATGACGCATGCAATTACAGCTATGACTACCGCAGCAGGCAGGAAGACTGCATAGACGGGTTAAGCGGTTGGCGGTTGGTGGCCTATCTGATGAACAACCATTGGAACGACCTATATACGCCTAAATTCTATTGGAACGGAAGGAAAGGACGAAAAAGCAGGATATTTGTAGATACCTGTTGTCCTCTTACGGGCTATTACATAGACAACTATATTCTTGGTCCTATTTATGACTTCTTGAAATCCCCGTCAGAGAATGTCACGTTTGACAGCCTTATGAACGAATGTCTCGACAGCTTTTTCCGTGCTTGTCGGGATGATATGGAGAGCACCCAAACTTTGGAATACTTCACGGAAGAAAGCAACGCCAACGATTGGGAATACCTTTCAGACGGAAAACTATTCAATTAATTATCAACATTTAAAAACTTATCATTATGAAGACGAACAAGAAAGTACAGAAGAACAGCGTACAGAAATCAGAGAAAGAAAATGCAGTAAAAGTAACCGCTTTGGCAATCATCCCGAAGCCGATAATGTTACTCACACCGCAGGACGTACCCGAAGCACCCGAAACGACAACCGTTCCCACCGTTACGGAAGAAGCACCGCAGCAGGCCACGTTCAAGACACCGCTTGCAACGGCCACAGCCGAGACAGACCTTAACATCACCACCGTACACCCAAGCAGGGACAACCACCGCAAGACGTTCAATGACACATCATTGCAGGAACTTGCGGAAAGCATTCGGGAAGTGGGAGTCTTGCAGGCCATTGCGGTACGCCCACGCACTGAGGGAGGTTATGAAATCATATACGGAGAACGCCGTTACCGTGCCTCACTGCTTGCAGGAGCAAAGACCATAAAGGCAGCCGTATATAACAATGTGACGGACGATGAAGCGGAAGACATGTCGTTAAGCGAGAACTTGCAACGTGAGCAGGTACGCCCCACCGAAGAAGCGAGAGCCTTCAAGCGGTTGCTTGAAAAGGGACGGTATGATATTTATTCTTTGGCGGGACGTTTCGGACGAAGCGAGAAGTATATCTATACCCGATTGAAACTGAACGAACTCTATGCGCCTATCGGTGAATTGTTGGACAATGAAACAATCACTATCAACGTAGCCGAGGAGATAAGCACTTATGAACCCAATATCCAAAAGGACGTTTACGAGAAGCACCTCAAAGAGGGTAACGGTGAGGACTGGACGGGATATACACTGAATCTCTTCAAAAGGTACTTTGAGAAATACTATACCACCGACCTTGAGCAATACAAGTTCGACAAGACGGAATGCAAGTCATGCGTACACAACGCAGCCAATTACAACCTCTTTGCCGAGCATAACGGGTGTGGACACTGCACCAACCGCAAGTGTCTGGAAGCCAAGAACGCAGCCCATGTGGCAAAAGAGACGGAGAAACTTTTGAAATCCGATCCGAAATTGGTTGTCGCACGTCCCTATTACGGAAGCCGTAACGATATGGCACTACAGAAATTGGACAAGAAAGGGCATGAAATCAAGGAACTTGACTACAACGTGTCGGCAAGGGAATTTCCAAAAGCCCCCGAAGCACCGAAGAAAGAGCGGTTCACCGAGCCGAAGGAGTACGAACAAGCGGTAGAGACCTTTGAACGCAGAAACGAGGAATACGCCCGAAAGGTGGAGGAACTTGACCGCATGAAGGAGGAAGGCAGGATAAAGACCTATGTAAAGGTAGGACAGACGGAACCCGAACTCTGTTACGTGGAGATAAACAGGAAGGAAACCGCCCCCGTCACTATCGGGACATTGCAGGAAAGGGACAAGCGTTTCAAACAGCTTTCCATCGAAAAGACCGTTGCCGACACGAAGAAGATTGTCCGCGAGAACGACTATCCCGAAAGCCCGTTCACGCAGTACGAAGACGGCATGGTTTATTTCGCCATGCTTACCCGACTGCAAAGGAAGCATTATCCGCTTTGCGGTATCAAAGACCAGCCAACCCCATTGGACGAGAAACAGCGGATGAAAATCGTTGCCAGACTGACAGACGCACAAAAGACGGTCATCAAACGGGACTTCATCAGTCATTTCCTTTGTGAGAACAGCTACGGGGACAACAACGCATCCAAGCTGCTGAGGGACTTCGCAAACATGCACTTCCCCGACCAATACGGACTTGCCAAAGCCACCCACGAGGAGGAATATCAGAAACGGCATGAACGTTTGGAGGAAAGGATAAAGGAAATGAAGAAAGCGGAAAAGAAAGCAGCGAAGAAAGCGGAAAAGCAGACGGACCGCCACGTACCTAATAACGAGAAAGCCGCTTGAATAAGAACCGAGGGGGGGAGGGAAAATCCCCCTTCCCCTCTTTTTCCAATATAATATCCTCAAACATTATGGACAAAGAAGATATTTTATGCATAATCAAAGAATGTGCATGTTCTCTTGCAGAGAAGGAACTGATAGACAAATACGGGAAACTGCCCGAACAACTCATGACCCAAAACGGGACATACCGTATCAAGTATCAAGATGAATTCAACAAGCAATACGACAAATACGAAAGTCTGCTTGTCCGATTGTCGGGAAAGAATGTCGATGAACTGTTTTCCTGATAAGAATGACCATGTGCCGGAAACAACATCCGGCACATCTTTTTCACCGCCCCCAAGGGAACAGAGGGCAGGGCCGGATGACCCCACCCACACCGCCACCGTAAAACCTTTAAAAATACCGGTATATGAAGTATATAAGAACAGCCCCGAATGTGGAGTATTCCACTGACAGGGATTTTTTCCTTGAGAATCAGATTGTCTGCATTGTAGGCAGGGAGGGCACGAAGTTTTGCAGTCTGATAGAGAACCGTCTGTTCATGCGTTCCCAAAGCCGCCATATCAGCAAGCGGATGCAGATGCATATCATGTGTGAAATCCACGAAGACATCTGCCGCCTTCGCTATGGCGGCGAGCCGGTGGAATGACCTGCCACACCCCACACCTGAATACTCTCTCTTAAAAAAGTCGGGTAATCCCTATGCGGTTGCCCGGCTTTTTTCTATTTTTGCAGGGTTGAGTCAAAAAAGAAAGTTATAAGATTAAAGATTTTGAATGATAACATATTAGAATAGCTTTTAGCTGTTTGTTCTTACTCTCGAAACGACCAAATTCAATGCAGGAGAATAAACGGGCGGAGTCCTTGTCATACACTAATGGCACGGTCTTAACTCGTTTCCTGCAAGGGTGCTTGGTCGTACCGGAGAGTAGAACCAGTTAAGTTCCGTGCTTTTTTTCGGCACTTAACAGCGATTACGGACAAGGTACTAACAAAAAACTCATGGAAATATATGTACGACAGGAATGTTGCCGTCACCGGCTGTACCATCGAAAAGACAACCAAATACGACTGGTTCAGGGAAGATAAAATCCGTATGGAACTTTACCGTGTTATTCTTGCGCTTTATGGCGAAGGATACCGTACGTTCTCTTGCAATCTGGACACCTATATCGGGCTGTTGGCGGCAGATACGGCCGTCATGCTCCGTGAAACGGACAGATGCCCGGACATACGCCTTTCAGCCATTGCCACCGATACACCTTATCCGTCAGGTACAGACAAGGTATATTGCGCCCTGCATGACGACTTGATAAAGCAGGCGGACAGCAAGGAGACGCTTTCTGAGAAAGACAGCCTCACTGGCGCACTTGCCGCAGGCCATATCATCTGTTATTACGAAGATTTTTCCCGGGAAATGCGGCGGATACGCACATCCGGCCCCCCTTGTACCAACATCCGTACAAGGATATAGGCCACAGCAGGGACAACCTTTGTCAAAAGGGGAAGGATTCAAGCAGGCAACTCTATAAACAAGAGACGGCAGGGTATCCCTGCCGTCCTTCCCGATTGGTCTGACAACGGCTATTCTTCAGCCGTATCATTCGCAATGTCAAATGTTACTGCCAGTTCCCTTTCCTGCCCGAAATTGTCCCGGACAAAGAATTTCAGTTCCGAGCGTCTGGCGCTTGTCGAACGGTAAAAGAGGGTGAATACCTGCCTGACCGGATTTTCCGTATCCAGTCCCGGCACCTCTGCCAACGGTCTCACTTCCCGGTTGACGAGTCTTGCGCCTTCACTGTCCGTCACCTCTCCCTTGCCTTCCATCTGGATGTAACCGATTTCATACTCCGCCTTTTCATAGTCCCCTTCACGGTCAAGATAAAAGCGTATCTCCACCGTTTCACCCGTTTCAATCTGTTTTTGCAGATACCATGACGAGAGGCTGAAATCATAGTCCTGCCGGATGTCTATATCATCGTTGCAGGAACCGAAGGCCAGCACCGCAAAGAGTGCTCCTATACATATATATGATATGTTTTTCATCTTTCTGTTTCTCCTTTCTCTTTTCATTAGTTGATGATAAGGCGGACTCCCAATCCTACCTGTGTATGGAAATTACCCGCATCCGTACCGAACAAGGCCCTTTCCTTGACTTGCAGCAGGAAGATGATCCGGTCTGTCAGATAGACATCGAAGGCCGCAGTCAGCCCGCCGCCATAGATAAAGCAGTCACCGTTTGCCACCGCCGCCCCGTCAGGAAGCAGGGAGGTTCCCCAGTTGACCGTCTCGATACCGCCCAATGCCGAGAGTCCGATACGTAGGCATACATTCCGGCCCTTGTCCCACAATACGGGAATGAAGTAACCGAGTTCCCCTGTGAACTGCGCTTTGGGTATCGCCTTATTTTCGTAGGTGTACTCCTTTATCTGATAATCCAGGCCATACAGCCAGTAGGTACGGTTACGGTTGGTATGTGTAAAGGCCAGCGAGGTGAAGTAGTGGCGTTCGCCGCCACTCTTCCATGAAAGGAAATGGTTCACCCCGCCCGTCGTGAACTGTATGCCCGTCTGTCCGGGCAGGTCACGCTGCGCGTATGCTTCGCCCGCAAGGAACGACAGTACAGCAGCTGTCAATATGAATAATATTCTTTGCATATACATCATCATATATAGGTTATTATTTCAGGTGCAGCTCACTGACCGGTTTTGCCGCCACAAGGTCTGTATTCTCTATGCGGAACGACTGGTGGCGGGCACCGCCTTTCTCGTAAATCTCCACTACCAGCAGCTTGTCATCCGGCAGTGTCAGCTTGGGCAGCACGAAGATGTTGCGTACCGTGGCCTTGCCGTCCACCGTTGTCAGACGGTTGTAAGTCCTTACCGGCTCTATGAAGTTCTCCTGCATGGCCGTGCGCTTGGCCACCTTCTTGTCAACCACCTTGAAACGGATATGGTCAATGTCGAACGAGATGTCCGAGGCGTTGCGCAGGGAAGTATGCAGGTACAGCAGGTCATTGTTGATATAAAGCCCTTTGAGCAGGGTCTGTATGCCGTACTTCTTGCAGCCGATATGCCGGATGTCCCTTTTGTTCTTCTTGTACAGCGTGTACATGATGCGGTTCACCACCAGCGGTGTCTCCCCGCCCAGTTCCTTCAGCTTCACGAACATGCGGTCACCGGCAAAACCGCCTTCGGGATTGTCCCGCAGCCAGTCTTCCATCTCGATGGAGAGCTGGGCCGGTTCGTCCTTATAGACCACATTGAAGGAATAGAAGCAGCCGTCGGCAGTGATGACGGAGAAGTTCGTCTCGCCTTCAAAGCCTTTCACCGCCGCCTTGATGCGTACCACATTCTCCGCTCCCGTGGCCTTGTCCGCTATGATGTCGAACGAGCCCAGATCCACATATTTCACTTCGGAAGGGAAAAGGATATGTACGGTTTTCTGGAAAGTCACCTCAATCCTGTGCGGTGCGATAATCTGGTTGGTGGGGAAAATCCTTGTTTCCACCGGTTCCTGCGCCTTTACCGACAATACGGTCAAAAGCATTACTAATGATAAAATAATTCTTGTCCTCATCTGATTACTGTTTTTTGGATATTAATAGAAGTTGGTAATTCGCTTTCACGGCCACCTTCACCTCACGCATCTTTGTGGCCAGGTATTGCGACCCGCCGCCAAGCACGCCCCTTGTCACGTCCATGACCAGTTGCTGCGAGGCGCTGCGTGCGAACGAGATGCTTGTCCCGAAACTGCCTCCGATATTGGCGGCGGCTTCTTTCATGGCGGTACGTTCCGCTGTGTTCGGGACGAAAAGCCCTTCCTGCCCGTCCATATCGTAAGCCGCCAGTTCCACCGGCAGGATATTGCCGCCGCTCTCTATGGAGTTTACCGTGACTGCCATCCGCTGCCCTTCGATACGTACCGTGCCATATAGCGGAGTATTGGCAGGCACAAGCACGCCGCCCACTTGCAGCGGTTCCAGCAGCCGGAACTTCAGTCATGCCCCGGTGCTCACCGTCTGGTCTTCGGCCACGCAGGCACGTATCGTATTGGCTCCGGCAGGCTGTCCGGCACCTACCGCCGTGGCAAAACCGTAATTGCGGGGTATCGTGTCGGGAGCCGGCGGCGCAGCCAGCGACGATACCACGTTTTCCGTGGCACGTCCGGCGGCTATGGCGGCAGGGTTGCCGGACGGACCGCCCGGCTGTATGCTTTTCACCTGCCCGCCCGTCTGTCCGGGGAAATAGCGTGCCGCCATCTCATACGACTTCTCCATCAGTTCCAGCGGGTCCTGCCCGTTCCGTTCACGTTCCAGCTTTTCATTAAGCTCCTTCACCTGCCGTTCCAGTTCGCTCACCCTGGGATTCTCCTTCGGCTCCTGATAGAACGAGGTGATCTGCCTTGAAATCTGCCGCTGCTTTTCTCTGGACTCCCGGATGGCATCCGCTTTCGGTACATCTTCTTCCGGCTTCAGCCCGTCTGTCGTGTCCGGCATCAGGTAGTCCCCGGCCACATCCTGCAAGGTCCTTACCTTCTCCTGCCTGCGCCTCTTCATCTCTTCCAGTTCGTAGGCCTTCTGTTTGTCGGCCATCGTCTCCGGTGCGATAGCGTCGGGTATCGTGGTATTGATACCTGCCGTCCCTTCCACCATTTCCGTTGCGTCCGGCTTGAAAATAAACCAGATGAACCCGGCGCAAAGCAGGGACAGAACAGCCGCCACGCCATAGAATTTCAGCTTGTCGGCAGTCTTGTGGCCCGGCTTTTTCCCTTTTTCGGATACGGGCTCCGCTTTCCGCGTTTCCCTGTCCTTTTCTTTCTTATCGGATTGTGTCATTGGATACATTGTTTTTTAATGGTTGGATACTGTCCGCTTGGGGAAGCGCAATCCTTTGGAGATGCCGTACCTCAATCGGAAATTTGTCTGTCCCGCAGAAACCGCCCACGATGCAGGCAAGGTCGATGGCGGCGAAGAGTCCGAGCAGGTAAAGGATGACAACCCTTTGCTGCCGATAGCTCAGCCGTTGCCACCGTCTGCGGAGTTTTATTATATATCGGTCTTTCTCCGTTCTGAACGGGTGGAAGACCTTTTTTGTCCCCTTATCTCTCATACTGTCCGATGTCCCTGTTTTCGATGATGGTAAAGCTCTCTATCAGAAAGCCCTGCGGGTTGTTGTCGCTCCGGGTTACATTCCTCAGACGACAGGTGGTGACAAGCGACCTTTCGGTAACGCTGCTCGAACGGATGATGTGCTGCCGGCAATAGGCCTTCATCTCGTAGGGATAACTGTCGAAGTTCCCCTGTATGCTGTCCACCGTCAGCATCTGCGAGATGTTTCCCGCTATCATCCGGTTGAAATAGCCTTTTTCCTGCAAGTTCCGGTAGTAGCCGATGGCGCTTTCATCCGAGAGGTAAAGGGCACGCTGCACGTTGCTTTCAATGGCGTTCTTGTCCGGTGACAAGGAGAAGAACAGTTCGTGGAAACGTCTGATATGTTCCCTCGCTTCCACCGGACGGTTCTGCTGCATGTCCTGCGAGAGTGCCAGCATCAGCGACTTTCCGCTGTCCAGCACATAGATTTTCTGCCGCTGCGCCTCGGCGAACCCGTATGCCTTTCATACGGAAAATACCGTTACCAGCGTACACGCCCCCAGGAATATCATCCCGAACAGCCGTAGCTGCCGGAACGATGTCTCGATGTTCTTTAATGATTTGAATTCCATTTTCTTGTTCTGTTTTTAATGTTCGTTATACAATTATTGATGCAAGGTTAGAACATTTTCTTGATACGTCCGGCTATCGCTCCGCCTACTGCACCGCCTACCGCCGCGGCACCGTTACCGGCCATCTTTCCGGCACCGTTTGCCTTCTGTCCGTAAGCTCCGGCACCGCCCGCCTGGATAATCCACGATGAAACGGTGGGGACACAGAAATAACCGATGATACCTATAATCATGAAAATGCAGTACACTTTCCCCGACGAGTCCGGTATGAATGCCGGGTCCTGCATCTTCTCTATGTCCTGCTGCAACATCAGTATCTGTATGCGCGAGAGGACCGCTCCGAACAGGTCGCTCACCGGCAGCCACAGATAGATGCAGATATACCGGGACAGCCAGGTGGTCAGCGTGCTCTGGAACCCGTCATAGACGGCCAGCGCGAAGGAGACGGGCCCCAGGATGGACAGTACGATCAGGAAGAAGGTTCTCAGCGTGTCTATCAGCAGCGAGGCCGCCTGGAAGAAGAGTTCCAGCAGTTCGCGGAACCATCCCCGGATTTTCTCGCCGAGCTCGTATATCTTCTTCTGTCCGTACATGTTTATCATCGTGTCCATGTCCCCCAGCGACCAGCCCAGTTCGTCCAGCCTCTTGTCATACGCCTCGTCGCTCACAAGGAAGGCCTTCGCCGGGTCACGCAGCATCGCCTCGCGTTTCAGCCTGTCCTTCTCTTCCTGATATTTCCTCATGTCGAAGGTCTGCTGTTCAACCAGGGAGGAAGTCGCTTTGCATACGGGGGAAAGAATCCCGTTGATTGTGCCCAGTACCATAGTGGGGAAGAACATGATGCAAAGGCCCAGCGCGAAGGGCCGGAGCAGCGGGAACACGTCTATCGGTTCCGCCCGTGAGAGCGATTGCCATACCCGGTAGGCCACATAGAACAACGCGCCGAGGCCCGCCACTCCCTTCGCTACACTGGCCATATCCTCGCACAGCGGCATCATTTCATCGTAAAGCGAACGCAACAACTCATGCAGGTTCGTCCAGTCTATTGATAATAATAACATGGTCTTCTTGATTTAACGGATGAATGATTACCAGTAACGCTGGTCGTGTGTCCCGTACAGGGAGAGCACCCGTGCGGCATCCCCCTTTTCCTTGCTGCGCAGGTACGACACCCCGATGTTCTTTCGGGTGTAGTACCATGTCAGGTTCTTGTATTCCAGCACCTCGCCGTATATCCGGTTGATGATGTCCAGCCGCTCCTTGTCGGTCATCGAGAGCCCGGTTGCCGTGGTCACTTCCTTCAAGTCCAGCAGCAGGTCGCTGCTTTCCTTGAGCAGTCTGTTGTACCCGAAGGCGATGGCCGATAGCTCTTCCACCGTAAAGTTGGGGTCGCCCGTCATCGTGTTGAAGTTCGTCACGTAGATGTCGCTGATGTCACCCACCAGAAGGATGGTCTGCTGCACCTTGCGGGCGCCTTTTACCAGGTCATGCACCGATTTCAATGCGTCGTAGTAGGCCTTTCCTTGCTCGTAAATCTTTACAGTCTCCTGAAAGTTGCTCCACATGTTCTGTGCCGTCGAGGAAGTCTGTACGATTTCATTGGCCGAGTTCACGATGCTTTGCGCGAAGTTACTGGGGTCGAAAACCGCCCACTGCGCCCGGACCGTCACCGAAAGGGACAGCAGGGTCGTCAGTAGAATTGTCATTTTCCTTTTCATGCGTCTATCTCCTTTCTTTAGTCAGTAAATACCGGCTGTCGTCGTCACGGGCGAACAGACCGTAACTGCCGAACAGCAGCACCTCGCTGCCTGAAAAATACCCGATGCATCCGGCATCCCTGTTCCCGTGCAGGAAAAGGTCGTCACCGCCGCGCAGCGGGATACTGATTTCAACGTAGGCCCTTTCTCCGGCGAACAGCGTGGCCTTGTATCCCTTGAAGCCGTCCGTCACCCGGTTGGATTTACGGATGGTCAGCGTCGAGCCGCCTTCCCTGTTCATTCAGTGCCCGCAGATGCGGTCATGTTCCAGTTCCTTTCTCATCTCCCCAATCAGGTTCAGCAGGTCCAGATTGGTCAGGGTGGCGTCTCCGAGCGCTTCCCTGCATTGGCTTAATAAATCTTTCTTACTCATTGTGTTTTATGGATTAAAGGATTGTTTGTTTTCCTGCCGCTTGTTTTCGGCAAGCTGTCTGATAGCCAGCTCGATGTTTCCATCCAGCTTTTCCGTTAGTCGGGTAAGTTCCAGTTTTTCAGTCTCTTCAGTGGTGTAGCAAAGGTACTCTTCAGCCGAAACTTCTGTCGCATATACCGCACTTTGCGTACCGCCAAGCCCAATCCAGACCTCTTTATAAAGCCGGTTGGCCGCATTGGCAAGATTGATGGAAAGTATCTGTGAGCGTTCCTTGTCCGTCAGGCCGAGCAGGTTCTGTATCTGGTCGAACTTGTTCTGGTACTTTCGTTGGTCAAGCAGTATCTTGCAGTCCGAATTGTTGATGATTGTCTCTTTCACAACGGGGGAAGAGATAATATCATCGACTTCCTGCGTGACTACAACCGCTTCGCCGAAGAATTTTCTGACCGTCTTAAACAAATATTTAATATAAGAGGCCATACCTTCCTTGGCGATTGCCTTGCCGGGTAGGTCGGGGGCATTACTGCCCCTTTCCCCCCTAAGAACCGTACGTGAAAGTTTCCAATCATACGGCTCAAGCAACTTTAAATTTCTATCTAATAGAAACCAGCTCATTGTTACATCTATTTAAGTTGAATGACTTTTCTTCTGCAACTGTCATGTACCAAGAAATTAACTTTCTTTCCATTGACAATTCTTTCATTAGTTCCCCACGAGTGTTCTTTGTCTATGGGTTCTCCGCATATGGGGCATAAATGATTTTGTTTTTCCCACATATACAGCAATGATTTTCTACCATTAAGCGACTTGAGCATCTTGTAAGTCTTGCGCTTTTCAAAATATTCTTTCCATTCAGGGTCGAGAGGATTGGCTTCACCTTTCACTTTTACGTATCGGGTGATTTTCGTGTCGTACAGTCTTTTGAGGGCAATCTTATCATCCGCTTTACCCCTTTTGAAGTTCGCCACAAAGCACCAGTTACGATTCTTTATTCGTGTAAAGTATCTGCTGGCAATCCAATATTTACCTTTCTTGGGATGTCGTCTCTTGGCCCATTGCCATAGCTTTTCAAATATCAAGTAATCAGCTTTTCTGAATGTGTCCGAAGCCACGCAATTCTTGTAGTAATTCACCCAACCGACTATTACCGGATTCAAAAGTCTTATAAGAGATTCCTGTTTACTACCTTTATTGGAATCAATGATTCCTCTGATTTTCTCCATGAATCCCTTCAGACTCTTTTTGGACGGCTTTATTAGAAGTATTCCATTGTATTTACGGATATTGTACCCGAGAAAATCAAAGCCCTCTTCAATATGGGTTATCTTTGTCTTTTCTTCTGATAGAGTAAGTCCCCGACTTTCAAGGAAGTTCTCCACTAACGGCTTTATTTCCTCCAATGCTTCCTTAGTCCTTCCCGTAATGATAAAATCATCCGCGTATCGAACCATGTGAACCTTTGGATAATATACTTGTCCCTTAACGGATTTCCTATAATACTTTTCTGCGAGCATTGCTTGCAGACCGTCCAATGTCATATTGGCAAGAGTTGGCGAGATAATTCCACCCTGTGGAGTTCCTTCTTCCGTAGGGAATAATTCCTTGTTGAAAACGAAACCGCATTTGAGCCATTTTTTCAGCATGACTTTATCCATTGGAATATTTTCCAACAGCCAGTCATGACTGATATGGTCAAAACAACCTTTGATGTCTCCTTCTAAAATCCATTCGGGAGAAGCTGTCTTGGCAAGGACGCAAAAACATTGTTCTCTTGCATCGCCAGCACTTCTCTCTTTACGGAATCCGTAGGAGTTGCTGTCAGCAGTTGTTTCTGACACAGGTTCCAATGCGAGCAGATACAATGCCTGCATTGCCCTGTCTTTCATCGTCGGAATCCCTAATGGACGCAACTTCCCGTTACTCTTTTTAATATGTATCCTTCTTAGAGGTTGAGGGGTATAGCCTCTTCTTCTTAGCTCGCTGATGGCCTTGAATTTACTGTTGGAAGTTGCCCACACAGCTTTATCAACACCCGCAGTTTTACTGCCTCTGTTCGATGTAACACGTTTTACCGCTAAAGCTTTAGCGTAAAACGAATGCGTCAGCATCCACTGCAAAGCTTTCACCCTGCCGTGTTTGCCTGCTTTCTGAGCTTTTACAATACGTGCTTGTAGCTTATTAACCGCTATTTCGCACTTGTTCCAGTCTATGCTTTCCCAAGTGCTCCACTTTTGGTCAGTAGATGCACACGATGTCTTACTTTCGTTCATTTGCTTTTCTCCTTTAAATAAGTTCTAAAAGTTTCTTGTAAAAAGTCACCTTGCGGAAGTCAGCCCACTTTCGTGTGAGGTGATGTTTCAACCTCTATCCGCTCCATTACAGAATGGCATTCGCTTTTTCCACATTCCTCTGCCCGCATTTCATTCGGCTTTCCTTACGGTTTGCTTACCTGCTGTTATACAGGAGAAATACGGGTTTACCATGTTTCTTGTATATGACAAACGAATGGGTTAGAATCCGTCTATCCGCCGGCAGTCATCATGTTCGTGTAACCTTAG
>ERZ791614.160-NODE-160-length-49416-cov-3.805352_pt1 | contig 49416 bp, 43 predicted proteins | sample MGYA00510274_ERZ791614 | MGnify/ENA primary metagenome ERZ791614 (study PRJEB30046, sample SAMN00715221) | human gut metagenome | study: EMG produced TPA metagenomics assembly of the A metagenome-wide association study of gut microbiota in type 2...
TATCAAAGACAAAAAGAGCATTAGCCTTATAACTATCAAATATAAAAATCCTATCATTTGTCATTTTTATATTTGAAATGATTCCAATTAAATTATCCTTGGTTGTTTCCAATGGAATAAATTCAAAATCTAAATATTTAGATAAGTCGACATATTCGTTTTTTAGTGTAATTCTTTCAAAACTTGTAGCTCCATTGTTTTTATTGCAACACACAAGTATAAAAAGTATTATCAATGTGTAAATGTAATTGGCTATTTTCATATTCTATTAGTTTAAGAGATGCATCAAAGTGTGTCTGCATTTGTCATCTTTTCACCTTGATGCATCCTGTTTACATTAATTAAATACAAAATAAATTATTGGACCCAGGAAAACATTTACAGACATAAACGTAGCCTCCACCCATTCCACCAACCCATTCTCGGTAACAGTCTTTAGTATCAGCATCTACACCGGACTGAAGTTCCCCTTGGGCTATAGCTTCAATATTAGCCAATGCCAATTCTGATAACACTACTTCATTTTTACTCTGGTTGAAGTTCCAACCGGCAGTCACTGCAATTGCGATTAAAAGTGCTGCTCCAAATATACGCTTTTTCATTTTTCGTACCTTTGTTTTATTGTTTTTAATTCAGTAAATTTTCTACCTTTGCCTTTTCTATAGAGGATCAAGATAGTCGAATGATGTACTGAACTTGCATCATTCTGTTTTGTACGGTTTATATTACCTTCATACACATCCTTTCTAAGGGGTTTCGGGGAGCTTGCCGTTGTAGTTTCTGAGGTTTTTCAGGCAGGCTCCCTTTTGTTCAATAACTGAACTTGCCCTCTTATTTTTACTTTGACAGGACTTGCTGTGTTACATTTGAGCGTGACGATTTCATCGAAGAAGCCTGTGTCTTTTCGTGTCATCCTAATTTCAATACAAAGCCGCTCTCCCGAATTATGACTCGTTCTGTGCATAATTATTTCAAATTAATTATCTGTAATGCTATATTGCAATTGTTTGGATTGGTTGATTCGATGACCCTACACCAGGTTCGTTCATTCAAAAAGAAGATTGATTGTGTTTCTGCTTGAACCGAATCCATATTATTGATCATATTGTTTGCTATTTTAATATCATTGGTATTGCGATTTAGTAATACCCATTTATAAGGTTTTTCTTGTTCATAATAGTAGTAATTCATTAAAAGATATTTTGGGGAAATACTAAAATTCCACATCATCGCAAAATTTTCCCATTTAAAAGAGGAAGGATCTTTTATTCTCAAATCATTACTTAATCTTTGCGTTAATTCGATGGAATAAACTGTTTGGAGAGTATCTGATGTAATGTACAGGAGTTGATCGTAGTTTCTATCATAATAGTATGAACTATTTGCTTCTTTATTACAATATGTATTGACAAATTCGAACTGATCATCTTTGGGCTTTGGATAATCAAAATCTTTAACAACTTGGTTATTGAGATCTTCTATCCAAATAGAGTATGGACATTCTTTGGAGTAGAAAGGCAGTATGAAAAGATTTATTTCATTTTGAAATGTTGCTAATTCTCTGATAAGTACATCTGTTCGATAGGTTTTGACAAATTCTCCTTTATAAGTATATTTCTTTATGGATCTTGATCCTACATCCCAAATACATATTTGATTTAAATGAGGGTCAATAGTAAAGGCTGTGATATCTGTGAATTCATGAGGAGCTTGTCCAAAGTAATTAATTTGGTTTACTAATTTTCCTGTTGATGTAAAAATAAATATACCAGCTCCACCTCTATCTAATAGACAAAATGTATCTTCATCCATATATATGGATTTAATCTCTGATATTAGACATGAATCATTCATATTTAATTGAATGTAATCTAGTGATTTCGCAAATTCAGAATAATAAATAGAATCAGTAGCATTATCTAAATTAATCTTTAAATAATTTTTGTCTATATTATTACATGCTGTAATACAATAAATTATAGAAATTACAAGTAACTTATTGATGTTCATGTTATCTAAGTTTTATAATATGAAGATAAATCCTATGATTCAGAAAAACTTAGAATTTATCTTCATATGGAGTTAATATTAGCAATCTGGCCAAACATCACTACATTGATATTCGTGTGAATATCTCTTGCAACAAGGTCTTGGTTCTGCAACGTATTTGTATCCGTTTTGATCAATACCCTCGCCTCGTGCCAGTGCCTCAACATTTTCCAACGCCAAATCCGACAGTTCCACTTTCTGATTGTTCTGGTTGTAATTCCAGCCTGCTGCTGCGGCGATCGCTGCAAAAGCGATTACGCCGATGATTTTCTTTCCCATGTTTCTCTTTAATTATAATTGATATTCTATCACATGAAATTCAGGATTATCACTTAATCCATACAATTTATTTGTCGTAGGATTGATTGTAAAGGTGAAAATAGGCGAATCCAATGTATATCGTTGTAGAGGATTTCCTTTATCGTCAAATACTAAAAGTTGATCTTTTAGATATTTGTGGTTTTCACGATTAAAATAGATCCCAGAGTATAAAACATATACTCTCCCATTTATGGATAAAGGTGAAAAATATGCATCTCGTGATTGCCCTGAAACAGAATTAACATGAACTGATTCATCTTGAATAGTCTGTTTGATTACTGGAAAAAACAAATCAGGACCTTGTATTCTTTTTTTTAAATTGCCATATATATCATATAGCTCTATTAAATCTGTTTGTTTATAAAAAAGGAAGATCCCATTTTTATCCGGAGACAGGGTAGCATAACAGGAAAGTCCTTCTATTTTTTCAAAAGGGGTCAATATCTCTCCATATTCCGGGTATTCACCTTTTGTTTCTATAAATTTGCCTTCTGAGTCGTAGAATGATAAACGCTTTTGAGTACTATTATAAGCTGTTGTCATAAAATGGTGATTGGGTAAAATAACGATATTTCCAAAAAGATCAGGCAGCATAACTTCTTTTATTGCTGTTGGTGATATAGTATCTGAAAATAAGATGTCTTTTTTACGATAAGCAGATATGAATGGTCTTTGTGCATCTGATAGCCATAATAGGCTGTCAGATGATTGTATTTGTTGTATATGAAGAAATTCTCCAGGGCCATTTCCAAAAGAAATAGATGTGTTAACTTTCTCTCCTGTATTAACATTATACATATGCAATATATGTTCATCCATATCTTCTTTTAGAATAAGGATTGAATCTTCTATATGTAATGCTGTCGGACGCATTACCTCTTTAGAAAATTGAAGATCAGTGCCTTTAATCTCGCCTTTATCCAAGAAATCTGTCAATTTGAAAGATATGCAATTCTCATAAACTCCTTTGTTGTTACAAGAACAAAATGTAATAAAAATACATATACTGATAAATTTTGCAATTTTCATAACCTTTATTTTTTAATTGGCTATATAATATACTATTATGTAACGATTTAACTTTGACGTGATGAGATCTTTTTCATTCGGATCCAATTTCCCGTCATGCAAAAAGGATTTTAATGTTTTTTGTTTGATCCTATCTTCTATATCAGCCTCATATATGATCAATAACGGAATCTCTTTATTGTAAATCATCTCTTTGGTATAGTCGAAAAACTTATAGTCGAAATATTTGTTCAAATCAGTTGTTACTTTTTCTCGAAGAGACATGGAGCCAGATCTATAAAAAGAGAAAATTTTCACATGTCGACAATTTGATGTATCCGGAGTCAAGATCCAAGACACAGTACTTCCTTTTTTCGGATAAGCAAATTCAGTCAGTTCAAATTCATCTGGTATATGTTTTTGATCCACGTATTCCTTTGTGTAGATTTTGTAGTTGGTTTTTTCTTTAGTCGCTTTATTACTGATAGTTCTACTTTCACTATTGAAAGACGGACTATCTACGAACTTTCCATTGTTAGGGGTTGTCGTACGGCGAACACCTTTGGATGGAAATAGATTTTGCCCCCATGTGACGAAGGGAAACAATAATAATATGATGATTAATTTCATGGTATATTTATTTTAGAAAGTGCTGAAGAGGCTCCTTCAGTCACTTTCTTTATTCGACACGTTTTATCCTCTCATGTTTGGACAAACTTTTATTAAATTTCCCCAAATGGATGAATATACATTACAGGTACTACTAAAATCAACAATACAACCATAATAAGTACAATTTCCCCAATCTGTTTCGCCTTGGGCTAACGCTTCCGCATTAGCTAATGCTAAATCTGACAGCGGCACTTCATTTCTACTCTGATTGTAATTCCAGCCGGCAGCCACTGCTATTGCTACTAAAAGTGCTGCTCCAAGTATACGCTTTTTCATTTTCGTATTTTGTTTTATCGTTTTTGATTCAGTAAATTTCCTATCTTTGTTCATTCTTTTAAAGCAACAAGATAGCCAAATGATGTACTGAACTTGCATCATTCTGTTTTGTCCGGTTTATATTACCATCATACACCTCCTTTCTAAGGGGTTTCGGGGAGCTTGCCGTCGTAGTTTCTGAGGCTTTTCAGGCAGGCTCCCTTTCCTGAACTTGCCCTCTTATTTTTACTTTGACAGGACTTGCTGTGTTACATTTAAGTGTGACGATTTCATCGAAAAAGCCTGTGTCTTTCGGTGTCATCCTGACTTCAATACGAAGCCGCTCTCCCGGCTTCGCTGGGTGTTTGTCATAGTTTGCAGTCGTACAACCGCAAGTGGTACTGATATCCAATATGACAAGGGGATTGTCTCCCGTGTTTTCTATTTCAAAAACAGCCGTTTTCTCTTCGGATTTCGAAAATGCGCCGAAGTCTACTTCGCTGTTTATGGCTTTTGCCGTCGTTTTGATCCGGTCGCGCCCCGGTGATATTTTCCCGGTCATCTGTTTCAAATACAAATCCCTGACAGCCAAGTTATGCACCGGATTGCCGATCACTTTCACCTTGTTGTCCCGGTCAAGCAGGAAGGTTTGGAATGTGATGTCTTGCGGAAATTTGTTCAATTTGTCCAACTGACTGTCCCGGTCGATACAGACCGGACGGTTAAAGTTGTCGCGTTTCAGGATATATCGCAATTCTTTATCATCTTTCGACTGGAAGACGAAAATGAACGGGATGTTGCTGTTTGTTGCCGAATCGACATGGGCGATCAATTCTTTCCATTTCGGCAGTTGCAATTTGCAACTGGTGCAACCTGTTGAATCGACATAAATCAGCACTTTATATTCTGTATCGGGTATCCGGTATTCCACCTGCTCAGTGACGAAACGGGTGAAAGCCATATCCTGCGGAAACACGATCTCTTTTCCCTGCCATTCCTGAACCAGACGGGCAAATTGATCTTTCTTGTTTTCCCGGCAAGCGGCTAACAAAAATAATAGGAATAATATGTAGAGCAGTTGTTTCATTTTCTTGTTATAGTTTGAATGTCACGATCGGATTATCGCTTTCCGCGCAGGTCGCAATTCCGATGTTTGTTTTTTCATTGATATGGATGCCCAAGACATTTTTGTCGAGCGTATATTTTCGAACCGGGTTTCCTGCCAAATCGAACACGTAAAGGAAATGGCCTCCTTTGGGAGCAGACATGCCGCGTTCGTAAAATTTGTCCCGCTCTTTCCAGGACATCCCATCGAAAACGGTATAAATATAATCGTCTGTGACTTGTATGTCCACAAACCCTTTGATGCCGATCGGGAATCCTTCGCCTCCTTTTGCAATGAATTGAGGTTCTCCGGCAGGACCGTATATAACGTTATGAGTTTGAGTTTTTAGATTGTATATTTCAAGGGCTTCTCCCAATTGGGTCGCCATTGCGTATATCCCGTTTTTCGGGTTGTAATCGGTAAAGCTACGCCAAGCTTGTGCTAAAGCGGGATGAATATCTTGCTCATAGCTGATCGGTGGGAATTTTACCTATGTTTTTGATCGGTTTACCACTATGACTGACTTTGTGATAACGAAAATCACCTAAGTAGTCTGTGATCAGAAAGGCTGAATCTGTACGATAAAAATCTAAAGAGCGAACTAATGTTTTATCTAATCTTATTTCCTCTTTGCGCAAAACAGTCTTGCCCGTCGGAGAGACAGACCAGCGCGTGATCAGCATCCGGTTAGCATCCAATGTCCAGACTGAATCCAATGCAGAAAACTGGAACATCTCTGCCGAAAGCATTTCTCCGGGGGCCTCTCCACGCTTTCCGAACGGTGCGATCGGCTTCCACTCCGGATAAGTAAAAGCGTAAAAGTAATGGCTGTCATTATGTAAATCCATGATGACAGCGATACTGTCTTTTACCGCTACCCGGTAGGGATAACGGAAAAAGGCAGAATCAATAGAAATCTCCTGCGTGGCTACTATTTTCTCATCAGGAAAAGTTGTATATCGAGGGTAAAGAGGATCGGGTGAACCACTGCAGGAGATTAATGTACTTATTCCTATTAATAATATGTATAGGAAGATTCTCATGTCATTTTAAACTATAGCCACTATACATCTTATCAACTTTATCACCATGACAGTCGACATCGCCTATCCCGTAACACCTATAAGCACTACTCTCACCGGACGCCAAAGCTTCAATATTATCAAATGCCAATTGAGGCAAGCCGACAGATGATGTCGACAATGTCTTGATACAAGCTACTCCACCCAAACAAACCAAAACAATTACTACTGCTGAAACTCTTTTTTTCATAACTTTTGTTTTTGAGGCAAATGTAGGGATATATAATTCGGATGTCAATAGGCTTGTGCCACATATTTCACAATTCACTATTACCCAGACAAATAGAATGCCATTTCCTGACTTCTTATAGGTTTTCTGTAGGTTTTCTTCGGACTTGAATTACATATATCTGAAGAGAAAAGCCTATATAGATGTCCATTTTTTATATTTTTGCAACATGCAAGAAGAGAATAGACATACAGACAAAATCCTTTTTTTTAAAAGACTATGCATATTACTATATATGTGTATGACTCTGTTTTGTTTGATAATGGTCTGGCATGGATTCCTTTCATGCCGTAAAAAGATTTTCACTGAAGCCTCTGCTACTTTTCAAGATGCTATCAGTAAAGAAATGAACACCCGATTGGGTTCCATACCGATAAAAACTAATAGAGGAACATTATTATTATCGGACTCTATTTCCTATGAAGAAAAAGAAAGATGGTGTGACCAGGACTATCTGTCTCTGAATGATCCGAACCGGATTTTCCTGGATAGCCTTTTTCGCGCCAGACTTGCAGATTTAGGTATGGAAACACAAACAGCGGTGCGTTGTAAGCGTAAAGAAAAAACAACGATAAGTTACACCGATAGCCTTTTTATGAAAAAAGCTACCGCTTTGAAGCCAGTTATATATCGGAAGAATAAAAATATAGAAGACAATATAGAATTACAAGCATTTGTGCAAATTCCGCTTTCCTTTATTTTAAAACGGGCAGATTCCATCCTTCTCTTTTTACTTTTTTATGGTTTATTTGTCGGAATTTTATACGGCAGTTATAAATGGGGAATAAAAAAACTAAACGCGGTATTGCTTGAAAAGAAAGTTGTAGAAACAAAAATTGTAGAAAAGCCGGTTGTCGCTTTTGTCCGTTCTTTTTCCAAAGAAGGGACCTTACCTTTCGGATTACAGTTCGACAAGAAAAGCGGCATCTTGAAATACAAAAAACTACATGTGACTTTAAGCGGGCAAGGCCTGAAGCTGTTTACTCATCTGATTAATTCTCAACAATCAGTGATAGCGCCTCAAATTATCTATTCACAAATCCTCGGAAATGCCTTAAAAAAGGAAAAGATCGGTAAAGCGGAACGCGATGCGGTTTCTGCTGCTATTGTGCGCTTGCGGGAAAGCTTGGCCCCCATGCCATTTATCCAAATCAAATCTTGTCGGGGAACCGGCTATCAGCTTATAATAAGTAATCCTGAAGAGATCTAAGAAACACAGAACACCAGACTTCGAAAGACGTTAAAACGCACAATACCCCCCCTTCAAAAGGCATATATTTGTATTTTTCTGTTGTTCAACATCTTGCAAAAACACGAGTTTCTTAAAAAATATTACCCCTGCGTGTAATTTGAAAAATATGGGATAGAAAACCTAATTTCATGCGCTACAGTTTCGATTCAGACTAACGGGTATTTTGAAAAACCGTACAATAAGCCAGGGATGACAATAAGTTTTATTTTTAGAGAAAGACCTGACGCTGAACCGGTAAAAATATCGGGGAAACCTGGGAATATTGTAAAAAATGCCCATAGAAACAAGAAAAAAGCTGTCAAAACCACCTTTCCAAAAGGTTTCTCCAGCAGCGGCAACAAACATTTCCGGAAGTATTTTCCGCGAGGTGCGCAGAAAATTCCCATGACGACCGTCTTCATGGCTCTGAAGTGCGCAGTTCACCCTGCATGAAGACGGTCGTCATGACAACGAAGACGGTCGTCACGGGAAAGGGCTGCCGGCCTCCCTGAGACCGGGTTCTTTATACGTTCCATATTCCTGCACCATCTCCAAGCAGGATCCAGATATCCGACTCACCGGAAGTTAAGGTTTACCGGATTGTCAGAGAAAACAAGATCCGGATCGACAAAAACACATATACCGGAAACAAACCGCGCAGACGTACAGGCAGTACGTCACAAAAATGTACCGTACTGCCTGCAAAAAGACACCCCGAAAACGTCCGGTTTTCGGGGTAAAATAGAAAAAACAGGGGTTATTGTAAAATCAGCATCCTCCTTCTCAGAAGATCCCGCCCTTGTACATATCGTTGAAATTCGTATGCTGCCCTTCCAACTTCCGGGCTTCGTCGCCTTTGGGGTTCAGTTCGATGGACTTTTTCAGATCTTCGAAGGCGCCCTCCTTGTCTCCTTTCAGGTTCTTGGCACGGCCCCGTTCGGCGTATGCTTTGGCGAAATCGGGTTTCAGGTCGATCGCTTCGTCGAAGAAAGTAATGGCTTCATCCAGACGTTCCTGCGTGATCAGGAGCTGGCCGACGAGCAGTGTCGCCTCGTCATTGAACGGATTCAACTCCAACACATTCTGGTAATCGGCTGCAGCAGCGTCAATATTGCCCATCGCTTCATGGATACGGCCGCGCAGCAAGTAGGATGTTTCTTCTTCCGGAGCCAACGTGATGGCTTTTTCCACATCGGGAAGCGCTTCGGTTGCCTGCTGCATCGACAACAATATCCGGGCACGCATCAAATAGGCATCCGTGAAATCTTCTTTCAAGGCGATCGCTTTCGTCAAGTCGGCAATAGCCCCTAAGGGATCGGAAGTCGTCCGCTTCGCCTTCCCCATCAGGAACCAGGCCAAATGGTTCGTCTCTTCCAGTTCGAGAATATGCCGGCAATCGGCAATCACGTCCACATCCTTGTCCAGCATGAAAAGCACGTTCACACGTGTCAGAAGCGTATTGATATGGTCCGGTTCAAGCTCTACCATGCGGTTCAGCACTTCGAGCGCTTCATCTGCCTTATTTGCCGTCGTATAGGCTGCGACCAGATAAGTCATCGTCTCGAAATCCTCCTGCAACTTCAACGCTTCAGTAAAACATTTGATGGCATACGCTACCTGTCCTATTTTCTGGGCGCGGACACCGTCGTATTTCAGAATATCGAAATTTTTCTGATCGTTCTTGCTTTTCTCTTCTTCGGGCGTAGCAACCTTGGAGGAAGAGAATAGTGATTTAAAGAAGTTTCCCATTATTTAATTACAAATTGTTTTCAGGGAGGCAAAGATACGAAAAGTCCGAACCCTTTTCATATTTTTTATGAAGAATCTATAAGTGAGTTTCAGACATTTTTCTAATTTTGTAGCAGGATTTTTAACTTGGGAAGGATTGTGCCAGCCACACCAACCGCACGCTTTCCCGTCAATAAATGAGTATGGAAAACATAGAAACTGGACTTTTGTTAATGATCGTAGGAATGACCACTGTCTTTGCTATCCTGATGATCGTTATCTATCTTGGGAAGGGCCTGATCGTACTGGTAAACAAATATGCGCCCGAAGAGATTATTGTTAAAAAACAAGTTGCACCACAAAGACAGACGGCTACATCCACACCGGCTGCCGGCATCACGAACCAGACTACTGCCGCAATCGTATCGGCTGTAAGTGTTATGACCGGTGGAAAAGGCAAAGTCGTTAAGATCGAGAAATTATAATAGCATTTATACATATAAAATATCATGAAAAGAGAAATCAAATTTAGTTTGGTCTTCCGTGACATGTGGCAATCTGCCGGAAAATATGTTCCCACTGTAGACCAACTAACACGGGTAGCGCCAGCCATTATCGAGATGGGCTGCTTCGCCCGCGTAGAGACCAATGGCGGAGGATTCGAACAAGTAAACTTATTATTCGGTGAAAACCCAAACAGAGCCGTACGCGAATGGACGAAGCCGTTCCATGAGGCCGGCATACAAACCCACATGCTGGACCGAGCGCTGAACGGCCTGCGTATGAGTCCCGTACCTGACGACGTTCGCCAGTTGTTCTACCAGGTAAAAAAAGCACAGGGAACAGATATCGCCCGTACGTTCTGCGGATTGAACGACGTACGCAACATCGCCCCTTCCATCCGGTATGCGAAGGCGGCAGGGATGATCTCGCAATGTTCGTTGTGTATCACCCACTCTCCCATCCATACGGTCGAATATTACACCAAGATGGCAATGGAACTGATCGAACTGGGAGCGGATGAAATCTGCATCAAGGACATGGCCGGTATCGGTCGTCCGCATTCCTTGGGACAAATCGTAGCCAACATCAAGGCAAAACATCCGGAAATACCGGTCCAGTATCATAGCCATGCCGGCCCCGGATTCAACGTCGCTTCGATCTTAGAAGTATGCAACGCCGGTTGCGATTACATCGACGTTGGCATGGAACCGCTTTCATGGGGCACAGGCCATGCGGACCTGCTGACCGTGCAGGCGATGTTGAAAGACGCCGGCTACAAAGTACCGGAAATCAACATGGAGGCTTATATGAAAGTCCGCAGCCTGATCCAGGAATTCATGGATGACTTCCTCGGCTTGTATATCAGCCCGAAGAACCGCCTGATGAACTCGTTGCTGATCGGTCCGGGCCTGCCAGGCGGCATGATGGGAAGCCTGATGTCAGACCTCGAAAAGAACCTGGAGACAATCAACAAGAACAATATCAAGAACAACAAGCCGCTCATGAGCCAAGACCAGCTGTTGATCAAGCTGTTCGATGAAGTTGCCTATGTATGGCCGCGTGTCGGCTACCCTCCATTAGTGACTCCGTTCAGCCAGTATGTGAAGAACCTGGCGCTCATGAATGTGATGCAGATGGAGAAAGGGAAGGCCCGCTGGAGCATGATCGCCGACGATATCTGGGACATGATTTTAGGCAAGGCAGGACGCCTGCCGGGTCCGTTGGCTCCGGAAATCATCGAGAAGGCGAAAGCCGAAGGACGCAAATTCTTCGAAGGCAACCCGCAGGACAACTATCCTGACGCGCTCGACAAGTATCGCAAGCTGATGAACGAAAAACAATGGGAAACGGGTGAAGACGACGAAGAACTCTTCGAATATGCGATGCATCCGGCACAGTATGAAGCCTACCGTTCAGGAAAAGCCAAAGTGGAATTCAAAGCCGACGTAGCCAAGAGAAAAGCCGAAAAGCAAACGGCCGCCCAGCCTGCCACCGTTCCTTCACAAGCTGCCCCGACCAGTATGGCAATGGCTATGCCGACAACTCCGCAAGTCATGACCGTCGATGTGAACGGCCAATCCTACAAGGTAACCGTAGCATTCGGAGACACAGCGAATGCCGTCGCGGCAGAAACACAGGCTGCTCCTGCCGCGACACCCGCCCCCGCTGCTGCTCCTGCCGGTACCGGCAAAGAAGTGCTCTCGCCGCTGGAAGGCAAATTCTTCCTCGTGAAAAGTGCTTCCGACACGCCTGTAAAAGTAGGAGATGTCGTAAAGGAAGGCGATGTGCTTTGCTATGTGGAAGCCATGAAGACATATAATGCCGTACGTGCGGAATTTGGTGGAACAGTCACTGCGATCTGCCTAGCTTCCGGCGATGCGGTTTCTGAAGATGACGTACTAATGACGATACAATAATGAATGAAATATTTCAAAACCTATATGAGATGACTGCGTTCAGCAACATCATTGCTGAACCGCAGTTTCTGATCATGTATGCCATTGCGTTCATACTGCTTTATTTAGGTATCAAAAAACAGTATGAACCGTTGTTGCTCGTACCGATCGCGTTCGGCGTGTTGCTTGCCAACTTCCCCGGGGGCGATATGGGGGTGATACAGGCCGACGAAAACGGCATGATCAACGCACACGGGGTGATGAAGAACATCTGGGAGATGCCGCTCCATGACATTGCGCATGAGTTGGGACTGATGAATTTCATCTATTACATGCTGATAAAGACCGGATTCCTTCCTCCTATCATCTTTATGGGTGTAGGGGCGTTGACAGATTTCGGGCCGATGCTGCGCAACCTGCGTCTGTCCATATTCGGGGCGGCGGCACAGCTGGGTATTTTCACCGTGCTGTTGGTAGCCATCCTGATGGGATTCACACCTAAAGAAGCGGCTTCTTTAGGGATTATCGGAGGAGCGGACGGACCGACCGCCATCTTCACGACCATCAAACTGGCCCCCCATCTGTTAGGACCGATAGCGATTGCCGCTTATTCCTATATGGCGCTGGTTCCGGTTATCATCCCTCTGGTAGTCAAGCTACTTTGTTCAAAGAAAGAGCTATCCATCAATATGAAGGAACAGGAAAAGAAATACCCGTCCACTACGGAGATCAAAAATTTGCGTGTCTTGAAGATCATCTTCCCAATCGTAGTGACAACGGTAGTGGCCCTGTTCGTGCCGAGTGCGGTGCCATTGATCGGTATGCTGATGTTCGGTAACCTGGTCAAAGAGATCGGGACCAATACATTCCGCCTGTTCGATGCAGCATCGAACAGCATCATGAATGCGGCGACCATCTTTTTAGGATTATCGGTCGGCGCGACCATGACAGCCGAGGCGTTCCTGAACTTCACGACAATCGGTATCGTAATCGGAGGCTTCCTTGCATTCGCCCTTTCCATAGCGGGTGGCATCTTCTTCGTCAAACTGTTCAACCTCTTCACAAAGAAGAAAATCAATCCGCTGATCGGAGCAACCGGACTGAGCGCCGTACCGATGGCATCCCGCGTGGCAAATGAGATAGCATTGAAATACGACCCCAAGAACCATGTGCTTCAATATTGCATGGCCAGCAACATCTCCGGCGTTATCGGTTCTGCCGTAGCCGCCGGCGTATTGATCTCGTTCTTAGGATAATTTCAAACACGGATTATATTTAGGCACGGATTTCATGGAATTTGCTCCAATCCGTGCCTAATTTAACATCTACCTGCAAATTATTTGCTTCCAAATGCTGTAATCCCAAAATATTTACTTTAATTTGTGACTTGATATAGGATACATTTATCCTTTTCCTAAATGCGATTGAATATGAAGGACACTCACGAAGCTAATTTGCCAACTGAAGAAAACGGCAAATTGGAAGAAACTAAGGCTCCGGAAACAACACCGGAAAACACGGCGGAGGAAGTTGTAACAAACGAAACACCGGACGCCGGAGTTGCAGCAGAAGAAACATCTGAAGCAGAAGTCAAAACAGACGAAGTTGCGGCAGGTGAAGAAACCGTTGCGACTACGGGAAAATTGTCGAAAGAAGAAATTCTGGAGAAACTGACCGGTTTGGTAGGAGCGGCGGCAGACGCGACACGCAACGAGGTGGAAGCACTCAAACAGGCTTATTACAAAATCCACCGGAGCGAAGTGGACGAATTGAAGAAAGCATTCCTTACAGCCGGTGGTGAAGAAAAGGATTTTGTCGCTCCCGAAGACGAAACCGAAAGCAAGATCAAAGAACTGCTCAACGTCTACAAAGAAAAACGGGCTGCCATCCTTGCCGAGGAAGAACGGGTTAAAGCGGCCAATTATGCCTTGAAACTCCAACTGATCGACCAGCTGAAAGCATTGACCGAAAGCCAGGAAGATTTCAACAAATTATATAATGATTTCAAGGACATCCAGCAAAGATGGAAAGAAGTGAAAGCCGTTCCGCAGGAGCACGTCAGCGAACTGTGGAAGAACTACCAGATATACAGCGAGAAGTTCTATGACATCATCAAAATAAACAACCAGTTCCGCGACTACGATTTCAAGAAGAACCTGGAAATGAAAACGGCTCTTTGCGAAACCGTCGAGAAACTGCAAACGGAACCGGATGTCATATCCGCTTTCCATCAGCTTCAGAAACTACACCAGCAATGGCGAGAAATCGGTCCGGTAGCGAAAGAACTGCGCGAAGACCTGTGGTCCCGCTTCAAAGCCGCTTCCACAATCATCAACAAACGCCATCAGGAGCATTTCGAAGGATTGAAAGCGAAGGAACAGGAAAACCTGGAAGCCAAGACTGCTATTTGCGAACAGATAGAAAACATCGATTTCCCGGCATTGAAATCATTCAAAGATTGGGAAGAAAAAAATAAGGAAGTAATTGCCTTACAGGACAAATGGAAAACGATCGGCTTCGCCCCGAAGAAATCGAACGTGAAGATATTCGAACGTTTCCGCGCAGCCTGCGACGTTTATTTCAACCGCAAAAGCGAATTCTACAAGAATATAAAGGACGAGATGGAAAAGAATCTCGAACTGAAAAAAGTCTTGTGTGAAAAAGCCGAAGCATTGAAAGACAGTACGGACTGGAAGAGCACAACCGAAAAGATGATCGCCTTGCAAAAAGAATGGAAGACGATCGGATCGGTAGCCCGCAAACATTCCGATGCCGTCTGGAAGCGCTTCATCTCGGCTTGCGACTATTTCTTCGAACAGAAGAACAAGAATGCATCTTCCCAAAAGAGCGTGGAGCAAACGAATTTAGCTGCTAAAAAGGCTTTGATCGAAAAGATCAACACAATCGATGAAGCCGACCACGATGAAGCACTTGCCGCCTTGAAAGGATATATGACAGAATGGAACACGATCGGCCATGTCCCTTTTAAAGAAAAAGACAAGATTTACAAGGAATATCACGAAGCTGTTGACAAACAGTTCGACCGTCTTAAAGTCGACCAGAACGACCGCAAGATGCAGACTTTCCGCAATAGTCTCAGCGACATGAGCAACGGCGAACGAGGGAAAGGGAAGCTTTACGGAGAACGGGAAAAACTGATGCGTATGTACGAACGGATGAAGAACGAACTTCAAACTTACGAAAACAACATCGGGTTCCTAAGCATCTCTTCCAAAGGCGGCGGCGGCTTGCTCAAAGAGATGGAACGCAAGATCGACAAGCTAAAAGATGAAATGGCACTCATCATTAAAAAGATAGATGCCATCGACGAGAACCTCGAATAAAACGGAAAAATCCCGTAAACTGATATAAATTAGGCACGGATTACACGGATTTACACGGAAAGAAAATATTAATCCGTGTAATCCCTGTAATCCGTGCCTAATTCATATACCTATTATATTACATATAGCATGAAATCTAAAATACATTTTTTTAACCCAGGACACGAAACCGCCATACTACAAGGCTCTGAAAATTACACTCCACCTGCAAACGTGCAGAGAATGACCAGGGAGTTATCTTATCTTCCCGTCTGGTATGCAGACGCGGAGGATTTTGTTTTTACCGAAGAGATCGTTTCACCTCGTTTCTTCTCCTTACAACCGAAGGAGTTCAGGCCGTTTGCCAAGCTAATCTCACGCAAGGAGATCGAAAAACAGAAGGACAGCCTGCCCGAAATGCAAGCAACCCCCTGGGGACTTTCTCCACATAGCCATTCTCTTTTTGAAAAACTGCGGAAAAGCGGTAACCTTAACCTTACGATCCCGGGATGGAAAGAAGAATATACCCGATTGACAAGCCGCCAGACTGCTGCCGAATGTCTGGACAAAATACGAGAACTCCTACCTGATATGGATATACCGGTATCGCCTAAATTCTGCAAAAAAGTAAGAGAAGTGGAAAAATACCTGATCCTCCAGAATGCTCCCTTCATACTGAAGACTCCCTATTCATCTTCCGGCAGGGGACTGCTTTGGCTACCGGAACGCAAACTGACTACAAAAGACCGTACCTGGATCGAAGGGGCACTGAACAAACAGGGATGTGTCAGCATAGAATGTGCACTGGACAAATACCAGGATTTCGCGATGGAGTTTTATTCAGACGGAAACGGGAACATACGCTATGAAGGGCTTTCCGTATTCGGAGCTGAAAAGAAAGGAGCTTATTCCGGAAATGTATTGGGCGAACAGACATATCTGGAAAGCTTCTTTGTTGAAAACTTCGGAGACAAATTCCAGCAACTGAAAGAAACTGTCGGAGAGGCGATCCGGCAGATATACGGAAACATCTATACCGGTTACTTGGGCGTGGACATGTTGGTCTACCGCAAAAAAGCAAACGGCGAATTCGCCATACATCCCTGCATAGAAGTGAACATGCGCTACACAATGGGGATGGTAGCTTTGCGCATCAGCCAAAAATACCTGGCTCCCAACGCCCGGGGTGACATGCGCATCACTTACACAAGCAAACCGGGAGAAGCCTACGAGCAACATTGCTTTATGAAGAAGGCTTATCCGCTTGAAATGAAAGACGGGAAAATAAAAGAAGGATATATTTCTCTCTGCCCGGTCACAAAAGAAACCAAATACAGGGCCTACATACTGGTTTTCTGATTCTCGCGTGTTCCACAGGGTTTATCGGATTTTTCCATACCAGGCATTTAATCTACCGGAGAGACAGACAACGAAGCCCCCGAAGATGGTTCCCGTCTTCGGGGGCTTGTTTTTTTGTATGCCCTTGTCCTTCACAGGGGAAAGGCTACATGAACTTTTAAATTCAATATACTTTAGTATTATTAATATTAAATCTGGTCGCTTGTTCGCCTCTCACAGGGTAATTGCCGGTTGAACGGCACGCGGCCAAACATTTTAGAATTATTTGATTATAAAAATCTTCCTTTTGCCGGGGGATTAATCCCCCGGCAAGGGATATTTGTTTATTTCTTTTATTTTACAATTGCTTTGACAGCTTTTTCACCTTCAACAGCTACAACGACTACACCCTGAGGAGCAGCGATGGCAGCATTGTCAGAAGTGATAACTGTGTTAGCTACTGTCTGGCCTAAGATGTTAGAAATAACAACTTTCTTACCGGCAGCACCAGCGATTGTTACATTGCCGTTACCAGCGATAACTGTTACTCCAGATACTTCTACACCTTCGTTGGCTGTAGGAGCTTCAGCATCTTCAATAGCCACTACCAAAGCATCTTCTTTTGCACCCATTGCCAATACACCGTTGATATTGTGTACATAAGACGGATTGGCATTCTTGGCATCGCGGCAAACGATGTTGTACTGGCCTTCTGCCTCACCTGCAAATTCAAAGCTGAACTGGAAGTTGTCGATACCGGCCTTAACAGCGTGTTTCAAACCATCGGCAGACTCGCCTTTTGCGAATGATACCGTATCGATCTTAGCTGTTGCATCCATAGTCGGGACGAACAATGTATCCTTTACAAATACTTCAGCAGTACGGAAGATGACACGGGCAGCAGTACCATAAGTATAGTACTCTTTGTTCAACTTGCTAACTGTAGAGTCTACAGCGTTGTACATGAACAGACGGCTTGCAGCTGTTTCTTCTGTAGCCTTCACGCCTCTTGTGATATAGTATTTGAACGGATCGGCATTGTCATAAGCGGCAGTATCCAACCAGAATGTCAAGTCTTCAACACCGTAAGCAGCTTTCAGTTCATCACCTTCGCGAACAGCTACACCCTGGTTCTTGGAGTTGATAGCGATTGAGTTGCCATCAGCACCGTTCAGGCGTACGTGTTTCGGCAGAGACATATAAGAAGCAGGAGCTGACTGCGGTTTAACCAAGAACATATCGTTGCGGGCATCCAGAGCTTCACCTGAGATGGTCTTGTATTGAGTGCTGACAACTAATTTTTTGTTGTTATTATCATCATACAATACGAAAGTAGAATCAGTATCGACAGCGATCATATAGAACTCAGCCGGAGTTCCGTTAGCTTCACCATATTTACCGTTGGAGAATACATAACCTCTTGTTGCATCATAGATGATAAATGCACTGTCAGCGTTCATGATTGTATAAGCTACATTCTTCAAAGCATCTTCCACACCGTATTCCTTTTCATCAGAAGGAACCAATGTATACAATACTTCATCTTCCGGAGCAGCCACTTTCAAAATAGAGTCTTCTGTCATTACGATGCTCTGTCCTTCCAATACATCAGCAGCAGAAGTGATGGTGAACTTGTTGTTCTTGGCATCGTTAGCTGTGATATACTTGTAACCGATATAGGCGTTGTCAGCATCTACGTCTTCGGCTGCTACCAATTGAACAGTGTCGCCTTCGATTACGAAGATGTTATTGTCTTTGTCGACAACGTTAGTTACACCCTGCCAACCTTCATTTTTATCACCACGGTTTGTAATAGTATAGTTGCCTTTGTCTACACCGGCAGCCTTAGCTACGACATACTGTGCAAACGGGTTGAATACCTGAGCTTTTGCTACATATTTAGCAGGATTAATCGGGCTTTTATCAAAGTACAAGCCATAATATTTGTTAGCAACACCGGCACTTTTTTCTTTCATTGCATCGATCACATAATACAAACCTTCAGCGATTTCAGCATCACCACCGATAGTCGCGTCTTTGTCGGATGTTTTGATGGTGGCGATCAAGTTGCCATTTGTTTCAGTAGCAGATGTAATCTCACCGATTGTCAAAACTTTCGTGTTAGAAAGTTTACGGATTACTACTTGCTTAGCAGGAGAAACAGCAGCAACCGTCAAAGCATTCAAGCCATCTACATAGTTTGCACCGTCTTTGATAGCGGAAGTGGAAACAAGAGCTGCATTAGTAGCATCAGATACAGTTGTTATTTCCAAACCATTAAGAGCAGTCAAATATTTATTTACAGCTGCAACATAAGCTTCTTCTTTCTTTTTTGTTTCAGCGGTCGTAGAATAAGTAATTCCTTTTATTGCAGTCTTTACTGCATCAATCAAATCCTGACCTGTTTCTGAACCGCCAGCAGTTCCATTTGAATTAAACTTCCCTACTTCTGCAAATTTTGTTCCTTTAGGAAAATCTGATGCCTGGTTCTGAGTAGAGAACAAAGTAACACCTGTCTTCAAATAATCCACAACAGTTTTAACAGCAGCAACTTCACCATCTGTTGGCAATGCAGCATGCATAGCTTCCAAAGTTGTTGCGACCGGAATAGAAGTCGGAACATAAGCCGGAGCAATCACCATAGAATCATTCGGGATGTAATAAGTCACAGTGAATGCGGCTGTTGCCGGATGATGTTTTGCAATGACTGTACGATCATCGAAATTAGCATCAGCATCAGAAGTTGTAGGTTCTGTTGCAATTGTATCAGCTACTAACACATTGAACTCTTTGCTTGGATCATAGAAATTGTAATCAACCAACAAATATTCTTTTTGTGTTGTTGTAGCACCAGCCATATCTGCATCCATACGGTTCTTATATTCTTTTCCGTTTGTCAGAAAAAGAACATCTGTTCCAGAATTTGCATATTTTCCGGAAGACATCTTTGCATCAACCGCTTCCCATTTATTAGCTGTCAATACATTCTTTTCAGTAGAAGAAACGTTCTCGTCAGTGAAGAACAAACGACCAGCATTTGCTTTTACCAATGCGTTAAAGTCAGAAGCATTCAATGTGACCGCAGCATCAGAAACTTCACCCAAATACATTGTTGTATTGGAAGGAGCTGTTGTTAGTTTAGCAGCCGCAAATGTCAAGCAACCGGTAGAACCATTTGTTCCAATAGTAAAGATAGAGTCTCCTTTAACAGCATAAAATCCTTTTCCTGCGTCATAAGCCCATTCTGTGTTACCTCCTTTTTCATTTGCCGCAATTTCGTTTGCCGCTACAGGCGTAGGAGCAGAAATTGCTGCTCTACCACCGCCAATAACATTTGATTGCAAATTAACAGACAACATCTGCCCAGACAAGCGGTTGGTAAATGAATAAGTATAAGTTGTTCCTGCTTGAGTCGTATGAGGAATCAACTTTATCTGCCAAAGAGCACCCAGCAAACTGTTAATCTTGCCGGACCAATTAGAAGCATCTACTGTTGAAAAATCACCTTTAGCATCCATTGCCAGATAAGTGGTTCCACCAGTTGCCGTTGACAAATGGATGAACTGACCGTCTTTCAAATCTGTAGTGGCAATATCTGTTGCCATCACATTTGCAGACAGTCCACCGGCCACCAGAGCAGCAGCCAAAAGAGTAGAAAATCTCTTGTTCATAATCACAAAAAATTAATTGTTAATAAAATAGTGTATAAAAATCCAACAACTAATTTCACGAAGGGGAGAACAACTCCCCGCGGATGATTATGAACGGGCATAAAAAAACGCGGGCCAATTGTCTATTATTTATTCGAAGGCATCTGGAAAAGCCCGCTTAGTAATAATAGAACAATAGCCCGCGCCTTATACAATATAATACAATCTTCCCATAACAATGGGAGATGAACTTATACGTAACCAGCGCAAGCATTTACTGTCCATTATTCCACTAAGCTAAAAATTTTCCAGATTTTTCGAATAGGAATAATCTTCGTAAAATGCTTACAATATGTAATCGATCCCGTACTCCGTGGGCCGCTGCCCACTACGGAATCGTTGCAAAGGTAAATAGGTTTTCCGAATCAACAAGAAAAAATAGGCATAATTTCACAAAATATATGGGTTACAGGACGAAACAATAGCATTCATACAACATATTTCAGAAATTCACCCCACTTTGGGATTTACAGAATCCGATATTCCGGAAAAATGTCGTAAGAGTTTTCATCGGATATGAAGCTCCTCTTCCGAAACATCATGCTCAAATGGATAAGATTTATTTATCCAAAGAACTTCGTAATGGCAAACAGCGGAATATTCTCCATCCAAGCCTGGTCTTGATAACCCATCATGGAGATGCGCAGTCCCTTCAACTGATAATCGGGATGATTTTTAATATATTCCGACATGGAACGCGCACGTACATTCTCTTCGGCTTTCACTTCTACCGGTATCACGCGATGCTCCGTCTGTACCACAAAATCAATCTCCGCAGGTGTTTTGTCGCTACTCCAATAATAGGGCGAAAAGCCTTGGGCCACCAATTGCTGCAAGACAAACTGTTCGGTAAAAGCGCCCTTAAACTCCTTGAATACACTATCTCCTACCAACATCTGGCTGGCAGGCGCCTCGGCCATACAACCTAAAAGACCGCAATCAAGCAGAAATAATTTGAAGGCACTCAGATCTTCGTAAAATCTGACGGGCATCTGCAACTCTTTTACCCGGCTGACTTTATGCACCAGACCTGCATCCATCAGCCACTGAATCGCGAGTTCATATTCCGTAGCTCTGGCACCTTTCTTCAACACATTATAGATGAATTTCTTGTTCTCCTTGGCCAACTGCGAAGGCAAGGATTGCAGCACTTGTCCGATACGCATACTTTCAGTAGGGGTCGTATGCTTGGAGATGTCCCGTCGATAAGCATCCAGGATTTCAGCCTGTTTGTCACGTACTTCCTGCAAGTTTTGATGCTGAAAGAAACAATCCACCACTTCAGGCATACCACCTACATAGTAGTATTGACGAAGCAAATCAATATATTTTAAACTGAGAATCTTCAAAATTTCCCAATCTGGCTGATGCAACAAGTCGCACAAATCAGTTTCACCGGCAGCCATCAGAAATTCTTCAAAATCCATCGGATATAGATGCATTACATTTACCTTACCCACAGGAAAAGACTGACCTTTCCCCAAAGTAATCCCCAACAAAGAGCCAGCTGCCATCACATGATATTCAGGCGCATTTTCCTGAAAATATTTCAAGCTATGCAATCCCCGTTCTACCTCCTGCAACTCATCGAATATAATCAACGTTTTTCCTGCTTCAATCTTCGTTCCTGTGATAGCCTGAAGGGTCAGCAAAATACGGGGGATGTTATAGTCGGCTGCAAATAACTCCTTGGCCAGTGGCTCGACGTCACAGTTGATGTAGGCTACATTCTCAAACTCAGCCTGACCAAAATGTTTCATCACCCAAGTTTTACCAACCTGGCGAGCACCTAACAGTATCAAAGGTTTTCTCGCAGGATTATCTTTCCAAAGTTTCAACTGTTGTATAATCTTCCGTTTCATCGATTCCGGTAAAATAAGAATTATTCACTTGCATCTTGCAAAGGTACATTTTTTCGATGATGAAAACTAGTACATAATACACTTTTTCGATGATAGCCCAAAGATAACATTACATTTTTCATAGGATAAATGCCCTTTTCCGCCGGACAAGATGTAAAAACAGGGCATAAAAGTGTCCTCAGCATGGCAGATAAACATCCCCACATCCCCGGAAGAGCTTCGCGCAGACCCGGATCTGCACCTCTTCCACACCCGGATGTCCGTGGCTCTTACACCTGGGTCTCAAGCAGCTATTCAAGCTGTTTTTGGCAAAAGAAAAGCTTGTCTTGATGAAAAATGAAGCTATTTTAACCTGTTCTGCACCTATTCCCGGACGGTCTCTGTTTTTATTGTATAATTGACATACAGTATGTTATCGTTTTTCACTATGATGGTTATGATAGATGAATAATAGTGCAAAATGTTAACTGTCATGCTGTAACGAGTTGTTTTAAAGTAATATACGGGCGATTATGATAGTATGATGGTTGGTTTTGCAAGAACATTTATATAGTCATCGTCCGTATCGGTGGCGAAAACAGATGGACGCTTTATGAAAAGAGCGTGTTCTATTTTTCTATTCCCAAAGAAAAAAATTGTACTTTTGTGAGCTACATTAATAAAGATTGAACAATGGCTAACGATGAAATGAAACAAATCTGGAAAGTGCCGGAGCCGACCCTTAGGAGGTTGCCGTGGTATCTTGCCTTTTTGAAACTGATGAAAGGAAGAGGGGAAGCTTTCGTATCATCTACTCAGATTGCCAAAGAAATTAATGTGGACCCCAGTCAGGTGGCGAAAGACCTCTCTTTTGTGAATATTTCAGGGAAGACACGTGTCGGCTATGAAATCAGTACGCTGGTGGATGTGTTGGAGGATTTCTTAGGTTTTACGGCGCAGCATAAAGCATTCCTGTTCGGTGTCGGTAGCTTGGGAGCCGCCTTGTTGCAGGATTCCGGTCTGAAACAATACGGATTGGAGATTGTTGGAGGCTTCGATGTCCGCCGGGAATTGGCCGGAACCGAGATTAACGGGATACCGGTCTACCACATGGATGATTTTCCTGCTAAGCAGAAGGAATACGGAGCGACGATCGGAGTGATTACCGTCCCTGTCGACAAGGCGCAGGAAGTGACCGAATTGATTATCGCGGGAGGAATCAAGGCTTTGTGGAACTTTACCCCGTTCCGTATCCGTGTGCCGGAAGATATCGTGGTGCAAAATACCTCTATGTATGCCCATCTTGCTGTGATGTTCAACCGCTTGAATTCAATCAATCACTGATATATGAAAATAATAGCCGTAGGAATGAATTATGCTGCTCACAATAAAGAGCTGCATCATTCGTTAAAATTATCGGAGCCTACTATCTTTATGAAGTCCGACTCTTCGTTACTGAAAGACGGCAAACCGTTCTTCATTCCTGATTTCTCTTCGGAGATTCATTACGAAACGGAGATCGTCGTGAAGATAGACCGGCTGGGAAAAAACATTGCCGAACGTTTCGCCCATCGTTACTATAACGAGGTGACGGTAGGGATTGACTTTACAGCCCGCGATTTGCAAAACAAGCTGCGTGCGCAAGGTCTGCCTTGGGAAATCAGCAAGGCGTTCGATAATTCGGCTGTTCTTGGGACATTCGTCCCACTGGAGCGTGTGGGAGATGTGAACCGCATTCCTTTCCATCTGGATATTAACGGGAAGACCGTCCAGGAGGGAAATACACAGGATATGCTTTTCCCGGTCGACAAGATCATTGCCTATGTGAGCCGTTTCTTTACGTTGAAGATAGGTGATCTGATCTACACCGGAACCCCGGTAGGCGTGGGGCCGGTCAAGATAGACGACCACTTGCAGGGATATATCGGCGAGCAGAAGCTGCTGGATTTCTTTGTGAGATAACACGGAAAAAACGTATGAAGAGAATCTTATGTGCCTTGCTGTTTGTATTCGGTCTGCTCACTTCTGCTTGGGCGGATAGTAGCCGATATGCCTCCGAGTCGGTATTGAACTCCGGGAAATGGGTGAAGATACAAGTGGCGGAAGATGGTATTTACAAACTGACGGCTGCCGATCTGAAAAAGATGGGCTTTTCCAATTTGGATAAAGTAGCTGTCTATGGCTACGGAGGATGGCCTTTGGATGAAGATTTCTCTACTACCTATATTGATGATGTCCCTGAGGTAGCCGTATGGAGGAGTGCGGATTATCTGTTGTTTTATGGGAAAGGGCCGCGCAAATGGGAATATTCTTCTTCTGATAAGTCCTTTATCCACACCAACAACCCCTATTCCAATTACGGATATTATTTCGTGACCGAGAAAGAAACAGCCGGGCGTACGATGGAGAAGGCTGCATCTGCTGCTGGAGCCACTTTGCAAGTGACAACTTTCGATGACTATGTTTTGCACGAAGAAGAGTTGGTATCGGTGAACAGTTCTGGGCGTGAACTGTATGGGGAATCGTTTACTTCTACTTTATCCCGTGATTTCACGATATCGGTTCCGGGTATTACGAACGACGAGGGAAAAGCCACTCTGTCTTTTATCTCCCGTGGCAACGGAACGATTACTATGAATGTCGATGGAAACGCTTTAATATCCGGTTCCGTGTCTGTCCCGTCGGACGAATACGAAGTGGCACGGGAACTGTATCGCGAAAGAGCTTGGACGGCTGATAAAGGTGAGACTGTAAAGGTCAACATCGGATACAGTACGACCGGACATAAGAATGTGCACTTGAACTATTTCCGTCTGCAGATGAAGAGGCAATTGAAAGTATATGACAATTATACATTCTTCCGCAGCCTCTCGGCAAGAGGCAATGCTTCCCGTTTTGTGATTCAGGGAGCCGATGCCAGTACGCTGGTTTTTGATGTGACCGACGGTGTAAATCCGCAGCAGATGGAAACGTCTCTGAACGGGGCGGAGTTGTCTTTTTCGATTCCTGCTTCCGCTTCCTTGAGGGAGTTTGTCGTAGTAAAACCTTCGCAGATTAAAGCTCCCGTGATAGTCGGTGAGGTGGCGAATCAGAATCTGCATGCTTTGCCACAGCAAGATATGATCATTATTGCCCAGCCTAATTTTACTACGCAGGCAGAACGTTTGGCAGAAGCGCATCGGACAAAGGATAACCTGACGGTCCGGGTGGTGACGCCAGAATCAATTTATAACGAGTTTTCCAGCGGTACACCGGATGCAACTGCTTATCGCCGTTTTATGAAGATGTTCTACGACCGGAAGACTTCGGAAGCTGATGCTCCTAAATATTTACTGCTGTTCGGCGATGGCTCGTTCGACAACCGTAAATTGACTTCCGCCTGGAAATCGGTGGATATGAGCAATATGCTGCTGACGTATCAGACGGAAAACTCATTAAGTAGTCAATCGTATGTGATTGATGACTATTTCGGATTTCTGGATGATGCGGATAATAAGAAATCCCTTCAAAATAAAAAACTATGTCTGGGGATCGGACGCTTTCCTATCAGGACTGTGGAGCAGGCGACTCAGATGGTGGATAAGGTAATCTCTTATATGGAAAATAAAAATACAGGTTCGTGGAAAAACAATCTGTGTTTTATGGCTGATGATGGTAGCAATACGGATGGATTTATGACTGAGCATATGGAGTTTGCTGATCAGTTGGCAGGTTATGTCGAAAGTGAACATCCTGAGTTTTTGGTGAATAAACTGTATTATGATGCCTATAAAAAAGACATGACGGCAGGAACTTATCCGGATGTAAGGAGTGGCTTGCAAAAACTTCTAAAAGACGGACTTCTATTGTTTAATTATACCGGACATGGAGGGACAACGGCTTTAAGCGATGAGAAAGTGTTAACACAAACAGATATCAACCAGTTTACTTATACTCATCTGCCGGTATGGGTGACGGCTACCTGCGATTTTACGCGATTCGATGACTTGAATACGTCTGCCGGAGAAGATGTCTTTCTGAATAAAAGCAGTGGGGGCATTGCGCTGTTTACGACTGTTCGTGTCGCTTATTCCAGACCTAATTTCCCGATCAACGACAATGTTATCCGTAATTTGTTTGAAAGAAATAATGGGCGTCGTCGTACGCTGGGAGAAGTGATGCAAGCAACGAAAAACACCTTGTCGTCCGTTTACAAACTTGGTTTCTGCTTGATCGGAGACCCAGCTGTAAAAATGGCTTATCCAGAATTTGGAATGAAAGTGACGACTGTAAACGGGCAATCGGTAGACGGAAATTCAATATCTTTTAAAGCTTTGGGAAAGATCACTGTCGAAGGAGAGGTGTTGGATGCTTCCGGGCAGTTGGTAACTGATTTTACTGGTATAGTCAACCCGACGGTAAAAGACAGCAAGGTGACTGTCACCTGCTTGAAGAACAGCAATAAAGATGACAGTCCGGCTTTCACCTTCACCGACTATCCGAATACGATTTTTATAGGGAATGACTCCGTGCGCAACGGAAAGTTCAGCTTTACTTTTACGGTTCCGAAGGATATTTCTTATTCTAATTTGCAGGGGAAAATGAATCTCTATGCCGTCGATACGGAAAGTGGCAATGAGGCACAGGGTAATTTCGACAATTTCATTGTCGGAGGAACTTCCGACACGGCGGAAACCGATACGATCGGTCCGGAAATCCGTGCCCTTTACCTGAATGATACGACATTTGTAGATGGCGGCCAGGTGAACACGACTCCCTATTTTGTCGCTGAGTTATGGGATAAGAGCGGAGTGAATATCACGGGAAGCAGTGTCGGGCATGATATGATGCTGGTAATAGACGAATCGACCGTCCTGAGCTATAACCTGAACAGTTATTACGAACTGTTACTTGGCGAAGATGGGACCGGTATCGTGAAGTTCCCGATCCCGGCGCTTGAGCCGGGTAAACATACGGCGGAGTTCTGGGTGTGGGATATCTTGAATAACTCGACTGTGCGGACATTTACTTTTGAAGTGGTCGAGGGACTGAAACCCTTCCTGTTCGATGTGATCGCAACACCGGGTATCGCCCGTGAGCAAGTGACTTTCCATCTTATGCACAACCGTCCCGAAAGTCGGATGCGAGTGGGTATTATGGTCTACGATCTGGCAGGCCGACAACTTTGGAAACATGAAGAAAGCGGAACGTCCGGTCTGTTCGAAAACTATACGGTTTCCTGGGATCTGACATCCGGTGGTGCCCGTATGCGTCCCGGTGTTTATATCTACCGGGCAGCTATCAGTACCGATAATTCCAAAGACGCGACAAAAGCAAGGAAATTCATCATTTTAGGCGAATAAGAAGGAACGCATAAACTCCATCGTGTTTATCGTTGCAGTCAGGACAAAGAATCCGATAATAACCCAGTCCAGTATCCGGTACATGCGGACCGGCAATCGTGTGTATAGCCAGCCCAGCAGGATCGGGACTGCAAACATCCAATGCCCACCGAACAGGATCGCCTCGTTCATCCCGTAGCGGATGATAAAGTGGATCACGAAATCGATACTCAGGTACATAAGTAGCAGTTGTACATATTTGTTTTTCAGATTGAGCAAAGCCGAGGCCGCGACTAAAAACAACAGAAACATGATTACGGCATTGTTCCAACTGTGCAGGTATTCGCTGGGACGCAATACGACCTCTTTCCCGACTAGCTGTTGTGTGAGAGGCGTGCTTATAATCGTATTGCCCCAGAAATCGACCAGTGCTTGTTTGCCGAATGTCTCGTCGTGGATAAAATACTGTCCGAGTTGCCCGGTCGTTTCGATAGGAGACGGGCCTTCCGGGTTGAACAGTTTCGCTTTGAGGGTGTAAAAGCCCATGACGGCAGCTACGCAAATGACAAATGGCAGCATGACTTTGAATCCTGTCCGTATTTTACGCCAGAACGGTGCTTTATTCAGGAACAGGGCCATTGTCGGTTTGGCTGCGTTGGTGATTGTTATTCCTCCACAAAGGAAAGAGAGAAAGAGGATCGTCCGGCCTTTTATATATCCGGTCAGCATGTATTCCCTGGAAAGCATTAGTAGTGAGAAGACGAGCAGGAAAAAGGAGAACGGATAAGATTCTGTGGTGAATGATAAGACAACGGTCGTGAAAAAGCATCCCGTGAACCCTGTCAGTAACAGTGCCCGCCGAGAAGAAATCCGGACGATCTGCTTCAGGTAACGATAGATCATGACCAGTCCGCCGGTTATCAACAGGTTCATCAGCGTCAGGCAAATAATACCGGAAGTTTTCTCTTTGAACAGGGTTGTCAACAGGATTGTCAACAGTGTTTTCAACAAATGGAAGATGCCGAAAAAGGGATGGCTGATGTCGAATGCTCCTCCGCGCGTGTGGAGATGGAATAGGTTGTCATAGCCCAAGTAACTTCCCGCTCCCCCGTTGGGTACATCGATCAGTTCCGTATGAAAGAGCATCCGGTAACCGATACACCCGTAAAGAAGGAAGAAGAAAAGGAAAAGCCCGGTTTCTATCGGGGTCGTCGGAAATAACGTGTGCTTAGTCTCTCTCCACTCGATCCGGAGAGCGCGAAACAGGATAGACAGGCAGGATGGCATCATACTATATGTTTATTTATTGTTGAATGGTTTATAATGGGGGACATCTGCAAGGGCGAGCAGTTCTTTGTCGCCGGAACTGTCGCCATATACATGCAGCGTCTCGGAGGCGAAATCCGGATATAGCCGGCGGAGCCTGCGTACCTTCTCACCTCCTTTACAGTTGGGTGTGGAAAACCGCCCGGTCAAAGTCTGCTCCCTAACTTCCAGCCCTGTTCCTTCCACGAGCCAGATTCCTATTGTTTGTGCCCAGGGGCGTATCCAGTCGGGCACGGACGCGCTGATAATGGCGATCTTGTTTCCTTCTTCCTGATGCCTGCGTATTTCTTCCAAGGCCGCAGGATAGACGAAAGCCGGTATACGGGAGGCATATTCGAGACAAGCCTGTTGGAAATCCTCCGTCTTCATTCCTCGCAGGAAAGAGGTGATCACAAGCTCTTTGGCCCGGTGCGTGGAGAGAATGCCCGTTAAGGCTGCTCCTTTCAGCAGGATAATCCAGGGGAGCCGCAGGAGGAAAGCCTTCCGTCCACAAGCCTGAATCAGAAAATCCGGCAAAGAGTCGCGGGAAATGATGGTTCCGTCGAAGTCGAATATTGCGATTGCCATATCAATAAATAAGTAAAGCGAATACGATAAACCAGCCGGCCACGGTCAACTGCAAAGTACGGTCCTGTAAGAGGATGTCGGTCGGGTTGCAATTGCTCTTCTCCACCAGGATGATTTGCAGATAGCGCATGATGCCTGCCAGTACGAAAGGAACTGTGGCATACAGGTATTCGCTGCTCCTCGACGTCACTTCGGGCGAAAGCGTATATAATATGTAAGTCACGGCTATGATGGAAGAGAGAAACGACAGGATCACGTTCAGGTAGTCGATCGTATATCCGGTAATATTCTTACGTGAAATCTGTCCGGTCTCCATGAAATTGAGCAAATCGTCCCGGCGCTTGGCAAAAGCGAGGAACAGGGAGAGGATGAATGTCATGATAATCAGCCAGTGCGAAAGTTCTATCTCCCCGGCGGCAGCTCCCGCTTCAAGCCGGATGATGAAACCGCAGGCGACAATCATGGCATCTATGATCTGTACCTGTTTGAGGTAAAGCGTATAGGCTAAGTTCAGGAGGATATATCCTCCTGACAACAACCAGATCTGGTTGTTGCTTGTATACATGAAGCTGAAACATAATGCACTCGTCGCATATAGCAGGAACATGAAGACAAGGGCGGCCATCGGAGAAACTTTCCGGGAGGCGATCGGACGGAATCGTTTGACCGGATGCAAGCGGTCTTCACCCGCATCCATCAAGTCGTTGAAAATATATACACCACTGGTGAGCAAGCAGAAACCTGCAAACAGGATTGCAACATTCCACAGCCTGTCCGTATCTCCTATCTCCTGTGCAAAAAACATGGGAAGGAACAAGATGATGTTTTTTACCCACTGGAAAGGGCGCATCAGAAGAAATAATGCTTTAACTTTGCCTGTCGATTGTATATCTTTCATACTCAAAAGACAAAAGTAGGAATTTTATTTGAGCATACAATAAAGTTCGGATTATTCAGTTTATAATGCAGTAGGAGCGGTTCGTGAATCGTCCCTACTGAATCGGAAAATAAATTTAAGGATAGACATATGATAAGTAAATTCAGAATCGGTGTACTCGTTATAATACTTAACTTCTTCGCTTCGGTTGCGATGATTTGGGGACAAGTGGAGAACCCTTCTTTGCTCCAAATGGCGGTTCCTTCGTTGAACATCGCTCCGGATGCACGAGGCGGCGGTATGGGAGACATGGGCGCGGCGACTTTGCCGGACATCAACTCGCAGTATTGGAATGCTGCCAAATATGCTTTTATGGGAAGTAAGGCGGGAGTCAGTTTGTCATATACGCCGTGGTTGCGTAAATTGGTCAATGATGTGGCCTTGGTGAATATGACCGGTTACTACAAATTAGGAAATAGCGATTTACAGGCTATCAGTGCATCTTTGCGTTATTTCTCGTTAGGTGAAGTGAATATATGGGAGAACATCGGGGAGGTCCCTTATGGTTTGAACCCGTATGAGATGGCGTTCGACGTGGCTTATAGTCGCAAGCTGTCCGAGTCCTATTCAATGGCGGTAACCTTGCGTTACATCCGTTCGGATATGGGGACGGACCAGAATGACGAAAGCAATGCGGGCAATGCTTTTTCTGCCGATATTTCCGGTTATCTGGAAAAATATGTGCTGATGGGTAATGCCGAGGCATTGTGGAGCTTTGGTTTCAACCTGTCGAATATAGGGAGCAAGATCTCGTATGACGGGGGTAATACGAACCAGTACCTTCCGGCAAAGCTGACGTTGGGGACCGGTTTGCTTTATCCGATTGACGATTACAACCAGATCGGCGTTTATCTGGACCTGAACAAATACATGGTCCCGTATGCTCCGCAAAAGGAAGAAGGAGAGACTGATGCCGATTACCAGACGCGTGTGGACGACTATAAATCATGGTCGAGCCTTTCCGGTATGTTGAAGTCTTTTACCGATTCACCTAACGGCCTGCTGAAGGAGATCATGGTTTCGGTCGGAGCCGAGTATAGTTATAACCAGCAGTTCTTCGTCCGTGGTGGTTACTTTTACGAGAATGCGAATGTCGGTAACCGTAAATACTTTTCTGTAGGTGCCGGTTTCCGTATGAGCGTGTTCCAGTTGGATGCTGCTTATCTGATTAGTACGGTTCCGCAGAACCCGTTGGACCAGACACTTCGTTTCTCCCTGTCTTTTGATATGGACGGGATCAAGAACTTGTTCAGATGAAAGTTGAAAGTTAAAAGTTGAAAGTGATGAAAGTGCGGGTTGGGTTTGGATATGATGTGCATGCATTGGTTCCGGAGCGTGATTTGTGGCTGGGCGGAGTGAAAATAGAGCATACGATGGGCCTGCAAGGGCATAGTGATGCGGATGTCTTGATTCATGCTATTTGTGATGCCCTGTTGGGCGCAGCTAATATGCGTGATATCGGTTATCATTTCCCCGATACGGCAGGTGAATATAAGGACATCGACAGCAAGATCCTGTTGTTCGATACAATGGAATTGCTTCGTGATGCCGGATATACATTGGGTAATATAGATGCGACTGTCGCCGCCGAACGTCCGAAACTGAATCCACATATTCCCGAAATGAAACGGGTGATGGCTGACGTCCTCCAAGTAGATGTAGAAGATATCTCCATCAAGGCGACGACAACCGAGAAGTTAGGCTTTACCGGACGACAGGAGGGAATAGCTGCATATGCAACGGTGCTGATACAGAAATAGTCTACCGCTTCCAGGTCTTTATCTATAATAGTTTTAGAAGTTCCCCTTGGGTGAAAATTTATTTTCATGTAAGGGATAATTTATTTTCTCTTACATGAAACAAGGGTTTCACTTACGGGTAACAAAGTGAAACTAATGTTGTATCTTGTTTATCCCGCCGTTAATTTGTAGATTTGACCCCATAAAGAAAAGATGAAATATGAAGAGTAACGATTGGAAGGACCGTCTGGGGATCATGTATTCTACGAACCCGGATTTTCAATATAATACAGGAGACGAAGAGGAAGAAGAAACGCTTCCGAAAGAGAAGCAGCTGCTGCGCATTGCTTTGGATAAGCGGAACCGGGGCGGCAAGGCCGTGACATTGGTAACCGGTTTCCGGGGAACGACCGGCGATTTGGAAGCACTTGGAAAATTTCTGAAAGTGAAATGCGGTGTCGGTGGCTCGGCCAAAGACGGGGAAATCATCGTACAGGGTGACCTGCGTCCTAAAGTGCTGGAAATATTGCAAAAAGAAGGCTATGTCAAAAGTCGTATAATCTGATCGTATGCTGACAGTCTACAGAGCTTCCGCCGGAGCCGGGAAAACGCACAAGCTGACCGGTGAATATCTGACTTTACTGTTTACGGGACCGGGCGCTTTTCGCCGTATCCTTGCTGTGACCTTTACGAACAAGGCGACAGACGAGATGAAGACACGTATTGTCGACGAACTGTACAACTTGGCTTCCGGAAGGAAATCGGATTATGTGGAATTGCTGAAGTCGGCCTATTCATTGACGGAAATCCAGGTTCGCAAACAGGCGGCCCAAATACTGATCGATATCCTGCACGATTATTCGGCGTTCAACATCAGTACGATCGACCGCTTTTTTCAGCAGACCATGCGTGCCTTTACGCGCGAGATTGGTTTACAAGGTGGTTATGGGATCGAAATGGATCAGGAACTGGTGCTCACGACGGCTATCGACAACCTGCTGTCCGACCTCGAAAAGCCTGAAAGCAAGGACTTGTTAGGCTGGCTGCTCCGGTTTGCGGAGGATAAGATAGAGAGCGGAGGGGAATGGAACCTGCGTAAAGATATTATGGCCCTGAGCCGTGAGGTCTTCAAGGAGAGCTATAAGGCTTTCAGTGAAGCGGTCGGCCGGGATATAGAGGACAAGAAAGCGCTGGAAGACTACAAGAACGAGCTGTACGGCATCATCCGTTCGGTAGAAGCGACCGCTAAAGAATTGGGAGAACGCGGCCTGGCGATCCTGAATAAATATGGGCTTAAAGTTACCGATTTTAAAGGGGGCAGCCGTTCGCCTCTGACGCTTCTCGACCGTCTGGTGCAGGGAGAGATGAAAGAGCCGTCCGCTACTTTTATCGGTTTGGCGGATAATCTGGACGGCTGTTTCACGAAAACGGTTTCGCTCGGTACCCGGCAGATCATCGGATGTGCCTTTGAGGATGGTTTGAACGATTGCATCAAAGGAATTATTTCCCTGTTCGGTAATCTGACTGCCTATAATACCGCCCGTGAAATTGTCCGTTATTATTATACGTTGGGGATCCTGACCGATGTGTCCCGCCAGATAGCCGCTTATCGGGAAGAAAAAAATGTGATGTTGATTGCCGACACGACCGAATTGCTCAGTAAGGTGATCGAAGGCAGCGATGCTCCTTTCATCTATGAAAAAACCGGTACACATGTCGACCATTATATGATAGACGAGTTTCAGGACACCAGCGGAATGCAGTGGAACAACTTCCGTCCGTTGATCGAAGAGAGCCTTGCACATAGCCGGGACAATTTGATCGTAGGGGATGTGAAACAAAGTATCTACCGTTTCCGTAACTCGGACTGGAAGTTGCTGGACGAACAGGTACAAGCCGACTTTTCCCCCGAAGAAATCCATGAAGAGACGCTAAAGGATAACTGGCGTAGTTGCCGGAATATCGTGGAGTTTAACAATGCCCTTTTTACGACACTTCCGGGTGTCCTGCAGACTGTCTATAATGAAGCGCTGTCCGTTTCTTCCCTAAGCGAGGAACAACGATCGGCTTTTTTCACTAAGATCATGTCCGCCTATGATAAAAGTTTCCAACAGGTTCCTCCCCCTTTCATGCAGAAAGACGGGCATGTACGGATTGAATTTCTCTCCGGAGATAATGAGAAAGATTGGAAAGAGGAAGCTCTCGGACGTTTGCCCGGCGTGTTGGAGAAATTGCAGGATAACGGATATGCGCTAAAAGACATTGCTATCCTTGTTCGCACCAATCAGGAAGGGGCACAGGTGGCAGATACTTTACTGGCTTATAAGGAAGAGCATCCTTCCAACCGCTACAACTACGATATTATTTCGGATGAGGCTCTGTTTGTCAGTGGTTCGACGGCAGTCCGTTTCATGGTTTCTTTGTTGCGTTACCTGAAGAACCCCGAAGACCGGACGAACGAGCAGATCGCTTTATATTCCTATCAAGTGTTGAAAGGGAGATTTGGTGTCGAAACTCCGGCTTTTCCACCGGAAGTCGTCTCTGTCCTGCAAATCCTTTCCCGCCAGTCCCTCTATGAAATAACGGAAGGTCTGTTCCGCCTTTTTGCCGACGACTTTCCCGAAAATGAGCAGGTTTTTGTCCAGGCTTTCTTGGATATGGTGTCCGAATATACCCAGAAGGAGAGCGCAGACCTGAACCGTTTCCTGAAATGGTGGGACGAAACGGGCTGCCGGAAAACAATTGCCACACCGGATGGACAGAATGCGATCCGTATCCTCACGGTTCATAAGTCGAAGGGGTTGGGCTTTAAAGTCGTAATCATCCCTTTCGGGGATTGGGAGATCGACCATAAACCGACAAAACCAGTCATCCTCTGGTGCCATCCGGAAGAGAAGCCGTTTGATCGCTTGCATCTGGTTCCCGTGCGCTACGGCCAGTCGTTGGGAAAGACGATTTTTGCAGGCGATTACTTTAAGGAACGCTTGCATGCCTTTATTGATAACCTGAATACTTTATATGTCGCTTTTACTCGTTCGAAAGATGAGTTGATTGTATTCTCTCCGCGCCCGAAGAAGATGAAGGATGCAACTGGTGAAGTGGAAAAGATTTCGACTTTGACCGATGCCTTGTGGGCTGGTCTGCGCACGGATATGCCTGATACACGGGAGGGTGAGAAGCTGATCTCGTTACCTGCCGCTTTCGATACCGAAACGGGCGTTTTCGAGTTGGGCGACTGGTGGCATCCGGTTGCAAAGGAGGAGAATGGGGACATTCAGGAGATCGGGATGGCACGCCTTAGTTCCATCTCTCCGGACGACCGTTTGCAGTTGCGCCTGCATGGCAAAGGCTATTTCTTCGATAATGCCCGCCGGAAACATGGGGCTTTGATGCACGAGGTGTTGAGCTGTATCCGTACCCGGAAGGATATTCCGCAGTCGGTCGAACGATACCATCAGGAAGGGGTGATCGACAAAGAGGAAGCGATAGCACTTGTCGCACGCCTCGAAGAGTTGTTGAACCTGCCGGAAGCCGCTTCCTGGTATGACGGTACGGCACGTGTGTTGAACGAGGTCGACATCCTGTTCGGAAAAGGGCTGTCCAAGCGTCCGGACCGTGTGATGATTACCGGAAACCGTGTGGTCGTGGTCGACTATAAGTTTGGGGAACATGCCGACCAACGCTATCATAGTCAGGTAAGGAACTACCTGAAACTGATCCGGCAAATGGGGTATGACGAGGTTGAAGGTTTCCTTTGGTATGTTGAATTAAACAAAATAGAAGCGGTGAAAGGGTGATATATTTTTGTTATTCGGTAAAAATGAATATTTTTGCAAATTCTTACGATAAATACTCGATTAGATTAAAGAATGAAAGTACATAAAGAAGGAACAGGTCTATTATTAACGCTTTTCACGATATTCTTTGTCGTGGACGTTGCGCTGTATCATACTGTCGGTAGAGGTTGGGTGTTCTATACCACGACTTTCGTCACCACAGTCCTGTTCTTGTTGGTACTTAACTTCTTCCGTAGCCCGTTCCGTCGTTTCCCGTTCGATTCGGAAGGATTGGTGATCGCCCCTGCCGATGGTACGATTGTGGCGATTGAGGAAGTGATGGAGAATGAAATCCTGCACAGGGAATGCTTGCAGATATCCATATTCATGTCCGTTTTCAATGTACATGCCAATTGGTTCCCGGTGAATGGGACTGTCAAGCATGTATCACATCAGAACGGGCGTTTCCGTGCCGCCTACTTGCCGAAGAGCAGCACGGAGAACGAGCGTTCGGCTGTTGTCATTACAACCCGTAACGGGGTGGATGTATTGGCACGCCAGATTGCAGGTGCGTTGGCACGACGTATCGTGACCTATGCCAAAGTCGGTGATAAGTGCCATGTGGACGAACAGATGGGGTTTATCAAGTTTGGTTCGCGTGTAGATGTTTACCTGCCTGTCGGGACGGAAGTCTTGGTCGAAATGGATCAGAAGGTTACCGGTAACCAGACTCCGATAGCCCGTTTGGGAAAATAAGAGAAATAAATGAGCATCAAGAATAGTATACCTAATTTTGTTACCTGCTGCAGCCTGATATCTGGTTGTATCGCTTGTATTATGGCGTTAAGGGGAAACTTGCCGATGGCGACCTTGTGGATTGTCATTGCGGCTGTTTTTGATTTTGGTGACGGTTTTGCCGCCCGTTCCCTGCACGCCTACTCTCTGATGGGGAAAGAATTGGATTCTCTTTCTGATATGGTAAGTTTCGGTGTCGCTCCTGGAATGATCGTTTATTGGTTGTTGGAGCAGGCATGTATGACGGCTCCTGTTTTGGGAGAGGCGGCAGGCTATGTTCCGTATATGGCTCTGGTGATACCGGTCTTTTCCGGGTTGCGTCTCGCCAAGTTCAATATCGATGAAAGGCAGACGACTTCTTTTATCGGTATGCCTGTCCCGGCCCATGCTCTTTTCTGGGCGTCTATCGGCTATGCGTTCCATTCTGCCGTACCAGTGGACAGCATCGGGTTTATTGCCGGAACGATAGTTGCGGCGATCCTGTTTTCGTCTTTGCTGGTATCTGAAGTTCCGATGTTCTCATTGAAAGTAAAGTCGTTGGCATGGAAAGGCAATGAGTTACGCTATATTTTAGTGGCCGGGGCGGTGGTCTTTGTGACTCTCTTTGGTGTTCTGGGCATTGCCGGAACAGTCATTCTCTATATAACCTTGTCTTTTTTTAACAAAAGAAGGTAAACAAGAGTTCGTATCTTTGTGTTTGTGTAATAAACCAACTAAGTGACGGAATATGTTTAAGTTTTTGTTTGTTATGTTCTTCTTCTTTATCCTGTTAGTTTTTCTAATGGGATTCTCTATCTTGCGTACCTTTAAAAATATCCTGTTCGGAAGCGGAAGTAGTGGAAAGAAGGGTGAACAACGCCGTCAAACAAGCGGTTACTCTTCCGACGCGCGCAGTAACAGTTCTGCACGAGAAGAATATGCTTCGCAGGTCTCCCGTAAAAAGATTTTTGCAAAAGATGAGGGGGAGTATGTGGATTATGAGGAAGTGAAATAAGTTGTTCAGCGCTTGCGCTGAAAGAATTTGCGCATTTCTTCGGCGCATTCGTTTTCAAGAACCCCTTTTTTGACTGTCGCTTTTGGATGTAAGGCTTTCGGTGCGTATTGCTGGAAGCCTCTTTTTTCGTCTGTCGCTCCGTAGACGATCTTGCTTAGTTGCGACCATCCGATTGCTCCGGCACACATCACGCAAGGTTCCACCGTCACGTAAAGGCTGCATCCGGTCAGATACTTGGCTCCTAAGACGCCGACTGCCGCCGTTATCGCTAACATCTCGGCATGGGCGGTTGGGTCGTTCAGACGTTCCGTCTGGTTGTGGGCGCGGGCTATGATCTGGTTATTACATACGATAACGGCACCGATAGGAACTTCTCCCTCTTCGGCTGCTGAGCGGGCTTCTACTAGTGCCTGCTTCATGAAATATTCGTCGTTGAATGGATCCATCATCTTCTCATTTCGTTTTCATTGAAGAGGGTAGGATAGTCCTCTTCTAGGGTTTTAAGTATGTGGGACAGGATTGTCTCACGGTACCAACGGGATTTGTTGATGATTTTATACCTGGCAAGATAACGTTCCACTGCCTTCTGCTCATCGTCGTTGAGCATGAAAGTGACCTTGTGCACGCGTGGGTGATTCGGCTGTGGAGATGAATATTTACGTTTCAGTGTCATAGTTTGCAAATGTAAGGGGGAAAGCGCAAATAAAAAAGAAAAACAGTATATTTGTGCAAATTACATGGAATGGCTAAACGGAACGAAACAGGAAAAGACGGTGAGTCGGTTGCACGTGCTTTTCTGGAAAAGCAGGGCTACAAGATTACCCATACGAACTGGCATTGGCATCATTATGAGCTGGACATCGTAGCAGTCAAAGATACCTGGCTGGTTGTGGTAGAGGTGAAAACGCGTTCGGATGATTATCTTTTGGCGCCGGAAGATGCGGTCGATGCTCCTAAAATCCGCCGTATCGTGGCGGCAGCCGATGCGTATGTCCGCTTTTTCAATCTTGAACTACCGGTCCGTTTTGACATCATAACCGTAATCAAAAAAGGAGAGGAGTCTGAAATAGATCATATAGAAGATGCTTTCTATGCTCCTTGCCGCAAATAAAACAAAGAACAGTATGAATATAGAAGAAGCCAGGGAATATTGCCTGTCGCTGAAGAATGTGACGGAGTGTTTCCCTTTCGATGATGTTTCACTGGTGTTCAAAGTGGAGGGGAAGATGTTTTTGCTCCTGCCTCTGGATGCCGTGGAACCGTGTGTGTCACTGAAATGCAGCACCGATTATGTCGAGGATCTGCGCGAACGATATACGGCAGTGGAAGGTGCTTGGCATTTTAACAAGAAATACTGGAACACCATCTACCTTGACCGAGATATGCCGGACAGCGAGATCAAGCACTGGATCCATCATTCTTATCGCGAGGTGATCGCCAAATTACCGAAGAAAATAAGAGAAGCTTACGAAAATGAATGACAAAAACGAAACTCCGAAGATCATCCGGCTTGCCGAGACAGATTCGACCAATAACTATCTGCGGGAACAAAGTGCAAAAGCCAGGTTGCCGGAAGGTAGCCTCGTCATAGCCGATTTTCAAACAGCCGGAAAGGGGCAGGTCGGAAACTCATGGGAGTCGGAAGCTGGGAAAAATTTGATGTTCAGTATTCTTTTATATCCTGATTTCCTTCCTGCGAACCGACAATTCCTGATTTCCCAGATTGCTTCCCTGAGTGTGAAGGAAACGTTGGAGAAGTACACGGATTCCGTCACGGTAAAATGGCCGAACGATATTTACTGGAAAAATCGTAAGATATGCGGAATGCTGATCGAGAATGATCTGTCCGGGCAGCATCTCTATTGTTCGGTAGTCGGTATCGGGCTTAATATCAACCAGGAAATATTCCGTAGTGATGCCCCCAATCCCATATCCCTGACTCAGATTACAGGTAAGACGTATGACCGGGAAGATGTATTGGCCTGCTTCCTGCGTATCTTCTTTAACTACTATTTCCTATTATTGCAGGAGAAGGAGGAAGAAATCCGAGCTGCCTATATGGCGGCCTTATATCATGGTGACGGTTATTATTTCTATATTGATGAAAACGGCTCTTTCGAAGCCCGTATCCATGCCATCGAGCCGACCGGCCATCTGATCCTCCAATTGCGCGATGGGGAGCGGCGAAGGTATGCCTTCAAGGAGGTAACAACCGTTGTCCCCAGATAAGAGAAAGTATGCAAGACTGAATTCGGTTTGCTGATTGGCATAATTTAGGGCAGTATGTCAAAATGTACTTGTTCCCGAACTTGACGCGGGAACAAGTACATTTTGACATACTGTTCTGAATCTTATTATCTTCCTGGTTGGTCTGTCATTGTAAACACCAGGTTCCCGCCATTCATGACATCTTTGTGGCTGATTGTAAGACCTGTGACCGGCTTTCCGTTCAGTTCTACTGATTTGACGTATTTGTTGGTTTTGGACAAACCTTTGGCTTCGACAGTGAATGTTTTGCCTTCGGGGAGAGATAGGGAAATCTTTTCTATCTGAGGAGCGCCTAAAACATATTCCCCGCTGATCGGGTTGACCGGATAGAAGCCCATAGCCGAGAAGATATACCAGGCGGACATCTGGCCGCAGTCGTCGTTACCGCACAGGCCGTCCGGTTTGGCCAGGTAGAAACGGTCGAAGACTTCGCGGATCACCTGCTGCGTCTTTTCCGGATGACCGGCATAGCTGTAAAGGTAAGCTACATGATGGCTGGGCTCGTTGCCGTGTGCATATTGTCCGATCAGGCCGGTTACGTCGGAAACGAAACCGGTGTTTTCAGCCGTGCTTTCGAGGAAGAACAATGAGTCGAGTTTGGTCACGAAAGCCTCGTTGCCACCCATCAGGTCGATCAGGCCTTGTACATCGTGCTGTACATGCCAAGTGTACTGCCAAGAATTGCCTTCCGTGAAATCGCCGCCCGAAGAACTGGCGTGTGAGAGCAGGAAGGAATTGAACGGCGTACGCCAGTTGCCTTTGGAATCTTTTCCTCTCATTAGCTTGAGTTCCGGATCGAAGAGGTTCTTATAGAAGGCGGCACGTTTGGAGAAACGTTCGTAATCTTCCGTCTTGCCTAACGCTTTTGCCATCTGGGCTACACAATAGTCGTCGTAAGCACATTCCAAGGTTTTGGAAACCGATTCGGTGTCGATGATGTCGAACGGGAAATAACCGTATTTCTCGAATGTTTCCCAGTCGGAGTTAAAATGGCTGACGGTAGCGCTCGCTTTGACTGCCTGGTAAGCCTCTTCTGCATCGAACCCCTTGAATCCTTTCAAATAAGCATCCACGATCACTGGAATGGCGTGATTGCCGATCATGCAGAAGTTCTCTTTTCCCCACAAAGCCCAGATCGGGAGAAAACCTTGTATCTTCTGGTGATCCAGCATTGTCTGGATCATGGCGTCTACCTTGTCCGGGTTCAGAATCGTGTATAGCGGATGAGCGGCGCGATAGGTATCCCAAAGTGAGAACGTAGAATAGTATTCGCCTGTCGGAGACGTATGAATATTGTCATCGATACCGCGATACCGTCCGTCAATGTCGGCAATATTGTTCGGTTGCATCATCAAGTGATACATGGAGGTGTAGAAACTTGTCTTTTCATCCGTCGTACCTGTAACTTGTGCGCGGGAAAGGAGTGCCTGCCACTGGCCGCGTGTGGACTGATGGACAGCATCGAAATCCCATGCCGGATTTTCTTTTTGCAAGGAGGCGAGAGCTCCGTCGACACTTACGCTCGACATGGCAACTTTCACCTGTACGGCTTCACCTGGTTTCGTGTCGAATTCTAGTATCAGGCGTTTCGCCTTTTCTCCTTTCTCCACCGGGAGTTCTTCCTTGACCGTATAAGGATGGTCGAATTTGATTACATAGAAATAATGGCGTGTCACCCAAGCACGAGTTTGGTTATGTCCAGTGATCGTCTGGTTGTCCGGCATTTCAAGCTCGGCTTCTAAGACATGTGTCTTCAGCGCATCTTTGCTTCCGACCATACCGCGTTGCAGGTCGACCAGCAGACGTGCCGGCCCTTCGTTGTTGAATTTATAGCGATGGAGAGCTGTGTGGGCAGTAGCCGTAATTTCTGCATCGACACCGTAGTCGGATAAGGTGACCGCATAATAACCCGGTGATGCTTTCTGGGTGGATTTGTCGTATTCGCTTTTATAAGTATTGTCTTTTATATCGCCGCTGAACGGGAACAGCAGGATGTCGCCCAAGTCCGGACAACCCGTTCCGTTTAGATGCGTTTGAGCGAAACCTTCGATAAAGTTATCTTCATAATTATATCCCGAACAGTATCTCCAAGAGCCAACTCCGGATTCGGGGCTTGCCTGTATCAGTCCGAACGGCGCACAAGCACCCGGAAACGTGTGTCCGTTGTCCGCATTCCCGATAAAGGGATTAACATACTGGCAATAGTCTTCCTCAACATTGTCTTTTGTTTGGGGTGCAGGGCTGCACGCACTGACCATCCCTAACAGAGACAGTCCGATCACAAGGTCTTTCATGAATTAGAATTTTATATTTGCAATTAAACTTCGTTATTCCTTTTTTCGTCTTTCATCTTGTCCCGAATCTTCAGTCGTTTGATCTGCAGGAAACGCAATAGGCCGATAACAAGAACAGTCGCCGCGATCACCCCGAAATACTGTACATAATCAGGATCGGCTTGTTTGCCAGGCCAACCGATTATGCTCATAACGATCAGGTAAATCAATAGAACTGCGGTTGTTATGTTTACTTTCTTCATCGAATCTCTCGTATTTTAAATACAAAATTAGAGAAAAAATATGATTTATGTTTGCCTTTGTTTCTATTTAACGGATATTTTGCTAACGCCTATGTTGACGACAGTATGGTTGTGGAAGATATTTGCTTTTGTCGTATTTATGGAAGGACCACTTTATAGTGTTTTTGATAGTTGGCGGAATGTATTTGTAAAATGTACATTCCAGAGAGATTGGTGAACGGAACTACCAGCGAACCTTGTCGTATTCTTTTTTGAAACATGCAGTGTCCCATCATGTTAAAAACTTTGATATATCCTGCTTCCGGGATATTTTGCAGGTGCAGTTGGCCGTCTTTTATGAAAAAACGGAAATCCTCTGTATTGGGGGGCTCTATCTCTGTGCTTTGTTTGTCGGGATGGGGTTCGGTTATACTTTTACTCATAGGGAAGTTTGTCGGGATTATGTTTATTGCTTTTGTGGGTGTGCTGTTGGACGATATTTTCAACTCGGTCGGTGAGGATGCTTTTACAAAGAAGGCGGCGAAAGGAGGGAGGGCATAGTTGCTATTAAGGGAATAGGTTTTATAACCGTTTCCGTCATATACATAGATATTTCCATCCAAAGCCCTGTTTTTTTCGATTTGGGTTAATGGAAGTAGTGCGGGGAGTGGATTGCCGCACAAATACCAGCCGTGGTTTTCTTGATTGCCTGAAGAACTGTCGGAATTTAAAGGAATTGCAATAACTCCTATATTGGCAAAATTTTCGGGGATGTCGCCGGGTCGAGATGAAAAAGATAAAGTTCGGTTTGTCGTTTTCTCGTCTAATGCGATCAGGTAACCTTTGTTTTTTTCGAACAGGGGGACATTATCGGGACGGATGGGCACGACTTCCCAATTCTCGGCAGATTGGTTGGACGATGCCCGCTTGTCTCCGTTGTAGGATTGGACATAAAAATAGTTGCCTCCGTCGTTAGGCGTAGCATCCTTTTGTTCGAAGTGGAGGTCGATGCCAGGCGGATAAACGTCGAAAGGAAATGAGATAAAATACCATTTGCCGGGTTCTTCAAAAGTTTTATGGAAGGTGATACGGCCGGAAAGAAGTATCGTCCCTCCTGAATGGAGAGAGGCTTTGTTTTCGTATAGGTCCAAATTCTGTAGGATAAACAGGCTGCCAGGATTGATCTCCAGTGATCCGGAATGAATGGCGATATCTTTGCAATATGTATCTGTTGTTATACTTACATTCCCTTTTATGAGCGCATTCCTGTGGCGGAGTGGAGGAAGATGCGACCAAAGGGTTGTGTCGTTCCAGTTTCCGATACCAGAGAATAGAGAATATGAAGGGATGTCGCCATAAGCAAAAACGCTATCGGTCATATAATATCCATTCTGTGTATTGACTTTTTTGTTTGTCGTTATAGCAAAAGAGCTTGGATTGCTTCCGATTGTAAGATATCTGTAACCCATGTAATCTTTACCTTGTTCAGGAGTGTTTCCTGTTATGACTTCATCGGAATTATTACGGTGAACGTTAAATAATAACAACTCACCGGGTTCTAGTTTGAGTCCGGCAATATGTGATACGATTTTTACATTTGTATAATTATTAAGTGAGAAGGGGGAAAAAATGATTCCGGAACCGACAGGTATCTTTATCGTATGTTTCTCTTGGATAAGAGAAGAATTTACAGTTAACGTATATCCCCAATTATCCCATTCTGAATCCCCGAATGTCTGCAATCTGAGCGTATCCGAAACAAGCCTATTTTCATCGCTACCGACAAAACTTTCCCATGAGGATGGATTGGAAACCTGTGCCTGGAGAGGATAAGCGGCACCGAAGAATAAAATCTTTACAAGTACATACTGAACAAAGTGTATGACTCCCTTTTTCATAGTTAATACTATTTTGGATTGATATTATGGGTACAAATATACATAAATAATTGAATTTACTATCTTTGCCGTATGAAAGAATTTATTATATCTGAAGCACAGACAGAAAAGGCTGTTCTCGTTGGACTGATTACTCCTGAACAGAATGAACAGAAAGTGAAGGAATACCTGGATGAATTGGCTTTTTTGGCCGATACGGCAGGTGTCGAAGCTGTGAAACGTTTTTATCAGAAACTGGATTATCCGAACTCCGTGACCTTTGTCGGTTCCGGCAAGTTGCAGGAGATAAAGGAATATGTGGTGGAAAACGAGATCGGGTTGGTGATATTCGATGACGAACTTTCCGCCAAGCAATTGCGTAATATCGAGAAAGAGTTGCAGGTGAAGATTTTGGACCGTACGAATCTGATCCTGGATATCTTCGCCCGTCGTGCACAGACTGCTCATGCGAAGACGCAGGTGGAACTGGCGCAATATAAATATATGCTGCCCCGCCTGACTCGTTTGTGGACACACTTGGAACGTCAGCGTGGTGGTGTCGGTATGCGTGGGCCGGGTGAAACTCAGTTGGAAACGGATAAGCGTATCATCCTGGATAAGATATCCAAGCTGAAACGGGACCTGGTCGAGATCGATAAGCAGAAAAGCGTGCAGCGGAAGAACCGCGGAAAGATGGTCCGCGTGGCACTGGTCGGTTATACCAATGTCGGAAAGTCCACATTGATGAACCTGCTTAGTAAGAGCGAAGTGTTTGCCGAGAACAAACTGTTCGCGACACTCGATACGACTGTCCGAAAGGTGATTGTCGACAATCTGCCTTTCCTGCTATCCGACACGGTCGGCTTTATCCGTAAGTTACCGACCGAACTGGTCGAATCTTTTAAATCGACTTTGGATGAGGTGCGTGAAGCGGACTTGTTGGTGCATGTCATCGATATTTCTCATCCGACGTTTGAAGAACAGATCGAGGTGGTAAACCGCACCTTATCGGAAATCGACAAGACGGAGAAACCGATGATTATGGTGTTCAATAAGATCGATGCTTTCACTTTTGTCCCGAAGGATGAAGATGACCTGACTCCGCGTACACGTGAGAATATCGATTTGGACGAGTTGAAACGCACTTGGATGAATAAGATGCAGGATAATTGTATCTTTATCTCAGCCAAGGAACGGACGAATATCGATGCACTCAAAGCCTTGCTGTACGAGCGGGTGAAACAGATTCGTATTACTCGTTTCCCTTATAACGATTTTCTTTTCCAACAATATGATGAAGAATGAGTGAAGGATATTTAAGGCATCTGCTATCGGAAGAAATTGCAGATTTGGAGATGAATGGCTGTACAGCCGATAATTGGGAAAACATAAAGGTTGCCAGCCCTTTTCATGCCGAACACGTTTGTAATGTCCATTTTTCAGGGAGTGTGGCATTGGGTCTTTTTGAAAAGGAATTTACTCTTCCGGGAGGGGTGAAGAAACATAGCGGTATCCGGAATGCAACTTTGCATGATTGTAAGATCGGCGATAATACGTTGATTGAAAATGTGCACAATTATATCTCCAACTATTTCATAGGTGATGATTGCTTCATACAGAACGTGAACGTGATGTATGTAGAAGGAAGGTCCTCTTTCGGGAACAATGTCGAAGTGTCCGTACTGAATGAAACGGGAGGTCGCGAAGTACCCATTTATAACGGTTTGTCCGCATCATTGGCCTATCTGATAGCATTGTATCGTCATCGGCCGGCTTTAATACTGCGTTTGCAGGCGATGATTGCCGATTTTGCCGAACGGCAGACTGGCAACTATGGTTTTATCGGCAACCATGTGAAAATAATCAATACAGGGACTGTGCGCAATACTGTGATTGCCGATTATGCAACGGTCGAAAACTGTACCCGTCTCGATAACGGTACGGTCAATAGCAATGCGAATGCTCCGGTGTATATTGGCGACAGCGTTATCGCGGAGGATTTTATCATTTCTTCGGGGGCTGTGGTTGCCGATGCCGCCAAGATTATCCGTTGTTTTATCGGGCAGGCGTGCCATGTGACGCATAACTTCTCTGCGCATGATTCACTTCTGTTCAGCAACTGCGCTTTTGAGAACGGAGAGGCTTGTGCTATCTTTGCAGGACCTTTTACTGTGTCGATGCATAAGAGCAGTCTGCTGATTGCCGGCATGTATTCGTTTCTGAACGCTGGAAGCGGCTCGAACCAAAGTAACCATATGTATAAGCTGGGCCCTATCCACCAGGGTATTGTGGAGAGAGGTTCCAAGACGACCAGTGACTCCTATATCCTGTGGCCTGCGCGTGTCGGGGCTTTCTCTCTGGTAATGGGGCGCCATCACCATCATAGCGATACGTCGGACATGCCTTTTTCTTATCTGATAGAGAAAGACGATGAGACTTACTTGGTTCCCGGTGTAAACCTGCGTAGCGTCGGTACGATCCGCGATGCGCAGAAATGGCCGAAGCGTGATAAGCGTACCGACCAGCAACGGCTGGATATGATCAACTACAACTTGCTAAGTCCGTATACCATCTACAAGATGATGAAAGCTGTCGGAATCTTGAAGAACCTGCAAGAGTTGGTGGGCGAGACATCCGAAGTCTATTATTATCAAAATACTCGTATCAAAGGTTCCTCTTTGCGTACGGCCCTCAATCTTTATGGTATGGCAATCAATAAATTCTTGGGGAACTCCTTGATCAAGCGCCTGGAAGGAACGGATTTCCGTTCTATGGAAGAAGTCTGGTCACAGTTGAAACCGACTTCTTCAGCTGGTCGTGGGGAATGGCTGGATCTTTCCGGGTTGATCCTTCCTCGTGAAGAATTGGACGGGTTGATCGAGAAAGTTGAAGAAGGCAAGATAACTTCGCTTGAGGCGATAGAAGAGTTCTTTGCAGCCATGCATTCCAATTATTATGATATGGAATGGACATGGGCGTATGATATGCTGGAGGAGTATTACGGTGTGAACCTGTCATCAATATCGGCAGCACAGATCGTCGATCTTGTCCGCCGCTGGCAAGACTCGGTGATCGGATTGGATAATCTGCTTTATAAAGATGCGAAGAAAGAATTCTCCCTTACTTTCATGACCGGTTTCGGTGTGGATGGTTCGGATAAAGAGAAGCAGGAAGATTTCGAAGGTGTGCGCGGTGCATTCGAGAGCAATCCCTTTGTCACGGCAGTCAAAGAGCATATTGTTGTCAAAAGGGCTTTGGGCGATGAGCTGATCGAACGCATGGAACGGCTGTTCTAATCCCGCGGCTTGCTACGTGGATGATGTTCGAGTATCTCTTTCCGCAGGAACTGGCGGTCGATATGCGTATAGATTTCGGTGGTGGTAATCTTTTCATGTCCCAGCATCTCCTGGATAGCAAGCAGGTTGGCTCCCCCTTCCAACAGGTGGGTGGCGAAGGAATGGCGGAACGTATGCGGGCTCACGTTCTTTTTGATACCGGCCATTTCTGTTTGCTGCTTGATGATATGAAAAACCATGATCCGCGACAGAGCCGTTCCTCGCCGGCTCAGGAACAGGATGTCTTCGAATCCCTTTTTCACCGCGACATGGTTGCGGTCATACAGGTAGTTCTTGATCTCCTTGATAGCTGTTTCCGAGATGGGGACCAGGCGTTGCTTGCTCCCTTTCCCTTCCACCTTGATGAATCCTTCGTCGAAATAAACATCCGTGAAGCGTAGTGAAACCAACTCCGACACGCGCAGTCCGCAGCTATACAAGACTTCGAGCATCGCCCGGTTCCGTTGCCCCTCCGGCAATGTCAGGTCGATCGTGTCCAGGATGCTGTTAATCTCGTTGACAGTTAGGACTTCAGGAAGTTTCAGTCCGATCTTGGGCGATTCTAACAATTCGGTCGGATCAGTTGTTATATAATCGTCCAGGAATAGGAACCGGTAGAAAGATTTGATCCCTGAAATGATCCTTGCCTGTGAACGTGGGTGGATGCCGATATCATGTAGGCGGGCAACAAACTGTTGCAGGTCGTCATATGTGACATCCGCATACTTCTTGCCTTCGCTTTCGACGAAGTTTGTCAGTTTGTCGAGATCCGTCAGGTAAGCGTCTATAGAGTTGGCCGAAAGCGCTTTTTCCAGACGGAGGTATGTTTTGTATCGTTCTATTTTGTCATTCTCTCGGTGCATGAAACGAATTGTGATTTATGAATTATGATTTATGATTTACGGGGAAGTATGAGGAGCTGAAGGTTCGTCCGGTAAAATCTGCTTATGTAATGGATTTTACCCTAATGACTTAGCACCAATTCATAATTCATAAATTATAAATCATAAATCTTTACTATCTTTGCCGGATATTTCCTGTCCGTAAAAGACAGGGCAAAGGTAATAAATTACGGCAAAATGAAGAAAATTCAGATTATCAACGGCCCCAATCTTAATCTGTTAGGCAAGCGTGAACCGACAGTGTACGGAAATGCTTCGTTTGAAGGCTATCTGAGTGAGTTGCGTGCCAAGTATCCACAATGTGAGATTGCTTATTTTCAGAGTAACGTGGAAGGTGAGATGATAAACAAGATCCATGAAGTCGGCTTCGATTACGACGGGATCATTATGAATGCAGGCGCTTATACGCATACATCCATTGCCCTCCACGATGCAATAAAAGCTGTAACGACTCCGGTTGTGGAGGTACATATTTCAAACGTACACGCCCGTGAATCTTTCCGTCATGTGTCCATGATTTCAGCCGCTTGCAAGGGGGTGATCTTAGGGTTCGGGCTGGATTCGTACCGTTTGGCGGTGGAAGCGGTGCTTCAATTGGCAATGGATAATTGACAATTAGGAAGAGATAGAAATTTGTTTAGGTAAAAAGAAGTTTAATAAAGGTTTGGCTCTTGGAGTTGAGGATTGGCTGGTTTTTAAATTGTCAATTGTCAATTTTCAATTTTCAATGACCATGTTGTCTATCATAGATATCATCGAAGATACCACCGTAG
>ERZ791614.178-NODE-178-length-46983-cov-34.186562_pt1 | contig 46983 bp, 43 predicted proteins | sample MGYA00510274_ERZ791614 | MGnify/ENA primary metagenome ERZ791614 (study PRJEB30046, sample SAMN00715221) | human gut metagenome | study: EMG produced TPA metagenomics assembly of the A metagenome-wide association study of gut microbiota in type 2...
TCTTTCTATTCTGAAATAAGCGCCCTTCAACAGCAACACCCCGCTACTCTATGTCGAGCAGTGGGGTATTTTTGCGTCTTGATTTGGTTTCAACTACCGTCAAAATGACGGGTGTTGATGGTACAGTTAATCGCAAAAAAGCGAAATACCGTAAAATTATTTGTCAAAATCTGCACAGTGTCATAGAAAGCCGTCATCTACTATGAGGAGTTTTTAGCACCCCTACAAATCGAGGATCAGCTCGAACAGTATTGAAGTTTCCCCATTTTGACGACAGTTGAACCCTTACCAGTTTGGATAATGTTCATTGATCGTATCATCGATAGAATATGGATTTCGTTAGTTGTTTTGTCCACTGAGCTTTTCCAACCGTAATCATTTTGGTAACAGTTAATCGACCCTCACTTTGACTACTGAGCCTTTGAACCCGCATCAAGTTGAGCCATGTTGCAGTGGTGTCGCTCTGACCCACTCCCTTTTGGACGGCGTAAAAATCCACCCACGAAAATAGTTACGGAAATATCCGTATGTAAATTTGGCGGCCGAAAATTGAGCTACGAAACAGTATCCACGACGTATACAGCCTTATATTGAATCAGCGATAATACGTCATATTCAATTCGAAGTGCACTTTTCAATCGTGTCAATCCAGATAGAGTAACGATTTGTGACGCCATCCGCTGGACAAACGCTTACTAAATTAGTAGTATTCGACGCATCATCGTATTTTGTACATTTGTGCGGAATTGACACATCATCGAGCTATATTCAAATTCGGGAAATCATCCTACTTTTTCTCATTTTTGACTATTTTACGCTAATTTTCAACAAGTTCACTCTGATCGAATCAATGGTGGGTTTCCTCTTCTCCCACCCCCTCATCTTCTATTTTTCGCAAATACTTTAATATCTCGCAAGCTCAATATCAAAGCATTCACGAATCACAAATTATAAACATATCATAAGTCGATTATCTTTTCTTGTTCTCTAAACTTGGCTCATTTTTTGTACCTATTATATATAGAGTGAGTACAATTTTTGCGCCAAAATCATATCAAATCCGAATCAATTTCCAGAATGTTCTATTGCGATTCTCGTTTCTCTTAAATTCTCGAACTGTAATGATCTTGACTCCATAGATTTGAAGTTTACGATTTAGTATGTCCTGTCCCATTGGACGTCCTTTATATTCTTTGAACACATGCAAGGCCATGATACATCGGCTGATTCAAGTGTGCGTCCTATTGGTGAAGCATCCACTGGCACTCATACGATTTAGAGCAACTCCAATCTTGAAAAAGCTCACAGGTTCGCTTAATCAAGATTTCCGTTGGCGTGTTCATGATAACTGAGCGTTTCCGCCCATCCTCATTCTTCGGACGTTCGAAAGCACTCAGCTATCATTCCACGCAGAATAGAACTTGTCAATGGTCATCAATAAAGTATGCTTCTATTTCTACTCCCTCCACAATAATAAAAGCCCGATCACTCAAACGAGCAACTGAGCCTCTGTGACTGTTATGCCTATATTCTAATCCTGCGAATCTTTCTCACACTTATTATATAGAAAGTGAATTATCTTCGCATTTTCGTAATCCACCACACAGTCTTATCGCGCAGTACGCCACTGTTTTCCTTTTTTACATGAAGCTCATAGCCATACTTTGCAATATATTCTGATACTGTGGTGAACTTTGGCAACGATTTTGTCCGGTGTCCATCTTTTTTGTTTCGGATATGACCCACTTCAAAGAAAACTTTCTGCCAATCCTTGTAATACCGCTTCTCATTCAGATGTGATTCAAGGTAGTCAACCAGAATAGGCGGTTCCAATGGTTCAACTTTTTCAAGCAGACTGTCGTCGATTTCATTCAGAAGGGCATTTTGATATCCATAACGCAGCATCCTGTGCAGAATTACAACTTCCAGCATGGCCTGTAAGTAAGCACGTTTTCTTAAACGATAGCATCCTTCTAATGGGTCCAGTACAACGGTGCGGCATTTGTAGCGTGTATTCGGAGGGTTTAAGATAGCTTGCGTCGTGTCAAGATGGAGATACTCGCGCCATGCCTCAGGATTTTTAAATTTTCTTCGATATTCTCCTGCTGGTTCGAGTTGGTACGTCTTGACCTTCTGGAACAGATCTTTTAGCCTTTTCTCACCATATCCCATGAAGTACACCGCACAGGTATCCGTCGCATCCAAAGGCCTCTTACGGCCTAAAATCTGGGCATTGACAAGTGGGTTCCATAGTTCACTGACGATATACTTCAGGGCACGATCTTTGATATCCACTCCATTATAAAGGACAGATGTTGTCAGCGTGACCTGATGCAGCAGCACACCGTCTCGAATCACATCATTCAGCTTATCAAAATCCTTGGCTTCTGGCCGATACTTAGAACACAGGCAAGCCACATCGACATCGTCCTCTGCTTTCAGTCGGTCACGAAGCCTCTGTAACTTGTCGAGGGTATCCACAAAGACGAGGATTTTCTCGCCTTCTTTCACCCGGCGGATGATGTCAATTTCTTGATCTTCATAGTAGAAGAATTTTATGCTCGACACAAAGCTGTAATCGACAGGTAAACGGTAGTGTTGCCCCGCCGGGATTCTGCCAAGCCTCTCCCAATTCTCAAATAGAATTCGAGCGGTTGCACTCATAAAGATGCAGGTTCGTGTGGCCGAAAGATCTTTTATAACCTCATAGCTCACATCTACATGATCATTGAAGCTGGCATCCGTCACCATATAGTGGAATTCGTCCGACACAACATACTCGAAAGTCCGCAGAAAGATTTTCGCACCATCTGGATTTTTCCGGCAGAACGTTTCCAACCACTGATAAGTCTCCACACAGATGGTATGCTCGTACTTGTTCCCAAAAGTGGGCCGCTCAACTTCTATTCCGAGCTCGTCATCATAGTCCCAGTAAGTTGTCTCAATGCGTCCTAACCGGCACACATCGTTCTTGATCTGGTTGCTCAAGGCATCCCGGTTGCACAGAACCAGAATGCGTTTGTTGTGTTCATAGGCCCACGGCAGCAGAACTTTCAGGATGAAATAGGTCTTACCAGAGTTTGTTCCCGCATCAAATACCACGATACCTTTCCAGTGCTTGAAGTCATCGCCAACCAGATCAGCCATGTACTGCTTGCGGGGAATAGATTTTTCTTCTGCCAGAACGACTTCCAGATCATCCTCTGGCACAAGGGGGTTAAGTGCTTCCCCATCGTCTTTTGATTCTTTATGAGAAGACTTCATATAGTCCAGCACGGACTGGATTTTACGCCGTCTTTCCTCTTCTGTCAGAGAGGCGGGGTCAATGTGCTGCTCTTGCTCATATTCCTGTTGCGCCTCAGACAGCTTCAGAAAAAAAACATCGAACGGCCAATGTGTTTTCATATATATGCTCTCCTCTATAATATAAAATAATATAAGGCGCACAGCCCAGCCATCTTGCCAGGCCATGCGCCGGTTTGTTAGCATCTACCCAAAAAGCTCTGGTCAAACGCTTCGTTCTGTGCTATTATAGGGGCGGGAAAGATCAACACACACTATTCCCGTCTCTACAGCCGCTTTGCCTGTTGCATCAGGTAAGGCGGTTTTTGTTTTACTGTTGCGCATAGGACTTTGCCTCGATTGCTGCCGCCGCTTCTGCAAACGTCTACATGGCGCTGTTGTAGCCAATTTGGAACGAGTGCTCGGCAACGGACGCAATCAGCCCTTCCAGAATTTCAGATAGGATCTCGTCAGCGGTCTGAAATACATCTCTTAAAAAGCTCATTTTGATCTCCTTTTTCATATTTATAATCGTATTTTCCAGCTTTTCCCCGGCGGGGTACGGAGCTGCTTCTGGGTCCCACATATTATGCAGCACCTCCTGGGGTGTTATTGACTTTCTGCGCATCGAGCCATTCCATCAGCCCTTCGCGGAAGATCCGGTAGCTATTGCCCACCTTTACCGCCGGGAAGCCCGGCTTACTCACCAGCCGATAGACAAAATTCTGCCCGAACTCCAGCAGCTCTGCCACCTCGGCAACGGTCATCATGGGCGAGAGCTGTGTCGCAGTCGTCGGCTTTCCAGTGGTGTTCTTTTTGCTTCGTGTCATAATTTGTATGCTCCTATATAATTGGATTGTATTTTTGGCAGTCAACTGGGCGTTGCCAAATTACGCCTTATTGTTTTTTTGTTACATACTATCAAATCTCCTTGTTTTATTTATACCAACAGTATATCACAACTTGTATTAAATTTCAATGGTTATCTGTGATTTTTTCTTCTGTATTTTAAGTAAAGTCTAATAATACCTCTTTTTAAACGGTGCTATTGCCTTTTTGTTGATTTTTAACAAGCGCACGCCATTTTTACATCAGGTATAAAATAATCTGTATAATGCGTCGTATCAGGCATCGTTTCCAGCACTGAGAGGATTTGGTTTTCCCCTTCTGCCGCTCTCCGACGTCCGTTCAGGCAATCATGCCATCCATAGTGCACCACCTCCTGTGCTTCCATTGGCGAAATTGCGCCGTTTTTCGCTTATTGGCGATACTATGTCTCTTTTAGTTTTTCCCCATTCCACTCAACATCGCCACACTGGCGGAGTTTATTTTTGTCGCTTATTCGTCATTTTTATGCAACTTCGCCACACACTCGCCTCACTGCCCGGACAGCGTACAAGGAGGTGATGAACTTGAACTTTCCGTCAGCCTGCCGCACCCGCTTGGTTTGGATCTTTTTCTCTTTTACAAGGCATGTATGTGCCCGCTCAACGGTGCGTTTGCTGCATCCCGTTTCGTCCATTACCAGCTTTTTCAGATCCATGCCAGCCATCGGTCCCTGCTCTTTCAGAATGTCCATGATGGACTCCTTGGCATCCCGCTGCGACGGCTCCAATGGCATCGGCTTGTCGGCCATCAACTCCTTATAATGCTTCTCCGTGGTCGCCGCCAGCACTACCCTGACGGTTTCCACCTCTGCGCCTGCCTTATTTTTCACACCTACCGTCTGGGTATGGAAGAGGATACTCCGTGCCTTAGTGCCAACGTTCAGCTTTTCCTGCGTTACATAGGTAATGCTCTCATCCATCGGCAGCCTCCCCAGAATGGTCACGCTGCGAGCGGCATTCCACAATTCACCAGAACCAGCCAGTAGCATCCGCACATCATCGCCTGCCTTCTTTACCATGTGAGATACAATGACCACGCTGAACTGGTCTGTCAATGCTTTTTCCTGCAGCATATCAAGCGCCCCGCGCATCACATCACCATTTGCCGCTGCATTCCCCTCCAGAAAGCTCCTGAGCGGATCGATGATAACCAGTGCCGGATGCAGCTCATCAATAAGCTCAAACAAGCTTGCCCCAATAACAAGCTTTTTCTTCTTCTGCTGCCAGTACCAGCCGGGAGTCGCGTAAAACACCCTGCGCATATCCGCCTCTGCCGCGATCATGCGTGGAGCCAGAGACATGCCAGGGTCATCCTCGCTCGTAAGCACTAAAACGTTCCCCTGTGTAACTGCAGCATCAGGGAAGAGCATCGTGTGACGTCCGGTCGTTACGGCAGCCACCACATCCGCCATGAATACGCCCTTGCCCACGCCGCCGGGACCTGCCACAACCGACACAGCACCCATCGGGAAGTATCCTTTAATAAGCCACCGGGTATTTACCGGCTCCACATCTCCCAGACACGGAATCATGCCTCCATGGTAGACCGGCGCAGCTGAAGCAGTGGTCACAGCAGGGATCAACGGAAAGAAACTCAGAGAACTCATATTTTACTCCTTATATTCGTTTGCAATTTTGGCATATTTTTATACTTTTTTCACGCTACATCGTGCACCTCCTAAAAATAGCAACAAAAAAGACGCACAAAAAGATAGAACTCCCAAGCCGCACTCATACCGTATACCGGCAGAATACAGCTTCTGGGAAACTACTCTATCTAATCATGCGTCTCGCCTTAGGCTGAGACCTCCATTCGTCTAGGTGAGGCTCAGTATCCTGAACCTCGACGAACAGATAAAATATGTTACGCAGTCCATCACTGTGAGTCCGCGTAATAGCCCTCGGAGACATCATCTTCACTTCTGGGCTTCATACGAAACATTCCGGGGGTAAGGTCATTATAGCACCGTCGGCAGTAATTGTCACGCTCCATTTTATAAACATTTCGTGAACTTCTCTTTCTGCACAATTGGTCCTCCTCACTTCAACCTTGCAATGACCGCTCAACTTTGCATTTCCGAAATTATCAATTTATATCGCATTTTCGTTCAATTTCATCAACATTGCAAAGTCGCAAATTCATATACACGATCACTGCAAAGAAGCCGCCACACTCCTTCACCTTTCCCGTTTCATCCCTATTTTTTCACCCCGTTGCTTTTCATGGCTCATCTGTTCCAGCGGGTTCAGGGCGTCATAGTTGGCTCTCAGGTCGTCCGCATACAGTGCCACATACCGCCGGGTCATGGTGAGGTCTGCGTGTCCCAGCAGCTTTTGCAGACGGAACGGGTCGCCACCAGCTTGGATATACAGCTTGGCATAGGTGTGCCGGAACAGGTGCATCGATGTTTTCTCCACGCCTCTGCGATGATTATAATTCCAAATCGCATTACCGAGCGAATTCAGGGTCATCTGGTTGCCATACTCCGAGACAAACAACGGGGCTGTATGGTCGCCGCTGCGGTGCTCCAGATAGTCCTCCATGATCCTGACCAGTGCCTTGGAGAGCGGCACGATCTGCTGATTGCGCGCTTTCATGTGGCGGAAAAATACTGTTCCGGCGGAAAGGTCCAAATCTCCGATCTGCAGGTTGAGCAGCGTGGATGCACGGCAACCGGTACCAAGCAGGAAGTTGACAATGACCCAGTTGCGGTATTCAGCAAAGGAGCACGTCTTGCAGTCCGGTTCCTTCAGCAGCTTCTGCAGCTCGTCAGTGGTGTAGGGTTCTTTGATTGGATCATCTGCCCGCACCAGCTTGATAGAGAATTGCTCCAGATACCCTTTCTCCATACACCAGTACAAAAACGCACGCACCATGCGGAGGTTCGTATTGATGGTAGTATCGTGGAGCTGCTGGTCCTTCATATAAAAGATATAGTCCTCCACCGTTTCCTCTGTGATGGTATGGATGGGCTGTTCTGTGTCCCCCAGAAACCGAAAGAAGCTTCTGCCCTTAGCGGCGTAGAAGTCGAGTGAGCCTTGGGAAAGATTCTTGAGCCGGTTGTACTTTTGGAACCTTTCAAAAGCCTGTTGGATGGTGGGGTTTGCCTTGGCAGTGGGTCTTAAATCACGGTTACGCACGAGAGAGACTCCTCCTTTTTTCGCGAAAAATCCCTCTCGCCTCTCCAATGCTTCCAAAAAATGGAACAAAAAGAAAAAAGCCCAGAATCATTCGAATCAACGAACAATTCCGAGCTTTCTCATGCCACCGGCGGGGCTTGAACCCGCACTCTGTCGCCAGAAAGGGATTTTAAGTCCCTCGTGTCTGCCAATTTCACCACAGTGGCTTCTAAATGAACTGCCGCTGCAAGAGCTGCAAACGGCAATTCATATCATACAATAGAAATCTCAATTTGTCAAGTTATACCTTGCCGCCATGCAGCTCGGCATACATGCGGGAGCGGCACTCGGCGACGGCGGGGGTCATGTTGACGTAGTGCTTGTGGGGGCACTCCAGGCGCAGCTCGCTCTCCCAGGTCTCATCGGTCAGCTGGCGGGCGATGTAGGCCTTTTTCTCTGCGATGGAGGGCAGCTCCATGGCCAGCTCGCCGTGGAGGATGTGCGGCACCAGCAGCTTTTTCACCTTGGTGGGGGTGATGGTCACGGTGCGCTCGATGGCGTCAGAATCCAGATTGACCATCGTGACAGGCTTGCCTGCCTCGATCTCCTCGCCGTCCATGGCGATCAGGTCGCACTGTGCCTGGCCGTTTTCATCGTAAAGACGCCACGGCATCTTTTTGCCGGGGATGATAGCCTTGCTGGCAGAATCCGAACACTTCATCTTGGGCTGATAGGTTCCATCCGGTCGCTTGACAGCCACCAGCTTGTACACGCCGCCGAAGACGGGGTCGGAAGCGGAGGTGATGAGGTTCTCGCCGACACCGTAGGAATCGAAGTGGGCATGCTCATACAGCTCCATATTGGCGATCTTCTTTTCGTCCAGACCGTTAGACGCCACCAGCTTGATGTAGGGCTTCCCTGCTGCGTCCAGCGCCTTGCGCAGGCGCTTGGAGCCGCGGGCCAGGTCACCGGAGTCGATGCGGGCACTCTTGACGCGGCGGCTGGGGTCGTTGGGATACTTTTCGATGAGGTAGTCGTCCAGCTTGATGAGGTTGGGCAGACCGCTCTCCATGATATTATAGGTATCCAGCAGGAGGCTGACAGAGTCCGGATAGGTATCGGCAAAGGCCTTGAAGGCGTCGAACTCGGTCGGGAAGAACTCGATGAAACTGTGGGCCACCGTGCCGACGGCCTTGACCTCCGGGCCATACTTCATCTCGGCCAGGCAGTTGGCGGTGCCGATGCAGCCGCCCAGAACGGCTGCATACGCGCCGTCATTGCCCGCGCTCTCGCCCTGGGCGCGGCGGGTGCCGAACTCCATGACGCTGCGGGGGGTGTGGGTGTTCAGGCCGGTGACGCGGGTCGCCTTGGTGGCGATCAGGCTGTGGAAGTTCATGGTCTGCAGCAGATAGGTCTCGATGAGGATAGCGCCCACAAGGTCGCACTCGATGCGCACCATCTGCACATGGGGATAGCAGACCGTGCCTTCGGGCAGAGCGTACATGTCGCCCTGCCAGCGGTAGGTGCGCAGATACTCGCAGAACTCCTCGCTCATGCCCTTGGTACGCAGCCAGCAGATATCCTGCTCGTTGAAGTGATAGTTCAGCAAAAAGCGGGTCAGCTTGCGCTGGCCTGCGCTGATGGAATAGCCCTGGTTGTCGGGGTTCTTGCGGAAGAACATATCGAACACCAGCGTCGTATCCTTGAAGCCGTGCAGGAACAGGCAGTTGGCCATCGTGAACTCGTAGAAATCCACGACCATGGCAGGGTTATCGTAATCTTCATCCGGAATATACGGAACAACTTTGATCTCGTCCATGAAAGTTTCCTCTCTTCATATCCATACAGCGGCCAATACCGGGCGGCTGCTGAAAAAACGCCCCGGCCCGGTCTGCATCTCAGGTGCGGCGCGGAGCTCTTCCACCCTGTCATGACAGGGTGTTTGTATCATGATAGCATCTTTCCCGGATGGGTGCAAGAGGTTTTATAAAATTCCGGCGGGTGCAGGCAAAATCTTTTTTCCAAACCAGAAAAAACGGCTGCTTCCAGAAGCCGGGAAGCAGCCGTTCGATTCAATTGTGATCAGCCATTCATGATGTTGGGGGTCGCGTTCTTCAGCATGACGTCATGGCTGCCGCCCTCCACGATGGAAGTGGAGGAAACGACCGTCAGCTTGGCCTTCTGCTGCAGCTCCGGGATGGAGAGCGCACCGCAGTTGCACATGGTGCTCTTGACCTTGTACAGCGTGGTCTGGACGCCATCGGACAGGGGGCCTGCATACGGGACGTAGCTGTCCACGCCTTCCTCAAAACTCAGCTTGGTGGAGCCGCCGAGGTCATAGCGCTGCCAGTTGCGGGCACGGTTGGAGCCTTCGCCCCAATACTCCTTCATATACTGGCCATTGATACGGACCTTGTTCGTGGGGCTCTCGTCAAAACGGGCAAAGTAGCGGCCCAGCATGACGAAGTCTGCGCCCATGGCCAGCGCCAGGGTGATGTGGTAATCGTGGACGATGCCGCCATCGGAGCAGATGGGCACATAGATGCCGGTCTCCTTATAATACTCATCGCGGGCCTTGGCGACCTCGATGACAGCGGTAGCCTGGCCGCGGCCAATGCCCTTGGTCTCGCGGGTGATGCAGATGGAGCCGCCGCCGATGCCGATCTTCACGAAGTCGGCACCTGCCTCTGCCAGGAAGCGGAAGCCTTCTGCATCGACCACATTGCCTGCGCCAACCTTGACGGTGTCACCGTAGTGCTCACGGATCCAGCCAATGGTACGGCTCTGCCACTCGGAATAGCCCTCGGAAGAGTCGATGCAGAGGACATCCACACCGGCCTCCACCAGAGCGGGAACACGCTCGGCGTAGTCACGGGTGTTGATGCCGGCACCCACGACATAGCTCTTGTTGGCGTCCAGCAGCTCGTTGGCGTTCTTCTTGTGGGAGTCGTAATCCTTGCGGAAGACGAAATACTTCAGGTTGCCCTCGGCATCCACCAGAGGCAGCGTGTTGATCTTGTTGTCCCAGATGATGTTGTTGCAGTCATGCAGGGAGGTGTTTTCCGGGGCCGTGACCAGCTTTTCGATGGGGGTCATGAAGGTGGTGACGGAGGCGTCATCGGGGGTGTGGTTGACGCGGTAATCGCGGGAGGCCACGATACCCAGCAGCTTGCCGTTGGGGGTGCCGTCGGCGGTGACGGCAATGGTGGAGTGGCCGGTGCGGGCCTTCAGCTCCAGCACATCGTGCAGGGTGGCCGTCGGGGCCAGATTGGAGTCGGAGACGACATAGCCGGCCTTATAGCTCTTGACGCGGCGGACCATCGCTGCCTCGTTCTCAATGCTCTGGGAACCATAGATAAAGGAAACGCCGCCCTCGCGTGCCAGCGCGATCGCCAGCTTGTCGCCGGAGACTGCCTGCATGATGGCACTGATCATGGGGATGTTCATTTCCAGCGGGCATTCTTCCTCGCCCTTGCGGTACTTGACCAGCGGAGTCTTCAGGCTGACCGCCGTGGGAACATTCTCCGAAGAAGAATAGCCGGGGATCAGCAAGTACTCACCAAAGGTGCGGGAAGGTTCTTCATAGAAATATGCCATACTCAAACTCCTTTTCTCTCGTGCAGCCCATAGAAACGGCGGCAAATTCATTTCACTTATCGTGCCTGGAAGATGCTAAAAATGCTTGCACCTATTGTAACACAAACCGGCACAAACGCAAGCATTTCGCAAAACAAACTTTCCAAAACTGTCCTTGCGAAAACCAGACACTTTGTCTAAGAAAACGGCGGAAAGTAACACTTTATTCCCGAAATGCGGGCCGTTCTCCCCTGCTGCAGGCCTGGGGGTGCAAAAAAGCCCGCCCCCGAACGGGAGCGAGCTCTTTTGCACACGAAGCGAGGATACCGCCTGTGCGGTACGCACCAACAGCTGCGAAGGAGAACAGCCGGAGGAGGAGCGGTGCGCACCCGATATCCACGGATAACAAGAAGAAAAAGATTTCACGCAGAAGAGCTTTCGCTCTTCTTGTAACTATATTGTAACTCTTTTGAAACCATTTTGCAAGGGGTTTTGCGAAAGTTTTTGTAATTTTTTTGTAATTCTTTTCTCAGGCATTCTCAGCCGCTTCGCTGGAAAATTCCAGATAGCACTCAAAGGCTATGTGCTCGTCCCGGCGGCCCACCACATACCAGCCGTCGGCCGACGGCGCATAGGCCACCGCCACCTGCGCCCCCATCGGGATCTCGCGGTGGTACTTGATGGAGGCGAAGCGCAGCGGACCCTTCCGGAGTGCATCCAGCGGCAGGGCGTCGCAGGCGATGTCCAGATAGAACGAGTTGTTCACATGGCCGTTCAGGTCGCACAGCGAGTAGCTGGCCGTCCAGCTGCCCGCCGGGGTCAGCTCCTTGCATTTGTGCACCAGCTGGGGCAGCTCCTCTTTCACATCCTCGTTTTCGTAGTTGGGGGTGCACCAGCTGGGCTGCCGCATGATGTGCCCCATTTCGGTGTTCACCACGATCCAGCGGCAGTCTACGAGGGCCAGCTCCTTCCCGGCCTCGTCGAGGATGTGGGTGATCCGCTTCATCGAGCCTTTTTTGCAAGGCTCACAGGCAGTATCCAGCGTGATCTTCTCACCGCGAGTGGGCATCCGGTAGACCTCCACGGCCTGCTTGCCCACCAGAAACGCCGTGTGGCGGGCGGCAAAGAAATCGTCGTCCATACCGTAGGCGCGGGCGTGATCCGCCGCAGCCTGCTCCACATAGCGGAACAGGGCGCTGGGTTTGAGCTTCCGATGAAAATCACAGTCGGCGTTCAAAACGGTCGCAGTTTCAGTAAAGTGGTTCAGTTCCATGGTAAAAATATCCTCTCTATCAAAAACAGGCCGCACCGTTTGCGGCGCAGCCTGCATGGATCAATACATGTTCCGCGATTTTTTGCGCAGCTTGCGCCAGATGTTGAAGCAGGCCAGCGCGACCATGGCCAGAAGCAGCATCAGGAAGACGATGCCGCTGCCGCTCTCGTCGTAGCTCTTCATCTCGCTCCACTTGACGTCCAGCTCACTGTTGACCTCATCGCTCAGGGCAGTGAAGACCTTTTCCTTCGCTTCGATCTCCTCCGAAGGGAAGGCGATCTCGCTGTACTTCAGGTCCTCGTCCAGCACCTCCCACACAGCCTGCATGGGGGTGGTGTAGCCGATGTATTCGGCGTTGGCCTTGCCGATGTCCACTTCGCACATGAAGTTGATGAACATCTCAGCGGCTTCCTGCTTCTCGCTGGTGGCGGGGATGCACATGCTGTCCACCGAAAGGACGCTGCCCTCCTCCGGGAAGACCCAGGCCAGGTCGGGGTTGTCGTCGATCATGGTGATGGCGTCGCCGGAATAATAGACGCCGATGGCCGCCTCGCCGCCGATCATCTTATCGAAGATCTCGTCCATGACGTAGGCCTGGACCAGCGGTTTCTGCGCCTTGAGGTGATCGACCACCTCGTCCACTTCCTCGGTGGACTGGGGGTTGATGCTGTGGCCGGTAGCAAATGCCGCGATGGCGTACGCATCCCGGCTGTTGTTGAACATCAGGATATTGCCGGCGTACTGTTCATCCCACAGGTCGGCCCAGCTGGCGGGCGCTTTGTCCACCATGGTGGTGTTGTAGATGATGCCGGTGGTGCAGAGCATATACGGCACCGTATATTCATTGGCGGGGTCGTAGTCGGCGTTGCGGTAGACTTCGTCGATGTTCTGGAAGTTGGGGATGTTGTCAAAGTTCAGCTTTGCGAGCATCCCTTCCGAGATCATCTTGGCGACCATATAATCCGACGGGATGATGACATCGTAATCCGCCGCGCCGGATTTCAGCTTGGCGTAGAGCGACTCATTGGAATCAAAGGTGGTGTAGTTGACGTGGATGCCGGTCAGCTTTTGGAAGGCATCCACCACGTCTACGCTGTCGTCCGAGCCGTTGGAGATATACTCACCCCAGTTGTAGACGTTCAGGGTGACGTTCTGGCCCTTGAAGCGGGTCCAGTCGTAATCATCCGAAACGGAAACATCTTCCGTGACCTCGATGGTCCCGGCGGCAAACGCCGAAAGCGGCAGACTGACGGCAAACACCAACGTCAGCAGCAAAAGCACCATGCGCTTCATCTGTTTCATGCAGCATCCTCCCCTCTCAGTGCCTTCTGGTCCCGGCGGTAGCCGCGGCTCTCCATGGCGTTGGAGATCAGGATGATGGTCAGAATGACCACGAACATGATGGTGGACAGGGCGTAGATCTCCGGGCTGACCTTTTTGCGGGTCATGGAGTAGATGGCGATGGGCAGGGTCTCCACCGTGCCGCAGTTGAAGTAGGAGATCATGAAGTCATCAATGGAGTAGGTCAGGCAGATGAGGAAAGCCGACAGGATGGCGGGGCTGATCTCCGGCAGGATGACTTTGAAGAACGCCTGCCTGGGGTCACAGCCGAGGTCCAGAGCCGCCTCATACAGTTTGACGTCCAGCTGCTTGAGCTTGGGCGTGACGTTGAAGATGACATACGGCACGTTGAACGCGATGTGCGCGATGAGCAGCGTGGGCAGGCCCATGATGGTATCGGGCAGGAACTCTACCCGGCCCGCAAAACGCTGGTAGGCCACGAAGAGCAGCATCAGCGAGATGCCGGTAATGATCTCCGGGTTGACGACCGGGATATAGGTGATGTTCGTCACCACAAGGCGGCTCTTGCGGCCCATGGAGGCGATGCCCAGCGAAGCCGCCGTGCCCAGGATCGTGGCGATGACGGCCGAGATGAGGGCCACTTCCACCGAGACAGCCAGCGCCCGCAGGATGGAGGCGTTGTGGAACAGGCTGGTGTACCACTTGAACGTGAACCCGGTGAACAGCGCATAGCCCTTGCTCTGGTTGAAGCTGAACACGATCATATACGCGATGGGCAGATACATGAAGCAGAAAAACAGGATGATATAGACCCGCTGCATCAGGCGGAGATGTTTCGTTTTCATCAGGACACCCCCTCCATTTCATCCTCGTCGAAGCTCGAAGTAAAGCTCATGCACAGCAGAACGATGATCATCAGCACCAGGCTCATGGCCGAGCCGACGTTCAGGTTGTAGCTGTTGCCGAGAAACTGCATCTCGATCAGGTCGCCGATCAGCAGGTTGGAACCGCCGCCCAGCATCCGGCTGATGACGAAGGTGGACACCGCCGGGACGAAGACCATCGTGATGCCGGTGCTGATGCCGGGCACGCTCATGGGGATGAGCACCCGCAGCAGGGTCTGTGTGGTGGAAGCACCCAGGTCCTGCGCCGCCTCCACGATGCTCTGGTCGATCTTGGTCATGCTGGTGTAGAGCGGCAGGATCATATAGGGCACGTAGTTGTACACCATGCCCAGCACCACTGCACCGGAGGTGTTCAGCATGGTGTAGGGGCCAAGGCCGAAGGCACCCAGCACCGCGTTGACCGGGCCGTTGACGCTGAGCAGACCCATCCACGCATAGGTGCGGAGCAGAAAGTTCATCCACATGGGCAGCATGACCAGCATCAGCATGATATGCTGCTTGTTCACCCGCAGGCGGGAGAGAAAATAGCCGACGGGGAACGCGATGATCAGGCAGATGACCGTGGCGATGAGGGCCAGCAGCAGGCTGCGCGCGAACACCGAGCCATAGCCGCTGATGGAGAGCAGGTTGTTCAGGGTAAAATTGCCGTCGCTGTCCGTCAGGGCATAATACACCACGATGATGAGGGGCACCACCGTGAAAAGCGTCATCCATACAAAGTAGGGATACGCGAGCTTTCGATCGTAAATCTTCATCATTTCGGCTCACCCCTCACGAACGCGCCATGATGTGGATCTCGTTGGGGCCGATGCGCATCCCGATGGTCTCGCCGGGGGTGCAGGCACGGGTGGAATGGATGAGCCACTCGCGGCCCTCCACATCGACGTGCATCTCGAAGTGGACGCCCTTGAAGATGACGTCGTTGACAACGCCCACCAGCTGGCCTTCCATCGGCGAAACGACCTCGATGTCCTCCGGGCGGACGACGACCTGCACGCTCTGCTCACGGGCAAAGCCGCGGTCCACGCACGGGAACTGGACACCGGAGAAAGAAACGAGGAAGTCTTTGTGCATCACACCGTCCACGATGTTGGAGTCGCCGATGAAGTCCGCCACGAAGGCGTTCTTCGGCTCGTTGTAGATATCCTCCGGGGTGCCGATCTGCTGCACCTTGCCGCCGTTCATGACAACGACGGTGTCGGACATGGTCAGGGCCTCTTCCTGGTCGTGCGTGACATAGATGAACGTGATGTTCATCTCGCGCTGCAGGCGCTTGAGTTCCAGCTGCATCTCCTTGCGCAGCTTGAGGTCCAGTGCGCCCAGAGGCTCGTCCAGCAGCAGGATCTCCGGTTCGTTGACCAGGCTGCGGGCAATGGCCACGCGCTGCTGCTGACCGCCGGACATCTGGCCGATGCTGCGGCGCTCAAAGCCTTTCAGGCCCACGACTTCCAGCATATCGCGCACCTTGCGGCGGATGGTCTCTTCGTCCATCTTTTTCAGCCGCAGGCCGAAGGCCACGTTCTCGAACACGTTCAGATGCGGGAACAGCGCATACTTCTGGAACACCGTGTTCACCGGGCGCTTGTAGGGCGGCACACCGGTGATATCCTCGCCCTTGAGCAGAACTTTGCCGGAATTCGGCTCCAAAAAGCCTGCGATCAGCCGCAGGGTCGTGGTCTTGCCGCAGCCGGAAGAACCCAGCAGCGTAACGAACTCTTTGTCATGGATATCGAGATTCAATCCGTCCAGAATGCGCTGGCCGTCAAACTCCACTACGATGTCCCGCAGTGAAACGATCACCGAGTTGTCCATATGATACCAAATCCTCCTTAAACTCAGATACGAAAAAAGACAGGGCTCGTGTCCCCATCCCTCGTACCAGGGCGATCGGTCCCCACGCGCCGTGCCTTGGGTGACAAATTGCGCAGTCTCTCCCCCTGTTCGTGTCTATCTTATACAATTTCTGCACAAATGTCAATCGCTCTGACACAGTTTGCCCAAACTTTACGCACCGGGCAAAAACCGGGCCGGAACATCAAAAAGCCCGGAGGCTCCCCTACGGGAAACTTCCGGGCTCAAAAAGGACTGCCAGATGAACTTTTGTTTCACGAAGCCGCTTTGTAACGGTCCTTTGCGGTGCACAGCGTCTGCACGGTGGCGGCATCCACCGTGTAGAGGGAAGCGTCCCCCGACACGGTCAGATAATAGCCGTCCATGCCCTCGTAATAGGTCAGCGTCTGTTCGCCGTCCGCTGTGCGGACCGTGGCTGCAGCCAGCTGCTTCATCCCGGACGCATCGCCGTGGGGATCCTGCGCCGTGACGTAGCTGCTGAGGGCCGAAAGCAGGCTGCTGACCTGTGTTTCGTCCAGCTCTGCATCCGGTGCATCCGCCAGCCTCCAGACCGTAGTGTACGCCGTGCTGTCGCTGTCGGAGTCGGCCGAACGGTCGGACTCTGCGGCTTCCGAAACCGCCGTCAGAGTGAACGGCTCATTTCCGCAGACAAGGGTGACGGATTCGATGGCCGAACGGGTCAGCCCTGCCGGGTTGAAGGCACCGAACAGTTCAGCGCGGCTCAGAGCAAAGCAGGCCGCCTTGGACGCCGCCACCGTATACAGGGCATCGTCCCCGGCCTTTTTCAGGTAGATATCCCCCGTGGCGGCATTCTCCGCCCCAAAGGTGAAGGTATTCGTCTCCCCTGCCGCTGTGACCGTGACGGTCAGGCTCGCATCCGTGAAGCCGTAGTCCTCGCCGGGTTCTTCGGTCAGCTGGCGTTTGGCGTTCAGCGCCGACAGGGCGGTGACCATCGTGTTGCAGGCGGTGGCGTCCAGATGATAGGCCGGGTCTTCGGCCAGCGTCCAGCTGCCGTCTGCAACCGTCAGGGTATTCGTCTCGCCGTTGTATGTGACCGCGAGTTCGGTCAGATCGTCCGCCGCAAAGGAGGACAGCGGGATGCTGCCCTCCGCCGCAGCGCTTTCGGCCTGTGCGGCCTGCTCGTTCTTCACCGTCAGGGCTGCGAAGGCCCCGCCCGCCAGAAAGACCAGAACCAGCAGAACGATGAGGGTGTGCTGTTTCGTTTTCATGCGGGCCTCACTTTCTGCGCCGCAGGATGACCACGACGGCACCTGCCGCCAGCAGCGCTGCCGGAAGGATCAGGATGAACACCAGACCCAGCACCGCCGCCTGTGTACTGGAGACGCTGATGGGGGCAGCTTCCAGCGCCTTGGAGTCGATCAGCACACTGCCGACCTGCCCCGCCAGCGAGGACGCACAGCCCTGCAGGAACGTGCAGTTGCCGGGCACGACCTGATACGCGCTCTCGTTGTCCATGTTGCCGCAGTTGATCCAGATGACCTCCGCCTCGGTGGCTGTATTGCGGGCGTAGGCTGCCAGCGTGAAGGGGCCATCCGTGTCGCCGTCCTCTTTTTCCACCGTGGTCATCTCGTACCCGGCCGCCTTGCTGTAGGCCGCATCGGAGGTGGTGAGCAGCGCTTCTGCGGTCACATTCTCCGTCTCGGTCAGGGTGATGCCCTGCGCCATCTGGAGCAGAACATGGCGGCTGGTATCCACGCCCTCCAGCGCTGTGGTCTCGGTGGGGCTGGTGTAGTCCGGCAGCAGATAGTAGGGGTAGCCGTTCATGAAGTGGCTGGAATCGCCCTCGACCACCAGCCCCTCGGCGCGGGTCAGGCCGAATTCGGCCATCACAGCGTCCAGATTGGGCGTATTATAATAGGTATCGGTCGTGAGCAGAACCTTGCCGCCTGCGCTCAGGTAGCTGCGCAGAAGGCTCATCTCGTCCACCAGAGCGCCCGCCGAGGCAAAGTCCTGTGCAGGGACGTTGATGATGAGCAGGTCGCAGTCCTCCGGGACGCTGCCGCTGGAAAGCAGGTCCAGCGCCGTGAGGGAGAGGTTCTGATTTTCCAGTGCATCGGTCAGCGTGTCGGTCAGGGCCTGCTCCCCGTGGTTGGTGGTGTAGTAGGCGTGTTTCTGTTCCCCACTGGTCAGGCGGTAGATGGCCGAGGTGATCTTACTCTCGCCGGAGAACGTCACACGATAGCTGCCGGTGGTGTAGTAGTCGGAATCGTCATAATCGTAGAGGTCGGAGGCGTCCAGCACCACGCTCTGCTCCCCAGAGACCAGGATCAGACTTCCAGACGCAGCATCCTGTGCGCCGTACTGGGCTGCAAAAGTCGGGTAGATGGCCGGGTCCTTGATTTCCCAGGTAATATGGCTGCTCTCGGATACGTATTTGTCCAGGAGCTTGGAGATAATCTGGTCCTCATTGCCGGTCTCGCAGAGGTAGTAGATGGTCACATCCTGCGTCAGGCCCTGCGCCACCTGCGCGGAACTGTCGCTGAGGGTATACAGCCCGGCCTCCGAGAGGTCGAACGTGGTGTATTTGGTCGGGAGGGCCCGCACCAGCAGGTTCACCAGCACGGCCAGAACCAGGACGGCCGCCGTGATGGCAGCGGAATAGAGGCCGCTGCGGAACACCCGCCCATTCAAGGCCGTCTTATCTTTGGGGAAGAACTTCATCGCTGCGCACCTCCTTTAATTCCAGCGGCGCTTCTCGATGCCCTGCGCCGTGAGGAACAGGAACACCGCCGTCACGGTCAGGTAATAGACCAGCGTCGGGATGGAAAAGCTGTTGTTGACAAAATCTTCAAAGGGTGTGAAGAGGCACAGGGCGCTCAGCACCGCACTGAACGCCTCGGTCAGCCAGGCGCTCTTCACGAGGAAAAGGCCTGTCAGCCCCAGGCAGCACACTGCAAAGGCCAGACACCCCAGAACAAAGCTCCGGGTGCGCAGCCCGGCAAGGAGCGATGCCGCACCCGCGATTCCCACAAAGACGACCAGCGCCACCGCGCTGCCCGCATTGAACAGGCTGCGCAGGCTGGGCATCATATAGGCCAGCAGCAGCACCGAGAAGCCCGCCACCGCTGCAATGATGGGGTTTTCGGTCAGGCCAGAGAGGAACTCGCCGATGGCAATGGCCGCACAGCCCAGCAGAAAATAACACAGCAGACCCGCGAAGTTTGCGGCCAGCGCGGTGACTGTGCCGCCCAGTGCCCAGAGGATGAGGATCATCACGGCATCCACAAGGCACGGCAGCGCAAACACGGCGCACATCGCGAAGAACTTGCCCAGCACCACGCCCCAGACGGAGACCGGGCTGGTCAGCAACAGCTGGTCGGTGCGGCTGCGGCGCTCTTCGGCCAGCGACCGCATGATCAGGACCGGAATGTAGAGCAGCAGCATGAAGATCGTGCGGTAAAGCGTATAGTAGCTGAAATCCGTCAGGCCGTAGCCGAGGTTCAGCGCCAGAAAATAGATGCCCGACGACGCCAGCAGAAAGGCGGTGAGCAGATAGCCAAGCATCCCGTGGAAATAGCTGCGGAGTTCCCGCTTGAAAATGGCGTTCATTCGTCTTCCTCCCCTGTGCTCTCCTCGGTCTCGCCGCCGGTCAGTTCCAGAAAGACTTCTTCCAGACTCCTGCCATCCGCCGTCAGCTCCTGCAGACTGCCCGATGCCGCCAGCCTGCCTTTGGACAGGATCAGCACCTGCTGGCAGACCGCCTGCACCTCGCTCAGAATATGGCTGGACAGGATGACCGTGTGGGCCTGCCCCAGCTCCCGGATGAGTTTGCGGATCTCGATGACCTGCGCCGGGTCCAGGCCGACGGTAGGCTCATCGAGGATGATGAGTTTCGGGCTACCCAGCAGCGCCTGCGCGATGCCCACCCGCTGCCGGTAGCCCTTGGAGAGGCTGCGGATGAGCCGGGGCAGGACCTTTTCCAGCCCGGTGCGGCGGGCTGCGCTGCGCACCTGCTCTTTCCGCTCGGCCTTCTTGACGCCCTTGAGCTCGGCCGCAAAGTCCAGATATTCCTGCACTGTCATCTCCGGGTAAAGGGGCGGCTGCTCCGGCAGATAGCCGACGCACTTCTTTGCCGCATCGGCCTCCTCCGGCAGCGGGTGCCCCGCCACCGTGACCTGCCCGCTGGTAGCGGACAGATACCCGGTCAGGATGTTCATGATGGTGGACTTGCCCGCACCATTCGGCCCCAGCAGGCCGCAGATGCCGCCGTCTGTCACTGCAAAGGAAACATCCTCTACCGCCAGACGGTGCCCGTATTTTTTGGTAAGATGAGAAACTTCGATCACAAATAACGCTCCTCTCAAAGGCCGCGCAGAACGCGATGGATTTCGTTGCTGGTTTATTTTAGTCTGCAAATGTGATGAAAATAAGATAAAGTCGTGTAAGTTCCGAAAGGTTCCACCGTTCGCACTTTTCTGCCACGGTACGCAAAAAAAGCGCCGCCTCCGCAAGGGAGACGGCGCTTTGGAAAAGACCAGTAAAATTACTTACGGCCGAAGCGCTTGTTGAAGCGCTCAACACGTCCGCCGGTGTCGACCAGCTTCTGCTTACCAGTGTAGAAAGGATGGCACTTGGAGCAAACTTCGACGTGGATCTCAGGCTTGGTGGAACGGGTCTTGATGACGTTGCCGCATGCGCAGGTGATGGTGCAGTCAACGTAATTCGGATGGATACCCTGCTTCATTCTTTTTCACCTCATTTCTGGTTCTGACGTATTGGGGCCATATTATCAATGTATGTGCCCATCACAACCTTCAATATCGGCTACCCCCACGAGCGGCCTTGGAAACGATTGCTTAAATATTATAGCACAATTTTTGAAAAATGCAAGGGGAAATTTTTGTTTTTTGGTCGTTCAGCAACAAAAAATCTCCTGTACGCATCGGGAACTGCACCCCAAATAAATACAGGAGATTTATTGCCTTTTGTTCAACCCATTTATCGCCATGGAGCCATCATCCCACATTTTTTATAGCGATAAACAGAAGTCAAATTTCCAGCAATTCCAATTTATTCCTTTATATACTTCCATATACTTCGATACCGCGAAATATTTCACCCCACCCGCTGCCGCTTATCCAGCCGCATTTTATCAGCGATCATCGCAATGAACTCACTGTTCGTAGGTTTTCCCCGCAGGTTGTGGATGGTATAGCCGAAGTAGCTGTTGAGGGTGTCCACATCGCCCCGGTCCCATGCCACCTCAATGGCGTGGCGGATGGCGCGCTCCACACGGCTGGCGGTGGTGCCGTTTTTCTTGGCGATTTCCGGGTAGAGCCGCTTGGTCACAGCGTTGATGTACTCCGGCTCGTTCATGGTGAGCAGGATGGCATCCCGCAGGAACTGGTAGCCCTTGATGTGGGCGGGGACGCCGATCTGGTGCAGGATCTCCGTCACGGTCAGCTCATCGCTGTCCACGCTGGTGGGCAGGTGATGCTTTTCCTTGCCCATTGCCACCTTCACGACCCGGCTGGCGAGGACATTTTCGTCAAACGGTTTGACGAAATAGTACGCAAATCCCTCATCCAGCAATTCCTGGACCATTTCCTCGCTCTGGAACGCACCCGTCACAAAAAACGAGGTGTGCCGCTCGCCTGCGGCGTTGTACTTTTGTTTGACGGCCAGTGCATCCAGCCCCGGCATAAAAGCGTCCAGCAGCACCACCTGCGGCCGCACCGAGAGCATTTTCTGAAGCACCTTCTGTCCGTCCTTTTCGACGACCGTAACTTCCACGCCTTTTTGTTCCAACGCTTCGCGGCAGGCTTCCGTGATCTCTGCGCTGGTATCCGACATCAAAAACCGAATTTTATCCATCGTTCATTCCTCCAAAGTGTGCAGTTCCCTTAACGCTTTTGATTTTACCATATTTTTCCATTGATTTCAACGGTTATTTTTGCCATATTATGGCATCCATTGTCGAATGATGCTTATTCATTTTGACGATTCTGTATCCTGCGCCCTCTGCGCTGCGATTTCGGCCTGTTCCAACATGGTCTGGGCAAAAATTCCGTAGCCGCGTGTCGGGTCGTTGACCAGAACATGGGTCACTGCTCCCACCAGCCGCCCGTTTTGCACGATGGGGCTCCCGCTCATCCCCTGCACGATGCCGCCCGTCTGCGCCAGAAGCGCCGGGTCTGTCACCCGCAGGACCATGTTCCGTTTGGGGTCTGCGTCGCTGATCCGTTCGATCCGGACCTGATAAGGGCGCGGCGTCTCACCGGACACCGTAGACCAGATCTCTGCACTGCCCGTTGTGACCTCCTGCGCAAAGGCGACCTCCATGCGCTGCCCGGCGAACTGTATGCGGGTGGTGCCGTATACGCCGTTTTCCCCATTGATGCGGATGCTCCCGATGGCCCGGCTGCCCAGAAAGTGCCCTTTCAGTTCGCCGGGGCTTCCTGCAGTCCCCTTGCTGCAGCCGGTAATCTCGCAGGGGACGATTTCCCCTGTACGCAGTGCAATGCTCTCGCCGGTGTCACTGTCGCTGATGGGGTGGCCAAGCCCCGCAAAAATGCCCCGTACATCGTCTGCGAAGGTCAGAGTCCCGACACCGGCCGAGGAGTCGCGCACCCACATCCCGGCCCGCCACTGCCCCGCCGCCGCATCCCAGACCGGCACAAGCGTCGTGCGGAGCTGCTCTCCGTTCCGGATATACACGACCTCCACCGCCTGCCCCTGCGCTGCTTCCAGCGCCGCTTTGACGGCGTCATTGTCCTCCGTCACGGTCGTGCCGATGCGGATGACCCGGTCGCCCAGGCGCAGCCCGGCTTCCTTTGCCGGATTGGCTGTGCCACCGCTGGGGCGTTCTACGTCCGAAAAGCCGACCACCAGCGCCCCCTCTGAGAACATCTTCACCCCGAACGGCGTCCCGCAGACCGTCACCTGCATCCGCTCTGTGACGATGGTCCGGATGGTCTTGATCGGCAGCCAGCCGCCCAGCGAGAGGGTGGTCTGATAGCTGCCCACCGCGCGGGTGCTGGCAACATTCTGGCTTCCGTGCGCCCCCAGCGGCTCCACATAAGAAAAGCGGGGCAGCACCAGAACCTCGCCCGGCGTCAGATAGACGCGGTCCGGCAGACGGCTGTACAGCCACCCCAGCGCAGCGACCGGCAGCAGCGCCAGCCATGCTGCCGCCTGCTTTGCCCGCTTCCAGCCCTTTCGGTGCGCTCGGTCCTGCTGTTTCACGTTCGCCATCTCCCCGGAATCTTTTTTGCTAGTATGCGCCGCGCGGGATGTGATTATAAAATTGTGCCGCAGGAATTGACTTTTGGGTGCAAACTTGATACACTTAATAAGCTCCGTGCGGAAGTGGCGGAACGGCAGACGCGCTGGTTTTAGGCACCAGTTCCATCGGAGTGAGGGTTCAAGTCCCTTCTTCCGCATAAGAAAAGGCTCCATCGAACGGTTTCCCCGTTTGGTGGAGCCTTTTTACGTTTGCCTCTGTTCTTGTTTTTTACCACTTTTCTACCACTTTTTGACGACTTTGGGAGCGTCAGAAGCCGTTAAAACCGCTGGCATTTATTCGTATCTGCACATTCCAAAACAAGCAAAAACCCGCATGAGCGCTTGATTTTCAAGCATTCATGCGGGTTTTCATCTGGTGCGAAGGAGGGGATTTGAACCCCCAAGGATAAACCACACGCACCTCAAACGTGCGCGTCTGCCAGTTCCGCCACCTTCGCATACTGTTTTGGTGCAATCTCCGATTTCTGAGGTGTGAAACCGTGGTGCAGACTGCTCAAGTATAGTACCATAATCTCCTGGGAAAGTCAAGCGTTTTTCATAGAATTTTTCGGCTCTCATATCTTGTACGGAGACGCTTTTTCATAAATTCACAGCATGAGGAGGTTTTTGGTGTGAAGGTGCAGAAAAAGTTTTTATTACAGGGCGCGATCCTTCTATTTCTGGGGCTGGGCTTAGGTTTTGGACTTGGGAGTTTCTATGCTTCTGCGCCGGTCATCGGGTGCCGGGAAAATGACCTGACGCCCATCCCGGACGAAGGTTTCGTCTCCCCTGCCGCAAGCGAAGTGCCGGCCGGGTCGGTGCCGGAAACGCCGCCCGCACCACCGGACAAATGGGTCTGTCTGACCTTCGACGACGGCCCCAGCAAGACGACGCCGGACGTTCTGGCCGCGCTGAACGCCGCCGAGGTCAAGGCAACGTTTTTTGTGGTGGCCACCGGGTACAACGAGAAGTATCTGCCGCTTCTCGCTGAGGCAGAAGCCGCCGGGCACCAGATCGCATTCCACTCTGCCTCGCACGAGTACAGCGACATCTACCGGAGCCCGGATGCCTACTGGCAGGACCTTGCCCTGCTGAAGGAGCGCATCGCGCCCTATGTCCACACGGAGGGCATCCGCTATCTGCGCTTTCCGGGCGGGAGCACCAACACCGTCAGCCGACGCTACGGCGGCAAAGGCCTCATGAGCGAACTGAAAGCGCAGGCCGCTGAAAAAGGCTTCACCTCTGTGGATTGGAACGTCTGCGCCGAGGATGCTGTGGGCGGCAAACCCAGCGCATCCACCATCTACCGCAATGTGGTGCGGGAGACCGGTGAACAGACCCAGTGCATCGTTCTGATGCACGATTCCGCCACCACCCACACCACCGCCGAGGCCCTGCCGGACATCATCCAGTGGTATCGGGATCAGGGGTTCACATTCTGCCGCGTAGAGCAAGTGCTGCCAACACCATAGCGGCCACCGCCGCAGGGAGCAGCCGCCAAAGCCATCGAAGCAGGCGCTCCCGTCTGGGCGGCAGCCCCGTTTGAAGCGATTCCGGGAAGACCGCTTCGCAGCAGATGGAATCGCAATAGCGGCCCTGCCCTCGCCATGCTTTGTATCGGATGTCGTTCCACTCAAACTCCGGATACATCCCTCCTTTTGTGATGCGCAGGGAGCTTCCCTGCGCTTCGGCATAGCGCTGCAACGCTTCTGCAAAGTCCTCCGGGGTGTTGATGGACTGCTCCGATACGATATAAAAACGCTTTTTCTGTTCGTTTTCTGCCACCGTGCGGTAATCCTTGAGCCAGCCGGTGAAGAATCCGCCCGGCTCCTGCGGGTCCTGCATCCGTTTCAGGCAGTCGTCCACATCCAGCTGCTCCATCCGGGGTGCCTGCCGTGTCAGCTCTGCACAAAAGCGGATCGCACCCGCCAGCCGGAAGGCCTGTTGTTCCAGCACTGCCTGCTGTGCCTGGATTGCTTCGGCCAGCGGCTGTTCTCCACGGAGAACGCTTTGAATGGTGGGCAGCGGCAGATCCAGCATCCGAAGCATCCGGATCAGTTTCAGAGTCCGGACATCTTCGGCGGTATAATCCCGGTAGGCATTGCTCCGGTTGCGGGCAGGCGTCAGCAGCCCTTCTTTTTCGTAAAAGCGGATGTTGGGGCTGGAGACCCCGCTCTGTTCCGAAGCCTGTTTGATGTTCATTTGCTTCACCTCCGCCCTTACACTACACCATAAAGTCGGTGGAAGGTCAAGTATTTTCCTCAAAAAAGCGCAAAAATGCCCCGGCGGGCACAAGACCTGCCGGGGCACTGGTTTTTCAATGGCACTTACTGTGCGTTGTTGAAGAGGCTGAAGGCGCGATATGCCATGTACAGGTCACTCTTGTGGATGACCTCGAAGGGAGAGTGCATGGACAGCACGGGCACACCGATGTCCAGCACAGGGATTCCGCGGTTGGCCACATACTTGGCAATGGTGCCGCCGCCGCCCAGGTCCAGACGGCCCAGCTCACCGATCTGCCATGCCACGTTGCCCTTGTCGAGCATCCGGGTAACATCGCTGACCAGCTCTGCGCAGGCATCGCTTGCGGAACCCTTGCTGCCGCCGCCGGTATACTTGAAGATCGCCACGCCACGGCCTGCATAGGTGCCGTTCATTGGCTCGAAGGCGCTGGCCCAGGACGGGTCGTAGGCAGCGGTGACGTCTGCGGACAGGCAGACGCTGTTGCGGAAGGCCAGGATGTCGTCCTGACCGGCAGTGCGGCACAGCTCCTGCATGAAGTGGAAGGCATACATGCTCTGCATACCGGTCACACCGTCGGAACCGATCTCTTCCTTATCGGTGAGGACGCAGACAGTGGTGTAGGTCGGGGCCTTGGTCTCGATCTCAGCCATCAGTGCGGGGTAAGCGTCCACACGGTCATCGTGGCCGTAGCCGCCCACCATGGAGCGGTCAAAACCGACGTCACGGCACTTGTAAGCCGGGGTGATCTCGATCTCGGCCCGCATGAACTCCTTCTCGGTGATGCCGTACTTCTCGTGGAGGAGGATCATGGTGTTCAGCTTGACGGCTTCCTTGACGTCCTCATCCTCCACAGCATCGGAACCGATGAGGATGTTCAGCTCCTCAGCCTTGATGCCGTCCTTCAGGGTGCGGGTGTTCTGCTCGGCGCTCAGATGGGGCAGCAAGTCGGTGATGCAGAAGACGGGGTCGCCCTCGTCCTCGCCGACGCGGACGGTGACGGTGGTGCCATCGTCGCGGGTGAAGACACCGTGGATGGACAGCGGCATGGTGCCCCACTGATACTTGCGGATGCCGCCGTAGTAATGGGTCTTAAAGTAGCTCAGGTGGTCGGACTCATACAGCGGGGTCGGGCGCAGGTCCAGACGGGGGCTGTCGGTATGCGCGATGACCAGACGGAAGCCGTCCTCAAAGCTGCGGGTGCCGATGGTGGAAGCCACGACGGCCTTCTTGAACTGGACGAAGTAGACCTTATCGCCGGGCTGGTAGGTCTTTTTGGGGTCGAACTCCACGTAGCCGGCATCCTTGAGCATCTGCTCGCTCTCGGCGGCGACTTCGCGCTCGGTCTTGCCGTTGTCGAGGAACTTCTTGTAGCCCTCGGCAAAAGCGTGTGCCTTCTGCTTGACGTCTGCATCCTTGTCGGCAACGTAAGCAGGCTTATAGAGCAGCTTTTCGGCCAGCTGCTGGGTCGGAGTTTTTTCTGCCATAGAATTTCTCCTGCCTTTCTGTTTCTATATTCCTAAATATTTCAAACCGGGAGGCCCGGTTCAAGCGGATCAAGTGCCATACAGATTCTGATACACTGCATAGCAGGCGGTGATCTTTTCCACGTAGTGGTGCATCTGGTTGTAGGGAAAGCCCTGCAGCGTGATGCCGTCGGCGGAGTGTTCTTCCTTTTGCAGCAGCGCATCCACCGTGCCCCAGCCGCTGTGGTAGGCCGCAGCCGCTGTGGCGACATCGCCGCCGTAGCGCTCCATGCAGAGATGGAGGTAGTAACAACCGAACCGCAGGCTGACGGCGGGGTCATACAGATCCCCGAAGGTGACGTTTTCCCCTTCCGCGATCTTGCTGCGCAGCCAGAGGAAGGTCTCCTCGGTCATCTGCATCAGGCCGCGGGCCTCGACGCTGGATGTAGCATCCGGGTCAAAGCCGCTCTCCGTACGGACAAAGGAGTAGACCAGCAGCGGGTCGAGGTCGTACTCGGCGGCATACTGCTCCACAAGGGCGGAATACTTGCAGGGATAGAGCGTTTTTTCCACCCGCGTCCGCACCGGCGGCAGACAGAGGACGCCCAGCGTCACCAGAAACACCAGAACGAAGCCGTTCAAAAATCTCTTCGCATTCAAATCGAGGGTCGCGCACCACCTTTCGTGCCGCCTTCCGCCAGCAGCTGCTCGCAAAGCGCGTTCGCAGCTGCTTCCAGTGCGGCAAGGTCTGTGTCGTTGCGCAGGACGTAATCGGCGCGGGCCAGCAGGGTTTCTTCGGGCGTCTGGGCGTTCAGGCGGCGCGCTGCCATTTCGGGCGCGATGCCGTCCCGCTTCGCGATGCGGGCCACGCTCGTTTCAAATGGAGCCGTTACCACAGCCAGACGGTCGCACTCGGCTTCGGCCTCCGTCCCGACGATGACCGCACCGTCCAGCACAAAGAGCGAAGCCCCCGCCTCCTCGGCGGCGTGTTTTGCCTGCCGGATGCGGCGGACGATCTCCGGGTGGGTGATGGCATCCAGCGCCGCTTTGCCCTCCGGTGCCGCAAAGGCACGGTCTGCCAGCAGACGGCGGTCCAGCGAGCCGTCCGCCCGGAGGATGTCTGCCCCGAACCGCCGGGCCAGCACCGGCAGCAGCGGCGAAGACGGCAGCAGCATCTCCCGCGAGATCTGGTCTGCGTCGGCCAGCGGGACCCCATGGGCCGAAAACACCGCGGTCACGGTGGATTTTCCGCAGCCGCTGCGGCCCGTGATGCCAAGCGTGATCATAGCGTGATCACCCGGAAAGCCGCCGCCCGGATGAGGCGGTTGTACACCGCCATGGACAGGCCGTCTTTCTGCGGGCAGCGGGCATAGACGACGCCGTCGCCCTGCTCATCCAGTGCGCGGAGGCTGCGGAAGATGTGCTTTGCCTGGTCGGCACCATCGCCCTCGCGGCCATACTCCACACAGGGCACACCGAGTTTTTCGGCCTCGCCCGTGAAGCAGAGGCAGCTGGGATTCTGGTCCATGTGGGCCTCCACGTAAGCCTTGAACTGCTCAAAGGTGCCGTCCAGCAGGGTGACATCCGCCTTGGGGGCGTAGTGCTTATACTTCATGCCGGGGCTGCGGACGACCGCGCCCTCCGGGAGCTTTTCGAGGATGGCCTTGGAGACTTCGACCTCTTCGCCGAGGGCGCGTTCCAGGTCTTCCAATGTAATGTGGCCGGGGCGGAAGAGGGTGGGCCTATCGCCCACGACCGACACGACCGTAGACTCCACGCCCCAGTCGCACTCGCCGCCGTCCAGAATCAGGGGCAAACGGCCGTTCATATCGGTGAAGACGTCCTGTGCGTTGGTGGGGCTGGGTTTGCCGGACAGGTTGGCCGAAGGGGCCGCAAAGGCGCAGCCGCTGGCCTCGATGACCGCACGGGCCACGGGGTGGCTGGGCATCCGGATGCCGACGGTGTCCAGACCGGCGCAGCACTCCGCCGCCACCTCCGGGCCGCGCGGCATGATGATGGTCAGCGGGCCGGGGCAGAACGCCGCCATGAGCAGCTGTGCCCGCTCCGGCACCTCGCTGACGAGGCCGGGCAGCATCTCCGGGCCGGTGATGTGGACGATCAGGGGGTTATCCTGCGGGCGGCCCTTGGCCACAAAGATTTTTGCCACAGCTTCCCCATTGCGGGCATCGGCTGCGATGCCGTAGACCGTCTCCGTGGGCAGGGCCACCAGCTCGCCGCGCCGCAGCAACGCAGCCGCTTTCGCGATGCCCTCGCCCTTGGCGGGTAGTATCTCAGTTTTCATTTCCATGCGAATCATCGTTCTTTCTATCTGTAAAGTATATATTCTTTACACCATTTCGGGTGCATTATTTGTCGCTTTGTGTGTTGAGCTGGCGGAGCTTTTCGGCCTGCTCATGGGTCGCCAGCGCATCAATGATCTCGTCCAGATTGCCGTCTAAAATCTTATCCAGATTGTGCACGGTCAGGCCGATGCGGTGGTCGGTGCAGCGGTCCTGCGGGAAGTTGTAGGTGCGGATCTTCTCGCTGCGGTCTCCGGTGCCCACCTGGCCCTGACGATTGGCATTGATGGCATCCTGCTGTTCCTTCTGTTTCTGGGCCAGCAGACGGCTGCGGAGGATCTCCAGCGCCTTATCCTTGTTCTGGAACTGGCTGCGCTCGTTCTGGCATTCGACCACCATGCCGGTGGGCAGGTGCGTCACCCGGATGGCGCTGGACGTCTTGTTGATGTGCTGACCGCCCGCGCCGGAGGAGCGGAAGGTGTCGATGCGGAGGTCTTTCGGGTCCAACGCAAAGTCCACCTCTTCCGCCTGCGGCATCACGGCCACCGTGGCCGTGGAGGTATGGATGCGGCCCTGCGTCTCCGTTTCCGGCACCCGCTGCACCCGGTGGACGCCGCTCTCATACTTGAGGCGGTTGTATGCCCCTGCACCGTTCACCGCGAAGATGGCTTCCTTCACGCCGCCAAGCTCCGTCTCGTTGAGGTTGAGCACTTCCAGCTCCCACCCACGGCTCTGCACATACATCGTGTACATCCGCATCAGGCTGTGGGCAAACAGGGCAGCTTCCTCGCCGCCTGCCCCGCCGCGGATCTCCACGATGACGCTTTTGCCATCGTTCACATCCCTGGGCAGGAGCAGGATTTTGAGAGAATTTTCCAGTTTTTCCACATCCTGACTTTTTTCGCTGATCTCCTGTTGTACCATTTCCTTAAAGTCCGGGTCGAGGGTCTCCCCTTCGAGCAGGGCTTTTGCCTGAGCAAGATGATCCTGCGCCGTTGTCAGGGCCTGATAGGCCTGCACCACTGGCTCGGCCTCATGGTATTCCTGCATCAGGCGGCGAAACAGTGCCGGGTCCGCCGCTGTTTCGGGCTGGTTCAGGCGGACCGAAAGCTCCTCGAACCGGTGGCAGACCGCATCCATCTGAGAAAACAGTTTTGACATACTTGTGCAGTTCTCCTTATCGTTCTCATGGGATGTAACGGTTCGTCACTCGGCGGCACCGGGCTTCTGGACCTTTTTGATGTTTTTTTCGATCCTTGCGCGGGGCAGCATGACCTCGCGGCCGCAGCCCGTGCAGCGGATCTTGAAATCCATGCCCACCCGCAGCACCTCGAAGCTGGACGCTCCGCAGGGGTGCTTTTTGCGGGTGAGGATGGTATCTCCAACTGCGATATCCATGAACAGCTCTCCCTCCTGCCTGTGCCCTCCGGCACAGGCCCGTATCGCGGCCCGCACCGATTTTGCACCGGCCGCCGCATACAGATATAGTATAATCCAAACTCGTATAAAATGCAATTGTCAGCGCATATGGTTTTACTGCCGCCGGGCAAAACGGCGGGTGCGCAAGGCAAAAACAGCACAGAAAGAGGAATGAAGAATGATGCAGACTTATCGTACCGAAGGAAATTACCGCAGTGCAGACCGGCTTTCGGCTGCGGAGCTGCGGGCGGCCATGGCCAGCCGCGAAATTTTGCAGAGCACTGCACTGGCGTTCGACACGGCCCGCCAGCTGCGGTTCGAACTGGGCGGGGTGCGGGCCGTGATGCCCTTTGAGCAGTGTGCCGACGGAGCCGAGACGGGCAGTGTGCGGGACATTGCCGTGCTCACGCGGGTGGGGCGGCCCACCTGTTTCGTCATCGAAGAGCTGGGCACCGATGAGGCCTGCCAGCCCTGCTACCGGCTCTCCCGCGCCGAGGCGCAGCGGATGTGCAAGGCAGATTACCTCGACACCCTCCGCCCCGGCGACATCCTGCCCTGCACCGTGACCCACATCGAACCGTTCGGAGCTTTCTGCGACGTAGGATGCGGCATCAGCGCTCTGCTCCCCATCGACTGCATGTCGGTCAGCCGCATCTCCTCCCCCGCCGACCGGGTCAGCGTGGGGCAGCAGATCCTGTGCGTCATCAAGAGCCGGGATGTGCAGGGGCGGTTCGTCCTGACCATCCGGGAGCTGCTGGGCACCTGGGCCGAGAACGCCGCCGGTTTTACCGTGGGCGAAACGGTGGTGGGCATCGTGCGCAGCGTGGAAGAATACGGAACCTTCATCGAGATCGCGCCGAATCTGGCCGGGCTGGCCGAGAGCTGCCAGGATCTTCACCCCGGCCAGGCTGTGAGTGTTTACATCAAGAACATCCTGCCGGAGAAAATGAAGATCAAACTCGTCATCGTAAACCACAGCCTCGGCCAGAGCCACCGGTTCGAGCTGCATTATTTCATCACCGAAGGCCACCTGGACCACTGGCTCTACTCCACGCCCGACAGCCCCAAGCGGATCGAGACCGATTTTTCGGTTGCGGCTTGCAATCCGGCGTAAAACCCTTTATACTATAAAGAGAAGATGATTTTTCGCAATCTGAAACTTGAGGGGGATGTGCAGAACGATGGCCGCTAACGATGCTTTTACCGCCGGTGTCCGCCCCGGCGGGCTGACCGACAGCACCGAGATCCGGTTGCTGCTGTGTTATCTCGTGAAGAATGCCGGGCCGATCACCCGCACGGAGATTGAAAACGCCCTGATGGAGGAAGCGCTGGTCAATTATTTTGAGATCGGCTCCTGCCTGGATGACATCACCCAGCAAAAGCTGGTCACGCTGACCGATGGGCGCTACACCATCACCGAAAAAGGGCGCAAGGTCGCGCAGGAGCTGGCCTATGACCTGCCCCGCAGTGTGCGGGAGCGCGCCGTAGCCGCCGTGCTGCGCAGCCAGACCTGGGCCCGCAAGGAGGCACAGTATGCGGCCCGCATCACCGAAAAGCCGGACGGTCACTGCACCATCCGCTGCACCATCAAAGCGTTGGATCAGGAGCTGTTCTGCCTGAACATCGGCACCCCCGACCGGCTCAGCGCCGACCTCGTGAAAAAGCAGTTCATCCTCAAGGGCAACGAGATCTACCAGATGCTCATCACCAAGCTCACCGAAGAGACGAACTGACCCCTGCAAACAAAAATCGCCGCCGTTCCGGGAAGACCGGAAGGCGGCGATTTTTCTTTTGCTCGTTCTTTCGTTATTTCCAAAGCTCAGCAGCCACCAGCTCCAGCACACTGCCCGCGATGCAGCGGGCCTTGTCGGAGATGAGGAAACAGTTTTCCAGCTCCTCGCGGCGGGGATCTACATCGGCCACCTTGAAGCCCTTCGGCACCGGGTAGCCATCCCGCAGAAGACCCCGCAGGATGCCGGAGATCTGCGTCGTGACGGGGACGGTCTCCCCTTCCGGCGTTTCAAGCAGGGCGATGGTCTCGCCAGCCTCCACAAAATCTGCGATGGCGCGGCGATTCCGGAACACACCGGCGGCGGGCGAATGGATGACCCGCTCGGCCCCATAGCCGCCGATGACGCCCGGCACACCAGAGTTCGGCGCAGCAGAGCCTGCCCGGATGATGCGGCCCAGTTTGTGGCCGCGCTTGGTCTCCACCACCACGTCCACATCCTGCCCGGCCACAAAGCCGGGGCCGAGGGCAATGGTCAGCGGAGCCATATCCCGCGTGGTTCCGAGATTTTTCTTGGCAATGATGGCATCCACCAGCACGGCAGGCTTTGCCGCAGCCAGGCAGCTGCCCTTCGGGTCCACCAAAACCGGGACGGCGTTCTGCGCCCAGACGGCGTCGACTTCGGCCAGCGAAGCCACCCGCACGGCCCGCAGGCCCTCCACCGTGGTCTCGCCCTCATAGACCGCCTCACACAGGGACACCTGACGGCGGATGGCGGCGGGGTGCTCTGCTTCCAGCACCAGCACCCGCAGCCCGGCAGACCAGAGCCGGTGGATGGTGCCGGTGGCAAGGTCTCCGCCGCCCCGCACCACGATCCGTTTTTCCTGTTTCATCGTTCATTCCTCCGGTTCGATCCGCTGTAAAAAGACCTGCATGGAGCCGCCGCAGGCCGCAATGGCCGCATCATCGCCTGTGCCGTCGGTGGTGAGATCGGCCAATTGGGCGGGCACTGCCGCCCCGGCCAGCATCTTCCCGGCCAGCTGCTGGATGCGGTATTCCATGATGCCGCCGCCCACGCTGCCCACGGCCCTGCCCTCCGGCAGGACCAGCATTTTGGAGCCGACTTCCCGCGGCGTGGAGCCGTGGCGGGACACGATGGTCGCCAGCACCGCAGGCGTTTGCAGCGCCCGGAATGCTTCCAGAATGGCGGGCGGGAAGCCCTCGGTCAGCGAGCGGGTGCTCTTGACCTGCACGATCTGTGCAAGGATGGAAAGCGCGATTTCCTCCGCCGTCTTGGCCCCGATGGCAAGGCCGATGGGCGCACGGAGCTGCTCCACCCGCGCCGGGTCCAGCCCGGCTTCGGTCAGCTGACGGCGCACCAGAGCCGCGCGGCCTCGGCTGCCCATCATACCGACATAGGCGGCGGGCTTTTGCAGAATGGCCGTCAGACACTGGACATCGCAGCTGTGGGCGCGGGTAACGACCACAAAATAGCATTCTGCCCCACCGGAAACTGCTGCAAGGCCCTCTTCAAAGGGCAGGCAGAGCACCGGGTCAGCCCCGGCCTGCCGCAGCTGCCCGGCAAATTCCGGGCGGTCCTCTAAGGCACAGACAGGCAGACCCAGCAGCTTTGCCAGCCGCACCACCGATGCCCCCACATGACCGCCGCCGCAGACCACCAGACGCGGGGCTGCACCGAACCGCTCGGCAAAAACACGAAGCGCCCCCAATGTCTGCACTCCGCTGGCAGTCACCTGCTGCAGCGCAGGCAGCTGTGCTTCCAGACACGCCGCCGGATGTTCCGGCCAGACGGGCACACCGCCGCACAACAGCAGCTGCGCCCCTTGCGCCGCGCCCTCCAGCACCGTAGCCAATAGGTAATCGCCCGCCTCACGGTTCAAAGCATCACAAAAAGTTCGGGGTTCCATGCAAGGGTCTCCTTTTTTCAAATCATTGTTCCACCTGCGCAACGGCATCGTAGGCGGCAGGGTCAAAGCGCTCCCGCCAGCACTGCCAGTCCTCCGGCAGCATCCGCCACGCCAGACCACACCCGGCGGAAAGCTCCCGCGGCAGCGGAATGAGCCGGCCGGGGATGTGCTCGGCAAGGCAGCGCTTTTCCCACGCCATGGCATCCACCGTAGCGCGGAACGAAAGCACGATATACGGTCGTTTTGCTCGCATTTTATTCCTCCAATGCCAGCGCACGGACCGCCTTTACGGCGCACTGCACCTCGGCTTCGGTGTTCTGGTGCGAAAAGCTGAACCGCACCACGCCCTGCTCCACGGTGCCCAGCGCCCGGTGCATCTGCGGGGCACAGTGAGCACCGGCCCGCACACAGATGCCGTATTCCTCCCAGAGCGCATCCGCCACACGGGCGGAGTCCTCTCCGGCAAGGTTCAGCGAGACGATCGGCGCACGGGGGGCTGCCAGCGTTCCGTACAGAACGACGCCGGGGATCTCCCGGACGCCCTCCCAGAACGACCGGGTCAGTGCCATTTCTCTGGCGTGCAGCGCCTCGACCCCCTGTTCCAGCAGCCAGCGCACCCCGGCCCCCAGCCCGGCAAGGCCGGGGACATTCAGCGTACCGGCTTCCAGCGCCGTGGGCATCTCCGCAGGGTTGGCTTCGGCAAAGCTGTGCACCCCGCTGCCGCCCACAACGAGCGGCGCGACCCGCAGCCCCGGCCGGACATACAGCCCGCCGGTGCCCTGCGGGCCCATCAGCCCCTTGTGCCCGGTAAAGCACAGCACATCAATGCCGAGGGCCTGCACGTCGATGGGCAGGCTCCCCGCCGTCTGGGCAGCGTCCACGATCAACAGAAGGCCGTGCTTTTTTGCCACCTGCGCCACAAAGGGCAGGTCAGTGGCCTGGCCGGTCACATTCGATGCCCCGGTGACAACGATCGCTCTGGTGTTGGGCCGGACCAGCTGCTCGAACTGCTCATACCGCAGAACAGCGCGGTCGTCTACCCCCACAAAGCTGAGCTGCACCCCCTGTTCCCGCAGGCGGTAGAGGGGCCGCAGCACCGAATTGTGCTCGCAGACCGTTGCAATGACATGGTCGCCGGGCGAAAGCAGCCCGCCGATGGCGGTGTTGAGCGCCTGGGTGGCGTTGGCCGCAAAGGCGATGCAGGCCGGGTCCTCTGCGTGGAAGAGCTCTGCCAGCGCCGTGCGCGTGTCGTAAACGATGCGGGCCGCGTGAAGGGTCGGTTCATGCGCCCCGCGTCCGGGGTTGCCCGCCGTTTGCAAAGCCGCGAGCATCGCCTGCCCCACCACCGGCGGCTTTTGCAGTGTGGTGGCGGCATGATCGAGGTAGATCACGGCTTGACCACGTTCCCGGCGTTCAGCATTTTTTCCGCAATGACGTACATATTCGTCACGGTGCCGATGCGCAGTTTCTCGGTCAGGCCGTAGAAATTCAGGCAGGTGCCGCAGGTCAGGATCTCCACGCCCTCGGCTTCCAGCACCTTGAGGTCTTCCAGCATCGGGGAGCCTTCGCAGGTCAGGTGCGCGCCGCCGTTGTAAAACAAAATGGTCTTGGGTAGCTTCTCCTGCTGGGTCAGCGAGAAGACGAACGCCTTGAGCAGTGTCTTGCCCAGCTCCTCGGCTCCCTCGCCCATCGTATCCGCTGCGATGGCCACCACGGTATCGGTGCGGGCATCGGGTGTGCAGACGGCAGGCTCTTCGGCCGCAGCGGAGGCATCGCCCACCGTGAACCGGACGCGGTACTCCCGCTCGGCCAGCTTCTCCGCGCTGGAGCCATAGCCCTTCTGCTGCGCCATCTTGGTCAGGTTCTGGACGGCGATCTCATTGTCCACCAAAACCTCCACCTCGCCTGCACCGTTCAGCGCAGCGATGGCCTTTTTTGCCTTGACAACGGGAAGCGGGCAGGCATCCCCGCGTGCATCTACGTTCAACATCATCGTTCTATCTCCTCTCAATACTTCACTGTGATCTCCGTGGGCTGTGCGTCCCGGATCTCGCCCACGATGGCGGCAGGCAGGCCCGCCGCACACAGTTCCTGCGCCAGCGCCTCCGCCTTCTGCGGGGCCGCCGCCAGCAGCAGCCCGCCGGACGTCTGCGGGTCGAACAGGATCTCTTCCATCGGGAAAGGCACGTTCTCAAACCGGACGAATGGGCCGGTATGGTTGCGGTTGCGCTGCCCGGCAGCGGTGTACAGGCAGGCGTCCGCCGCCTCCCATGCGCCGGGCAGCACCGGCACAGCTCTGGCATCCACGACGCAGGAGAGCCGCCCGCCCATCATCTCGTGCAGGTGGCCGAGGAAGCTGAAGCCCGTCACATCCGTTGCAGCGTGGACCTCATACTTCCGCGCGATCTCTGCCGCCGTTTTGTTCAGCGTCGTCATGGAGCGGATGGCGGCTTCCATCTGTTCCGGCGCGGCTTCGCCCACACGGTTGGCCGTGCAGATGAGCCCGACGCCCAGCGCCTTGGTCAGGATGAGCTGGTCGCCGGGGCGGCCGGTGTCGTTGGCGGTCAGGCGGTGCGGGTCCACAAGGCCCGTCACCGAGAGACCGTATTTGACGCCGGTGTCCGCGATGGAGTGCCCGCCCGCGAGGATGCCCCCCGCTTCGGCCACCTTTTCGGCACCGCCGCGCAGGATCTCGCCCAGGACGTTCAGGTCCATGCTCTCTGGGAAGCAAACCAGATTCAGGGCCGTCTTCACCTCGCCGCCCATCGCATAGACATCGCTGAGGGCGTTGGCTGCGGCGATCTGCCCAAAGGTATAGGGGTCATCGACCATGGGCGGAAAAAAATCCACCGTCTGCACCAGCGCAAGGTCATCGGTGATGCGGTAGACCGCCGCGTCATCCTTGCTGTCATAGCCGACCAGCAGGTTTGGGTCCTGCTCGCCGCGCGGCAGCTTTTCCAGAATGCGGCTCAGCACCCCCGCGCCGAGTTTGGCGGTGCAGCCGCCGCCTGTACAGAACACGATCTTTTCTTCGTTCATTCGGCTCGTTCTCCTCTTGCAAAATGCGTCAGAACGCTTTGTACATGATATCGTTCCCACAGGATGGTCCGGGTCTTCTCGCCCAGCGCCCGCCGGGCGGGGTCGTCCGCCTGGTTGAGCACTGCATAAAACGCCCGTTCTCCCACCAGCTTCCGCCCACCGGCTTCGCTGGCCAGCAGTGCAGCCAGAAGCTCCGGCGTCAGGGGGACGTCCGGTGCGGTGTGCAGCAGTGCACAGGCTTCGTCCAGCCGGAAGCAGACCTCCCGCAAAGGGCGGCCCAGAGCTGAAAGCCCGGCCACGGCCAGCACGGTGTCACATTCCGGCAGCAGCACTGGTTCCCGCGACGCCGGAGCCTTGCAAGGCATCCGTTTCGCGCCGTCGGCTTCCAGAAAGACGGCGTCGGCCTGCGGCATCCAGCGGTGCAGCACGTCCGGCGGCGGGGCGGTCAGCTTGCCGCAGCCGTCCGGTGTGCCCAGAACGGCATACTCTCCCGCAGCCCAGAGAGCGCTGCATTCGGCTTCTGTATGGGCCATGTTGTGGTCCGGCTGCCGGATGTGGGTCGTGGTCGCGGCCAGCACCCGCCAGCCCTTGCGGGCGCAGTGGGCCGACAGCTGATAGAGCAGCGTCGTTTTTCCGCCGCCGCCCACCAGCGAGACGACATGGCCCTTTTCGGCCAGAAATGGGAACTGTGCTTCGGACAGCATTCAGCGGGTTTCCTCCACGGCCATGGCGATCTGTTCCGGGGTAATGGGCAGCTCATAGAAGCGGGTGCCGATGGCGTTGTACACTGCATCCGCAATGGCAGGCAGCGGCGTGTTGATGACCACCTCACCGATGGACTTGGCACCAAACGGGCCGTTTGGCTCGTAGCTACTCTCAAACTCCACCCGGATGCGGCCAATGTCCACACGGGCGGGGATCTTATACTGCATGAACGAGTTTTCCATCGGCCAGCCTCTGCTGTCGTAGGTGATGTTCTCGGTTAGTGCCATGCCGATGCCCTGCAGCAGGCCGCCTTCGGCCTGCACACGGGTCAGATTGGGGTTGATGGGGGTGCCGCAGTCCACGCAGGCGGCATAATCCACGACCTTGACTTCGCCGGTCTCTTTGTCCAGCTCGATCTCGGCAGCTCCCACCATGTACGGCGGAGGCGACAGGGGCGACGTGTGGGTCTCGGTGACTTCCAGCGGCACCATGTGGCCGAACTGAGAGGCGAATGCCACCTCGCTCAGGGAGACCTTTTTCGTCGGGTCGGCGTCCACAGAGAGGGTCTTGCCGTCAAAAATCACTTCGCTCTCCTCGCAGTGGAGCAGCTCCGCGCCCAGCTTGCAGATCTGCGCCCGCAGCTTCAGCGCACACTTTTCGACGGCCTTGCCGGTGACGTAGGTGGTGCTGGACGCATAGGAGCCGGAGTCGTAGGGCGAGACGTCGGTGTCGGCACCGAACACCATGATGTCGTCCAGCTCGCAGTCCAGCACTTCGGCGGCGATCTGCGCCAGAGTGGTGTCGCAGCCGGTGCCCATATCCGCCGCACCGATGATCAGCGAATAGAAGCCGTCATCATTGACCTTGAGGGTCGCGCTGCCGACGTCCATGCCCGAAATGCCGGACCCCTGCATCGCCATGCCCATGCCGACGGCGCGGACCTTGCCGTTGCCGAGGTCGCGGACGGGATACTTGTTGTCCCAGTCGATCATGTCGTGGACTTTTTTCAGGCAGCGATCCAGCGCACAGCTGGTGTTCACTGCGCCGTAGTAGGCGGGCATGACATCGCCTTCCCGGACGATGTTCATCTCGCGGATCTTGAACGGGTCCATGTGGAGTTTTGCCGCCAGCTCGTTGACGGCAGACTCCACGGCAAACAGGCCCTGCGTTGCGCCGTAGCCGCGGTAGGCACCGGCGGACATGTGGTTGGTGTACACCACATCGCTGACGAAACGGAAGGCTTCGGCTTTGCCGTACAGCGGGATGGATTTATGGCCCGACAGGCCCACCGTCGTGGGGCCGTGCTCGCCGTAAGCGCCTGTGTTCGAGAGGGTGTACAGGTCGATGCCGCGCACAAGGCCCTCTTTGGTGGCACCGAGGCGGACGTGCATCTCCATCTCGTGGCGGGGCGAGGAAGCGGTCTGGCTCTCCTCGCGGGTGAAGATGAGCTTGCTGGGCTTTTTGGTCTTCCAGGTGACGAAGGCCGGGTAGATGGCTGAGACCGCCGTCTGTTTGGCGCCAAAGCCGCCGCCGATGCGGGGCTTGATGACGCGGATCATGGATTTGGGGATGTGGAGCGCGTTGGCCACGTTGCGGCGGGTATGGAAGACGATCTGGGTCGAGCTGAGGATGTTCAGACGGCCGTAGAGGTCCATATAGCAGCAGGTGCGGAAGGTCTCCATCATCGCCTGCTGGCAGGCCTTGGTGTGATACACATGGTCGATGACCACGTCGCAGTCGGCCAGCACGGCGTCGATGTCGCCGCTGCCGCACTCATCGTGGGCGCAGAGATTGCGCTTGTTGTCCGCACCCACGGGGCACAGGCTTTCCCAGTTGTCCTCCGGATGAACGAGGATGGGGTTGTCCTTGGCGGTGTGGAAATCCAGCACCGGCTCCAGCACCTCATACTCCACCTTGATGAGCTTCATCGCCTTCTCGACGCATTTGTCATCCGCACCGGCCACGATGGCCACGACATCGCCCACAAAGCGGACGTGCCGGTCGATGACCAGACGGTCGTAGGGGCTGGCCTCCGGGTAGGTCTGGCCGGCCTGGGTGTAGCGGCGGGCGTTCTGGTCCACATCCTCCCAAGTAAAGATGGCCTCGATGCCAGGCACCTTTTTGGCCACCGTGGTGTTGATGGTCCTGACGATGGCGTTGGGGTGGGGCGAGCGCAGCAGCTTGACGATGAGGCAGTCGGCAGGAGCGAGATCGTCCATGTACACCGGCTTACCGGTCACGAGCTGCATCGCGTCCTTTTTCCGGAACGGTTTGTTGACGTTTTTCATTCGGCGGCCTCCTTCGATCGTTTCCATGCGAGAAATGCCTGAATGCCCCGCAACTGGCCCTCGTAGCCGGAACAGCGGCAGAGGTTGCCCGCAAGGTATTCTTTGATCTCGTCCTCGGTGGGGTACTCCTTCTCGCGGAAGAGGGCCAGGGCGTTCATGATGAAGCCGGGGTTGCAGAAGCCGCACTGCTCCGCTCCCTGATCGGCGATGAACGCGCCGAACTCTGCGGCTTCGTCCTGCAGGCCCTCCAGCGTGGTGACGCGGTGGCCGTCAGCACGGGCTGCCAGCACCGAGCAGGACAGCACCGGCTTGTCGTCCAGAAAGACGGTGCACAGGCCGCAATTGGCGGTCTCGCAGCCGCGCTTGACGCTGTAGCAGCCGTGGCTGCGGACAAAGTCGATGAGCAGCGTATCCGGGGCGGCCTCGGCGGAAACTCTGGCTCCGTTCAGAATGATGGTGATTTGCATTGTGGTCTCCTTTCCGTTACCCTTCCAGCTGGCGGACTGCACGCTTGACCAGAACTCCGGCCAGATGGTTTCGGTATTCGGCGCTGCCGCGCAGATTGCTCTCGGTCTTGATCGCTGCCCGCACTTCTGCGGCAAAGCGGTCTGCCAGCAGCTCCGGCGTCTCGGCCGCGTTGGGCGTCAGGTCAAACCGCACTGCCTTGCCCGGCCGGGCACCGATGGCGAAGCGATAGCCCTCGGCCGTTTTGGCGGCGGCGCAGGTCAGCACCGGGAAATCAGTCTGGCTGTTCCGCACCGACTGGTAGCAGAACGCAGCCGGTTCCTTCGGCACGATCACCCGCACGAGGAGGTCCCGGTCGTAGGGGCGGGCGGCGTACTCGGCCAGCGGCACGATGCCGCCCTTGTACAGCTCCACCGAGGCGTTCAGTGCCAGGAACAGGGTCAGCACATCCGAGAACCCGAAGCGGCTGTAAATGCTGCCGCCCACGGTGGCAAGGTTGCGCAGCTGCACACCCACGATATGCCGCACGGACTCCCGCACGGCTCCGTTCGTGTATGCGGCCAGCCCGGCGTCCAGCTCCAGCTGCCGCAGGGTGACCATGGCCCCGATGGAGAACTGCTCCTCCGTCTCCTCGATGGCATCCAGCCCCAGACCGGACAGATCAATGGCGGTGCCGACGTTGATCTTTTCCATCTTGAGCCAGATCATGCCGCCGATGATCCGATTGTTCTTTTTCTGGTTGAGCTGCCAGGCTTCTTCAAGACTTTCCGCTCGTTTGTATTCCCGGATCGTCATCATACGCAGTACCTCTCTTTTTTTGCTGTTTGCTTTTATTTTAACACATTTTTCGCTATAATACCACTAGAATTATCGGTTCCGTCCACCCTGCGCTGCCGCCGTGCTCCCAGAGGAGGAATAGAACCGTCAACGCGGAGGGATCCACATGTCTGAAACTTCTCGCCCGATCGGGTGTGTCATCATGGCGTCCGGACTGGCCCGGCGGTTTGGCTCCAACAAGCTGCTGGCCGATTTCGGCGGGCGGCCGCTGCTCTGCCGGGCACTGGACGCCACCGATACCCCGCAGCTGGCCTGCCGCATCGTCGTGACGCGGTCGGCAGAGGTGGAAACGCTCTGCCACACGCTGGGAGTAGCCTGCCTGCGCCACGCACTGCCGGGCCGGAACGACACCGTCCGGCTGGGGCTGGAAGCACTGCTCACTCTGCAGCCCGGCCTTGCGGGCTGCATCTTCCTGCCCGGCGACCAGCCCCTGCTGCGGCGGGAGACGGTCGAGGCGCTGGTGTGCGCCTTTGTGGCCGACACCCGGACACAAAAAGAAACAGAGCGGGCGATCTTCCGGCTGGCGTTCCAGGCCGAAAACGACCCGGAACCGCTTGTCGGAAGCCCCGTTCTGTTTGGATGCGGTTATTTTTCCGCCCTGCGCACCCTGCCCGAAGGCAAAGGCGGCAGTGTGCTGCTCCGGCGTTACCCGGAGCGGGTCTGCAATGTGTTCACCGCAGACCGTGCAGAGCTTCTGGACGCAGACACGCCGGAGACCCTGCGGGAACTAAAACAGTTTTTGATCTGAAGAGGAAGCTCAGGCGTTCTCTTCGTCCTTGGGCAGCAGAACGTTGAGCACGATGGCCACGAAGGCTGCGGGGACGATGCCGGACTCGCCGCAGATCAGCTGGAACAGCTGGGGCGTGTGGGCCAGAATGCTGGCGTTGGCACCCATGCCGTAACCCACGCCCAGCGCCACCGAAACGATGGTCAGGGTGCGCGGGGTCATCTTTTCCTTGGTGATGAGCTGGATGCCCGACACCACGATGGAAGAGAACATCATGACGGCTGCACCGCCCAGAACGGCCTGGGGCATGATGGAGACCAGTGCGCCCAGCTTGGGGATGAGACCGCAGAGGATCAGGAAGATGGCACCGGTCGCCAGTGCACCGCGGTTGACGACCTTGGTCATAGCCACCAGACCAACGTTCTGGCTGAAGGAAGTGTTGGGCAGGACGCCGAAGCAGGCGGCAAAGGAGGAACCCAGACCGTCGCAGATGACGCCGCCGGACAGCTCCTTATCAGTCGCCTCGCGGCCCATGCCGCCCTCCATCACGCCGGAGATGTCGCCGACGGTCTCAACGGCCGTGACGATGAACATGATGAGCACCGGCAGGATGGCGCGCATATCGAAGATGATCTTGACCGGGACGAGCTTGGGGATGGCGAACCAGCTGGCCTGTGCGACCTTATTCCAGTTCAGGACCCATGCCTTGGTGAACTCCACACCGTCGGCGGTGACACCGGTGGTGGGCAGGATAAAGCCCATGATGAAGGCGGCAATGTAACCGGCCACGATACCGATGAGGATAGAGGAAGAGCTCAAAAAGCCATTGGTCCAGTGCTTGAAGAACAGGATGACCACCAGCACGAAGACAGCCAGCAGCAGGTTCTCCATGGAGCCGAAGTCCTTGGCTGCGTTGCCGCCGCCGAAGGAGTTGACACCGACCGAGATCAGCGACAGACCGATGGACAGCACGACCGTGCCCGTGACCACCGAGGGGAAAAACTTGCGCAGAGGCTTGAGGAAGAAGCCCAGCACGGTTTCGAACAGGCCGCCCAGGATGGACGCACCCATGATGGCACCATAGGCCAGCACACCGCCGCCCATGGAAGCCGCGACGCTGTTAAACACGCCCAGGAAACCGGAGCTGGTGCCCATGATGATGGGGACCTGACCGCCCACCGGGCCGATGGAAAACAGCTGCACCAGCGTGACGATGCCGGCCACGAACATGGCATTCTGCAGCAGGCTGATCTGCAGGTCAGCGAACTCGCCGCCCGCCAGACCGCAGGCGCTCGTGATGATGAGCAGCGGGGTCAGGTTGCCGACGAACATGGCGAACACATGCTGCAGGCCCAGCGGGATCGCCTGGCGAAGGGGCATCTTGGCTTTGAAGTCGTAAGCCGCCTTCTCCAACTCAATATTTTTGATCATAAACTTCTCCTTTGAACAAACCGGTTTTCAAACGACAGAAATCATTATAACAAAGCCTGTGTCGAATTGGGAGAGGGCTTGTTGTCTTTTTGTTCACTTTTTGTTCATAAGTCATACTTTACAAGCAAAAATGTCCGCACATGAGATACAAGTGCGGACATTTTTATGGTCATGCACCGGGAATCAGAAGCCGCTGTGCTTTTTCGATGGCCGTTGTGCCCTCGGCGAGGTCGTTTGCGGCAAGCATCTGCCCCGGCGAAACATGGTAGCGTTTTGCAATGGCAAACAGCGCTTCCCCGGCCTGTGCGTAATAGATGCGGAGGGAGATCTCCGGGTCGGCAGGGGCCAGCTTCTCCCCCAGCGCAATGCTGCCCACGCAGGAAGCCTGCCTGCGGCTGAGGATGGCACCCTCCACCCGCACCGTCACCGAGACATCCAGCGCACCGCCCGTGCAGCTGCATTGCAGGTCTTCGACGCTGAGCCAGCACTCCGGATAGAGCGCTGCGGTCTCGGCGGCTTCGGCCGGGATGGGCAGGGCCAGCTCCAGCGGCTTTTCGTAGCTTTCCAGCTCAGCAAGGCTGTTCTCGCCAAACGCCGTCACAAGAACCCGCGCCGCCACCACCCAGCCAGTTTCCTGCCAGACCAGCTGCGCCGGGCCGATGGCCGCAAAGCAGGCCAGGATCTTTGCCCCGGCATCCGGCAGCGGGCCGGACCCGGTCAGGGTGGCCGTCTCGTTCAGGGCACAGAGCAGCGCTTCGGTACGGAGATCCTGCATCACAGGCTCCGTCTCAAACTGCGTCGAGAAGGCATCGGCCACACATTGCAGCTGGTAGGGCCGCCATGCCCGCAGCCGCAGCATCACGGTGGCGCTGAGGGAGCCGGGGGCTTCCCCCTCCCCCTGTGTGGCCGTGAACCCGACCGGCTCAGCCACGCAGAGGCAGCGGCAGTCTTCGCTGAGGCCCTCCACATCCAACACCTGATTGAAGGGAAGGTCCAGGCTCTGGCTCTGCAGGGCGCTTTCCCCTTCTGCCCGCCAGGCGCAGAGAACGTGCAGCGTCCCCTTGGCCACCGCCTTGGCATTCAGGACCTTGAGGTCGTGGAGGGAGGCTGTCCCGGCAATGTCCAGGATGGCGGCAGGCGGCGACGGAAAGGCCAGCTCACCTTCCACCGTGATGAGCTTGTCGAGCACGGCCGCGCGGCGGACGCCCTCCAGTGTGGTCAGCTTCTGCTCGATGCCGCCGTCGGCCAGCGCCGTGAGCACCTCGGTCTTCTGCTGGGTGTAGACCGACGCCACCAGACCAAAGGCTCCCCGCACCTCAATGCGGCGGGGCGTGACCGAGCGGCAGTTCAGGTATTCGGTCTGGCCCTCCACCTGAGCCGTCCATGCAGTAAAGGCAAACTCCGGCAGTTCCAGCACCTTGTTGAAGGGCAGCTTCTGCTCCGTCTGGCAGAGGCCCGCGTCATCCTCGCCCTGATAATACACGATGCAGCGCAGATAGCCTTCCAGCGTCAGTTTGCCGGGCTGCAGCTGCTTTTGCAGCACCACCGGTTTCGCAAAGCATTTGACCAGCTTGAACACCGGCGGAAGATAATCGGAGATCAGGATCTCCGTTTCCAGCGGGAGCTCCGCCTTGACGGTGCAGTTCGCACCCGCAGCGGGCAGCGCATCCCGAAAGACCTTCAGTTCCATCCTGTGCGCTCCTTTCCTGTCCGTTTGGCATAGCACATACCAGACTGTATGCGCTGCGGCGGGCAGATATGCGCAAAAAACACCGCCGCACAGCGTTTCCACTGTGCGGCGGTGTTCCACAAATCAGGATCTCAGAAGATCAAATTATTCAGCGGCCTTGGCTGCCTCGACCTGCTTGATGAGCTCCGGCACGACCTTGAACAGATCGCCGACGATGCCGTAATCTGCCACACCGAAGATGGGTGCAGACTCGTTCTTGTTGACGGCGATGATGCACTCGGAATCCTGCATACCAGCGGTGTGCTGGATGGCACCGGAAATACCCAGAGCAACGTAGATCTTGGGGTGGACGGTCTTGCCGGTCTGACCGACCTGATGGTCAGCGGTCATCCAGCCTGCATCGGTGACGGCACGGGATGCGCCGACCACGCCGCCGCCCAGAGCAGCTGCCAGCTGCTCAGCCAACTCGATGCCCTTGTTGACATCCTTGCTGATGCCGCGGCCGACCGAGACGATGACGTCGGCACCGATCAGATCGACCAGCTTCTCAGCAGCCTTCTCGACGCTCAGGACCTCGGTCTTGATGTCGGAAGCAGCCAGCTCAAAGGCGGGCTTCACGATCTGGCAGGCATCGGCCTTGGCCTGATCGAAGGGAGCCTTCTTCATGACGCCGGGACGGACGGTGGACATCTGCGGACGGAAACGGGGGCAGATGATGGTAGCCATCAGATGGCCGCCGAATGCGGGACGGGTCATCTTCAGGTTGCGGTCTTCCATATCGAACTTCTGCTTGGACAGGTCGATGGTGGAGCTCTCCTTCAGGAAATCGATGTACTTTGCAGTGTCGATGTCCAGATGGGTCGCATCTGCGGTCAGGCCGGTGTGCAGGCGGGCTGCGCAGCGGGGGCCCAGGTCGCGGCCAATGTTGGTCGCGCCGATCAGCAGGACCTCAGGCTTGTACGCATTGACCATATCGCAGACGACCTTGGCGTATGCGTCGGTGGTGTAGTCCTTCAGCAGCGGGCTGTCGCAGACCATGACCTGATCGGCACCATAGCCGCCCAGCTCTTTGGCGATGCCTTCCACGTTGTCGCCCAGCAGCAGGCCGGTGACCTCACAGCCCAGCTCGTCAGCCAGCTTGCGAGCCTCGCTGACCAGCTCGAAATCGGTGGACATCAGTTTGCCCTGGCGCTGCTCGCAGAAGACCCAAACGCCCTTGTAATCGTTAAAATCAGCCATTGTAATCCTATGCTCCTTTCATCAGATCAGGTGCTTCT
>ERZ791614.187-NODE-187-length-45841-cov-34.736579_pt1 | contig 45841 bp, 36 predicted proteins | sample MGYA00510274_ERZ791614 | MGnify/ENA primary metagenome ERZ791614 (study PRJEB30046, sample SAMN00715221) | human gut metagenome | study: EMG produced TPA metagenomics assembly of the A metagenome-wide association study of gut microbiota in type 2...
AGATGCGGGGCAGGGTCATCTTGAAGATGTCCACGTTCCACTTTTCCAGAGCCTCGGCCATGACGGTGTGGTTGGTGTAGGCGAAGACCTTCTGGCAGATGTCGAAGCTCTTGTCCCAGCCAAAGCCGCACTCGTCCAGCAGGATGCGCATCATTTCGGGGATGGCCAGGGTCGGGTGGGTATCGTTCAGCTGGATGGCCACCTTGTCGCCCAGGTTCTCCAGGGTGCCGTAGGTAGCCAGGTGATTCTGGACGATGTCGCCGATGGAAGCAGCAGACAGGAAGTACTGCTGGCGCAGGCGCAGGATCTTGCCCTCGACGTGGTTGTCGTTGGGGTAGAGGACCTTGGAGATCAGCTCGGCGTTGGCGTTCTTGCTCATGGCCGTGTTGTAGTTGCCCAGAGAGAAGCTGGACATATCAAAATCCGGGGCCTTTGCCTGCCACAGGCGCAGCTTGGCAACGCCCTTTCCGTCGTAGCCCTGCACGTACATGTCGGAAGGAACCGCCATGACGCTGTTGTAGTTGGTGTGCTGGATATAATGGAAGCCGTGATCCCAGTTCTCGTGGATCTCGCCGTCAAAGCGGACCTCGATGGCCTGGTCCGGGTGGCTCTTCAGCCAGACCTGACCGCCGGGCAGCCAGTTGTCGGCGCGCTCCTGCTGCCAGCCGTCCACGATCTTCTGCTTGAAGATGCCGTACTCGTACAGGATGGAGTAGCCGGTGCCGCAGATGCCGGTGGTGGCCATGCCGTCCAGATAGCAGGCTGCCAGACGGCCCAGACCACCGTTGCCCAGACCGGCATCGGGCTCTTCCTCGAAGATGCCGTCGATGTTGATGTCAGCAGCGGCCAGAGCCTGCTGTGCCACATCGTTCAGGCCCAGATTGAACAGGCTCATCTTCAGGCTGCGGCCCATCAGAAACTCCATGCACAGATAATAAACCTGCTTGGAGCCGGTGCCGATCGCCTTGGACTGGAACTTTTTGTGGTTCTCGCTCATCATCTGGCGGCAGATCAGAGCAAGGGAACGATAGATCTGCTGGTTGGAAGCAACGCTCAGATCCACGCCGTACTCGCTGGTCAGCTTGTCCTGAAGAATTTTTGCAAATTCTTTCGTAGTCATAAAGGAACTCCTATCCGCACACTCACGGGTGCTCTTTCTGAATTTGAACGCAGCAGGGAAACTCTCCTCTTTCCCTCAGCCCTGCTACACAACAATGATATTATAATCAGTTCTGCGCATGAATGCAAGGAAAAGAGCCAATTTTTGCCGTTACTGCTATTTTTGGACCCCTCTTTCTGACAAATCTGCTAAAAATTCAGATTTAGCACTTTTTCTTGCGCTCCATTTATATTATAATAAGGGTACAGCGGGCCGGGAGCTGCTGCAGGAGAACGGCGGCACCCCGGCAATTCGGAGAGAAATTCCGCTCAGAACGAAAAAGCCGCGCCCCGGTCTTCGGGCGCAGGCGGGTTTGTGCCCGAAGATCCCGAAAATGCGTCCGAAAAACCGGGAAACTCGGAACCGCTCCCGCCGTGCAGAGGCCATGCGGCGTGCAAAGTGAGGATACGATGGTTAATAAAGTGCGAGTGAACATTGCGGGCGCGCCCTATGCGATCGCAACGACGGATTCGGAAAAGTATATCACCTCTCTGGCCAAAAAGCTGGACGAGGATATCGCAAAGCTGCTGGACGGAAACGAAAATCTTTCGGTGACCAAGGCGGCGGTGTTCTGCGCCATGGACTATCTGGACGAGTATAAAAAGAGCACCGGCAGCGCCGAGAACATGCGCAGCCAGATTCAGAGCTATATCGCGGATGCAGCCCATGCGAAGCTCGCGGAGGATAAGGCAAAAGCTGAGAATGAGACGCTCCGGCGCGAAAATGCCGCCCTGCGGGAGCAGCTGGCCCGCATGAAGGCAAAACAGGACCGCGAAAAGGCCGCGCATACCGAGCAGGAACAGAAAAAACAGAGGGAACAGAATGTCGAAGATTGAGATCCTTGCCCCGGTGGGCAGTGAAGAGATGCTCCATGCCGCCGTGTTCAGCGGTGCGGACGCCGTGTATCTGGGGTTTTCGGGCTTCAACGCCCGCACCAGCGCGGGAAACTTTGATGCGGACAGCCTGAAGGAGGCCGTCCGCTTCTGCCATGTGCGCGGGGTCAAGGTGCATGTGGCGCTGAACACCACCGTTTACGGCACCGAACTGGCTCAGCTGGCGGATGCCGTGCGGGCCGTGGCCGCCAGCGGCGCGGATGCCGTCATCTGCCAGGACCTGGCGGTGGCAAAGCTCATCGGGGAGATCGCCCCGGAACTGCCCCGCCACGGCTCCACCCAGATGAGCGTCCACACCTTGCAGGGCGCGCTGGAGCTGAAGGACCTGGGTTTCACCCGCGTGGTGCTGGCCCGTGAGCTGAGCCTGCCGGAGGTGGAAACCATCACCCGGAACTGCGGCATCGAGACCGAGTGCTTCGTCCACGGGGCGCTGTGCATGTGCGTCAGCGGCCAGTGCTACATGTCGGCCTTTCTGGGCGGGCGCAGCGGCAACCGCGGCTCCTGCGCAGGCCCCTGCCGCCTGCCGTTTGAGGCGAACCCCCTGCCAGAGGGCAGGCCGGGCCGCCTGCATCACCTGTCCCTGAAGGACAATTCCGTCATCGACAAGCTGGACAGGCTGCAGGCCATCGGCGTGGCCTCGGCCAAGATCGAGGGCCGTCTGCGCACACCGGAATACGTGGCGGCGGCGGTCAATGCCTGCCTGGCGGGCCGCGAAGGCCGCGCCTATGACCGCGACCTGCTGAAGAATGCGTTCAGCCGGTCCGGTTTCACGTCCGGCTATCTAGATGGCAAGATCGACGGCACGATGTTTGGCGTCCGCAGTGAGGCCGACGCGGAACTGACCCGGAAGACTCTGCCCGCCCTGCGGGAGCTGTACCGCCGGGAGCGCTCCCGTGTGCCGGTGAAGATGAAGCTGGAGATCGAGGAGGGCGGCGAGAAGCTGACCGTTACCGATGCAGACGGCAACCGCGCCTTTGCCTACGGCGACGCCGAACCCCAGCCCGCCCGCACCGACCCCACCGAGAGCTTGCAGCGCAGCCTGTCCAAGACGGGCGGCACACCGTTTGCGGTGGAGAAGATCGACGTGGAGATGGACGGCGGGCCGTGGTTCGTGCCGGGCAGCGCCGTCAATGAGCTGCGCCGCACCGCGCTGGAGGGCCTGCAGCAGAAGCGCGAGACCCTGCGCCCCTGGCCGATGCACGAGGTGGAGCTGGCTCCGCTGCCGCAGCGCACTTTGCCGCCCCATCGGACGCTCCGCGCCCGGTTCGAGAGCTGGGACCAGGTGCCGGAACAGGCGCTCTCCGGCATCGAAGCGCTCATCCTGCCCATCGCGCAGGCAGACCGCGTCCCCCGTGCGTGGCGCAGCAAGACCATCCTCGAACTGCCCCGCGTCATGTTCGGCGCGCTGGAAGCGGACACCGCCCGCCGCATCGCGGCGACGCAGGAGGCCGGGTTTGCGGGCTACGAGGCGGGCAACATCGCCCACCTGCGGATGTGCCGCGGCCTGCCGCTCTCCGGCGGTTTCGGCCTGAATGTGACCAACCAGCTGTCGGCTCAGTTCTATGCCGACCACGGCCTGAACGCCATCCTCATCCTGCCGGAGGTCAAGGACAGCGACATCGCGTCCATTGCCCCGGCGCAGAACGGCCAGCCGGTGCCCACGGGCGTGATCGTCTACGGCCACATGCCGCTGATGGTCACCCGTGCCTGCCCGCTGCAGAACATCCACGATTGTGCCCACTGCGACAAGACCGGCCTGCTGACCGACCGCAAGGCCAAAAAGTTCCCGGTGCGCTGCGGCATGGGGGTGCGTACTATTTATAATCCGGTGCCCATCTACATGGGCGACAAGCCCGGTGCCCTGACGGTGGACTACGGCGTGGCCTATTTCACGCTGGAGACCCGCGAGGAAGCCGCCGCCATTCTGGACAGCATCCGCCAGCATGCCCCGTTCGAGGGCGAGTTCACCCGCGGGCTGTATTTCAAAGGAACGAATTGAGGTATAACATGGAACCCATCACGGTAAACTATAAAGTATTGGATGCGCGGGCGAAGGTGCCCGCCTACGCGACGCCGGGCGCGGCCGCAGCCGACCTGTGCGCTGTGCTGGACGAACCCCTGACCGTGGCCCCCATGCAGCGGGTGCTGGTGCCTACCGGCCTTGCCATCGAGCTGCCCGGCGCTCACTGCGTGGCGCTGGTCTATGCCCGGAGCGGCCTGTCCATCAAGCACGGCCTGTGCATGGCCAACGGCGTCGGTGTCGTGGACAGCGATTATCGCGGGGAACTGAAGGTGCCCATGGTCAACCTGGGCGGCGAGGCCTACACCATCCAGCCCGGTGAGCGGGTGGCGCAGCTCTGCATCGCGCCGGTGTACACCGCAGCCTTCGCGCAGGTGGAGGAGCTGGGCGGCACCCAGCGCGGCGAGGGCGGCTTCGGCTCGACGGGAAAATAACCTCTCAGTCACGCTTCGCGTGCCAGCTCCCCTTGTAGGGGAGCCCTTGGCAGGCCGGTTTTGGCCCTGCTGGACGAAAAAGTGCGATGTTAAAAAATAAAATTGGCCCTGCGGTTCAGGGCAGAAAGATCAAAACGAATGTCTCATCTTATCCTGGCCTCCGGCAGCCCCCGGCGCAGAGAGCTGCTGAGCCTGTACACCACCGATTTTACCGTCTGCGTCAGCGATTTTGACGAGAGCACCGTGACCGCCGACACCCCTGCCGAGCTGGTGGAAATGCTGGCGCGGGGCAAGTGCCGGGCGGTCTCGGCCCAGCACCCCGGCGCGGTGGTCATCGGCTGCGACACCGTCGTGGACGTGAAAGGGGAAGTGTTCGGCAAGCCCCACAGCGTGGAGGACGCCAGACGGATGCTGCGGGCCCTTTCCGGTGCGGTGCACGAGGTCCACACCGGTGTCTGCATCTCGGACGGCACCCGCACCGAGAGCTTCGTGGACACCTGCCGTGTGAAGTTCTTCCCCATCTCCGAAGCGGAGATCGAGCGCTATGCCGCCACCGAAGAACCCTACGACAAGGCCGGTGCCTATGCCATCCAGGGCCGCGCGGCCCTCTGGCTGGACCGCATCGAGGGCGACTATTACACCATCATGGGGCTGCCCGTCAGCCGCACCATCCGGCTGCTGGAGCGATTTTGAGCGGCTTGGCGCGGAGATTTATGAAAAAATCCGGAAAAACCTGTAAAAACGCTTGAGAAAACTTCTGCTTGCGGCTATAATATAGTCGTGTTATTCTGCGATCGGCGGCAGACTGGTTTGCGCCGCCCTGCGTTTTGGATAGACCGGAAATACGAAGGAGAGCTTCATTATGAGTTTGTTTTCAAAAGACGTTGGCATTGATCTGGGTACAGCCAACACCCTGGTTTACATGAAGGGAAAGGGCATCATCATGCGCGAGCCGTCCGTTGTGGCGGTGGACACCAAGACCGATGAGGTCCGCTGCGTGGGCACCGAGGCAAAGGCCGTCATCGGCCGCACCCCCGGCAGCATCGTGGCCGTCCGCCCCCTGAAGGACGGCGTTATTGCGGACTTTGACATCACGGCCAATCTGCTGGAGAACTTCCTGAAGAAGGCCTGCGGCAACAGCATGTTCTCCCGCCCCCGCGTGGTCATCTGCATCCCGTCCGGCGTGACGGAAGTCGAGCGCCGCGCGGTGCGTGAGGCGACCCTGAAGGCTGGTGCCCGCCAGGTCTCCGTCATCGAGGAACCCATGGCTGCGGCCATCGGTGCAGGCCTGCCCATCAGCGAGCCCACCGGCAGCATGATCGTGGACATCGGCGGCGGCACGGCTGAGATCGCCGTCATCTCGCTGGGCGGCATCGTGGCGTCCCGCAGCGTCCGGATGGCAGGCGACATGTTCGACCAGGCCATCATCGCGTTCATCAAGCGCAAGTACAACCTGCTCATCGGTGAGCGCACTGCCGAGCAGATCAAGATCGAGATCGGCTCTGCTTACCCCCTGGACCCCGAAATGACCATGGAGATCAAGGGCCGCAATCTGGTGGACGGCCTGCCCAAGAACATCGTCGTCCACTCCGAGGATGTACGCGAGGCTCTGCTGGAGTGCCTGGTGAAGATCACCAGTGCCATCAAGGAGACGCTGGAGCGCACCCCGCCGGAACTGAGCGCCGACATCATCGACCACGGCATCACCCTGACGGGCGGCGGCGCACTGCTGCGCGGTCTGGACCAGCTGATCCAGAGCGAGACCGGCATCGACGTGCATGTGGCTGAGGACCCGTTGGACTGCGTGGCCAAGGGCGCAGGTGCCGTGCTGGATCATGTGGACGTCCTGCATGACGTTCTGGATACCGACGGGCCCCATATGTAACAGAGAGTGCGGACGGCTCTGGCTGTCCGCGCTTTTTTGCAACCGGAGGAAGTTCCCTTGAAAGATTTTTTCGATACCTGGAAATTTAAGATCCTCATCGGCATCGCGGTGTTCCTGGTGGGCATCATGGCCTATGCCGGTGCCAACGACCGCCTGACCGCCGCCCCGCAGGAGCTGCTGAGCGTGGCCGTGGCCCCGTTCCAGAAGGCGGCTGCCATGGTGGGCGACCGCGTGGCCTCCCTGTGGGAGAACTACACCAACATCGGGGCCATTCTGGACGAGAACGAGCAGCTCACTGCCGAAAACGCTGAGCTGCGCAAACAGATGGTGGACTACGACCGGCTCAAGGCGGAGAACGAAGCCTACAAGGCGCTGGCCAACATCCAGAACACCCGCCCGGAGATGAGCTGCGTCTCGGCTTTTGTCATCGGCCGCGACCCGCTGGATGCCTTTTACGGCTTCACGCTGGATCAGGGCTCAGTGGACGGCGTGGAGCTGAACGACACCGTCGTCAGCGACGAGGGCTATCTGCTGGGCGTGGTGGTGGAAGTGGAAACCACCAGCTGCAAGGTCATGACCATCCTGCACCCCAACTTCAACGCGGCGGGCGTCGTTTCCCGCACGCGGGACAACGGCATCATCACCGGCAGCTCGGACTATGCGGCCGACGGCCTGTGTGTGCTGACCAACCTGAACCGCAACACCCTGACGCAGAAGAGCGACCAGGTCATCACCACGGGGCTGGGCGGCGTTTTCCCGGCGGATGTGCTGGTGGGCGTGGTCCGGGAAGTGGTGCCGGAGGTCAGCGGCAAATCGTCCATCGCGGTCATCGAGCCGGGTGCAGACCCGCGCACGGTGCGCCACGCATTCATCATCACCAATTTCTGAGGAGGCCCTGCCATGGAATCACGCCGCAAGCGCAAGCGCAGTCAGATCACCAAATGGGTCTGCTATGCGCTGCTGATGCTGCTGTGCACGGTCTTGCAGACCCTGCCGGGGCTGTTCCGGCTGGGGGAGGCGAAGCCCCTCTGGCTGCTGCCGCTGGCGCTGGCCGTCGCGGTGGAGGAGGGCGAGTTCGCGGGGGGCATCTTCGGTGCCGTCTGCGGCCTGATGTGGGACTACACCGCAGGCCGCACCGCCGGGCTGCTGGCCTTTGAGCTGCTGCTGCTCTGCTTTCTGCTCTCGGCGGTCATGCAGCTCTACTTCAAGACCTCGGCGGCGAACGTTGTCCTGCTGGAAACGGCGGCGGTGCTGCTGGTGCTCTCGCTGGACTGGCTGTTCTTCTACTACATGCCCGGCTACAGCGGGGCAGTGGAGCGGTATCTGTGGTTCGTGCTGCCCACGGCGGCGCTGACCATCCCGGTCTGTCTGGTGCTGTTCGGGGCAGTGCGCCGCATCCATGCGGAATTCAAGATCGACAACGACGTAGTCTGAACCGGCTGCGCCAAAAGGAGAACGGATGAACCAAGACGAACGCAAAACGGCCGCGCGGCGGATGATGCTCCTCATCGCCGTAGCAGGTGTGATCATCGGGCTGTACGGCTTCCGGCTGATCTTTCTGCAGCTGGTCAACGGCGACAGCTTCAAGGCGCAGGCCACCAACACGACCGATTATAAATTTACCGTCACGGCCGCCCGCGGCAACATCGTGGACAGCAAGGGCGAGCGCATCGCTTCCAGCGTGACGGGCTACAACGTGGTGCTGAACAAGCTGCTGATGGGCGACGAAGATCTGGACGCCCTGCTCCAGAAGCTGGTCGGCCTGCTGGGCGAGAACGGCGAGAGCTGGAACGACAGCCTGCTCATTGGGCAGGCGGATGCCGCCGGGCACTATGCGTACACGGCGGAGAGTGACAATGCCGCCGAGCAGCGCTCCCTTGCCGCCATGAAGGAGAACCTGGGCCTGCAGCAGTATGCCACCGCCGACGATGTGATGGAAAAGCTGGTGGAGGACTATGACCTTACCGATTTCTCTTTCTACTGGCAGCGCATCCTGGGCGGCATCCACTACGAGATGCAGCTGCAGGCGTTTTCCAACGTCAACAACTTCATTCTGGCGGAAAACGTCAGCGAGGCCACTGTGGCCACCATCAAGGAGAACAGCCTCACCCTGCCGGGTGTGGAGATCGTGGAGACGAGTGCCCGCAGCTACGAGCAGGGCACCGTTCTGCCCCATGTGCTGGGCCGAGTGGGCAAGATCACGGCTGAAAAGTGGAAGGTGACCGACGAGAACGGGCAGGTGACCTATCCGCTCAAGGAAAAAGGCTACAACATGAACGACGTCATCGGCATTTCCGGTCTGGAATCTGCCTATGAGGACGAGCTGCGCGGCAAGGACGGCGTGGAGACCATCACCCGCAACTCGGACGGCGTCATCGTGAATACGGCCCTGACCACCGTGCCGGAACCGGGCCACACCGTCCAGCTGACCATCGACAGCGAGTTCCAGAAGGCTGTCGATCAGGCGCTGGCAAAGAACGTGGAGTGGATCCGGAACAGCTATGCGGACAGCAAGCAGGCTAACGCCGGTGCGGTCGTCGTCATCGACGTCAAGACCGGCGGCGTGCTGGCAGCGTCCAATTACCCCAGCTTTGACCAGAACCTTTACGCCGCCAATTACAGCGCATACAGCGAGGACGAGAACATGCCCCTGTTCAACCGCGCGTTGCAGGGCCTGTATACCCCCGGCTCCACCTACAAGCCCAGCGTGGCAGTGGCGGCGCTGGATACGGGGCTGATCAACCGGTATTCCACGGTGCTGTGCAACGGCGTCTATACCTATTATAAGGACTATCACCCCAAATGCACCCGCCATGGCCACAGCGGCAACATCGACGTCGTGACTGCCATCAAGTGGAGCTGCAACATCTTCTTCTACGATGTGGGCCGGCGCCTGACCAGCGATGTCTACGACGCCTATGCCTACAAGCTGGGTCTGGGCCAGCGCACCGGCGTGGAGGTCAGCGAGGCGCTGGGCCGCCTGACCACTAAGAACGACTCCAACTACACCGAGTCGCTGGACGTGCAGGCCGCCATCGGCCAGGGCAACACGGCGGTCACGCCCATCCAGCTGGCGACCTATGCCGCCACGCTGGCCAACCGCGGCACCCGCTACCGCACCCACTTCGTCAAGGCTATCCTCGACTCCAACACCGGCAAAACACTGGAAGAGACCCAGCCGGAGGTCATGGATGTCGTCGAGGACAAGGGCGAGACCTTCGACCTGGTCAGGGAAGGGATGCTGGGGGTGGCCCAGACGATCCCGGCATTGGCCAACTATCCTCACACCATCGCCTGCAAGACCGGCAGCCCCCAGCGCAGCGAGGGTTACTATGCGGGCAGCACCTATAAGCACTACACCAACGCCGCCATGATCGCCTACGGCCCGGCGGAAGACCCGGAGATCGCCATCGGCATCGTGGTGGAATACGGCGGTGCTGGTGCCCGTACCGGCACACTGGTGGCGGATATCTTCAACGCCTACTATGCGATGAAGGACGGCACCCTGACCGTGGACGAGGCGGCAGCAGAGTCGCTGGCGCAGCCCGAAACGGCAGCCGATGCGGCCGAGACCCCTGCGGACGGCACGGCTGACCCTGCCGCCGGGGAGAAAGAGGATGCAGGGCAGAACGACGCAGCTGCGGCTCCGGCGGATGCCGCAGCCACGGCAGGTGCGTGACGATAATGCGCGGATTTCGGTGGAAATTGGAGAAACTCCCGAAAAAATCGGCGCTTTTGTCCAAAAACCTGTTGTAAAAAGAGAGAAACTATGATACTATGATATGTGCAAGGAAATGGCCCAGCACATGGGGAACGTAAAGGAGAGGTTGACCGATGACGATTGCACTGATCGCGCATGACTCCAAAAAGGAGCTGATGGTTCAGTTCTGTACGGCGTACTGCCGGATCCTGAGCCAGCATAAATTGGTGGCCACCGGTACGACCGGCAAGATGATCGCCGAGGCAACGGGCCTGCAGGTCCAGCGGTTCCTGGCGGGCATCCAGGGCGGCGACCAGCAGATCGCGTCCCGCATCGCCTGCAACGAGGTCGATCTGCTCCTGTTCTTCCGCGACCCCATCAATGCAAAGCCCAGTGAGCCCAATGAGATGACGCTGCTGCGCCTGTGTGATGTGCACAACATCCCGCTGGCTACCAACATCGCCACCGCAGAGGTGCTCATCCATGGTCTGGAGCGCGGCGACCTCGACTGGCGCGACATCGTCCACCCCCAGAACAGCTGAGATCAAAAAGAAAGAGGCCCTGGACCGAACGGTCCAGGGCCTCTTGTGCATTTTCGGGCAGGATCAGAACTGGAGCTCTTCGGCCAGGTCGGAAAGCTCATCGGGCGAGAAATCGCCCAGCGGCAGGATGAGCCGGGCCAGCGTCTCCTGCGGCAGAGCGGCCAGAGCAGCGCTCTCGTCGCTGGCGGCATCGGCGGCGGGCAGCAGGTGGCTCACGCCGTCTGCATCCGTCTCCACCCGCGCATGGTGGCCGGTGGCGATGTACTGGATGCCCAGCCGGTCGGCAGCGGCCAGCAGGGCAGGGAAGCGCAGGTCGCCGGGCAGTGCTTCTTCGGCCAGCTGGCTTGCCAGCTCAGAAGCGTTCAGGGTGACGCACTCAATGCCGAGGGCCTTGGCCGCGTCCTTTGCGGCCTGCACGGTGTCGTCGGCGTCGGTCAGGCGGACCACTGCGCCCGCCACGGCAAAGCCCTGCTGCTGCAAAATGCGGACGGCGGCCCGGCAGCCTCTGCCGCCGCACAGGCCCACCAGGACCTTATCCTGCTCTTCGTAGGTGTCGAACCCGCTGCCGGGCAAAAACGTGTCGCTCATCGTCCCTGTCTCCCTCCGTGTGCCTGACTTTGTGCCACGGCCAGCTGGTCGCAGCGCTCGTTCTCCGGGTGGCCTGCGTGGCCCTTGACCCAGACATAGGTGATCTTGTGGCGGGCCTCCTGCTCCAGCGCCTGTTCCCACAGGTCCGGGTTCAGGGCAGGGGAGCCGTCGGATTTTTTCCAGCCCCGGCGCTTCCAGCCTTTGGCCCAGCCTTTTTCCAGCCCGTTGATGACGTACTGGCTGTCGGAGCACAGGCGCACCTCGCAGGGCTCTTTCAACTGGCGCAGTGCCTCGATGAAGGCCGTCAGCTCCATCCGGTTGTTGGTGGTGGACGCGTCGCCGCCGCTGAGCTCCTTCTCGTAGACCTTGCCGTTGAAACGGTAGCGCAGCACCGCACCCCAGCCGCCGGGGCCGGGGTTGCCGCTGCATGCGCCGTCGGTGTAAACTTCAACTTGTTTCATGTGGTTCTCCCGGTGTGTTGTTGTAGATGCTTCTATTTAGAGCCATTTTTCCGTTTCTGTCAAGAGGGGAACGCATAATTTGCTGCCGTGCAGCCCAACCTTGGAATTGACAAAAAGGGTGAGAAATACTATACTGTTTGTAACAAAATGCGTATAGGGGTGCACCGGAGGGGTGCGCTCAGGGGCTGCACGGCTGCGCCGCGGTCGCATCGAACAGATGGACTGACAGGCTGCAATGTGCTGCGCAGACCCGGCTCTGCGCTCGTGAAACGGCGCTGAAATGATAAATTCTATACGATGGTTTGATGGAAGCGGCAGAGCTTGCCCGCTTCTTTGTGAGGACAGGCCGCCCGCAGAACGGGCGAGCCTGCGTTTTGTGATTGATTTTTGGAGGTACGAATGGCACAGGCAAAGGAACAGAGCCAGACCATGGCACAGGCTCAGAACAGAAACACGGAATCCACCGGAGAAAAGCGGCCCCGCACCCGCCGCCCCTATTATCAGCGGCGGCCCCGCCGCCCGCAGCAGCCCAAGGAGGCCGCTGTGCCCATCCACATCTACCCGCTGGGCGGCCTGGGCGAAGTGGGCAAGAATATGACGGTCTATGAGTGCTGCGGCGATATGATCATCGTGGACTGCGGCCTCGTCTTCCCGGACAGCGACATGTACGGCGTGGATCTGGTCATCCCGGATTTCACCTTCGTGGTGCAGAATAAGGAGAAGATCAAGGGCCTGCTCATCACCCACGGCCACGAAGACCACATCGGCAGCATCCCCTATCTGCTGCAAAAGTTCGATCTGCCCATCTACGGCACCCGCCTGACCTGCGGCCTCATCCGGAACAAGCTGGAAGAGTTCGGCCTGGCAGGCAAGACCAAGTTCGTGGAGATCACCCCCAAGCAGAAGCTCAAGCTGGGCTGCTTTACGGTGGAACCCATCCATGTGAATCACTCCATCCCGGATGCGGTGGCCTTTGCCATCGACAGCCCGGCGGGCACCATCATCCAGACCGGTGACTTCAAGATCGACTACACCCCGCTGGCCTGCGGCGTCACCGACCTGACCACCCTGTCCGAGTACGGCCAGAAGGGCGTTCTGGCCCTGCTGAGCGACTCCACCAATGCCGAGCGTCCGGGCTTTACGGCCACCGAACAAAAGGTCGCCGCCGGTGTGCGCAACCTGTTTGCCCGCGCCCGGAACAAGCGCATCATCATTGCGACCTTTGCATCCAACATCTACCGCGTCCAGCAGATCATCGACCTGGCCGTGGAAGATGGCCGCAAGGTGGCATTCAGCGGCCGCAGCATGGTCAACAACACGGCCATGGCGCAGGAGCTGGGGTATATGCACATCCCGGAGGGCACCCTCATCAGCGTGGAAGAGCTGAACCAGTACCCGCCGGAACAGGTGGTCCTCATCACCACCGGCAGCCAGGGAGAGCCGCTGAGCGCCCTTTCCCGCATGGCTTCGTGCAGCCACCGCCAGGTCCGCGTCGGCCCCGGCGACTTTATCATCATCTCCGCCAACCCCATCCCCGGCAACGAGAAGAGCGTGACCAAGATCGTCAACGGTCTGCTGCTGCTGGGCGCAGAGGTCATCTACGAGAGCATGTATGATGTCCACGTCTCCGGCCACGCCTGCCAGGAGGAGCAGAAGCTGATGCTCACCCTGACCCGGCCCAAGTATTTCCTGCCGGTGCATGGCGAGTACAAGCAGCTGAAAAAGCATGCCCTCACCGCCGCAAGCCTCGGCATCCCCACCAGCAACATCCTCATCGCAGAAAACGGCTCCAACGTCATCCTGACCAGGGATGAGATCAAGCTGGGCGAACCGGTCACCGCCGGTGCCGTCATGGTGGACGGCCTCGGCGTGGGCGATGTGGGGAATGTGGTCCTGCGGGACCGCAAGCACCTGTCGGAGGACGGCCTCGTCATCATCGTGGCCACCGTGGACAGCAAGACCGGCAAGGTGCTGGCCGGCCCCGATCTCGTGAGCCGCGGCTTCGTCTACGTGCGCGAGAACGAGAGCCTGATGGACGGTGCCCAGAGCATCGTAGAAAACGCGCTGGACCGCTGCGTGGACGAACACGTCCGCGACTGGAACAGCGTTAAGACCCGTGTGCGCGAGGCGCTGAGCAGCTATATCTACCGCCGCACCAAGCGCAGCCCGATGATCCTCCCCATCCTGATGGAGGTCTGATAGAGGCCGCCCGACGCGGCGGCAGATCAGGAGGCAGAAGATTTGATGAAACGAAAACCGAGATGGACGCTTGAGATACTGACCGGCGCGCTGGCCGTTCTGTGCGGCCTGCTGTTTCTGGTGCTGCTCGTCCAGCGCCCGGCGGGCTGGCCGGTGCTGGCGGTGCTGGTGGTGCTGTGGGGCATCGGGATGGGGTTTTTCCGTTACCGGCTGCGCAGCTGGCTTGCGCGCTGGGTAACGGGCGGGAGCTTTGAAAACTCCAAGACCCAGTACAGTCTGGAATCCCTGTCTCAGCCGGCAGCGGTGCTCTCCGGCGAGACGGTGCTGTGGTACAACACCGCATTCTGCCAGCGGCTGCTGGGCGGCGAAGACCGTCTGGCCAGCCGGGCGCAGAAGCTGCTGCCCGGCCTGGACCTGCAGCTCTGCCGCACGGCGGACGGCCAGCAGCTCAACCTGGCCGACGGCGTGTGGAGCATCCACAGCTCCACGGTGCCGGGCCAGAGCGAGAGCGTCACGCTCCTGATCTTCAACGAAGAGACCGCGCTGCGCCGGGTGGAGGCCGAGTACAAGGCCAGCCGCCCCGGCTACATGGTCTTTCTGGTGGATGGCTACGACGATGTCTTCAGCGATATGCTGGACAGCGAGCGCGCCCGCCTGCTGGAGGGCATCAACCGTGTGCTGGAGGATCTGATCGGGCGGGGCACCGGCTTTCTGCGCCGAGTGGCCAGCGGCCGGTATATCGCCGTGGTGGAAGAGCGCCATCTGGAGCAGTACGCAAAGCGCGGCTATGATGTGCTGGATAAGATCCGCGCCCTCGACCCCAGCGTGAACCTGTCCATCTCCATCGGCATCGGCCGCGGGGCCAAGACCCTGCGGGAGGCGCAGGATATGGCGGTGCAGGCGCTGGATATGGCGCAGGGCCGCGGCGGCGACCAGGCCGCCGAGATGACGCCGGACGGCTTCACCTTCTACGGCGGCGTCAGCCACGGCGTGGAAAAGCGGAGCAAGGTCCGCAGCCGCATCGTGGCCGATCAGCTGGTCAAGCTCATCAAGGAGGCCGACCATGTGGTCATCATGGGCCACCGGATGAGCGACCTCGACGCCATCGGCGCGGCAGAGGGTGTGCTGCGCATCTGCAAGATCTGCGATGTGCCTGCCGTCATCGCCGTCCGCCGGGACGCCACGCTGGCAGGCTCCCTCATCGACGCTCTGGTCCGGGCCGGGCAGGAGGATGATTTCATCGACCCCAAGGGGGCGCTGCCCATCGTCTCGAAAAAAACGCTCTGCATCGTGGTGGATACATACCAGACCGGCCTCGTGGAGAGCAAGGAGATCCTGGAAAAGTGCGGCAAGGTGGCCGTCATCGACCACCACCGCAAGGGCGTCGGCTTCATCGAGAACCCGGCGCTGGTCTGCCACGAGCCGTATTCGTCCTCGGCCAGTGAGCTGGTCACGGAGCTGCTGCAGTACGTCGGCACCCGCGACGACAAGCCCAACCGGGTCGAGGCCGAGGGCCTGCTCTCCGGCATCATGCTGGACACCCGCGATTTCACCCTGCACACCGGTGTGCGCACCTTTGAGGCCGCTGCGGCCCTCCGCCGCTATGGCGCGGAGACCGAGCGGGTCCGCCAGCTGTTCGATGTGACGATGGTGGAATACAACGCCAAGGCCGCGCTGGTGGAAGCCGCCCAGATGTACAAAGGCTGTGCCATCTCGGTGGGCGGCGAGCTCGCCCCGGAGGCCCGCGTGGCCGTGGCGCAGGCTGCAAACGACCTGCTGACCATTCAGGGCGTCGATGCCAGCTTCGTGGCCGTTCAGGCGGGCACGGGCGTGAACGTCTCGGCCCGCAGTCTGGGGGCTGTGAATGTGCAGGTCATCATGGAGTCGCTGGGCGGCGGCGGCCACCAGACCATGGCGGCGGCCCAGCTCAAGCACATCACCCCGGAGGCGGCGCGGGCGCGCATCCAGACCGCCATCGACCAGTACCGGGAGTCGCAGAAAAAGAGCGCTCCGGATACGAAAAAATGAGGAAAGGGGAATCTTCCCATGAAGCAGTATGATTATCTCATCGTGGGTGCCGGCCTGTACGGAGCAGTGTTTGCCCACGAGGCGAAGAAGGCCGGCAAGCGCTGCCTCGTCATCGACAAGCGCGGCCACATCGCGGGCAACATCTACACCGAGCCGGTGGAGGGCATCAATGTGCACCGCTACGGCGCCCACATCTTCCACACCAACAACAAGGCCGTGTGGCAGTATGTGAACCAGTTCGCGGAGTTCAACCGCTACACCAACAGCCCGGTGGCCAACTACCACGGCGAGATCTACAACATGCCCTTCAACATGAACACCTTCAACAAGATGTGGGGCGTGGTCACGCCGGCCGAGGCCAGGGCCAAGATCGAGCAGCAGAAGGCCGAAGCGGGCATCACCGAGCCGAAGAATCTGGAAGAGCAGGCCATCAGTCTGGTGGGCACCGACATCTACGAAAAACTGGTCAAGGGCTACACCGGCAAGCAGTGGGGCCGCCCCTGCACCGAGCTGCCTGCGTTCATCATCAAGCGCCTGCCCGTCCGTTTTACCTACGACAACAATTATTTCAACGCGCTGTATCAGGGCATCCCCAACGGCGGCTATACCGCTCTGGTGGAAAAGATGCTGGACGGCGTGGAAATCCGCCTGAACGTGGACTATCTGGCCGAGAAGGCGTCTCTGGACAAGCTGGCGGAGAAGGTCGTCTACACCGGCCCCGTCGATGCCTACTTCGGCTACCAGCTGGGCGCATTGCAGTATCGCAGCGTCCGGTTCGAGACCGAGGTGCTGGACACCGACAACTATCAGGGCAACGCCGTCGTGAACTACACCGACGCCGAGACCCCCTACACCCGCATCATTGAGCACAAGCACTTTGAGTTCGGCACCCAGCCCAAAACGGTCATCAGCCGCGAGTACAGCGCCGAGTGGAAGAAAGGCGATGAGCCGTACTACCCCGTCAACGACGAGAAGAACGGTGCGCTCTACGCTGCATACAAGAAGCTGGCCGATGCTGAGCCGGGGGTCATCTTCGGCGGCCGTCTGGGCGAGTACAAGTACTACGATATGGACAAGGTCATCGAGGTGGCACTGTCGGTGGCGGAGAAAGAACTGGCATAACAGCAGGTTCCAGGCTGCACGAGGGAAAAGCACCCGGCGATGCGGCCTGATATCAAGTTGACGGAAGCGGTCAATTGCTGTATACTAGAACTTACAAGAACGGCACCGGTTTTTCCGGTGAGAAGTGAGGGATACTATCATGAAAGTGATTCTGAAGCAGGACGTCAAAGGCATTGGCAAGAAGGACGAGATCCATGAGGTCTCCGACGGCTACGCCCGCAACTTTCTGTTCCCGCGCAAACTGGCCGCTGTGGCCGACGCCAGCGCGGTGAATATCGCACGCGGCAAGGAGGCTGCTGCGGATTTCCACGAGGCCGAGACGGTGGCTGCTGCCCAGGCTCTGGCGGCGAAGATCAACGGCAAGACCGTGACCATCAAGGCCAAGGGCGGCGCATCCGGCCGCCTGCACGGCAAGGTCACCGGCAAGGAAGTTGCCGAGGCTCTGGCCCAGCTGGCCGGTGCTCCCATCGACAAGAAGAAGATCGAGCTGGAGACCAAGGACATCAAGGACGCAGGCGTGTTCAACGCCAAGGTGCGTCTGCATGTCGGTGTCGTGGCTTCCTTCAAGATCATGGTGGAAGTGGAGCAGGCCTGATTCCAAAATGCCTGTCAGCGCCCCCTCAGTGCAGGGGGCGCTTTTTGGGTTTCTGAGAGGAAAACGATACCATGCCGAACGAACGACATTATACCAATGAACTGAATCTGGAGAGCGTGGGCATCAACCTGCCCTACAACATGCAGGCCGAGCAGAGTGTGCTGGGCGCGGTGCTGCTCAAGCCGGATACTCTGACCGACCTGGTCGAGATCATCCGGCCGGAGATGTTCTACACCCGCCAGAATGCACAGATCTATTCCGAGATGCTGCGGCTCTTCACGAGCGACCAGACCATCGACTTCGTCACCCTGCTGGACGCAGTCATCTCGGACGGCGTCTTCCCCAGCGCGGACGAGGCGAAAGTTTACCTGACTGGTCTGGCCGAGACGGTGCCCAGCATCTCAAACGTCAAGGCCTATGCCCAGATCGTGCAGGAAAAGTATCTGGTCCGCCAGCTGATGGGGGTGGCGAAGGATATCTTGCAGGATGCGGGCGATGAACCGGACGCGGACCTGCTGCTGGAAAACGCCGAACAGCGCATCTACGAGATCCGCTCCGGGCGGGATTCCAGCGCACTGACGCCCCTTTCTTCCAGCATGGTGGAAACGCTGACCAACCTGCAGAAGATCAGCGGCCCCGATGCCGACAAATACAAGGGCATCCCCACCGGGTTCCGCCTGCTGGATACCGTCCTGACCGGCCTGGGCCGCGGCGACCTCGTCATCCTGGCTGCCCGCCCCGGCATGGGCAAGACCAGCTTTGCACTGAACATCGCCACCCGCGTGGCCATGCAGCAGAAGGTACCGGTGGCCATCTTCAGCCTCGAAATGACCAAGGAGCAGCTGACCAACCGCATCCTCTCGGCGGAAGCGGGCATCGACAGCCAGGCGTTCCGCACCGGTGCCCTCCGCGCCGAGGACTGGGAGTATCTGGCCATGGCGACCGAGAAGCTCCACGATGCGCCCATCTATATGGACGACACGTCCGGTATCACCATCACCGAGATGAAGGCGAAGATCCGCCGGGTCAATCAGGACCCCACCCGCCCGAACGTCGGGCTCATCGTCATCGACTATCTGCAGCTGATGACCACCGGCCAGCGCACCGAGAACCGTGTGCAGGAGATCAGCTCCATCACCCGAAATCTCAAGATCATGGCCAAAGAGATGAACGTGCCCATCATCGCGCTGTCGCAGCTGTCCCGTGCGGTGGAAAAGCAGGGCAACAATTCCAGCCACCGGCCGCAGCTGTCTGACCTGCGTGACTCCGGTTCCATCGAGCAGGACGCCGACTGCGTCCTGTTCCTCTACCGCGATTCCTATTACGCCAGCCAGAACCCCGACGGCGGCGAGGTGGACGCCGACACCGCCGAGTGCATCGTGGCCAAGAACCGCCACGGCGAGACCAGCACGGTGCCGCTGGGCTGGGATGGCGCGCATACCCGCTTTATGGATGTGGATTTCAAACGCTGATGAACGAGATCGTGGAAAAAGTGCGCGCCTTCGCGCAGGAAAACGAGCTGTTCGCGCCGGGGCAGCGGCTGTGCGCCGCCGTTTCGGGCGGGGCCGACAGCATGGCGCTGCTCCGGCTGCTGCTGCGGATCCAGCCAGTGTTCGGCTACGAGCTGACGGCCTGCCATGTGAACCATGGCCTGCGAGGAGAGCCCGCCGACCAGGACGAAGCCTTTGTCCGCGCCGAGTGCGCCCGGCTGAACGTGCCGCTGCGCGTGTTCCATCCGGCTGACGTGGGCGCTGCCGTTCCGGCGCATCCGGGGGAGGACTGGGCGCGGAAGCTCCGCTATGCCTGCTTCGATGCTCTGCGGGCCGGTGGGATAGATGCGGTCGCCACCGCCCATACTGCTACTGACCAGACCGAGACGCTGCTGTTCCGGCTGGCGCGGGGGGCCGGTCTCCACGGCGCAGCGGGCATCCGGCCCAGCCGCCCCGGCTTCTGCCGCCCGCTGCTCTGCCTGACCCGCGCGGAGACCGAGCAGGTCTGCACGGCATGCGGCCAACGCTGGGTGACGGACGAGACGAATGCCTCCGACGCCTACGCCCGCAACCGGCTGCGCCACGCGGCGCTCCCGGCCCTGCGCTCGGTGAACGAGGCAGCGGAGGAAAATTTCGCCCGCTTCTGCGAAAAGGCCGCCCGCGCGGATGCCTACTTTGCACAGCGGGCGGAAGAGCTGCTGGAAGACGCGGAAGTCCTGCTGCCACCCGCCCTCCCGGCGGGGGCGCGGTATGCGCTGCAGAGCGGCCGGCCCGTCTGGGGGCTGGAAGGGCTGCAGGAGGCCGACCCGCTGATCCTGGAAGCTGCCCTGCACAGCCTGGTGGCCCCGGTGCGGGATGCGGAGGAAAAATACATCCGCCTGCTCAGCACTCTGGTGGAGCAGGGGAGCGGGGCCGTCCAGCTGACCGGAAGTGTCCGCTTCTGTGCGGGCGGCGGAGTGCTCTGGATGGAGGAAATGCCCACCGCGGCAGCCCCGGACGACCCGGCGGCTGCGGTGCTCCCGCTGCCGTTTGACCCGGCAGGACCGCTGGAGATCGCCCTTCCGGGGGGCTGGATGCTCGCAGCCCGGCAGATTCCGGGCGGTTTTCAAGAAAAAACACAGGGTGTTCATAAAAAAGACTTAAAAAATCAGGCAGATTATGCTAGAATGATAATGTTATATTCTGCGCTCACGCTGCGCTGCCGCCAGCCGGGGGATACGTTCCGCCCGGCGGGACGCGGCATCCGCAAAGAGCTGCGCAAATGGATGAACGAAGCGGGCATCCCGCCCGAAGAACGAGACCGTCTGCCGCTGCTTGCGGCGGGGAGCGAGGTCGTGTGGGTCTGCGGTGCAGGCTTTGCCGACGGGCTGGCTCCCACGGCGGACAGTGAAAACGTCTTGCAGATGGAAGCGCAAAAAATGGAGGAACAACAATGAGTATGCACGACGATATCGAGAAAGTCCTGGTCAGCGAAGAACAGCTGAAGGCCAAGGTCGCGGAACTGGGCGCCCAGATCAGCAAAGACTACGAGGGCAAAAACCTCGTCCTCGTCTCCATCCTGAAGGGCTCGGTGGTCTTCATGGCCGACCTGATGCGGGCGGTGAGCATCCCGTGCAGCATCGACTTCATGGTGGTGTCCAGCTACGGCGGCAGCAACACCACCTCCAGCGGCCTGGTCAAGATCATCAAGGATCTGGACGGCGACCTCTCCGGCAAGGATGTGCTGATCGTGGAGGATATCCTCGACACCGGCGTCACCCTGTCCAACCTGGTGCCGATGCTCAAGATGCGCAACCCGAACTCCGTGAAGATCTGCACCATCCTCGACAAGCCCAGCCGCCGCAAGGCCGACATCCAGCCCGACTACGAGGGCTATCAGGTGCCGGACGAGTTCGTGGTGGGCTATGGCCTGGACTACGATGAGAAATACCGCAATCTGCCCTATGTCGGCGTGCTCAAGCCCGCTGTCTACGAAAAATAAGTAAGAATAGAACTGGAGTTGATCCCTTTTGCAACCGAAACGACCTCGCTTTAACCCCCTGATCCTGGCGCTGGCTCTGGCGGCTGTGCTGATGATCTGGTCGGTGCTGGGCACCAGCGGCGGCAGCACGAGCGGCTCGACCATGAGCTACTCCACCGTGGTGCATTACTTTGAGCACAATCAGGTCACGGACTTCACGCTGGACCGGAACACCAGCATCATCACCCTGACGCTGAAGGAAGGCGACCTGGCCCTGCCGGACACCTCGTCCGCAGCCGGCACCACGCAGGCCACCGGCGGCCTGCTCAGCGGGATGTTCTCCACCTCCTCGGCTTCCGTCGGCGCGGTGAAGAACGACGACGGCACTGTGACCGTCCGTTACAAGCTGCCCTATGCCTACGTTTTCATTGAGAATGTGGACAAATATATCGCTTCCTACGATGCGGCGAACCCCGACGCACCGATGACCTACGACTACACCACCCTCAAGGAGACCATCCCCTGGATGGAGATCCTGTTCTATCTGGGGATGCTGGGCTGCACCGGCTTCCTGCTCTTCTCCATGATGCGGGGTGGTGCCGGTGGCGGCGGCATCATGAACGTCGGCAAAGCCAAGGTCAAGGATGAGCATGAGAACAAGAAGACTGCGACCTTCGCCGATGTGGCCGGTGAGGACGAGGAGAAGGAAGAGCTGAAGGAAGTCGTCGAGTTCCTCAAGAGCCCGGACAAGTTCAACTCCCTCGGTGCCCGCATTCCCCACGGCGTCCTGCTCGTGGGCCCTCCGGGTACCGGCAAGACCCTGCTGGCCCGCGCCTGCGCCGGTGAGGCCGGTGTGCCGTTCTACTCCATCTCCGGCTCGGATTTCGTGGAGATGTACGTCGGCGTCGGCGCTTCCCGCGTGCGCGACCTGTTCGATAAGGCCAAGAAGACCATGCCCTGCATCATCTTCATCGACGAGATCGACGCGGTCGGCCGCCAGCGCGGTGCCGGCCTGGGCGGCGGCCACGATGAACGCGAGCAGACCCTGAACCAGCTGCTGGTCGAGATGGACGGTTTTGAGGCCAACGACGGCGTCATCGTCATGGCGGCCACCAACCGTGCCGACATCCTCGATAAGGCGCTGCTCCGCCCCGGCCGCTTTGACCGTCAGGTCTATGTCGGCCTGCCGGACGTCAAGGGCCGTGAAGAGATCCTGAAGGTCCACACCAAGAACAAGCCTCTGGCCCCGGATGTGTCGCTGAAGGTCATTGCCCAGCGCACCGCCGGTTTTGCCGGTGCAGACCTCGAAAACCTCGTCAACGAGGCCGCGCTGCTGGCAGCCCGCCGCAGCCGCAAGGCCATCACGATGGAGGACATCGAGGAGGCATCCATGAAGGTCATGGCAGGCCCTGAAAAGAAGAGCCGTGTCGTGACCCCCGAAGAGAAAAAGCTCACGGCCTACCACGAGGCAGGCCACGCGGTGGCGGGCTTCTACTGCAAGCACCACCCCCGTGTGCATGAGATCACCATCATCCCGCGCGGTCAGGCAGGCGGCTACACCATGTATCTGCCCGAAAAGGACCGCAGCTATGTGACCAAGGGCGAAATGTTCGAGGACATCGTGTCCAGCCTGGGCGGCCGTGTGGCTGAGCAGCTGATTTTGGAGGACATCTCCACCGGTGCCTCCAACGACCTGCAGCAGGCCACCAACATCGCCCGCCAGATGATCACCAAGTACGGCTTCTCCGAGCGGCTTGGTCCGGTGGTCTACGGCACCTCGCAGGAGGAGACCTTCCTGGGCCGCGACTTCGGCCAGGGCAAAGGCTACAGCGAGACGACTGCCGCCGAGATCGACAGCGAGATGCGCGATATCATCGACGAGGCCTACGAGACCTGCCGCCGCACCCTGACCGAGCACATCGACCAGCTGCATGCACTGGCACAGGCCCTGATGGAGCGTGAAAAGCTCAACGAGCAGGAGTTCAATACCGTGATGGCGGGCGGCAAGCTGTCCCCGCGTGACGGGGACGAACCCAAGGCGGAGGCAGCGGCCCCGGTCGAGACGGCCCCGGTAGAGCCTGCTGAGTCGGCCGAACCGGCAGAACCTGCCGAGCAGGCCGAGAATGCCCAGCTCGGCGAAGCATTCATCCCGGAGCAGGATGCTCCGACGAGCGAAGAATAAACCACGAAGGGAGCGAGTGTTGTGGAGGAAAATTTTGATCCGGTCGCACGGACAAGAGCGAATTACTACACTCCCGGCAGCCCGGTGCAGTTCGTCTGCGTGGAGCTGCTCAAGGGCGAGGCCAGCGGCGACCATGCGGTCTGCCTGACCTTTAAGAACATTTCCCGCGTGACCCTGACCGCACTGGAGATCCATTTCAAGTGCAAGGGCGTGGATGGCGTCATCCTTTGTGAGGACCAGTTCGAGTACCGCGACATCGAGGTCAAGCCCGGCGAGAGCTTCGGCATGGACGATGCGGTGTTCGTGACCCAGAAGGCCATCACCAGCGTGGATGTGTCTCTCCGAAATGTTTACAGCGGCAAAAAGGTCGTGCATCTGGACGCCATCAAGCGCGTCCGCCTGCCCGCCCCGCGCCGCCTGAGCCCGGAGCTGCAAAAGGCGCTGGAAGCCCGGATGAACCGTCAGGGCCTCAAGTATATGCCCCAGGTCTTCGAGAACGGCTGGTACTGCGCCTGCGGTTCCTTCCACCCGAAGGAAGAAGACACCGTTTACTGCACGGAGTGCGGCTGCGACCGCATCCTGCTGCAAAACGCATTGAACACCCTGCTGCAGCCGGAAAAGAAGGAGCCTGTGCCCGCCGCCGAGCCGGTGCGGCCTGTGCAGACGGAGCCGGACGAGCGCACCCGTGTTGTGGGCGCTGCTCCGGTCCCACCGGAAGAGCCGACCCGTATCGTGGGCAGTGTGCCGCCCCGGACAGAACCGGATGCGGAGGCCACCCGCGTGATGCCGCCGCGCACGACCCTGCGGCCTTCGGCTGAGGAAGTGGACAGGCCCGCTTCCTTTGCGCCGCCGCTGGAGAACGCGCCGGATGCAGAGAGCACCCGTGTGCTGGATGCTTCCACCCGTGCGGCATTTCCCGGTAAAACCAGCCCGGCCCATGCGGACGACGAGGGGACCCGCGTCATCCCGGCCAGAGGGCGGGAGGCCGTTCGCCCGGCCGAGCCGGAGGACGCCGAAGAGGAAGAGCAGACCGAGCCCCGTGACGGCGTGGCCGAAACGCTCATCCGCTGGGTGCCGCCGCTCACGGCCATCCTCTGCGCCGGCATTGCGCTGTGGGGCTTTGTGTACTATCAGTTCATGATGTAAAAAACGAACGGAGGAGGCCCAACGCTTCCTCCGTTTTTGGTTTTCTCAAGGGAGGATACTATGCCAGACGAAACACTGCAAGTGGCATTTGAGATCAAAACAGCCTGCGACGAGATCAGCCGCAAGCTGCTGCGCTGGCACTGGGAGCGAAAGCCCGGTGCCCACAGCCTGAACGCCCTGCTGGAACACATCGCCCAGCGCCAGCAGGAGAGCCCGGAGTATTACGAGCGGATGCCCGACCTTTCGGGCAGGACGAGCTGGAGCCAGCTGGACACCACCCTGTGTATGCGGGTACTGCTGGACCCCGAAAAGGACGCCGCCCATCCGCTGGACCTGCTGGGCAATACTGAACACCCCGGTGCTGCCCGCCGCGCCTGCAACGCGGTGCGCACGGCCCGCAACGAGGCCGCACACGCATCGGACCGCACCGCCGGGACTCAGGCGGCCATCCTCTTCAACGAAGCCGTGGAGGCGCTGGAAGAAGGCTATGCGGGCACAGCCCTGCGCACCGGTGAGCTGGAGCAGTATTACCGGCAGGCGGAGGCATTTCTGGACCGCTGCGGGGCAAGAAAGCCCGTTGCCAGGGCATCGCAGCCGGAGGGACAGGAGACGCGCAGCACCGGAAAAGCCCGGAACGCCAGCCAGCGGAACGGGTCGGGTTCGGGCGCTGCGGCCAACCGCAGGCCGCGTTCCGGCAGCGCGGGCCGCACTGCGGGCAGCCGGAACGGCATGGCCCGCAAAAACACGACGAATCGCAAACAGGGGGGCGGCAGACGCAGCCGGACGCCCCGCACGAATTACGCGGTGCTGGGCCTGCTGCTGGCTATGCTGGTGCTGGGCCTGCTCTTCCGCTGGATGGGGATGGGAAAATGAAACAAAAACTGATTTTTCTGGATATCGACGGCACCCTGCTGCCGCCGGGTGAGATGACCGTGCCGGACAGTGCGGTGGAGGCCCTCCGCCGCGCCCGCGCCAACGGGCACAAGCTCTTTCTCTGCACCGGGCGGAACCTCCGGATGACCGAACCTCTCTTCCACTACGGGTTCGACGGCTTCGTCTGCTCGGCAGGCGGCTATGTGGGCTGTGAGGGAAAGGTCCTGGTGGACCTCCCCATGGAGCCGGAGCAGGTGCGCGGCCTGCGGGCGGCGCTGCAGGCATGCGGGGCCGAGTGCACACTGGAAGTGCGGGACGATACGTATGGCGGCATCAAAATGATCGAGCGGTTCGCCAACCTCTTCCCCAAAAAGCCGGGTCAGACCAACAGCGAGGCCGAGCGCTGGCGGAAGATGATGGAGTTCGGGATGACCATCCGCCCCATCGAGGAATACCACGGCGAGCCAGTCTACAAGATCGTTTTCATTGCGCCCAACGAAGCCTGCTTGACGGAGGTGAAGCGGCAGTACGAAGACCAGTTCGTCTTCTGCGAATCCCGCCTTGGCGACGAGGGCGGCGGCATCGTGAACGGAGAGCTCATCAACCGCAAATTCAACAAGGGCAGCGGCATCCGGGCCATTTGCAATCACCTGGGCTGCTCGCTGGCCGATACCATCGGCTTTGGCGACAGCGACAACGACTTGCAGATGACGGACGTTGTCGGCATCAGCGTCTGCATGGCCAACGGCTCAGACAACCTGAAAAAACGCTGTGACCGCATCTGCCCCGCCGTCACCGACGACGGTATCGCGCGGGAGTTCGCAGCGCTGGGGCTGATCTGAGGACAAACCAATGAATAATCTTTTTGACTATGCAACCAGTGAATTGTCGCAGGATGCAGTGATCTGCTGGTGTTTGAATTGGCTGAATGAACCGACCTCGAATCTGTACCCGCTGGCCGTAGACCTTTTGAAGAAAATGGGCGAGGTGACGGTCGAAAGCGGACAGACGCTTCAGACGATACAGCAGTTTTATAAAACGGACATTCTGATCTGCCTGACGGGAAAAAATCGTGTGATCCTGGTGGAAGATAAGACGGACAGCTCGGAACATGGGGAACAGATCCGCAGATATCGCGAACGAATGACGCAGCTCTCCGAAGAAGAGCGGCGGCTCTGCGGCATCCATGAGAATGTGGAACTCAGGACGGTTTATTTCAAGACGGGCTTTCTCTATGATGCAGACCGACTCGTAGATGCAGACGTCACCATTACGGGCGAAGCGTTTTTACAATGCCTGACACCCTATCAAGGAAAAAGCGAGATTTTGGACGCCTATCTCACCTTTCTGGAGCGAAAACTGGAGCAACAGGCGCGGGAGAAGGATTTTTTGCAGGAGCCGGAACGGCTGAATAACAGTGCGATCGCGCAACATACATTGATGCGGATGATCTTTCCGGAAACGCTCTGGAAACGAGGCAGTGTTCTTTATGAGGTCTACCATGGCTCCAGTTTTGGCAGGCCCTGGACGGAAATGGTCATTGCGGAGTATTTGTTTCCCACTCAAAAAGACGGATATCGTATTTTCTGGCGGATGGATAGTGATCAGGACGGAACCTATCTTTCACTTCGGTTTTATGATCCGTACAATAAGAAAGATGCGGCAGAAAAGCAGACGCATGTGGAGGCGTATCGGAAGCACCGTGCGCAGATCGAGGCAATCTGTACATACGAATTTGAACCGGACAGCATGTGGGCGTGGGAAAATGTTCGGTGCGGCCACACGGAAAATTACTACGAAGCGTCTCTTTTGACGCTTCATCTGGAACAGGTCCTGAAGCATTGGGACACCGAACGAGAAGCGTTGATCCAAGGCGCAAGGGCACTCACCGAACAGTTCCGGAGAAAAAATTAGAAGATCAAAAAGAAAAACGACCGGGGAGCCTCGTTGGAAAGAGACTTCCCGGTCGTTGCGCTACATCTCTGCCCCGCCGTCACCGACGACGGCATTGCGCGGGAATTTGCAGCGCTGGGGCTTATCTGAGCCGGAATGCCCCATACAAAAAGAGCGCACAATGGTGCTGGATAGCCCAGTGGAGCACCCGCTTGAGCCGGGGCAGCTGGCTCTCATCCAGCTCCCGGAGAACAGACTGCACAAGAGGATCCCGGCAGATAGCCGCGATGTTCTGCAGGCTGTTTTTGTTGTGTGCGGCCTCCTGTGCGATGCAGCGGCGGACCCGGCCTAAAAAGGCCTTGTCGAGCCGCGGACGGTAGACTTCGGGCGGGAAGCGCAGGGCAAGCTCTGCCGAGACCTTCTCGTAGAACCGCTTTTCCCGCACAAAGCGGTCGGCCCGGTATACACCGGTGAGGGAGGCAGGGTTCTGGCAGTAATAATAGAGAGGCTCCGGTACGATGGCGACTGCCCCGGCGTGGGCAAGATAGTCCAGATGGAACAGCAGATCTTCGGACAGGTACTCCCGCTCGGAGAGGAACCGGATGTGGTGCGCCCGGAGGATGGGCAGGGAGTAGAGCCCCTTCCAGACCGACATTCCGATCTCCACATCGTGGGGATGGTGCGGCCGGGAGCCGACCATGCCGAGAAGAAGCTGGTCGATCTCAGCACCGGTGTAGAGGGAACGCGCATAGTCCTCCGGGGCAAGGCGGACGCTGCCGTCGGCGGAGACATCGTAATAGCGGCAGAAACAGGTGTCGGCCTGTGCCTGGGTGAGCGTGGTCAGAAGCCGTTCCAGCATGTGGGGGTCGGCGTAGTCATCCGGGTCAAGGAAGGCGACAAAATCGCCGACTGCATGGTCCAGCCCGGTGTTGCGGGCTGCACTGAGGCCGCCGTTGGGCTGGTGGACGACCCGAACGCGCGGGTCCTGCCGGGCATAGGCGTCGCAGCGGGCGGCGCAGCCGTCGGTGGCGCCATCGTCGATGAGAAGGATATCAAGGTCCCGGTGGGTCTGCCCCAGCAGGGACGTCATGCTGCGGTCCAGATAGGGCAGAACATTGTAGGTCGGGACGATCACGCTGATGCAGGGCATTCAGACCACCTCGCTTTCGGAAACTTGTGCGCCGACTTCTTTGCCGGCATGGTAATAGGTGAACCGGGTGCGGAACGCCTGCTCTGCGTTGGCGCTGAGCCGGGCGGCAAAGGCAGGGTCTGCGGCCAGCCGGTCCATCGCCTCGTGCAGAGCCGCTTCCTCCTTGGGCACCACAAGGCCGGTGACGCCATCGGTGAGATAGTCGTCTGTCAGGCCCTGTGTCTGGGTCACGATGACGGGTACACCGAGATCCATGGCCGTGAGGAAGGTCAGCTGCCCGGAGGCGACCTGGTCGTTTTCAAAGGCGAAGAGAACGGCTCTGGCGTTCCGCATCCGACGCAGCATGGCCTCGCCGAACAGGTTCTGTTCGACCTGGATGTTGGGTTCCGGGCAGGGGGCGAGGACATCGCAGGCGATGCAGAGCGTTTCCGGGCGGCCCCGGAACGCCCGGATGAGGAAGTCATAGTCGCGGTTGCTGCGGCCGGTGGCAAAATAGTAGCCCTGCGCTTTCAGTGCCGGGTCGTCGTAGGCGGCGGGGTCGTGCGGGATCGAGCCGCAGTGGGCAAAACCGAATCGGGAAAGGGGCAGACCGAAGGTCTCGGCGTAGCGCGGGGCCTCGGCGCGGGTGGTCAGCAGGATGCGGTCCACTGCGTCGGAAGTGACGGCGTACCGCACAAAGCGCTCGAACAGCCTCCCGGCAAAGCCGGACCGCGGCTTGCCGGACCGCGGCTTGTAGATAAAGGTCATGATGACGAGCCGGAACCGCTTTTTGAGGTGGAACAACCGGCAGAAAAACGCGATGGCGATGCCGTAGAACTGCTGCCAGCAGAGCAGGGTCTTGCCGGAATACCGGGCCGGGTGGGTGACCACATGGAGCGCCACCGTGAAAAACTTGAGGTAGCGGCGCAGACCGTAGGTCTTGTTGTTGGGATAAAGCTCGACTTCCCAGGGGGAAGCGGTCGCTTCTTCCAGCCCGCGCACAAAGCCCTCGGCCTCCTCATAGTTACTGTCGATCAGCAAAATGTATTCTGCCATATCCTGAACCTCCGCAATGTGATCTTGTCAGCCCCTTGCAGGATCGGGATCTCCGTGAAAAGGGGAAATTAGACTAAAATCATTATAAAGGATTTGCACACAAAAATCCATCTTTTTATCAAAAAACCGGGAAGCCTCTTGGGTGAGAGACTTCCCGGTCGTTGGTTTGATTGAAATTAGTAGTGCAGCTGGTCAGCGGTCAGCGCTTCCAGAACAGGGAGCATGGCGGCTGCCTCGGCTCTGGCGGCGGGCAGGTCCATGTCGCGGTAGTTGCCGCATTCCACTTCGCTGGCACCGGGGACAGCGCCCTCAAAGGCCGCCATGAAGCGGAAGGACTCCACCGTCAGCTTCAGCGCCTCGGCAGGGGTAAGGCCGCGCGTGAGCAGATAGAAGCCGGTGCGGCAGCCCATGGGGCCGACGTAGATGACGCCGTCCCGGAAAGCGCTGTTCCGCGCGTAGGTGGCAAACAGGTGCTCCAGCGTGTGGGCGGCCCCGGTGGAGAGATAGTCGCCGTGGTTCGGCTTCTTCATCCGGATGTCCCAGGTGAGCACATCGCCGTCCTGACGGCTCAGGTACATGCCGCGGTCCAGTTTGGTGTGGTCCACGCAGAAACTCGCGATCCGTTCCATCTTGTGCACCTCTCAGGCCTGCAGGCGCTGGACGCTGCCGTGGGCGCAGTCCACAGCGATGTCCAGACCGTCGCGGATGTGGCTGCAGGCACCCAGGGCACCCACGATGGTGGGCTTGAGCAGGGCCTTGCCGGCAATGGCGGCGTGGCTGTTCAGGCCAGCTTCCTCGACCACCAGAGCGGCAGCATCGCGGACATACTCCAGCATCTCGTTGGTGGTGGAGGGCACGACCAGCACCATGCCGGGCTTGAACTTGGCGCGGACCTCGTCCAGCGTGCGGCAGACGCAGGCCTTGCCGGAAGCGCTGGTCAGGTCGGCGTTCTCGCGGCCGACGCCCACACCGGTGGACAGGCAGTTGCCGACCATGTGGATCTTGATCATGTTGGTGGTGCCGGAAACGCCCACGGGGACACCGGCGGTGACGACGGCCAGCTCACCGTTGTGCAGGTAGCCGTTTTTCTGGGCCAGAGCAGTGGACATCTCGATCAGCTCGTCGGTGCTCTTGGCGGGGCCCATCAGCAGGGAGGTGATGCCCCAGCTCAGGGAGAGCTGACGCTGGACCTGCTCGTCCATGACGCAGGCGATGATGGGCTGGGTGGGGCGGTACTTGCTCAGCAGGCGGGCGGTGTTGCCGGACTCGGACACGGTGACGATGGCGGCAGCGTTGACGTCCCGTGCGGTCAGGCAGGCAGCGTGTGCGGTGGCATCGCTGACGCTGATCTGGCCGTGGGCGGCATCCTTGAAGCGCTCGTCGCGGTAGTGGGGCTCGTTCTCAGTACGCTCGGCGATGGCGGACATGGTCTTCAGGGCCTCGACGGGGTAAGCGCCCGCAGCGGTCTCGCCGGAGAGCATGATGGCAGAGGTGCCGTCATAGATGGCGTTTGCCACGTCGGAGATCTCGGCACGGGTGGGGCGGGGGTTGACCATCATGCTGTCCAGCATCTGGGTGGCGGTGACGATGGGCTTGCCGAAGGAGAAGGAGCGGTCGATGACGTTCTTCTGGATGCCGGGCAGCTCGGTGAAGTCGATCTCAACGCCCAGGTCGCCGCGGGCGACCATGACGGCGTCGGCAGCGGACAGGATGCTGTCGATGTTGTTGACGCCCTCACGGTTCTCGATCTTGGCGATGATGCGGATGTTGGAGTCGTACTCGTTCAGCAGGTTGCGGATGTCGTAGACGTCCTGTGCGGTGCGCACGAAGGAGGCTGCGATGAAGTCGAAGCCGTTCTGGATGCCGAAGATGATGTCCTCGCGGTCCTTCTGGCTCAGGTACGGCATGGACAGATGGACGCCGGGCACGTTGACACCCTTCTTGGTCTTGATCTTGCCGCTGTTCAGCACGGTGCAGGTGATGTCGGTGTCAGTGACCTTCTCGATGCGCAGCATGATGAGGCCGTCATCCAGCATGATGGTGCCGCCCTCGTGCACATCGTGGGGCAGATCCTTGTAGGTGACGGAGCAGATCTCCTTAGTGCCCTCCACCTCGCGGGTGGTCAGGGTGAAGGTCTGGCCGGCTTCCAGCATCTCGACGCCGTTCTTGAACTCCTTCAGGCGGATCTCAGGGCCCTTGGTGTCCAGCAGAGCGGCAACGGGCTTGCCCAGCTCCTCGCGCAGTGCCTTCAGATTGGCCAGACGGCCGCCGTGCTCCTCATAGGAACCGTGGGAAAAGTTAAAGCGGGCCACGTTCATGCCGTTGGCGATCAGCTCGCGCAGGACGTCCCCTTTGTCGGTGGAGGGGCCAAGGGTGCAGATGATCTTCGTTTTTCTCATGTTGATTACCTCGAACTTTCTCTATTCTACTCTCTATCTTAACGCAGCAGCCCGATCGGCTGCATTTGGCAGGCTCCGGCATTCGGAGCCTGCCGCGGCGAAAGACGCCAATATGGTCGTTCTCAAAACCATACCATACTATATTATAAACACTTGGATACAATAGGGCAAGAGGGAGTTGGCAAAGAATTGGTTAAAATTTCGTAAGGAATGCCTGCATCCGGAAAGCCCTTGCATCCGGGAGCGGAACTGCTTATAATGGAAGCAGAAAAAGTCTCACTTTCGGGTGGGACGCTCTGGAAACGAAATGGAGAACAAAACTATGGAAAAACGTGTGTTTCTGATCGTTCTGGACAGCTTTGGCATCGGCGCAGAGCCGGATGCAGCCGCCTTTGGCGACGCGGGCACCAATACCCTCGGTGCCATTGCAAAGCACCCGAACTTTCACTGCCCCAATCTGCAGAAGCTCGGCCTGTTCAACATCGACGGCGTGACGGCAGGGGAGAAGACCGCTGCCCCGGCGGGGGCTTTTGCCCGCCTGCAGGAGCAGAGCATGGGCAAGGATACTACCATCGGCCATTGGGAGATCGCCGGTGTGGTCAGCCCGAAACCGCTGCCCACCTTCCCGAACGGCTTCCCGGAGGAGCTCATCCGTGCGTTCGAGGAAAAGACCGGCCACAAGGTGCTCTGCAACAAGCCCTATTCCGGCACACAGGTGCTCCGGGATTACGGCGAGCAGGCCATGCGGGAGGATGCCCTCATCGTTTACACCAGCGCCGACAGCGTCTTTCAGGTGGCCGCGCACGAGGAGCTGGTGCCGGTGCACGAACTGTACCGCTACTGCGAGATCGCCCGCGCGATGCTGAACGGCGAATACGGCGTGGGCCGCGTCATCGCCCGCCCCTTCCTGGGCAGCACGGCGGAGACCTTCTACCGCACCACCAACCGCCACGACCTGAGCCTGAAGCCGCCCCGCGCCACCATGCTCGACCTGCTGAAAGATGCAGGCAAGGACGTCATCGCCGTGGGCAAGATCTTCGATATCTTTGATGGCGAGGGCGTGACCGAGAAGATCAAGACCACCGGCAACACCAACGGCATCGCCTTCACCAAAGCCTTGCAGACCCGCGATTTTGAGGGCCTGGCCTTTGTGAACCTCGTCGATTTTGATATGCTCTACGGCCACCGCCGCGACGTGGCGGGCTATGCCGCCGCTGCCACAGAGTTCGATGCGTTCCTGGCCGACTTCATCCCCGGTATGCGGGAGGGTGACCTGCTGATGATCACGGCAGACCACGGCTGCGACCCGTCCTATACCAAAACCACCGACCACACCCGCGAGTATGTGCCGTACCTCATCTGCGGCAAGGGCGTCAAGCCCGGCGTGGACCTGGGCACGAAGCTCTGCTTCGGCACCATCGCCCACACCGTCTGCGAGTACCTTGGTGTAGACGCTTCGACCCTGGATGGCCAGAGCGTATGGGAGAAGATCCGGAAGTAAAAGTCACAGGTTGAAAACAAAAGCGCGAAAGATGCTTGAAGTATGGTTGAGGTTGTGGTAGACTAGGCCCTGTACCTGTTCGTGAGGGAAGAGCAGAACCGCTCCTGCTTCCGGACAGACAAAGGATTGGTTCAAACAAAGGAGATCATACAATGAAACTGAATCGTGCAATGGGTCTGGCAGTGGCCGCTGCTATTCTGGCTTTTGCTGTGACCGGCTGCTCCAGCACCGCATCTTCCACCGCTTCCTCCACTGCTTCCAGCGAGGCTGCCTCTTCTGTGGCTGCTTCGGAGGCCGCATCCAGCGAGGCTGCCGCCGCCAGCGTGGTCAGCACCGAGTCCCTCGAAGTGAACGGCAAGACCTACGATGCCGACTGCTACGGCGAGTTCACCCTCTCCAACGGCGACACCATGAAGCTGTGGAAGCTGAACGGCGCATACGACGACCTGAGCGCCCTGCCCATGAAGGGCATGGTTGAGGAGTTCCCCATCGAGGCTGAGGAGAACACCGTGTATGTGGCAGACGTGACCGCAAACGGCGAGACCACCCGCCAGTATCTGCGCGCCGACAAGGCTGGCCGCAACGGCACCGCCTCCGTCAAGACCTTCGAGCTGGAGTCCGCTGAATAATCCGCTCCAACATGAAACAAGAAAAAGTCCCGACCGGTCTGGTTGGGACTTTTTTTGTAACTGGGTCTTATTCTGCGGAGCTGCTGGAACCGAACAGGGCATCCAGAACGGTGGACGCCGCCTGATGGAGCGAGGAGGCGGCCTGCTCGACCTGCTCCTGTGTGGGCAGGGAAATGGACGGTGCTTCGGTGGAGCTGCTGCTCTCGGCAGGGGGCTCCTCGGCGGGCACTTCGGTGGAGGCAGACGGTTCACTGCCGGCAGGTGTTTCGGCAGGGGTCTCAGCCGGAGCCTCTGCGGGCTGCTCGCTGCTGGCAGGGGTCTCCTCCGGGATGCTCTCCGCAGGCTCATCCAGGACGACGCTGTCCGCCGGGGTCTCCGGCACGGAAACAGCGGCGTTGGGGTCTGCCGTCGGCGTGTGGACTTCGGTCTTCTCCGGAGTCTGCTGGGTGTCGCTGACCGTGCCCTCACCGCCCAGCACGGAGGCAATCAGCTCCTTGGCCTGCGCCACCGAGCTTTCGTCCGGTTTCATGACGTAGAGGCTCTGCCCTTTGGCGGAGTAGCACTGGGAGCTCTTGCCGCTGGAACCGGTGACGGAGTAGCTCTGGATATCCCAGTTGGCGAGGTCGCTCAGCTGCATCCGGACCAGCGCGGAGATCTGCTCCTGCGACAGGCTGGTGACGAAGCAGTCCGACACGGCGTCCATCAGCTTGGAAAAGCTCATCAGGACGGTGGGGGACTTGAGCTTGTTCACCATGGCGTCGATGACCTTCATCTGGTTGATGCCGCGCTGGATGTCGCCGGAAGCGAAGGCGTGGCGCTCGCGGGCAAAGGCCAGCGCGCTCTTGCCGTCCAGATGGTTCCAGCCCTCGGCAAAGGTGGTGGGGTCATAGTAGCCGGGGCTGCCCACCGAGGTGAACGCCTGGTCGGAGTAGACATCCACACCGCCCACGGCGTCGATGATGCTGATGAAGCCCGCAAAATTGATGCGGATGTAGTGCTCCACATTCACGCCGTAGAGGTTGCCCAGGGTGGCCATGCTGGTCTCCACGCCGTACAGACCGGCGTGGGTCAGCTTGTCCTTGCTGCTTGTGCCCGCCAGATCGACGTAGTAGTCGCGCGGGGTATTGATGAGGGCCACCCGCTTGGTGGCGGGGTTGACCACGGCCAGAATGTTCACATCGCTGCGGGCCTTTTCGGTCAGCTCTCCGCGGGTGTCCACGCCGCTGAGGTAGATGACGAACGGCTCCTTGGTGATCTTATTCGCCTCAGCACCGGTGAGCAGGCCGGAGGTCACGCTGCCCAGCGCGGCAAGGCCCTGCTGCGCCCAGACGCAGCCGAGGGCCAGCGCCGCGCACAGGAAGACCGAGAAGACGCGGGAGACTCTGCCGGGGGTCCTGTACTCCTGGCAGCGCTTGACCAGCAGCCAGAACAGGGCCAGCAGCGCTGCAATGATGACGAGGTAGAGCGCGGGAAGCATCCGGGTGCGGCAGAGCTGCACGAAGGCTGCCACGCTGAGAATGGCCTGCAAGACCAGCAGGAACGACCCGAATTTCGAGCCGGAGCCTTTCTTTTTGCCAGGCTTTTGGGGCGGCCGGGCCGGGGAACTGTTCTGCCGGGGCGGCTTTTTGGAGGGCGGCGGCGTCACCGGCCGGGCAGTCTCCGGCGCAAAAAATGCGGAGCTGTCCACCTCAACGGTGCGGTCCGGGTCCTTCCGTGCACCCCGGTGGATGTGCCGAGTGGTGTCTTTTTCATCGAACATGGAAACTCTCCTTTTGACTGTGCCCTCAGGACAGCGGCGCGATGGTCAGCACGGCGCGGGCGGGCAGGCAGGTGGCGGTCTGATCTTCCGCCGAAAGCCAGCCGAAACTTTCGCAGATGTGGTCCGGGCAGGGCGAATCCACAAAGCGGGCGGCCCCGTCCTTCACCTCGATGTGGACGGTGTAGTAACCGGTGTCCACATCATAGGTAGCGTCGTTGTCCAGAGAAAACTTCTGCACCGTGTTGGCGTCGCCGTAAATGAGCTCGGCCTCCAGAGTGCTGCCGGTGGCGTGTGCGGCCCGCAGGGCGAACAGAACGCCCGCAATGGCCAGCACGGCCAGAACAAAGATCAGGTTGACGAAAAGCTTGGAATGTTGTTTCATGGGTCATCCTTTGTGCGGAAACAGTTGTTCAAGTTCGGCCAGCCAGAGCGCTGCCGCCGCATCGCTGGGCATCCGCCAGTCGCCGCGGGGCGAGAGGGTCACGCTGCCGATCTTGGGGCCGTCGGGCAGGCAGCTGCGCTTGAACTGCTGGGCAAAGAACCGCCAGTAGAAGTTGCGCAGCCATTTGTACAGCACTTCGTCCGGGTATTCGGCCCGGCCTGCAAAGGCAGCTTTGGCCAGCCGGAAGATCTTGGCCGGGCCGAAGCCGAAGCGCAGCACATAATAGAGATAAAAGTCGTGCAGCTCATACGGGCCGACCAGGTCTTCCGTCTTCTGCGCGATCTCGCCGTCCTTTGCGGGCAGCAGTTCGGGGGAGACGGGAGTGTCGAGGATGTCCAGCAGCACGGTCCGGAGCGCATCGGTGGCGGCGATGTCGGCTTCGTACCGGACGAGGTGGCGCACCAGCGTTTTGGGCACCCCGGCATTCACGCCGTACATGCTCATGTGGTCGCCGTTGTAGGTGGCCCAGCCCAGTGCCAGCTCCGAGAGGTCGCCGGTGCCCACCACGAGGCCGCCGGTGCGATTGGCGGTGTCCATCAGCTCCAGTGTGCGGACACGGGCCTGACCGTTCTCGAAGGTGACGTCCAGCACGCTCTCGTCCTGGCCGATGTCGGCAAAGTGGCTGTGGACCGTGTTGGCGATGTCGATCTCGGAGAAGGAAACATGCAGCTCTTCGCACAGGATCTCCGCGTTGCTGCGGGTGCGCCGGGTGGTGCCGAAGCAGGGCATGGTCACGGCCAGCACATCGGTGGTGGGGCGGCGGAGCTGCTTCATGGCGCGGACAGCCACCAGCAGAGCAAGGCAGCTGTCCAGCCCGCCGGAGATGCCGATGACGGCCGTTTTGGCGTGGGCATGTTCCAGTCGCTTGGCCAGACCGTCGGCCTGCATCTTCAGGATGAGCTCACAGCGCTCAGCGCGGCGCTGCGGGTCGCCGGGCACAAAGGGGGTCGGGTCCACGAAGCGGGTCAGGGCGGTGTTGGTCAGCGTCAGGCTGAAGTCCACGGTCTGATAGCCGTCCGTGGAAGGCTCGAAGCTGGTGTTGCGGGCCCGCTCGGACTCCATCCGCTGGCAGTCCAGCTCCGTCTCGGCGTGACCGCCTGCAAAGGGGGCCGTCTCAGCCAGCAGGGTGCCGTTTTCCGCAATGAGGTCGTGGCCTGCGAACACCATATCCTGGGTGCTCTCACCGTGCCCGGCAGAGGCATACAGGTAGCCGCAGAGCAGGCGGGCGGACTGGTTGGCCACCAGCGCCCGGCGGTACTCCGCCTTGCCGACCGTCTCGTCGCTGGCGGAGAGGTTCGCAATGACGGTGGCTCCGGCCAGCGCGTGGAAGGTGGAAGGCGGGAGCGCGCTCCACAGGTCTTCGCAAAGCTCCACGCCCAGCACGAAGCTGGGCATCTCGCGGCAGCGGAAGAGCAGCGAGGTGCCAAAGGGCACCTGCTGGCCGCAGACCGTGAGGGTCTCGACCTCGGTGGAGCCGGGGGTGAACTGGCGCTTTTCGTAGAACTCGCCGTAATTGGGCAGGTACGTCTTGGGGACAAGGCCCAGCAGCCGGCCGCGGCAGAGCACAGCGGCGCAGTTGTACAGCTTGCCCCGCACCAGCAGCGGCAGGCCCACCAGCGCCACGACGTCCAGCTCCCGGCTGGCGTCCAGCAGTGTCTGCAGGCCGGTCAGCGCGCCCTGCTGCAGCGTGCGCTGCAAAAACAGGTCGCCGCAGGTGTAGCCGGTGAGGCAGAATTCCGGGAATACGGCCAGCTTCACGCCGCGTGCAGAGGCGGTGCGCAGCTCCTGAAGGATCTGCGCGGTGTTATAGGCGCAGTCCGCCACCCGCAGTGCGGGCGAGAGAGCGGCTGCTTTCAAAAAACCATCTTTCATCGGAGGATTTCACATCCTGTCTGTTGTGTTTGACCACGGCGGACAGATGAATCGCCGTGGTGCACATAGTATACCACACTCCGGCCAAAACGGAAAGTCACAGAGTGGTAAAAGTTGCGGGAACAAACAAAAAGAGCCGCTGCGGGGCCTCCGCAGCAGCTCAGACAAAACCAAACATGGAAAACGAGATGGACCGTAAGCCGGGTTCTGTATTAAACGACGATCTGTCTCGACCTGCCATTGCTGGCAGGCTCATGCCACCATCGGGACACGCGAGCAGCGCTATCCGTCCCATATAGGTGTTGCTTCCGGTAGGGTTTACAAAGCCGCATGGTCACCCATGCGCTGGTGAGCTCTTACCTCGCCCTTTCATCCTTACCGCATCGCTGCGGCGGTTTCCTTTCTGTTGCACTTTCCCTGAGGTCACCCTCGGCTGCCGTTAGCAGTTACCGTGCTCTGTGAGGCCCGGACTTTCCTCAGGGCGGTCAAAGCCGCCCCGCCGCCGTATGTTCCACTCGTTTTCCGTTCCTCATGATACCATAAAAAAACAAGAATTGCAAGTGGAGACAAAATTTGTTATAATAATCCATATATGGCGTAAAGTTTTCGGGGAGGTGGCACAGGGATGAAACTGATCTTTCCGGTGCCGCCCGAAGCGGACGGTGCGCTGCTGCGCAATTTTCTGCGCCGGTGTGCCGTTTCCACCGAGCTGGCCCGCGCGGTCAAGTTCCACGGCAGCGGCTTCTGGGCTGGTGGACAGCCCATCCTAGCGAACCGCCGGGTCGAAGCCGGGCAGGACATTTGGTTCGAACTGCCTGCTGACGGGGCCGGTGTGGCCCCGCAGCCGGAGATCCCGGTGCAGGCCGTCTATGAGGATGCGTTCGCCATCGTGCTGGACAAGCCGCCGCACCTGGCTGTGCATCCCACGCTGAACTATCCGCTGGATACGCTGGCCAACGGCTATGCGGCCCGGATGGAGGCGCGGGGCGAGAGCCCGGTCTTCCGCCCGGTGAACCGGATCGACAAGGATACCAGCGGCCTTGTGCTGGCCGCAAAGAATGGCTACGCCGCTCCGCTGCTGGCCCGGAACGTCGAAAAGCTCTACTATGCCGTCGTGGAGGGCGAACTGCCCCTCGGTAAAGGTGTCATCGACGCCCCCATCGGCCGTCAGGCCGAGAGCATCATCGGCCGGTGTGTGACGCCGGACGGCAAGCCCAGCCGGACGGAGTATACCATAGTAAGAGCAGAACACGGCCTCAGTCTGGCCGCCTGTGTCCCGGTGACGGGGCGAACGCACCAGATCCGGGTCCACTTTGCCTCCATCGGCCACCCGCTGGCCGGAGATGACCTCTACGGCGGGAGCCGGGAGCGGATCGGGCGGCAGGCGCTGCACTGTGCAGAGCAGCGCTTCCGGGTGCCGGAATACGAGATGACGCCGGAGGGCATCCGCATCACGGCACCGCCGCTGGAACAGAGCCGGGCCGTCACCGTGAAAAGCCCGCTCCCGCCCGATCTGCGGGCACTTTTCGGGGAAGACCCCCTGGAAATATGAAAACTAAGTGAAAAGTCCGTGAAAGGTCTGCCCAATTTTTGTGAGGAACCTTGTTTCAGCGCGGACGGCGTGTATAATTGAAATGAATTTGTGATTTTTGATCCTTACAGTCAGGAAGGAGCAACCCCTTTTGATCGAAGAAAAGACAAAGGAGCCGATGCAGGAGGCTCCGTCAGCACCGCCGGTGAAGCACAAGCGGACGCTGCGGTCCCTCTGGGCACAGCTCCAGTGCAGCCGGCTGCTGCGGAAACACCGCTTCCGCCGGAAGACGCAGCGCCGCATGAACGACCTTTCGCAGAAGCTGCGGGGGAGCGCTTTGGTGCTGCGGGTGGGCGAGACCCTGTATGCGTTGGGCTTTGCCGCCGAATATGCTGTGGTGCGCATGGGCCGGAATATCTCCGCCGTCGCGCGGTGGCTGGCGCACGGCATCCGAAATGTGTTCCATGAGCTGGCCGCGCTGGCGTTCCCCGGCGCTGCCCAGATGTTCCGAGACCTGTTCGGCCCGGTGATCCTCTTTTTCCGGGGCACGGGGGCACTGCTGGTGCATGCCCGCGCGGTCCGGAAGGAGAAAGGCTTCGGCGCGGCCGTCAAAGCCAGCGTCCATTATCTCACCAGCGGCATCCGGCGCAACCTTCGGCTGCTGCCCCGGATGGCCATGTACATCCTGCCGGTGTGTATGCTGGCGGTGTTCGTGACGGTGTATGACCGCACCATCCAGCAGCCCTATGCCTTGGCGGTGCAGGTCAATGGGAAGACCGTCGGCTATGTGGCCAACGAAGGAGTCTTCAACCTTGCCCGTGAGGACGTGATGGAGCGTATCAATTACGCCGGTACGGACAAGACCGACTGGACCATCGAGCCGAGCTATACCATCTCGGTGGCGCATCAGGTCATGGACGAGAGCGAGACCGCTGACGCCATCCTGAAGAGCGCCAGCGATGAGATCAGCGAGGGCACGGCTCTCTACCTGAACGGTGAGCTGACGGCCGTGTGCGCAGACGGCGACGCCCTGCGCAGCTACCTGAACAGCCTGCTGGCCCCCTACGAGGAAGAGTACAAGAACGACGAAAACGTCACCGTCGGCTTCAGCAAGACCGTTCTGCTCGAAGACGGCATCTATTTCAACGACAGCTTTGAGGACGACAATTCCATCGAGGATATGATCTCCGGCGTCCGCCAGCAGGAGAAGACCTACACGGTCCAGATCGGCGACACCCTGTGGTCCATCGCCCGGAAGAACGACCTGACCTTCCGCGAGCTGTGTGCGCTGAATACGAACTTCAAGGGGGCAGCCCTGACCGAAAGTTCCAACATCCAGGAGGGCGACACCCTCATCGTGACCAAAGAGGAAGCGACGCTGGAAGTGCGCATCACCAAGATGGAGACCCGGCAGGAGGAAATCCCCTTCACCACCGAGACCACCCAGTCGAACGAATATACCAAGGGCACGACCAAAACCTTGCAGGAGGGTGAGAACGGCTTGCGTCTTGTGACGCTGCAAAATGTCTACGACACGAACGGCACCCTGTTGGAACAGACCGTCGTTTCCACCCAGACCCTCAAGGAAGCCGTGCCCAAGAAGGTGGTCGTCGGCACCAAGAAGGTGACGAACAAGACCGCCTACATCACCGGCAGCGGCCAGTTCATCTGGCCGGTGCCCAACTACCGTAACTGCTCGCGCTGGTACGGCAGCGGCCACAAGGGCGTGGACATCTGCGCACCGGCCGGTACGCCCATCTATGCGTCGGCAGGCGGCACCGTGACCAAGGCGGGCTACAACAAGGCCGGTGCCGGCACGGGCTATGGCTACTCGGTCATCATCAGCCACTCCGGCGGCTACACCACCGTCTATGCCCACTGCCTGTCGCTGACCGTCAGTGCAGGCCAGAGCGTCCGTCAGGGTCAGCTCATCGGTTACGTGGGCAGCACCGGGCGTTCCAGCGGCAACCACTGCCACTTCGAGATCCGCCGCAGCGGCTCGTATCTGGCACCGCAGAACTTCTTCCCCGGCAAAAGATAAGGAAAAGACCTCTCGTTCTGCTGCGTGATGCCTGAAAGGCTCATTATAACCAAGGAAAAGGAGACGATTACTATGGCAACTCCCCACATCAGCGCCGAAAAAGGCGACTTCGCAAAAACTGTCCTGATGCCCGGTGACCCCCTGCGCGCAAAATTCATTGCAGACACCTTCCTGCAGGATGTCCGCCAGGTGACCGGCGTCCGCGGGATGCTGGGTTTTACCGGCACCTATGAGGGCCGCCCCATCAGCGTGATGGGCAGCGGCATGGGAATGCCCTCCATCGGCATCTACTCCTACGAGCTGTTCAAGTTCTACGATGTGGACAACATCATCCGCATAGGCTCGGCGGGCAGCTACACCGACAAGGCCAAGCTGTTCGACGTCGTGCTGGCCACCGGTGCGGTCAGCGAGTCCAACTATGCCCGCGTTCAGAGCGGCTTCGAGGGGGACATCACCCTGCCCAGCCAGACTCTGAACGACAAGCTCCGTGCTTCGGCGACCAGGCAGGGCATCTCCCTCATCGAGGGCAACATCCACTCTTCGGATGTTTTCTACCGCCAGCCCTCCGAGGAGAAGCCCACCTACTGGGAGAAGCTGCGGGATGAGCGCGGCTGCCTCTGCGTCGAGATGGAGAGCTTCGCTCTGTTTGCCAATGCCCAGGTTCTGGGCAAGAATGCCGCCTGCCTGCTGACCATCTCCGACAGCTTCGTTTCGCCGGAGATCACCACCGCCGAGCAGCGCCAGACCAGCTTCACCAATATGATGAAGGTCGCTCTGGGGGCAGAATACTAAATCACAAAACGCAGCAGCGCGGCTTTCCTGTACAGGTGAGCCGCGCTGTTTTGACCCATCAAGAGGAAAAGGAGACCATACCATGACGAATCTGACGCTGGAAGAAAAGAAGGAGCTGATCCGGAGGGCACTGAAGGCCCGCGAGGGAGCTTATGCGCCCTATTCGGAATTTCTGGTCGGTGCGGCGCTGCGGGCAGAGGACGGCCGCGTTTTCACCGGCTGCAATGTGGAGAACGCCGCCTTTACCCCGACCAGCTGCGCCGAACGCACGGCTCTGTTCAAGGCAGTGAGCGAAGGCGTGACCCGGTTCACCGACATTGCCGTCGTGGGGGCCCGCCGGGGCGAGGTGAACAAGCAGATCACGTCGCCCTGCGGGGTCTGCCGTCAGGCGCTGTTCGAGTTCGGTGGGCCGGAGCTGAACGTCATCATGGCAAGGACGCCGGATGATTTCATCGAGCGCAGCATGGACGAGCTGCTGCCCTTCGGCTTCGGGCCGTCCAACGTGGCGGGCAACAAAGCGGTGGAGGAATGAGGCCGCAGACCGGGCAGAAAAGCGCAAAATTGGACAAAAAGTAAGACTTTTACGCGAATTTTACAAAAAATCTGTAAATATTTTGTAATCGGAAATTCCTTGCTTTCGTCACAGATCCCGGCTATACTTGGTTCAGTAAATGTGCAGGTGTGCACATTTGGAACGTAAAACGCAAGTTTTCAAATCACATAAAAGGAGAGTTTTCACTATGATGATTTCTCGTCGTAACTTCCTGGCTGTGGCTGGTGCCGCTGCCGCTGCTGCCGCTCTGACTGCCTGTGGTGGTTCTTCCTCTTCCACCAGCACCGCTTCTTCCGCTGCTGCTTCTTCCGCAGCATCTGCTGGCTCTGAGGCTGCTGGCAAGATCACGAAGGTCGCTCTGACCTGCGATACCGGCACGATCGATGACGAGAGCTTCAACCAGGCTTGCTGGACCGCTGTTTCTGGTTACATGGGCGATGACTGCCAGTACTACATCCCCGAAGCAGACGCTTCCGATGAGGACCGCGAGACCATGATCCGCCAGGCTGTCAACGACGGCGCTGAGGTCATCGTCTGCGTCGGCTATCTGTACGGCGCTTCTCTGGCATGGGCTGCTGAGCAGTATCCCGATGTCAAGTTCATCGCTATTGATGTCACCCAGGGCGACATCGGCACCGATGCCATCCCCGCAAACTGCTACTGCATCACCTTCAAGGAGGAGCAGGCAGGCTATTTGGCAGGCTATGCCATCACCAAGGACGGCAAGAACAAGCTGGGCTTCCTGGGCGGCATGGCAGTTCCCGCTGTTATCCGTTACGGCTATGGCTTCGTGCAGGGCGCTGACGCTGCCGCACAGGAGCTGGGCCAGAACATCGAGATCAACTACTTCTACGGCGGCCAGTTCTACGGCGACGCAAACATCACCTCCCGTATGGAGGGCTGGTACTCCAACGGTACGCAGGTCGTCTTCGCCTGCGGCGGCGGCATCTACACCTCTGCAGTTGAGGCTGCTCTGAAGAACAACGGCTACGTCATCGGCGTTGACGTTGACCAGAACTACATCGGCGCAAACGGCGTGGCAGATGGCACCTATGCCTACAACCCGTTCATCACCTCCGCCATGAAGGGCCTGTCCGCTGCGGTCGAGACTGCTCTGACCGACATCGAGGGCGGCGAGTGGAGCGAGATCGCTGCCACCAACGGCAACTTCGGTCTGGAAGATGGCGATTACATCGGCCTGCCCACCGATGACGACAGCTGGAACTTTGAGTCCTTCACCAAGGATGAGTACGAGGCAGTCAAGGCCAAGATCGCTTCCGGCGAGATCACCGTGGACAACAGCTCCGACGACGCAACCAAGCCCACCGTCAGCGAGTTCACCACCGTCACCTACATCCAGTAATTTTTCTGTAGTCTGCGAGGCTGCTGCATCACTCTTTCCGGTATTGCTTGTGCAATGCCGCCTCCCTCATTGAGGGAGGCTTTGATTGCGGGCCGTCACGTTCAGGCTCCCTCCCAGAGGGAGCAGACGCGGCGGAGCTGTGACGGAGGGAGTGGGTGTAGCAGCCTCTTTTTGCAATTTCTGGAGAAAAACGTCTCGCAGAAAACTGTTCAGGTTGCACAAAAGTCGTACTTTTGGTAGGACAAATCCTTAAAAATTCAAAAAGAAGTGTGCAAACCGGCAAAAATACGGTATAATGAGAGACAGAATAGTATAGGTGTCGAACCGGCACGAAAGGAGAGTGAGCAGATTGGCAGAGGATTTTGTGATCGAGATGCTCCACATTACCAAGGAATTCCCCGGTATCAAGGCAAACGACGACATCACCCTGCAACTGCGCAAAGGCGAGGTACACGCTCTGTTGGGCGAGAACGGCGCGGGCAAGAGTACGCTGATGAGCGTTCTGTTTGGCCTGTACCAGCCGGAACAGGGTAAGATCCTCAAAAACGGCAAGGAGGTCGCCATCCGCAACCCCAACGATGCCAATGCACTGGGCATCGGCATGGTGCACCAGCACTTCAAGCTGGTGGAGTGCTTCAGCGTTCTGGACAACATCATCCTGGGTGTGGAGCCCAACAAGCTGGGCTTTTTGCAGAAGGCGGAGGCCCGCAGGAAGGTCATGGCCCTGAGCGAGAAGTACGGCCTGCGCGTGGACCCGGACGCCCTCATCAGCGACATCTCGGTCGGTATGCAGCAGCGCGTGGAGATCCTGAAGATGCTCTACCGCGACAACGAGATCCTGATCTTCGATGAGCCCACCGCAGTTCTGACCCCGCAGGAGATCGACGAGCTGATGGAGATCATGCGCGGGTTCAAGAAGGAGGGCAAGTCCATCCTCTTCATCACCCACAAGCTGAACGAGATCATGGCCGTTGCAGACCGCTGCAGCGTTCTGCGCAAGGGCAAGTATATGGGCACCGTGGACATCAAGGACACCACCAAGGAAGAGCTTTCCCGCATGATGGTCGGCCGTGATGTCCAGCTTCAGGTCGAAAAAAAGCCCGCAGCCCCCGGCAAGGTCGTGCTGGACGTGGAGAATGTCACCATGCACAACGCCCAGCACAAAAAGGATTCCGTCAAGAACGTCTCCTTCCAGGTGCATGCCGGTGAAATCGTCTGTCTGGCAGGCATCGAGGGCAACGGCCAGACCGAATTCGTCTACGGCCTGACCGGTCTGGAAAAGTTCAACTCCGGCAAGGTCACGCTGGACGGCAAGGACATCACCAATGCCTCCATCCGCGAGCGCTCGAAGGACGGCATGAGCCACATTCCCGAAGACCGCCACAAGCATGGTCTGGTGCTGGATTACAGTCTGGAAAACAACATCGTGCTGCAGCGCTACTGGCAGCCGGAGTTCCAGAAGAACGGCTTCATCCGCAGCGAGAAGGTGCGGGAGTATTCCGACCGGCTGATCGAGCAGTACGACGTGCGCAGCGGTCAGGGAAGTGCCACCATCGTGCGCAGCATGTCCGGCGGCAACCAGCAGAAGGCCATCATCGCCCGCG
>ERZ791614.189-NODE-189-length-45525-cov-15.262195_pt1 | contig 45525 bp, 75 predicted proteins | sample MGYA00510274_ERZ791614 | MGnify/ENA primary metagenome ERZ791614 (study PRJEB30046, sample SAMN00715221) | human gut metagenome | study: EMG produced TPA metagenomics assembly of the A metagenome-wide association study of gut microbiota in type 2...
AATCTGGTTCAGGGATTTCCGCTCCTTCTGATTCGTAATCTGGTTCAGGGATTTCTATATCTCTTGCGTCTGTATAAGCCGTATCTCCTGGGTCGGCAAATCGCATATGCTCATATTTGATTTGTCTTGCTTTGATTTCAAACGAAAATTTAAGTCCCGGAGTTCCTTTTACAATAAAATAATTTTGCTCTTTCTCAGCTATCCAACAGTCGCCCTCTCCTTCTCTTTGCAAGAACACATAATATTTAATGCCGACATTTGCAGATTCCTGAAAGATGTCATCTATGTCAATCATACAAGTCCCGTCATCCGATATTACAGATTCACCGATATCTCCAAAGAATGGGGTTGGCATTTCATAGCAATAAAAGAGCTGTTCATCGTAGTCTACCGTCGAAACTGATCTTGATTTTGTCCCGCTTACTTTCAACTTCCCTCTGATAGAAGCATCTGCAAGGTCTGTCCCCGTACCTACGCTGTAGAAATGACCGCTAGCTTCTATATGTGTACCTGCTGTAACTTTTTTTGATGCCGAAACACTGTCTGCCGAAACGCTGCTCGCCGAAACGCTTTTATTAAACGAGGCTGAACTTGCATGTACGGTTCCTGTATAAAGATTGATTCCTCTAATACGCGTTCCATACAATGTCCCGTACCCCGGTACATATATTCCTGTATTCGTCTCTGAATAGATCTCTCCAGTTGAAGCATCTAGCGTTACTTCTCCATACGCGCCACTTGCTGAAAGCTTTTTAATTCCAACTTTCCATCCTGCTAATTCACCTGTGTTAATATAATCGGCATTCATGTACACATTACCATTCGATAGATACAGACCTTTATTACTGCTGTTATCGCTTAACACATCAATAATCTCTTGTTTTGACATTTTCCCTATGTCGAGATCACTAAGTGCATTGTCTGTATAGCGATTCGCATTCGATAACGCTGTCGAAGCTTTATCTTCCGCAACACTATATATTGTGTCGCCGTTTGCTAACACGAATGTATTAGGTCTGAGCGTAACATTTCCGTAGTTATCAATCGCAAATGTTGATGTTCCAGAACTGTTTGTAACGTTGATGTTCTTCAGATTAATCAAATCAGCTGAAATCTGGCCGGACTTAATATAGGAAGCATTTATGTACAGATGCCCGTTCTGCATATAAATTCCCTCTTGTTTACCGTTATCCGTTAAAGCGTTAAAAACTCTTTCAAAATTGACAATTTTTTTAGCATCCAGTTCCTGCCAAGCGCCATCAGCCCCAGAAAACATATATACCTGGCTTGTAGAGAAGTTCATGAAAATCGAGCCGTCATGCTTTTTATATTCTTCACTTTTCCACTCAGACGCCGGATAGTTCTGCAATGTTGGTACATACGTGCCATAATAGTTCGGGACAGTTACATTGTTTTGAACTGCCTCGTCCGCAATGTCCTTAGCGATCTGTTCAATAGTCCTGCTTTTTAACGTAAAGTTTTCAACTTCTAGCGTGACGGCACCTGTATCAGCGTCTATTCTTAATGTAACATTTCCGTTATTATCTTTTGCTGTAAAACCTCTTGTATTAATCCATTCGGACTGGATTCCAATAGCATACAGGATGTTCAGAACAGCATCCCCATTACTGTCAAAGCCTGCTTTCCAAGTCTGACCGCCATCCACAGATAAGAAGAATCCATCAACACTTGTCTTATAGATTACTTTAGAATCAGCAAGTGTAGGCTTGTCGTGGCGATATGATACCGTCGATCCGTCTGCCTGAACTTCTTCTGTATAGTAGAATCCAAGGGTGTTGGCTGCAAGTTCATTCATCTGTTTGAGCTTTATGTCATAGGCAGATAGCTTCTTTTCTATATCTTTCTTTGATTGCTCTACCGCTGCTTGCTGTTCACCAATAAACTCGCTTGCGTCTTCTTCAGCACTCTTTGCACTACAGCTCCATGATGTTGAACCACCAAACACAAATTCTACATTAGTTGCAAACGATCTAAAAACACGATTTTTTGTATCAATAAATTCAACTGGATCGCCGAAAGTGGCGTATCCGTTGGCAATTCCGTCACATGAAAAAGGGCGCATTCGTAAACCGATTAATTGATTTCCAATAGCTTCGACTCCTGCCTGTGCATTTCCTGACAATAGCTGATTATCAATAGTAATTACATAGCCGTCCTGACCCGACATATATTCGGTCTCATCTTCTACGCATTTAACACCTGTTACAATAACATCGTCTACATCATATTGTAGATTCTGAATTGAAAATAACGCGTGATAATTGTTATTGCTTAACGTACCACCATCAACCACAGTCCCTGCTGTCCATGGATTAAGCGTACCGCCATCCAGATCATCACCATTTGTCCAATTTTTTACCGCTCCACCATCGTAAATAATCATATTGGTAAATGTCTTATCAAACGTAATAATTCTGAGTAAGTCATTTTCATCAATTCTTGCGTTTCCACCGGCTATTCCGGCACACATTCCGATTACTGTACGGTATGTTGCATTAGATGGTGCTTGTTGAATTTGAAAATCTGCATTTGGAAACACTGCATCTCCAAGAGTAATTCCACATTGCTGACAGCATTCTGAGAGCAGTTCCTTGACAGTGCAAGGAAAAGATAAATTAGAATCATACGCCTTATCAGCGTTATGCATTTTGTCTAAGAGAGAAAGGCTTATTTCACTTGCTGTTGCAGGTTTTTTCGATACAATATAAGTACCTCTTTTTATAGTTTCTATCCTGTCAGATAACTGCACATTGAGAAAGATGACAAACCTTGCAGCATTAAAATTATATCCGTCAAAGCGCCCGTCATCATTTACTAATGATAAACTTGCCGTTTTTTCTACTGCTACACCCACCGGAAAGTCCCCAGAGTCTGCTGAATCTACAAGACTATTTCCAGACAAGTAAAAGTCTTTTTTGCCTAATTTAAGAGTTGTGCCATTTGACAATGTAACATTTGCTGTCACGTAATAATTTCTGTTTGTAAGAGATTCTTTCTTCAACTGAGTAGATACATTTATCAAATCGGCTCAATCCTCCTTACATTGATAGACAAATCCGTCCACTTTTCTTCCCCGTCTTTCAGGGTTTGCGCAGCCATATTAAAATTTGATGCGTAGAATGTTCTGTCTACCCATCTTCCCGGAACAGTCGGGTCTTTGTGGTGGAATGTAAATTGGCTTTTGTTAAGCACAGTATTTAGTATGGTTGCTATTTCAGCCCACGAAAGTTCACCCCATTGCATGTCATACCCACCAATCGTTCCCATTGGTGCATTATGCATGATTAAATCCTGACTTCTTTTAGAGTCTTCTGTAGAAGTGGTTGCGAACACCGGTTTGTAACTATCCGGTGCTCTTATAATAACATTGTCTATTTTGAATTGTTCCTGCGCCATATTCTCCTCCTTATGCTAACTCAAATGGGTTCTTCCCGTTTCGATTTCTTCTCATTTCAGCTTCACTGATAATAATATCTAACAATTTTCTGCCAGATGCATTAACTGTAACATTATAGGTATTTCCATCTCCCTGTCCTTTTCCTGATTCTTCTCGGACGATCTGACGCAACAGGCTTTCCGGCGCTTCCAGGTTATTCCCTTTCTTCTGATCTCCTAATACTGCAAGAAATTCACTTCGCGGTGGAATGACTGCACCGCTGGCCAGATACGGAATAGTTCCGACACGTGGAAATGTTGCATGAAATCCAATAGTCTTTGAACCAAACGGTGTTGGAACAGTCCATGGCCCAAAGGAAAATGCAGATTCAATTCCACCAATTGCATTATTAATCATCCCAACTGCATTATTAACAATACTGATTGCCTGATTAATCGGGGCTTTAATAAAATTCACAATGCCTTCAAATGCAGATCTGACTGCATCTCTGGCGGCATTAAACTTATTAGTGATAGCATTTTTTATCGCTTCTACTTTATTAGAAACAAATGTAGTTACGTTTTCCCATACTTGGGACGTTTTACTTTTTACACTATCCCACACGCTCGCAACTTTTGTTTTAATTGCATTAAATACTGTGCTGGCTGTGGATTTAAGAGAGTTCCAAAGGCCAGAAAGTGTCTTTTTGATTGCGTTCCAAGTAGTAGATGTTGATGTTTTAATAATATTCCAAACATTAGCTATCTTTTCTTTCAAATTGCTTAATGTACGTGTTGCTGATTCTGACAATTCACGAGTCTTTTCAACAACCCAGTCTTTTAATTTTGTTGCTGCCGCGCATATTTCATCCCAGTTTTTGTACAGCAAAACTCCGATTGCTATAGCAGCACCGACTGCGATCGCGAAAATCCCGCCAGTACCGATTGCTGTCGCAATGGCCTTGATTCCACCCATGATCCCGCCAGTGCCAGTCATTAACGCGATAAGTCCTTTTACAGCTGTAGCTATTCCAGATACGCTCTTAATAACTCCCAATGCTAATTCTGCAATCTTTGCCGCTGCGAACGCTCCGATTAGAGCCGCGCCGAATGCTTCAACAATTGACTGGTGATCAGCAAGAAACGTAGCTACTTTTGATACTAGATCAATCACTGTCGGAAGCCCTACTTCAATGACCCATTTCAGCATCGGGAGAACAATATTGTTATAGATCCATTCAAGCACATTCCCGATAGATTCCAGAATTGGTGCAAATGCACTTGTCAGATTACTGATAGATTCTAACAGCGGATAGAAATCTAAGTTTGCCGCCCACGTTGCCGTATCTGTGGCAATTCTCTCAATGAACTGCATAACCACCACAAGAGCATCTGCGATGTTCTGTATAATCTGCGTTCCGACATTGTTCTTATTCCACGCATCGGCAAAACCAGATGCAATATTCCCAATAGTTTTAAGCACGTTCTGAGCAATCCTTAGCATGGTTGTAAGCATTGTCGTACCTGTACCGTTTGTCCAGACTTCCATGAGACTCCTGCCTACACTCTTGGCAAGCTTCGCAATTCCCGACAAAGCAATGTTTGCTGCGTCAATGGTGTTCTTGCCCTCTTTTTTCCATGCGTCCTGAAAAGGCTTCCAAAGTTTTTTGAACAAATTTGCAAGTTTCTTTGCCGAATCACTAATTTTATCAAGAACTGTCTCGCCTTCTGCAACCTTTCCATAATCAACATTTTGCACAGCATCCTTCATCTGATCTGCAAGTCCGCCGGTTGCACCCGGTACTTTTGACGATGAATCTGCGCTTTTATCCGTTGAGTAATTATTTATTTCGTCAAGGGGGCTAAGATATCCTTTTGCCGCCTTAGTAGCTTTCTTAGTTGCGTCCGCTGTATCATTTGTTGCGCCTGCCAGCTTTTCAGCATTGTCGGCAGCTTCTCCGTATTGATCAGCTGTGTCGGCTATTGCATCCGTTCCGGCAAGGCCTGCGCCACTCGCACCTGTTTGTCCAGAAGACTTCTTTCCAGTAATCAATTCCGTAAAACTTTTGAAAGCATTTGCCAATGTTGCCAGTTTACCGAGTAGAATATTGATTACTTTCAGAACAGGCGTGAAAATATTAATCAATCCCTGTCCAACTGTTACCTTGAGAGATTGCAGCTGTAACTGCATTACTCGCACCTGATTCGCCCAGCTGTCAGAAGTACGGATGAAGTCACCCGATGCAGCCGATAACTGTTTCTGCACAAAAGCCAGACGGAGAGCCACTTTCTCTTGTTCGGTCATGGCAGATGTGGTTTTGCCGTATCCGTTAGCCAATGCATATTCGTCAAGTGCATTTTGAGTCATTACAACCCCGATATCTTTTAATGTTTCTGTTTCACCAGAAAATACAGACTTTAACTTGATATATGCTAAATCCTGACTAATATTGTAAAAAGAAGCTACATCTCCTGCTAGCTGAGTAAGCTGTGTTGACATATCGTAGGCCTGTGATTCCGTAAAATTAAACTGTCTTGCCATTGATCCAAATAAGCCTACGTATTTTTTTGCCATTGTTTCTGACAAGCCTGCTGTTTTTACTGCTTTTTTTGAAAACTCATTAACTTTTTCGGTCATATTTGGAAAAACTACATTCACAACATTTTGAACTTCGTTTAAATCTGAACCAAGTTTTGTGCACTCTTTTCCAAACTGTACCAACTTGCCAACCGCAAAAGCCCCACCAATCAGCAGACCGATTTTTTTTACAGCACTTCCAAGGCCGTTAAATGACTTTTTTATTGCAGACACGCCGTTCTGTACGCCAGACGTGTCCATTCTGGTATCAATAATGACTGAGCCATCAGCAGCCATGTGTCCACCTCCTAACTATTTGAGGTTAAGCATCTCGTTAAGCTTATCTTTATAAGCCTGTTCCTCTTCAGAGAGACGCGCTTTTATATCAATAAGATTCTTGTTATCGTGGTAGAATTTCTTTTCCCATTTATCGAGCTTTTCACCCTTTGCTTTTTTTGACCGGATTCCAACGACCGTGTTGAACAGGCATTCACCGGATTCCATAAAGTATCCGAAAAACGTCCACCAGTGCATATAAGGCACTGCTCTGATTTCTTTGCCGGCAACCTTGTTTACCGCCGGAACGATCATATCTCCGTCCTGCTCCCAGTCCATCAAGCGGGGTTTTGGCTTATTCGGACTATCGTCAACTTGACCACAGTCAATAAACTCGCAAGCTTTCTGACAAGCTTCTGTAAGATGTTCTGGGGGTATGCTTTGCCAGTCTTCGAACAAAATCTGCAACATAACAACTGCTTTTGCTTGTTCGTCTAATTCTGGGTCGTTCATGGCTATGAGAATATCAATAATCGCACGAAAATCCGTTCTGATAGAAAAATCCACCCCACTAATATTTAGTGAGATGGGTAACTCATAAGCGGTCATTTTGTGTATTTCTCCGTATATTTATTGACTGCTGCCTGCATTTTCTTCTTTCTCTTTTCAATTTCCGGTGCGATTGCTTCTGCGATCTTATCCAGAACAATGTAAGCGAATACCTGACCATTTCCGAATACAGTGGTTGCTGTGATCGGCTCTTTGAACAGGTCTTTTGATGCTTCATATCCAAGCAGATAGTTGATTTTGTCTTCAATCTGTTTATTGAGTTCAGCCATCTCTTTACCGGAAGTGACTTTCTGAATGGAATCTTTGAGCTGCTCAAAATATTCTGTCAGTTCTTCTGCACGTGCTGCTACATTAATGTCGGTTGGATTCAGCTTGAAAGAAGAAAAAACTTCGTCTTCATTGTTTGTGAATGTAAAAATGAGAATCCCGTCATCAATTTTGGTATTAATTATTTTTGCCATTTAGCGCGCCCTCCTTGTATATGTGTTTATTCGCTGTCGGCTGTGAATGTACCGGAATTGATATCAAATTTTCCTTTTACGCGCTCGCCAACATAGTTCACAGTAAATGGAATCTGATAACCGGACGTATCACCGCCGTAGGAGGTCGGCACAACGTAGCAATCCTGCTGGTATGCTTCATACTTGCCTGCTGTGGCTTCTGTCCAAAGATGAACCTCAACTGCTTTTGTTTTGAGGTTGTCGTCTTTGAGACGTCCATCTACAATCTTCTGCAATGCTCCAAACAGATCAGATGTAGTGTCTGCATAGAACGGATCAGCGTCAGAAGAAACTTCATAGCCATTATGCTTAAATGTGGATTCTCCAAGAATGTTTTTAGATGTTTCGGTATCCGGGTTGAGCTCGATGTTATACTCTTCCAGGTCCTTTCCAAGACGCTCATATTTTGGTGTCAGTCCTCCGCAGAGGGAACCTGCGTCAATATAATGAGCCATATATTTACGGTCAATCTTTCCTGTAACTGCCATAGAAATGTCCTTTCTGCCTATAACTTTTAAAAGGCTGTGTAGGTTAGCGACTATCTCCGATTGATAGCCGGTTGTTACTTGTTATATTACTTCATAAGTGTTTTCATAGCGCACCGACAATGGCAATAGCCAATCCTGTACACCACTCTCCTGCGGCTCTAAACCATAGGAATTATCACGGGTTATACGTTTTATCACTCGCCCCTGTGAAAGCTCGGGAAACGCATTTAAACGTGTCTCAGAGCCGTTTATGATAACTGGTTCTCGACATATCCATTTACCGAGATTGTCCAGGAACTTCTGAACAGATAACTTCTGCCGTTCTTTGTCGGATGCTGTGCGATATACCACATAAAATGGGTACTGGCATACCTGATGCATTACTCCGCATATATCTTCCTTTTCCGAATAGATTAAAGCTCCGTTGTCTGCTGAGAAAGCGATTCCGGATTCTTTGCCGAGTTCTTCGAATTTGATTGTTTCATTTTCATACAGTCCCGGATACTGGTTCAGAAGCGCTTTCATGGCATCTGTCAAAATTTCATATCCGGTTGCATCTTTGCCAATTGGCTTATCTGCCATGTCTGCCACCTCCTGCCTGTGCTTTTACTTTGCGAATCCATGTGTCACCGTATTGTCGCTTTGCGGCATCGAACCAATGGGCTTGTGCCCGGGGGTGAGCCTGCCTGGTGTATTCAAGATTTTCCTTTGCGGCTGTCTGACCAGAGAACTGACTAACAAGGACTTTCTTGGCTCCACGTCTTGCATAGGGACTTCCAGTTGCTTCATCAACCATTCCTTTCCCCTCGTACAGAAAACGTCCATAAGGAGCCGCCGCCGCACACACTTTCCCAGTTCCTTGCAAGGATGTACTCTCAACTCTTGTTCGATTGATAAAGTCCCCTGTAATCATCGGCATAAACGGAACCATGCTGTCCATAACCATTCCATCAAGGAGATACTGGGCTTCTTGGTACTGTCTGGAGAACCTATCCATATTCAGTTTAATTTTCATATCTCCGTCGACTACAGAGAAACCTTTGAAATGATGAATTTTATTCATATTACTTACCCAAAATCTCAAAATGTGGAATCAGTGTATACGGACCGCCAACGCTTGTAATCTTGAACACGTTATCCTTGTTCTCGTTCATGTACTGATAGAATCCGTTCCGATAATCGCTGTCAGATACCGTTCCACCAGTCCACTCACCCTCCCAGAAGAACGACTCATCTGAGAACGTGATAGTGTCTTCCAGAGCGTTGTTAATCTGCTGTTTCCACTCTTTAGGCGGTACCCATGGAAGAATCTTGCCGTCTTTATTAGTGATGGTTATATCGCCGTTCTGGACAGTGTAACGAATGTGTAGCTGTGCGTTGTCTGTTACATCCGGTCCGTACTTTTTAAGGATTGCTCCCTTGTCGGTAATGAGGTCAATGCCGGATAAAACATGAGGATACCAGTACGCATCTCCAGTTGTGGCACTTTCGTAATAGTTGAAAAGTGTAATTTTAGACGAATACATGATACCCTCTCCTTAATTATTCTTTCTGCACTGTCTGCTTAATAACCTGATTCACTCCGGTTGCCGACAATCCATTAAACATACCGACTGCAACCGCTGTGATATAATCCGTTGCTGGGAAATCCGGGATAACTCCCATCCCGACAGCTCCGAGAATTCCACCAATAACCGCCATGATTACTGGAATCCATTCATCAGAGATTCTTTTTGATGCTTTACAGCCCATTCCTACGATGTAGCAGATCATAACGATTGCTATACATGAGCCTAATGTTGAAATGTCCATTATTCAACTACCTCCCAATCATGCGATGCAACATTAGAAAACGTATACGCCACATTATCAGTCTCTCTGATATCCAGCACTTTACCGTCCTTACAATGCATTTTGATCGTATTGTCTTCCCATGCCCAATATCCGCTCCAAGATGGGAGCTTAATTTTTTTGCCATTTAAAAGCTGAAACCATGCTTCTCTAAAACTCATATCTATCACACTCCTGCATATAAAATTGGTATCCCATCATCCGTCCTTACCCCCATCAACAATGGTAAAGCTGTCTTAAGAAGTAAGTCATTCGTTTTCTGTACATCTCCGGCGGCGGCATACACTGCGCTCCATTCCTTTGCACTTGCTCCAATCTGCTGAGGCGTGGCGTAGGAAATGGATTCACTGCCGGAAGATACAGAGGTTACAATGCCTGTAGTGCTACCACCGGACCCGGCTGTGGTTGATGCTCCACTAGCGGCGGCATTGGCAGCATTCTTTTCAGCAAGCTCAATCTGATACATTAATTCAGCCAATGAACAGACCGCCTTTTCGATGCGTTTCTGTGAGCGTTCATTTGTCGGCAGTCCGTCCACCAGTCTGTCAAACGTCATTGTATCCACAAAATTACTGGCTCTTTCTGCCAGTCGTGGAAAGTCGGTTTCTGGCACGACATTGCCGAATGATTCTGTATAGAATTTATAATCTGCGTAAGCCATGCCAGTTACCTCCTGCGTTTATCATTTTGCTGTTACAGTCGCGTGTCCGGCACTCAGTGCCTTATAGGTGCTGTCGCACTCAACCACTGTGATTACCTGTCCTGTTGCTGCGGTAATGTCAGATTTTCCATCCCACGCGCTCCAGTTCTTCACATTCTGTCCGTAGTCTACGGCAGTCTCAGATGATGCGACTTTGTACTTATATACATTTCCTGCGCTTATTTTTGCCGGAGTAACAGTCACTTTTGTATCTCCGCTTTCACTTCCTGCTGCTGAGTTTACAGTCAGAGTTCCAAGCGTCTGAGTTGCGTTGATAGTTCCAACAGCAATAGCGTCAATATACTCTGCAAAGAGGGTAAGCCCCATGATCGCAAATGCTTCAGACACTGCTGTGTGGTAGTTGCCCTGCGTATGGAATCCGATCAGATTTGTTTCACCGGATACAGTGTATACAAGTCCTGCTCTTGCGAAATCAGATTCGTTCGGATCCACGTAGTAAAGAACGATGTTCTCCACAGGTGTAGCAATAACTGTTCCTCTCGGGATCTCGCTGTCGGATAATAGGAAGATTGTGTTGAATCCTAGGAAGTCTTTCATGTACTGGAAGCCGAACTGGTTCTGAATAGTGATATCAGCTGCACCGATATACTCATACACATCCAGGATATTTATAAATCCAACAACACCAGTCACATTTCTGTGCATCTGCTTGAATTTGTTTTCTACACGACCCTTAGCCATTGCCAGAGCCATCTGGAAAGTGGTTTCTGTAAATGAGAGAGTACCTGTTTTCAAATAGTTGTAAAATCTTTCAGTAACATTGGTCTGAAGCTGGAAAAGGAATTCATCATCAGTCATCTGAACAGCGTTCTCGTAACCGTGATCTTTGATCGCTTCGATAGATACAGCCTTTGCATACTTCTCAATACTCATTTCTGCATAGGGCTTTTCTTTTACAGTAAACTTGCTGTAAGGGATTTCCTCGCCCTCACCAACATTTCCGTTCTGTAATGTACCCTCTGCATATTTTGATTTAAGAACCGCTCCGGGTGTCTTTTTGATTGGACGCATGATACCAAGGATTTCACGTAAGTGTTCCCAGTTTCTTTCGAATCTGGTTACAAAGTCAATCTCACGCGCTGTGACCTGAATATCATTACTCATAATAAGATTAGCTTTTGCTGCCATATAAAAAATCCTTTCTACCCATAACTATTAAGGTATTGGGTTAGCGGCTATACTCTGTCGTATAGTCGGTGTAAAAAATCACTGGAATAACTGGATATTCTGAGCAATTGCAGCCTGTCTTTCGGACGGGTCTTTGATTGCTTCAATATCTTTCTTGGTCATACTTCCCGGTGTCTGCTGCTGTCCAACATGAGTAGTAAATCTTGCCTGATTCTGCTGAGCCTGCTGCTGAGATTCATCCACAAAAGCGGATGCGTCAGACTGTTTCATCTGCTCAATCAGATCATTCAGTCCAAGGATTTTACCGTCTTTCAGCTTCAATCCTGCTCCTTTGATGTCTGCCATAACAGACTTCTTTGCAGCCTCACTGGAAAATTTAACATCATCAAGTGCTGTTTTAAGTGCATCTGAAAAATCGCGGTCATAGATTTTTGCATTAAACTCTTTCTCTGCATCTGCCGCTTTCTGTTTCCAGGTCTCTAATTCGGTCTTAACATTTGCCGGGTCGATACCATCAAAGCCTTTTAAGGTTTCCTCTGCTGTCTCAGCACGTTCTTTCCAGTCATCACGTTCACCCTCGACTTTTGACAGAGTTTTTGATACTTCTTTTGCATTCTTATAATGTTCTGAAAGTGCTTTCTTCACATCTGCCTGTTTGTCCTCCGGGATTTCAATTCCAAATGATTTTAATGTGTCAATAAGTTTCTGCATAACATCCTCCTGGTCGTGTTTATTGACCTGCCGCCGCAGGTAAATGGATTAAGCCAGTTAGACCACTGGCAGGGTAACTGTGGCTATTGGATTCGAACCAATGAATGAGTGTTCCTCTCCCGGAGTCAAAGTCCGGTGCCTTACCGCTTGGCGAAGCCACATTGAAGTGCCTTTTTGGACTAAACATTAGTCTACAGGATAAGACATAACCTTTACAGCATCATGATGTTGTGATTCAGCCAAATCATAGACCGCCTGCAAGCAAACAGCATAATTTTAACCAAATCAAAGCGGAACTTCCAGAGTCGAACTGGAAAACTTGTATCTATAGATATTCGCTCTATAGCCGATAGGTTCCACATAACCCGGATTCCCGGGTTAGCAAGGTATTTAACGTGTTATGCCTACCACGAGTTGTTTCGGATATTTATTTCTTTTTTTTAAGAAAAGTATAAATAACAAAAACCTTAATCAAGGAGGTGAGTCATCTTGCGTGCCAGACGGCAAATACACACGACAGGATTCGAACCTGTTTAACTTTCCATTAAAGCGTGCGCACCAGCTACTAAATTAAAGAAAGGAGGATTAAAACGAAAATGTCAAAACAACCGTTTTACTTGTGCTTCCTGCTGCACAATTACATTATAACAGGTTTCTTTTAACTACCTCTCTACCACTTTTTGCGTTTTTAGAGCATATCGCGAAGTTTTTCCACGTATCTCTTGACAAGATCACGTTCCTCTCGGCACTCCGCATCTTTAGACATATCGCTCATTTCTGTTGTAAGTTCGTCCAGATGTTCTTCCAGAGCGGCAAGCATCTTCCTCTTGCAGTCTTCAGACTTGCCGGAACGATAGCTCTGTTTCTGTGTCATATAGTCGTCATAAGCATCCCGTCCGTCAGAGCGGCTGTAATGTCCTCTGACATAATGTTCACCGCGTCTGGCATAAGAACTACCTCTGTCGTAATCTGGCATCATTCTGCCATCATTTGAGCTGTATCTCCCCATGCTATCACGCTTTCTTCCGCGTTCGCTGTAATCGTCATTGTATCCGTTACGCATCTCATCAAGGACAGTGTTGTAATACTCCACCTTTTTGTCCCAGTACTGAGTGTTCTTTATATCTTTGTACATATCAATCAGTTTGTATGTCATTTCCAGATTTCCAGTGGTCAGTCCATTATCAGCGATTTTGGAAAGTTCATCTTCGATTCTTGCGCATAAATCCTTGATATCTCTCATAACTGCACCTCCTACGCTTCTCTTGTTACAACAATGTTTGCGTTCGCAACAGAAATAGCCTGATCACTGGTATTCTCTACTGCAATATTAACGCAACATCCACGAGGTACATCAATATAGATGCCAGAGGACACATTGTTATACTGATCCACTGCCGCCGGCGTGGAAATCATCTGAGAAGATAATACAGGTTCGCCAGAGATTGTGATAGCCAGAGAAATAGCTCCGACAGTACCGCCTGTTGGAATTGCGATATTGCCAGAAAAATCCACGAAAAATCTTGCTTTACACTGGTTAGTAAGCCCTCTCAGGGTAATGATTCCGCTTCCCTCTCTGTGCTGAATACAGTTAGAACCTTTGACTGCTGTGTTTGAAAATACTACGTTTCCATTTGCTGCTGCAGTCTGAGCAGCTACATTTGTAAATTCTGCCATAAAAATACTCCTTTCATATCACAAAAGGACAGGTCTCGGCCTGCCCCTCTGTGTAATACGGCATAAGCCGACATCCGAATTAATCGAAAGATACTCTCGATATGAAGTTATCAGCAATTACATCCAGTGTTGCATCCGCATCCGTAATATGTGTTCGGATTAGGAACCTGATATGCCGGAATCGGTGCCGGATTAATCGCATTAATAAGCTGCTGTGTCTGTGAAGCCATTGCAGTTGTAAGAAGTGCGCTCTGGCGATCCTGAGAAGCGGCGCGTCTGAGATCATTGTTTTCAGCCTGAAGGTTAGAAATCTTTTCATTGCAGAGATAGTCAAGAATCGCTCTTGTCCCTGTATTCTGGCTGTCGATAATGTCTCTTGTGTTGCTGTTCATAGTGTTCTGCAATGCACAGGTATTCTGTGCCATATTGTAGTTTACACCCTGGATTGCTTCCCTTGTTTCACAGCAGCAGTTTGCAAGCTGTGCCTGGAGCGCATTGGTATTCTGCATATTCGCTACAGTATCGGCATTAATAGCCTGCTGGATGCCGAAACCAGTCTGCATGATGTTGGTGTTGATTCCATTAAATCCGGTAAGCATACCGTTATTCATGGCATAGAAGCCATCACACAGACCGCTATTGATTCCGTCAAGCTTGCTGATTACTGCGGAGTTATCAAATCCTCTCTGAATGTCTGCCTGAGTAGCTGCCGTGGCTGCATATCCGCTGCCGTTGCCGTTATTGCCCCAGCCGTTGTTTCCCCATCCGCAAAATGCAAAAATGAATAAAACAATAATCCACCAGCTGCCATCTCCACCAAACATGCCGTCATTATTTCTACCATTTCCAGTAGCAGCGGCAATATCTGCTAAGCTATAATTTCCATCCATAATATAATCTCCTTTTTTGTGTATTTACATCAATCTGGCCAGATTGTAATGTACTATTTCATTCCTTTCAACATGTGTTGGAATTGCCCTGCCATCTGTTGGACCTGATTAAGTTGCTGCTGAGAAATCCGTCCAGACTGTAGCATCTTCTCAACTTCTGCTTTTGGGTCCCCCTTAAAATTTTGCTTAAACTGCATAAACTGCTGTATCATCTGCATTGGTCCGTTTCCCTGTGACATCCCACCGCCAAGTGCGTTAAATAATGGATTACTCATCTGCGTTTCCTCCCTTGATTGCTGATTCCTGTACGGTATTAGCCCTAACAGGTTCAGAAAAAGAATTTAATCGGTTTATGATAGCTTCGTATTTGCCCTTTAAATCATCATATTCCTGTCTGGTGACATATTTATTGTCCATGTTCTGAACAGGCTGTTTAGGCGGCATCTGAGTGCCTATTTCGTGATACTCAAACGTCCGTAACGGCTGTGGCATACCAGAAACATCTGTAGATTTTATATAAAATTTCTCTGATTCTGAATCCATCAGTAAAACACTTGTCCCGGGTGCTACCAGATAGGATTTTGCGCCGACTTCGCCGGATACCCACAGGATACCGCTATTATTCTGCTGTGGTTGCTGTACTGATTGAGCTGGAATCTGGACAGGCTGTTGCTGGAACTGATTCATCTGCCCCGGAACACCAAAACTATATTGATAAGGATTGTTATATAATGCCATCTCGTACACCTCCTATGACTTATTCTATGACTTATTCTATGACTTTCTATAGCTATATTTTTACATAAAAAAAGAACCGGAAACAGGTCGTTTCTGGCTCTAATTAGTATCCAAAAAGTATCAGCACACTTTGGTTATTTTATTATTTACCCTCCGGCTTAACCGCTTTGCTGTAGATATGCTCACATTCATCTGTTCAGCGCAGTATTCGAGCGTATATTCCTTGCATCTCAATCGGAACAATCTTTCTTCGTCCGGTGTGAAATTACACTCTATTAAGAATCTGTCTATATCTTTCTTAGTGAACACATATAATTTCATGAGCATACCCCTTATTAATGCTAACGTTGATTCTGCGCAAGATAATTTGTAAGCTTCTGTTTTATTTTTTTTAATTCCTCGACGTTATTCCCGCTGATCTGACTGTCCAACATTGTTGACAATACTTCCAGAATTAATGAGTCTCGTTCTGCGATTCTCCGAAGACTTTCATAATCTCGTCTATCATGTTCTTCCAGTGTCTCTACTCGCTTATTAAGTCGGAATGCCGGGGTAATCCATTTAAAGATTACGGCTGCCGCCCCTCCGACAATGGACACCCCTCCGCAGATAGAGAGGAAAATCTGTACAAATTCTGATATGTTCATTTAGCTACTCCTTTTCCCAGTAATATACCGGGACCTCATTACCACTATCCCATGTATCGTAATATTTGCCATTCTGTACCGTCACTACATGGCCATCTATGCATAAAATGTATGTACCTGTCGGATGGTCTGTACAAAAGTCGTTGACTGTATAGATATATCGTTCTGACTGTTCTATCAGCTTACGTCTGTATCCATGCTTATAAAGATACGCTCCCCAGACATAATTTGCGCTTGGCATATCTGACAGAGTGCATGCCTGTATCATTAATCCGGCGAATACCGTTTCCCAATCAAAGCCGGTTGCTTTACATATTGCCCGGACAACGCAATCTCCCGTTCTCTTGTCCTTAACAGGATTAGGATTGAAATATTCCCATCTGTCCATCAGTCAATCCCCTTTGCTGTTTTATATCTCTTTGCCGCTCCTCTGGATTTTGCAGCATTCTGGCGGTTCCATTTAGCAATCATGAGTCGGTCTTGCAGCTCTCTTAGATCATTGTCTTTGCAGTAATCTTTGTATGCAGCATTTTGTTTCTGCAAAAGATAAGACTTCCGGTCAAGGTCTTGCTGTAATGCGAATTTTGCCTGTTCGTCTTTGCAGTTATCAACCGCCGCTTGCATTCCAAGGACTTCACGCTTTGTTTTTCGGATTCTTCGCTCATAAGTGCGCTGTCGCTGTTCTTTTTCGTACTGTTTACCTTTGTTGGCTTTGTCCTGCGCTGATAGTTCTGTATAGGGATTAAATTCTCCATCACTGGCTCCAAAACTATGCCGACAGTTGACCCCTGACAATCCACTCGCCGTTCCATATCCGGTCAATGAGAACGGTGGAAATTTCTTGCTCTTGCCAGAACGAGAGTATATCTTGCCTTGCCACCATGAGTGGTTTCCGGGATTCTCACCGCCGTCACCTGTTCTGGCTCCCATGTGAGCACTGACCAGAACTAAATCCCAGCCCATTTCTTCCATGCGTTTGAGGGATATATCTCCAGTAGCCTGAGCCACGCCAGTTCTGACAGAACGTGCGACTGCTGTTTCGATAGTGTCGCGCCTGCCGGATGGATATGTGACCGTAACATCATCACTCACAACGTTATTAACCGCCTCTTTGATGGCTTGTGTATACCCAACCGCCCCAGTCATTACATGATTATAGGCAAGGTCGCATTGCTCAATATAGAGCCTCTGAGCGGCACTTGCGGTGGTTCGTGTAAAGTTCTTCCACTCACCCATAGTCGCAAGCATATTCCGTTCCATGAGCCTTATCATAGCTGGCGACTGTTCGAGCGGTACAGGGCTTAATCCTGCCGCCTTGTATATCTTGTCATCATAATCGAGAGCAGTGATTCCGGCATCTTCAAACGTCTCTCTTAGCTCTTCCTGCTGCCGCTTAGTATATTTAGACAGCTCTGACAGAATATCTTCTAACAGCTCACCGGATTCTTGCAATGTCCGAATTCTCCAAGCATCGGCATTGGTTAGTATATACTTCTCGCCTCTGCCGATCCGCGTCATCATTCTGGATACAATTTCTCCGACAATGTACTGATGTAGTTCCTCTGCAATCTGTTCACTTCCTTCTGTTATCTGGCGTAAATACTCTGGGCTTAACATAATTACTCATCTCCAAACAGTTTTGGTTCGTCTGGCTGGGCTTCTTTAACCATTGCTTTAGCTTCTTCCTCAGTCATTCCTTCAAACTTTACGAAATACATCCATGCCGGAACCTTGCCAGTAGTCACATACTGCCACCATCTTGCACGATCGTTTTCACGTACATACAGAATATCGCCAAAGTCGTAATTGACTTCATAAGCCCCAACCGGTGCAAGCCCGTACAGATCAGCGTAAACGTTCAATGCGTAAATAACTTCATCTAGGCAAGACTCCAACTTATCCCTTACATCCTTGATAAACTGCACTGTCCTCTGCTGTTCCGCTTCTACTCCTGTAGCCGTCTGAATGCCGCTAGATTCGTTGAAAACAAAGTACCCGTTGGAGAATCCAATCTTATATCCTAACTGGCTTAAAATGGCATTTATTCCGCTTATACGGGTATCTGTGTTGAGAATCGGATTGATTTCTTGATAAAATTCTTTCTCGTCCTGTCCGAATACATTCTTGACAAAGTGCGGTAAGTTCATCTCATTACGTCTGTTCTCCATACCCTGTGGCGACATGGCTGCTACAGGTGTACCGCTTGGCATCAGCAATCTGTCATCTGCCAGAACTATCTTCTGCGAATCAAAAATTTCTCCGGCATTTCTGCTATATGCAATGTCAAGGTCTTTCAGCTCTTCGATAGCTTCTGCGAATATTGGAAGTCCAAGTGGTGTACTGATATCCACATTGTTCGCCTGCGGTGTCCGCAACATTCCGTACAACGGTCCGTCCAGCTTCTCGCCGTTTGCCTTGAGTATCGGCGGTGTATCTGCCATGAGGTCAGCCCACTTTGTCTGTTTAAGGTCAATCTTGTCTCCGATTGACTGAGAGGATTTTGATACATAAGCTCTGTTGGAAACATAATACGGATAAGTTGTCGCTCCGTCCACTGTTGTCTCAACAAAACGATGATATTCAAGCCTTGTGTAGTATTTCCGTCCGACGGTATAAGAATCCTTAAATATAATCCCTTTGATTTCCTGATTGTCATAATCCACAATCATCACGTCTGCCGGAGTAAATACGTCAAGGCTCTCGCCGTTTGGCTTGATAAATACTGTTCCATAAGCACAGCCATACTCTACCCAGTGGCGTATCTGGAAGTATACCTTGTCAATCTGCTCCTGCAACCATGTTGCCCTTGCAGAACCATCAATCTGAATGCCGATCGCCAATGTTGCAAGTCTGGCAGTCTCAGAACACACAGATTTAGCAAAATTAATCGTCTTGATATTATTCTTGTCATCTAGCCATTCCGGTACGCCTCTGTAGATGTTCGCACACCGGTTAATTAACGATTCCATTTCTGGAAACTCTGCTGCCTGGATATTAAAGTCCTCTTCGGCTTGTTTTTTGAAAATCATGTTAAACCACCTTTTTAGTGTTGTTATAAGTCCCATTTAGTCACCATTTTTCTTTTAGCTGATTTATTGGTGTCCCGGCAACTCCGGCACTCTCTCCGCTATCTGTTGCTTTGAAAAAATGCATTCGGAATCTGTGGATACATAAATTCAAACATGAGATAATTTGCTGCATCGCAAAGATATTCTGTGTTTCCAGTTTCTTTATATTTTTTAATGCACATATCATGTGATTCAAGTGCATCTACTAATTTCATTCCAAAGTTGTCTGCTGCTGTGCCATATTTATAAAAGCTGACTTCTGCTCGATTCTGGCGTAATTTGTCAAATCTGTCCGAATACTCTTTCGGTAGTTCTATTCCTATTTTACTCATTATGCACTGTTCCCCCTTCTGGTCCACATTGACTCTGTGGCATATCTGGTCGCATCTATAAAGTGATTATCTTTGTCGGGATAACCGCTTATAATGTTTCCGTCCTTGTCTCTCTCGTATTCGTACTTCTTGAACTCTTTTAAGGCTTTTGGTGTTCTAGCAGGGTCAAACACTAATTTTCTTTTTTGCAACCACTTCATTGAGTATTCAACGCTGCCAGGTCCCTTGATTGCTCCTCTTGCTGGAAGTCCTGCGTCCCTGTAATCATTTACAGATTTATTCTCAGCACTGTCACAAGTGATCACATAGTCATCATAACCACGCTTCTTGATTTCGGCAGCAGTCCAGTCGTTTGACTTTTTGTTTTCGCCAATTTCATCGAGAAGATAAATTATCTCTCTTGCATGGTCATAATAGATCCGCACAAATGCATAAGGATCTGGGAACCATCCCCAGTCAACACCCTGATAGATTCTATCAAAGTGACTAATTTCTTCGTCCGTGATAGCTCTTTCTTCGATGTATTCAAAGATATTTCCACCATTTCCGTTGGCGTGCCCTAAATACTCGTTGTCATAAGCGTCTGGATTTACTTCTTTTAGATGTTCAGCATCTGCAAGGAATATATCTCCGAGCCATTCCTGTTCAATGTCAAGATCAAGATATGTGCTATGCACAACCAGCGCGCTATCATCTTTTTCTTCTGCTTCTGCCGTATATTCGTTTGCCCAGTTATTCTTACTCCTCGGCGGGTTGAATGATTTAAACTTATACGCTTCATTACCACCACGAATCGCAGACTGCTGAATATTTCGTATTTCTTCCGGACCGGCAAATTGATCAAGTTCCTCGAACCAAACAATTCCGATATAACCAAACTCCGGCTTGATAGATTTAATCTTTAACGGATCGTCAGCACCACGAAAGTAAATCTTCTGTCCAGTGGGCTTATACGTAATCTCCATAGGAGATACCTTGCACGTAAATTCCTCATTTAGATTTAATTTATCAATAGCCCATTTCATCTGAGCATAAACAGAATCTTTGATAGTGTTTCCGACTTTTCGCAGAATCAGAGCGTGCATGTTCGGATTATTCTTCAACAGTTCCGGTATAATCAATGATATTGTCGATGACTTCATGGATCCACGCCCGCCGGGGAGAATGTATTCACTATGTTTCTTTGCTCGAATATCCCTAATCATTTTATGGAATACGTCCGGGACAATATTCAGGTCAATGTGGTATTCACCTTGCAATCTGGCTTTTTCTTCTGCTTTCTGCTGTTCTTCTCTGGCTTCTTTTATCGCAAGCGTTTTTTCCAGATCATTCATAGATTTCAGCTGATCGGAGAAGTCCGGGGCAAATCCGAATGAATCGGTCAGTTCGCCCCTTGCAATCATGGAACGGCGTTGCTGAATTTCTGCCAGAGACATGATGTCAGCGCCTTTTTGCTTTTCGATGAGAGACTGCTTTTCGGCTATATATGCAGAAATGCCACTATTTGCAACTAATTTATGCGCGTTTCCTCTTGCATATTTTTCAGAGTATCCTGCTTTTCTAGCCGATTCCTCTGCGTTTCCACATATCATGTATTCATCTGCAAACGCTTTCTGTTTAGGCGTTAAGTCCATCTAATCACCTCTGTCTATCCTCATTTTCTGACCGCCTCCCATATTTCTTTTAAACACATGACCACATCATACTGGGATGCAGTTCGTAATATTTCATAATCACAATCTTTCCATTCACCACGTTTTGTTGGTCTAAACACTGGTGTTGATATGATCGTTACTGTAATTAATCGTTCCTGCTCATGGCTGTAGAATTGTGATGTTCCGATTTTTATAATTAATCCGGTGGATAATATAGATTTTTGGAGTTTGTGCTGTATTGATTTTAGATTTGCCATATCATCACCTCATAAATTCATAAATAAAAATCCCCTAGCATAGCATAGTTATATATACTATAATACCACACTAGGGGTTATGTACCTCTACACCACTTTTAGTTTTTATCAATTTTATAATCTTCCGGTCAATTTTGCCAAGTGATAGTATTCTGCCATAGTCCTGCGCTTGTATCCGTAGAAATCATTTTCAGATACCGGCATCTCCCGGAATCGTTCCATTGTCCGGTATCCTATACAGTTCACTATGCTGTCGTATATCTGTGTTTCTATACCTGGTGCATATTTGATTGATACTTGCAGAAGATTGTACTTGTCATTCTCGTCAAGGTGTCTGAAATGACTTTGAAGCGCCGGTATATCGTCCGGCGGCACTCCATAGTCGGTTAGTGTAGCTTTTCTAAGATTCATTTATTTCACCTTCTTCATTTAAGTTCCAGTCACATGGCATGCCTCGAAAACATTCTGGACAGTGTTCGTAGAATCCGCATCCTTTGCAATCCGCTGGCTGTCCAGTGCAATATTGCTGTAATACGTGGTATGCTGATATAGCAAGGTTTGGCGTTATGTCTGGTGTAGGTTTGCTATTCATTTCTTCATCTCCTCCAACTTCTTCTCAGCATCTTCACGGGTGAGGAATACGGTTTTACCAATTTCACTCATTGGAAAAGCTCCTGTTATTGAATCGTCAGAGTTTTCGTAATAAAATATAATTTCATCTTCTATTCCTATATCTGGTTCAACATAACTATCGCAATATCCATATGAAAATGCTTTTATTTCATACGATTCTGGATATCCAAAATCGTTATCCCATACCGTATCTCCAACCTTACACGGCAATCTCACAAGCAAGCCCTGTTCTTCTAACTCTTTGTAAAACTTTAATTCTTCCAACCACTCTGCAAGTTGCATATGTTCTTCCGCACATTTGATACAATTAGTTTTTATGTCATTGTCTACAGAATCAATCGACTCGAAATCTGCACCTCTATAATTTTTTTCCACTACTTCTCTTGCATGGCAGATAGCATCTTCAAGTGTTAATCTATCCATCTACTTCACCTCTTTCAACTTCTCCACCGCCAGCTTCAATGATTCTAAAAATTCATCATTTAATGCTGTGCGGTCTGGATTCTCGATAAATTTTTCAATCGTGCTAATTGCTTTCTCTTCGGATGAAGGAACTGTAGTTCTATCCGATGCCGCAATTTCAAGAATTTCATCGATATTGTCTTTCCAGTTTTCTATTCCACACAAACATACGTCACACTTAGTGTTATTTTTTTCCAATACACATTCTGAACATTTACGATTACTGCATAAAGAAAATGCATTGGCAATCCACTCAGCAAACTCTCTTGCCGTCATTTCTTTTGTCCCGAGGAGTTCTGAAGCTTCGTAGAAAGCATCACACTCTACTTCGATACGTACGCTGTGCACCACATCTTTGCTATTACAAAATTTTAAAATATCTGGAAAATGTTGTCCTGGTAATGGTTTACAATTACCTTTCGAATACCAATGAAATCCCTGTTTCTCAGCTTCTTTGAGAAGCATTTCATTTTCTTCTTCTGTTCTAACTAAAATGCATGTATTTCTTAAATCAATCATTTGTTTTCCTCCTTTAATCTTATGGCTCGTTTTACCTCTCTATCGGAATCTCTAACAACTCTACCGCTTGCACATTTTACGCATTTGACTCTCCAACCACCTCTGTATCTCTCAAAGTGCCCGTAACCTGTTGGGACATTTTCGCCACAACAGTAACAAATCCCTGGATACCTATTTCTTGCCATTTACCTCACCTCTCATCAATCCATTTCCACCAGTGAACCGCATATACAGTTTTTTAAAAAACAATCCATAGTGTTCTTTATGAATAGAACCAAAATTTTCTCGTCCAATCTCCATTGCTCTTTTCCGTGTCTGATCTAATGTTTTACACGGTTCTTGACACAGAAACCACATGTTCTTTCACCTCTTATCGCTTGCTTTTTATCGCTCGTTTTTATCGCTTGTTTCTGTAATTTCTCTCAAGCAGGCATTCCAACCAACCGCAATAATATCTTTTTGTGATTCTACATTGCTAATTGGAACGATATACTCTTTTTTCTCCGGTAATGGCTTCAATGGACACCAGCCAGGTCTTGATTTGCTTTCGCAATCATAATGTTCTTCTGTCATCAGAATCACATCATAATCTAAACAGTCAGCTAATTCACAATAGCCTACATATTCAAGTTCGCCGCAGTATGCAGTTCCGAACGGGCAATCATAGCAATTCTCTGGCGTATCCAACACTAATACTGATTTATTCACCTACTCCACTTCCTCTCAGCGCCAGACTCAAGGTGTTATATCCCGGGCAAGTTCTGACTCCGTTTCTGGTATCTCTTAACAATACACAATAAGGATATAACGCTATGACCTCATAGACGTGTTCTGTGGTATCTTCCCCACGCTGGTCGATGTATTTGAAGCACTTTCCCGGTCTAAGAAAGTACCTTGCGCATACATACGCTTTTGTTCCGAATCTTGCGCTTGCGCTACTCATTTGTGTTCCTCCATTCCTAAGTCAAATAATGTAATCTGTGATCTAAATTCTTCTAACCGTTTGCAAGCGTCATTGTAGTAATCCTCATTAATTTCATACCCGATATATTCAAGTCCGTATTCTTCATAGGCAATCAATGAACTTGCGCTCCCCACATGGGTATCAAGAATCTTCATTCCTTTCTGCAGATATTTCTGACAAATCCACCTGTATAGATTTACCGGCTTCTGCGTTGGATGAATTCTCTTTTCATTTAATTTCTTGTTTCCTTGTTGAATGGTTCCTTCGGCAATTGATTTTCCCTGAAACATTCCTCTCCACATGTATCTGAATATATCTACTCTTCTTGTTAGACTGTTAAACGCAATCTCTGCATCAGACTGGTCGGAACCATCATTGCATTTATCCCATATAATCATCCCGCCAGCCATTGGATAATCAAAATAATTTGCTCCCCATATAATTTGATTTTTAGAAATTCTGAACAATTGTTTAAAATATTCAGGTTCAGGAGGCGAATTGTCCCATCCAAAATTTTTATATCCTCCGTCTGGAACGTATATAGAACTTCCATTTTTCTGCTTTACATATTTACTTCGATTCTTTCCTCCATGCTCTTTTATTCCATATGGAGGGTCTACTATGGCAATATCAAAGTAATCGTCCGGAAATTCCGGTAAATATTTCATGCAGTCACCATGTATAAACTCTCTCATTTTACACTTCCTTGTAATAATTCTTTATTGTCGAAAATGTTTCCAATAACTTCAATTTCATCGCAACATAGTAAATATTCAAAATTCGATCCGTAATTTTCTTCACCATTGGTCGCTTTAAAATCTAATTCAGAGTTATCCCAAACTATCTGATAAATATGTTCTTTCCCATCATAAACAAGCCAAACAACATCGCTCTCCCAGATCCTCTTACCGTTCTTGTCAGTCTCCCCCGTGAACTGGCAGAGGGTTTCTGGATCGACTTCAAACCACCTAATTACAGGAGTACAAAAAACCTCAAATATATCATCAACGCCAATGTATATATCAATTCCAATGAATGTCTTGCCATTGCATTCCGCGTAACATCCCTCAACCCATTCTCCATTATCAATCCGCTTTCCCTTGAAAAGAATTTCTCTCATTCAACTCCACCACCTTTTACAATTTCGATTGCTAAAGCTATCGTCTGTTCTTTTTCAATGTATTTCAGCCTTTGCGTGCTGTCATTAGTTCCCAAACATAGTTTAAATGCTCTCTTCTTTTCTTCTTCTAACCGCTCCACAACCTTATCTACATCAAAAACTGTCGGCTGTTCGTCAATAACTGCACCTATTGCAAAATCCATATCCGAATTTCCAAGAGAGTCAATTATTTTGTCTGCATCAATTAAACGCATTTATTCATCCTTCCACATTCCCAACAACCGCATCCTCTCATACAGTACAGCGACGGTCTTGCGTCTGTATCCGTAAAAGTCCTTCGGATTCATCGGGATATATCTTTCTCTGCTGATTTTCCTGTAACTTTTCCGGTGCAAGATATTCTCAATAACCATATCTGCTATCACCGTGTTTTTCGGGCAAGCTGACAAGGCGGCACTGGAAAGCAGGTATCCGTACTCTGCCGGAAAGTCTTTCAGCATCGCATTCAGTTTTTCAATGTCTTCTGCCGGAATACCGTAGTCTTTCAGCTTTTTGTTCCTTGTCAGCATACCGGTCTCCTTTCTAATCGTCTGGGTGGTGCTTGTCGTACATGATCGCCACACATACAAGACCAGCCACTCCGAATATGGTTCCAAGGGTGAATCCTAATAAGAATGTAATCATACAACCACCTCACTGTCCTCTGGCATCTGGTAATCAATATGTCCATTTACATAGGCTTCCTGAATCATATCCAACACTTTTATGGCTTTTGCTTTTGATGAATAATGTCCAATAATATAATCCTTGCATGAATATGAGCATACGATTTTCACGGCCCCTTCAATATCCATGATATTGATTACGATTGAATTGTTGAAATTGATTAAAAATTCTCTATTCTGACTTCTGATTAACATTTTGTGTCCTCCTTACCTGAATACATCTTTAATTGTTTCATCTTTTTGACAAACAATTTCATTTCATATCCTGTAAGACCAACACAAGTATTTCCAATTCCTTCATCATCTCCTAAATCTGGATCATATGACTGCAAAATATGTCCACCAGATTTTTTGTGTCCAATGTAGACTTTTTGCGTAAAATTATATTCCTTATCTTTTCTTTTATACACACACCCATACTTGTCTTCTTCTTCTTTCACAAATCCAATTTCCGCTAATTTCTCATCTACTGTTTTAAATAATTTCATTTTGCGTCCTCCTAATATCTATCAAATTCAATTTTGCCGTCTGCGCAGAATCTGTAAGCATCTTCTCTGATTTTCTTAGCTTCACGCATGACAACTTCTTTCGCCTTTCTGACAGCTTCCTCAAAATCCTCTGTTCCAAGATTGTAGTTGTAAATACCCAATGTGTTACAGTTAAGGAACAGCGTATCTCCATAGCCAACGTATTTGTGAATAACGATTTTTAAAGAATTGTATTCCAAGGCGAAAATACTTCCGGTTTTAGGTTCTTCGTTATATTTTGCGTTACTTTTGAATTTCATTTTGCGTCCTCCTTTTTCAACATCGGAAACAGCCATCCTGTCTTTTCGTTCGATGCAATCCAATCAAATTTTAGCTCTGATAATTGGTACTCTTTATTGCATCTTTCACAAGTGAATCCTTTCGCTTTACTGTATTGTCCTATAATTCCACCGCATCCACATCTACAGTATTTATAATCCATTTTCATCCTCACTTTCCCCATGTAAGCAACTGGCACGCTATTGTGCAGTCCTCCATGATTTCTGTATTTATTTACGTATCAATTCACCATGCTAATCTTGATATGGCCTCGGTTTACCGAGGATTCGTTATTTCTTTCTGTATTTGCCTAAAATTTTCATTATCTTTTCTACGTAATCAGCCATCTCGAGAATATCTTCGTCATCCATCCGTTTCAGCCCATATTTGTTTTCAAACTGATTAAGTTCAAACTCCATATCTTTTACCAGAACAAACTTTTCCGCAAGTTCATTTTCTTTTCTGGCATTTTCATCGTATTCGTAAAACTTTTCGCCTTTTCCATGTTCTTCATATATATCTGTTTCGATCTTGGTTCTTTTTGGAGTAATTCTTGTAATCTTAACCGGAATAATTTTTCTATGTCGGAACGTCGATAACCACCCGCAATTCACCGTTCTGGCAATTCCAACGGTATCTCCTACCTTTAAATCGTCTCTGCTGATTTCTTTTAACTTAATTTTCATTTCTCGTCCTACTTTCATTTAGCCAAATGCTACCTGCCCATTATTCTGCATTCCTTTTTATTTCTCCTGAAAAGCTTAATTCAATTCCCAGTTCTTCCTTGATAGCCTGCACATAATCAATCCATTCAGCCAAGCCCTGGTCGATATAGTCCGAAGCTTTGTCCATGCCTGTCATGAACTTCTGGCATCTTTTCTGACCGAATCCAAATTCATCATGCAGGACAGCTATCGCCATGATCACGCAGCATTCAGATACAAGCTGTTTGATCTTCTCAGATGCTTTGTCCAGGTCCTTTCTTGCCAGGGAAGTATGTATTCCTGTTACTCCCCTGAATCTGCATTCCTTTTCGAGGGCTTCAAGACCGCCCTCTCTGGTGATTCGTCTAGCAAGGTCAAGACCATCTTCTCTGCCGCGTTCATATTCACGCATTTTATTCATTTCTTCACCTTTCCGAACCCGTATCCTGTCGGAGCATAGGCTCTATCAGTACTCGGGTGTGCTGTTTTAAGCAACCCATCATCAATAAGCTGGTTCAAATGTCTCCAGATGGTGGCTCTGCTTGCATCTACCTTCTCACAAATCTCGCTGACCGATGGTGCGTATCCAACAAGTTTAAAGTAGCTTACTACATACATGTAGATTTCTTTTCTAAGAGCCTGTCCCTGCTCGTATCTATTCTTCGTGTTGTACATTCTTTCTCAACTCCCTTTGTTTGGAATCTAATAACTTATTAAAAGCAACTAGACAATTCTTGATAAACTGTTTATCATTATCATCAGGACACATTTCCGCATACTCTCCAAGCTCTATCAGACGATCAGTAGCCTGCTTGGAATATTCATCTGCAAGTTCGGCCGAATAGAAATCTTTTATAGCTTTCCAAAATTCAGTCATAAATTTTTGAATATACGGAATATCCTTTGCTTCTACTTTTATTTTTATCATCTCCTTTGAATATTGTATACAATGTACTGTATACGCTCTATTTAATTTTATTTTATAAATATAATATATTTATATTATTTTAATATAAGTAACCTTTGTTAACCGTAAAGTAACCGTACTAATTCGTGTAAACCATTGATTTTACAGGTAGGTAACCGAGTAACCGAGTAACCCTGACTTTCTCATATAGGGAAACTTTTATACTCAATATGTGCATATAAATACTCAAATATATATATACAGAATCAAAGGTTACTTAGGTTACCCGGTTACCTTTTGAACGAATTGTTTGTTAATCAAACACAATATCGTCTGTAATCTCAAAATCATCATTACAATTAACAAATCCTTTTGGAATTTCATCTACAATTTTCAAAAACACACATTTGGTGACAATTCCGTCCAGTTTCTTCGCTTTGGTCGGATAACCTCTGCTGTCGGTTTCCACAAGTCCCTTCTTAACAGCCCATGACAAAAATGCTTTTCTGGAGAATCTTCCGATTTTGCATAAATCATCAAACGCTGCGCTATAGATTATTGCAGTTGACGTTTTTTCTACCGGATCATTGTCGATAATTCCCCACCTTTCTGTTTTTATATCTGGGTTATCATCGAATTTAATTCCGTTCATGGCAATCTTATCAAGCACGAACCAGTAAGCGTGTTCGTTTTCAGACACCATTTCTTTCTCTGTCAGAAGATTCTTAGCCGTCTCAATGTCAATGTACTGGCCATCATGAAACAGCTGATCTGTTGCGATTTTATCCGCTACCAGGATAATGCTCATTGATATGCTTTGCTTCTGCATCTTGTCATCGTCCTGTATAAGCCCCTGATAGTGCTTTTGCAGGGCTTTTATATCATCAATGGACATTTCCTTAACTACATTTACAAAATCGATTCCTGCGTACCCGTAGTTCTTTTTAAGGGTATCTGCGGTAAGCTGTGGATCATCAAATATCTTTTCGGAACACTCAACCTCAATAATTCGGTTAATTGCTCCGCCTTGGCTGACATACCCGGCCAGTGGACGTTCACCGTTAGTAAGAATACAATTCTGCCAGCGGTTCTCCCGGTTCACGCCCAGTTCTTTGTTAGAACGACTCTTTCCTTTGCCGGAACATAGGTCATATACAATTCCTTCGAAATTATCCCGGATTTTAGCCGATACTTTGGAAGTATCATCCAGAATCAGCGGTAAGTTGTTGAGCATATCGGATTTTGCTTCCAGGGCCACATCGGTTGTTTTAAAGTCTCCTATGTACCTAGATTCACCTGGATTCGCCCAGACAGAAGCCCCCAACATAAGCGTTACAGTCTTACCGCCCTCGGTTTCGCCCCATAAGTCCACAAAGAATGGAAGAGCACCGACCAGTTTAATTAGAATGCTTGCAAAACTTGCAGCCAACATGATTTTTGGTTCGATTCTTCCAGTAGCACGAACCTTTTTTACATGTTCATACCACTCTACTCTGCTGCCACCTACACTGATACTTTCGTATAACTGACGAAATCTCATATCGCCATCAAATACGATATCCTTGTCGTAAGGCAGGAAATAATCTCGAATCCACCCGATTTTACTGGAAGAATATTGGATGTTGATATAATCATCATTGGCATTTTCCACGTCCGACAGATACCGGACCAGATACTTCGCATTTTCCGAAGTGACTGAAATTCCCAACGCTGACAGCCCTACGATTTTAGTCGCGGATGTAATCATTGTCTTTGGAACGATAATTTCAGACCATTTACCGTTTCGCTTATATGCAAGCTTAATCTGCTCTTCTCCAGTCTCCAGATTCTTCATTCGTTCGATTGGAAGAATAGGGTGATAACAAGCTATAATATCCGGTGATCCTGGATTTGTATTTGAAATCCTGATTCCCTCATCATCTGCCATCCAGTTAAGACATTTCATGCGGTCATATTCGCAATCAGAGAAATTTGTCCATTGATTTAATGCGGATACAGGTTTCTCTTGCTTTTCTTTCTCAAGGATCTGCTTATGTACTTTTGTGTAGACTTTTAACAGATCCTCAAATTTCTTCTTTACTCCAAGCTCTTTCGCTCTGTCCAGAAGAGTCAATGTCAAACGTGCCTTGTAAATTTCATCTTCTTGCTTGAATATCTCATTAAACACTTCTTCTTCCAGAATTGATTCTGATGTGAGCTTGTTAATCTGTTCCATTTTCTTTAATCACCTTCTTCCAATCCTGTTATGAATCCATGCTTATATAATGCAAGCTGTAATTTGTTCCATGCTTCACACCAGCCATCTGATAATGGCTTTACTCTGCCAAGAATAGACCTGTAAAAGTCAATATCGGACAAACATTCCTGCAATTCTTCATTTTTCTTCCGCTCTGCCTTCTCTCTCATTTCTTTTTGCTTCTGAGCGTGATATATTGCCATTCTGGACGAAAAATCAGGTTTATGGTATGTTCCACCAAGAATCTGAAAGGCTGTCTTAAAATCGCAATTATCCATGCTCTGAACGAATGTAAATATGTCTCCTGTCGCGCCACATCCGAAGCAATAATAGCTGTCTTTGTAAATTTTCATTGAAGCAGTACGGTCACCGGAATGAAATGGGCAGCTGATAAAGCCAGCTCTGTTCGGAATCATTCCGTATCTGGAAAGAACATCTCTCATACTGTTCTGCTGTTTAATCGTTTCTTTGTCCATCCGACAGAATCTCCATTATTCGTTTTCCAGTATTTTTTTTGTCACAAAATAGGAACTCAACGCCATATTTTCTCTGCATTGTGCATAGAATTTTGTACAACGTATCGCCGTGCATAACTTTCTGTTCTTGCTCAATCCAGATACCATTTTTCTTAACCCGCTTCTTCGCCCTGGGATTCTCCCACCAGAGAACATCGTCCAGCTTTTCGATTCCTTTCCCGTGTTCGCATAAGAAGACAAGTTTTATTCCTGCTTCGTTTGCCCGGATAATCTCAGCGCGGAATCTTTCGTGCTGCTGGCACACATTTCCACATAATTCGGAAAGATTTTGCTTTCGGTCGACAACCAGTCGAGGGTTGTCATAATTCATATAATCCCCGACGTAGAGCTTCGACACAAACCATTTCTCCCCTGCTGCATCAAATGCTTTCTTAATGTCATCAATAACTTTCTGATGTTCCCTACTGTCAATTTGTATCATGCGAACGGCATCTCCTCATCAATTCCATCTGGAATGCTCATAAATCCGTCCGGGTCGGCTTCTGGATTCGGTGTAGGCGATGCTGTCTGTACCTGTGAAGAACCTTTGCTTTCGCCGAATTCGATTTCCTCGACAACAATATCTGTTGTATATACCTTCACGCCGTCTTTATTCGTATAGGATCCTGTCTGGATTCTCCCGGATAAATCCGCTTTCATTCCTTTAGAAAAATATTTCTCGATAAATTCTGCCGACTTTCCGAAAGCGATGCAATTCAAAAAATCTGCTTTCTGATCGGAACCCTCTTTCGCGAATCTTCTATTTACCGCAATAGAAAACCTTGCAATAGATGTCCCATCATTGGTGTACTTTATTTCTGGATCACGCGTAAATCTTCCTGTAAGAATTACTTTATTCATGCTGCTACTCCTTTTCTGTATGTTGTTTGTCATAGTTAATCAACATCTTCAGACATTTCTGACCTTTTTCCTTGGTAAGAGACTTAATATCGATTACTTTAAATCGAGTCTTGATCTGTTCCAAAAGCTTAGCTTCCGGGTACTTATCAATGATATTTTTGATTGACATAGTAGTCTCGGAACTAATCATCTCGGTTTCTTTTACCGATTCCGCTTTTCTGCCGGACGTTTTTTCTTTCTCTCCTGTATTAGTAGAATCACTATCTTTGTTATCATCAATACAGAACAGCCCATTCAAAGCGTATTTTCTGGCATAAGATGAAGCTGCACCTGTCACCTGTGAAGAATCCATGCCTTTCTTAGACTCTTCTTCCCTCGCATAAGCAACGGTTGTAATCTCGCCGGTATCTTCACAGTCGTTTAGATGAGCTTCTGCTCTGACATATATTCTGTCTCCAACAACTTCCATCCGATCTGTGACGTTTAACACGGTTTTTGTTTCTGCCAGAAGCGGTTTTACAGCCTCCAGAATATCCTCACAGCTCCTGTATTTGTATTTCCCGAAGGAATTGTACTGTCCTTTAGGGGCTTTCAGCTTTGACTGAATAATGCCTAACTTCTCATATATATTCACTTCTATTCCTCCTTGTCATAAACCACGTGCTTACTGCTTTCAATAATCAGCAAACTTGCGATATCTTTCATTGATAAGGTTGATTCGTTATAAATTTCAACCAGTGCGTTATATGCGCCTGTTGAAACTTTCACGACAGGGTTATCCTTATCAGTTGCCGGTTGTTTCTTTCTCGCCGGAATACGGATTTCAAAATCACTCATAGCGCTCTCCTACTTAATCTGAATATTCTGAGAAGTTTTTAGTGAAATTCCCGGAAATTCTTTTCCGGCTTTCAATGCAGCTTTCAATCCGATTTTGTCAGGTGTAGGCTCTGCATATTTAAGGAACTCCTCAGGAACAGTTGCATTCGCTGAAATATCTACAGAATCACTTTTTCTGTAAGAAATTGATACCTTTGCAGTCTTAAATTTCTCACCATCCAGATATTTTGAAAGAAATTCTTTTAATGAAGCTGCTTTGTTTTCAGCAACTTTTTGACGTGCTGCAAGGTTATCTTTTTCTTCTTTTAAGGCTTTTGCATCTGACAGAAGATTTTTAATCCAACAACCGATACCCTCAATCTTCTGATCTCTTTCTATCTGAAGAGCAGAAAGCCTCTCAACATCAATGATTTCTCCTGTTTCCATGTCTACACAATCCATAATTGCGTTATCAATTTCGTACAATTTCATTATCTTTTCTCCTCTCTTTTAAAGAAACAATACAATGTATCCGTCTCATGACATTCGATATGATCCAGAGACATATCACAGTTTTCATAATCCAAAATGTGATCCCCTATGGACTGAAGCTCTCTGAGCAATTCGTTAATGCATTCTGCTATCTCCAGACTGGGAAGAAGTTTCATAATTGCTATCTGTTTACTCATTTGGACACTTCCCATCTATCAGAAGTTCCAGCAAGAATGCTTTGATTTTATTGAGCTTTTCACGACTTTCTTTCTCGAAAAATGGATCAAGAGATACATTCTGATATAAATCCCATTTAAATTTGCCTTCGGGAAGACAAACATTGTCTTTTCTTTTAACCCCCCTTACGTTCAGACCATAATTTGAATATTCAAATGTAATACTAGCTGTCGGAACTTCATTCACAACTCTTTTACAAAGTTCATAAATTTCGTCAATTTCTTTCTCGAACATTTCCTTATCCTCCTTATTTCCTACTGCCAGTCTGCTTTCATCTGGCGAACCGCCCATGCTGCCGAGATGCCAAAAAAGATGTTCAGCCAAATAGGTATGTCCACATATTTCCCGGCAAGCATACAAACAGCAATCAGTGTATACTCTTTCATTTCATTTCTCCCATAATCCATGCAAGGTTGCTGGCTACCAGTGCGGCAGTTGTGACCAACCATGCAATAAACCATTTTCTTGCTTTTTTTCTACTTTCTTCGACAATTTCTGTCGCAAGAATGAACTCAAGTTCGTCCCATGTCGGAACATTTTCACATTTATTTGTGCTATTTCTGCTCATATCGTGCTAATTTCTCCTTTTTTGGTATTTACAATTAGCAGATACGAAGTTATAATTAACCTGTACCTACTAAGCGTAGATTAGTAAGTGCAACGCTCCGGTTGGTGGGGCTTCACCGCCGGGGCACTATCACTTTAATGCTTCTTTTCCTCTCCAGATGTATCCTGTTTCTTCCCAGAGCTTTCTTGGAGAGATAACAAATTCTATTCTGCCAGAACCTTTTCTGTCGTGAATCACTTTATTCCCACGATACGCCGTACCGATAGGCAACCATCCGTATATAATTCCTGCTCTGACAGATGGTGTAGGAATGCCTGTCATTTTGCTCACGTCTGATACTGTCAGGCGTTCGTTTGAAAATTCCGGCATCTGTGGAATGCCTGATATGATTCTTGCAACCTCTGCAGCGAACTGATGAACTTCTGCATTTTCTTTGACGTAAAGGTTTACTTCTTCTGGGGTCATAATTATTCACCACTTTCTTTTTCTTTTACAAAATGCTTTTCCATCAGGTCGGCAATCATAAGGTACTCTTCCGCAATTTTGCCCTCTCTGGTATTTTTTACCTGTTCGCGGAACTCTGGAATTGTTCCTAAGAAACAACCGCAAGATACTCTGATCTGCTTATCTTCGCACTGAAAGAATGTAGTTGTACGGAACTGAGTGCCGAAACCATGAATGGTTGTATAGTCTGCATTGCCGGAGACCTCTGCATTGCCGGAGACCCTTGCATTGCCGTAGACCTCTACATTGCCGTAGACCCATGCATTGCCGGAGACCTCTGCATCGCCGGAGACCCTTGCATTGCCGGAGACCCATGCATTGCCGTAGACCCTTGCATTGCCGTAGACCTCTGCATTGCCGTAGACCCATGCATTGCCGTAGACCTCTGCATTGCCGTAGACCCATGCATTGCCGGAGGACTGTTCAAGGTTTTCCTCTTTCTCAATCCACCCACCAGTTTCTCCCTCTTCTACATCTCCAAATGATATAAGCGCCTTGATACGGAAAAGCTTCTTTCCAAAGATGTTGATTTTTGACTCTGCTGTCAGTTCGAATTTTTTCATTGATTGGTTTTCCTCCTTGTATTTTCCTTGATGTAAGCATCAACTTCGCTTATATATTTACTCCTTTCATTATTGCTTCAATTCTTACCACCCTAGCACTAAACGGATTAAAACTGTTGTCACACTTGCTACAATTGCTGGAATCACATATTCCATAATCGGATGGCGTTTCATATTTTTTACCTCCTTACTTTGCTTTTATCTCTTAATACGATTTTTATTCAACCTATTGTATTTCCTTTCCCCTCTACCTATAATGCATTTACAGGCACCGACATGCCGAGTATAACGAAAGGGGAATTATATGGTTGAAACAATTACACGACTGTATCATTGCCACAAGATTCACAAACACGTGACTGTTTATGAAGAGTATGAGGTTTCTGGTAACAGTCGCCGCCTACTGCGGTGCTCATGTCCATATCATCAATACACGGAAATGAAGCCGCACTGTGATGGGTATAATGACCATGGTTTTCAATGTGGTTATGCAAAAAATCAATAACCAGGCTCACTAACTCATCTGGTCGCTCACTTGGCGATAGGTAACAGTAAAGCCGTAGGTCACATTTGCAACAGTCTCCACCAGATTCTTTGCAGTGCTGGCTGACGGCTTTATTAAATTGTAATGCGTCCATTTACGCTCCTTTCTACTCAATACACATTTGAGCATTGCAGTCCCTGATGCACATTACTGTATTTGTACATGGATGCCAGTTCTTAACATATTCCATAGATTCTTCAAATCTCAGCTTAGGGATGTTGTTACGGGCGTTTACTGCGAAGTAAGTCTTTATATCCCTGTTGCATTCAGCAAATACTTTCTTGCCAATTTCCTTGTAAGCATTTGACTCTTTCCCACCAAGGTGAGCAATTACGACACTTGACACTAAGTCTCTAATAGATTCCTGCTGTGCGTAGTCAATAGTCATGGTATTTTCAAGTCTGTTAAGCCGCTCTTCGTGATCTAAGAATCCTGTCGCAATAACCTGTATCTGTTCAACTGTCGTCAGTGGTTTCTGGTATGAGCCTGTCTTTCTGATCGTCGGAAGAACTTCATCCATAACCCATGATTCAAATTTCTCTGCCGATGGAAGTTTCGATTTCATAATCAATCGGTACAAATCTCCCTCATTTATGTATGACATTGACTGAATGCCACTAGATGTAGGGGTGTCGCGTTTCACGACTCCCTTGCAATGCCTTGATACGGCATCTCTGGGATTGTTATATCCAAGAGCTTTGGCAACATCAGTGCCAACAAAGTACGGTTTACCATCAATTTCTGCTGTTCGGATTTCTCCGAACTCTTCTGAATTAAAAAACTGTAATTCGTTCATAAGTCTCCTTTCTTGTGATATACTCCCTATAGATGGGAGGTGATTAAATGATAACTGGGAAACAATATCGGCTAATGAAGTCCGTTCTTAAAAATAACGGAACCACTGCACAAGATACCGAAAATCACGAAATGTATAGATACTTAGCATCTAAAGGATTCTTACGTAAGCAACCTGTGCGTGGATATGAAGGCTATGTGGTCACTCAAGACGGTGAAGTTGAAATGAAAACATATAGAGAAGATACTTACCGTTTTAAAGTGACTACTGCGATCTCATTCATTGCTCTTATCACAAGTATCGTTTCCACAATTTTGAAATTCTGTATCAAGTAGATCGTCTGCAAGATGTCCAAGTGGTATTCTTTTGCCGGGTTCCAGATGGATAGGATTTGGAAGCTCTAATCCATTCGTTTCCCCGGTAAGAATCGCCACTTTTAACTGATTTACCTGTTTCTGTAAATCTCTTACATAATCAAATAGATACTGAATATCTGTTTTGCTCAACCGTTTTCACCTCCATGTTAAGAACTTTCTTTCTGTGCCTTATCAGAATCATCTGGCTTATTCTCAGAAAAACTTTCCGTCTTACCAAGAATGTATCCCTTGTCAAATTCTGACATATTAGGAATCGCTTCTTTCAGCTTTTCTACGATTCTTTTTTCTTTTTCTGACATGATTTTCTCCTTTCGGTTTATAGTCTTGCTTCGCTTGGACACCTGACTTTGAACCTGCCATCATCAGCACCGGGCGGTCATTCCCGGTGGACGGTCATTGCTGACCGTTTCGGCTATCCGTTTATTACTGCATTTATGGTATCCCATGCCTGTTGATAGCTTCTTAATACTTCGCCCTTGTGTGGACCTGCGGGAATAACGTACCCCCACTTCGGAGTACCGATTCTATCAGTTATCATTTTTTCATCGGGCACATATTTCATTTTAAATGTCCTGAATGTTTCCATTACGCGTCGCTTATACTGTTTCTTTGTCATATCTATTACCTCTTTTCTTAAATTTCTGAAATAAGTCCTTCAGCTTCTTCTAAGTTATCAAATGCTTCTTCGATATCTGAAATATACTCTTCCATCTGCTCACCACGCTCACTATACTGAAAACTTTCTGGCAGATTATCGAATGCGTCCTGTTCTTCATCTTTAACTTCTTCTAAAATGTCTTTAGCTTGTGAGATCAGATCAAGTGCCTCAGCCAATCTCTTTCTTCTGATTTTATTCATATCCTTTTTCCTCTCTTTCTTGTGGCTTGTTTCTTGCTTTGTGAGTTTATAATATCACGATGTGAGTTATATGTCAACACTAAATATTGACTTTGTGAGTTTTTTATGATATATTATCATTGGAGGTGAGGAAAAGTGAAAGACAGAATCAAACAAGTGCGCAAATCCCAGAAACTCACTCAGGCAGCATTTGGAGACATAATTGGAGTAAAAGGAAATACCATTACTAATTATGAAACCGGCTTAAGAAATCCAACAGATGCAGTTATCAAATCTATATGTAGAGAATTTGAAGTGAGTGAAGAATGGCTCAGAACAGGAAAAGGAAGTATGTTCGTTCCAAAGAGCAAAGATGAAGAAATTGCAGAAATGCTCGCAGACATACAGAAATCCGGCGAAGATTCATTTAGGCACCGTCTTGTATCTGCATTAGCCAGATTGGACGATGACGGATGGGATAAACTTGAAGAGCTGATTGATATGATTTCCAACAAGTAAAAAAAAGAAAGACAAGGGCAATGTGCAAACCCTTGTCTTTTTCTTTACTATCCTATTAATCTTTTTATATATGTGTATATCACTTTTAGCCAGTGTGCATTATCACATTTCTCTATTAGTTCAATAATTTCTTTCTTATAATCCATAAATAACCCTCCCTGTCACAACTACCGCCTACACTACAGTATATGTCCGGCTGTGGGAAATAGAACCGAACATTAGTTTATTTTTGCTATTATACCACCTATTCCGACTCTTGGCAGCTGCCAATGATACACATGAACTCTCACTATTTTATAGAAAAAAAACATTTCTTTTTCATCTAAATCACTCTATTTCATTCTAAATCTTTACAACGCGTTCTCAAAATGATAAAATAAAAATACCACGAATAACCGTACTTTACATAATATTGCAAAATCAGCGGTACAAAAAACATAATCCGCATAAAAAGTGCGAAGCGTGGCGAATAAAGCTATTAGGAGGAGCAATTCTATGGGTAAGAAAAAAGGTGGAAAACTTAAATGGGTAGTTTTAGCAGTTGTTGCCGTTGGAGTTATCGGTGCCGTTGGTGGAAATTCGGATTCAAACACCACGTCTTCTTCCAGCGCATCTGCAAAGACGGAATCTGCAAAAGAAACTGATACACCTACACCAATTGAATACACAGCCGTATCAGTCAATGATATGATGTCTCAGCTTGATGATAACGCACTTGGAGCATCTGATAAATACAAAGGGCAATACTTAGAAATCACTGGTAGACTCGGGAACATTGATTCATCTGGAAAATATATCTCCCTCTATCCTGACGATGAATATGCGATAATCGGCGTTCAGTGCCAGATTAAAAATGATGAGCAGCGTTCGAAAGTCGCATCAATGGCAAAAGGTGATACAGTCACACTAAAGGGAAAATGCACAACTGTCGGAGAAGTTCTCGGATATTCAGTCGATATTGAAGAAATAGAATAAAAATAAAAACCACCCCGGCATTGGCGTACCGAGGTGGCGTTTATACATCTCCGAAGAAATGTAATATTCTGGCAAAACATATTGTATCATCTTCGGAGCAGTCGAGCAAGACAGAAAATTTGTTCGGCTGTTATTTTTATACCTAAAATACAGCTACAGAAAGAGGGAATAAAAATGGCGAAGAAAAGAAAGAAATACCCGAAGCTCCCTAACAGTTTCGGAACAATACGGTACCTGGGCGGCAACCGTAGGAATCCATTTGCGGTCCATCCTCCGGCAGTACTGGATGAAAAGACCGGAAAGCCCGTCCGACCGCCTGCAATCTGCTATGTAGACGACTGGATTAAAGGATTTACTGTACTGACCGCATACAAGGCAGGAACATATCAGCCAGGGATGGAACGAGACCTTGAGATATCACCTACAACGGACGTAGATACCCTTGTTACTCGTTTGATTGCTGACTACAATACAATCAAGGGTGTCGAGGATAAACACCCGGAAATCAAGAAATTGACGTTTTCAGAGGTATATAAGAAGTTTTACGCATGGAAGTTTCCAGAGGGTTCAAAACTTTCTTATAGTTCAAAGATAGCTTACCAGACCGCTTACTCAAACTGCACGGCTCTGTATAATCGTGTATTCGAGGATTTAAAAGCGCCTGATCTGCAAAAGGTAATTGATGGCTGCCCGTTAAAACGTCAGAGCCTTATGGCAATTCTTACGCTGTTCAAGCAGATGTATAAATACGCTGTTTACTCAGAAATTGTAACAGAAAACAAGGCTTTGTATGTAAAAGTCAACGCGGATGACGACACTGAACATGGAACACCATTTTCTGACAATGAGTTAAAAATTCTCTGGAAGAATTCTGCTGATCCGGAAGTGCAGCTTATATTAATCATGTGTTATTCTGGCTGGAGAATCGGCGAAGTACTTAAGTTGACGACTAACTTGGAAGAGAGATACTTTCAGGGCGGGATCAAGACTAAGGCAGGAAAGGACCGCGTAGTACCAATTCATTCGGCGGTATACGAATTTGCTAAGCAAAAGGTTCTTACTCAAGATGGGAAGCTCTGTGTATATACTCAGCAGCACCACCGCAACGCTCTGTTCTATCCTACGCTTGAACGTCTTGGAATTGTTGGCGATCCGAAACACACGCCACACGACTGCCGCCATACTTTTTCCATGTTATGTGAAAAATACGGCGTCCGGGAGAACGACCGGAAGCGAATGCTGGGTCACTCTTTTGGTGGAGATGTTACAAACGCGGTATATGGACACAGGACGCTAGAAGAGCTCCGAACAGAGATTGAAAAGATAAAAGTCCCATTTGTGACTAACTGTGACTAACGGAATCTTATTTTATCAATTTTATTCATCACAATTCAGAACATAAAAACGCGTGAAACCCTTGTAAAATCAACATTCTCAGCGATTTTACAAGGAGTTCACTCATTTCATTTTCATTATTCTAATTGTATTCAATCAGGATATTAATTAGAACTATGCAAATATCAGAAAGTCCTTTAAATACAGTACTTTAGAGGATATTCAATTAGGAAATGATTTTTTTATTTGTGACTAACGTGTGTCCAACGAACTAATAGGATTTACAAAACGAAATGATACAATATGTTATAAGAAGCATGATTCCCGGGGCACTATCCCCGGGAGTTTTTATTTATGAATTTCTGAAATTCTGGTAAATACGCCCTTCGGGACAAACTCAAATACGAACCCATCATCATTCGGGTACGGGATTCTGACGAAGTACCATTTCAGCCCGGAACTGTCTGTTTCGGTGTATTTCATTACCTCTACAACTGCACCTTTTTTTAACTTTGGAAACAGTTTAGATGGGCTATTTTTGTTTGATTTTGTATAGCATTTTGTGTCTTTTTTAATCTGCGCAATGTAGGCTCTGGTGTTCTGCTTTTTGACTACATCAGAGTCCGAAGTTGATGCTGTATTTTTAACTAAGCTGTAGTTTGGAGTGCAGAATTTTGTTCCCGGGAGGTTGCTGTTGTAGTAGCTTTTCTGGCATACTCCACCACCATTTGCGATAATTGTAGAGCCACCAGAAGTATTCCCTTCGACTGTCCAGAACCGATCTCCTGACACCTTAATTACAATTCCGGTGTGCGCGAACACTCCGTTTCTATAAAAAATAACAATATCCCCAACTTTTGGATTGCTGTTCAAAGTAAATAAATCCGCCATTGTCGGACAGTACACATAAGGCCAGTGTTTTAAGAGTTTCTTTGCTTTCTCCTGTCCAAAAGCTTTCATGAAGCACCAACTCACAAAGCCGGCACACCATGGCTGTCCTTGATAAGATGGCTTTACATCTCTCCAATATTTTGTATAGTTATTGGAACCTGCATTTGCTGTCTTGCTGTCAAGCTGGCTATTGCTTGCTTTTTCAAGATATCCAACTTCATTCTTTGCGATCTGGATTAATTTGTCAATTGCGTTCATGCTCTTATCCTCACTTTCTGGAAAATATGTCTTTAATGCGTTATAAACAAATCTCTGCCGGCTCTTATATGCCCCGATCTGGTTCCCTGTATCGGTCTGGCAGGCTGCATAGAGATTATCGAGTGTATATGGTTTCTGGGTCTTTGCCAAAATCCTTGTTACTGCTCCCTGTCCACCTTGGTGTCTAAAGTTCACGCACATGGCTTGCGCTCTAGTGTCCGTAACGCCCTGTTTAAGGGCTTCTTCTGTATAGGCGGCTAATTGTTCATCCATAAGGTTATCTTGGCATTTAACGCCGGTTTTAGACGATATGAGCCGTACGATTAAATTTGCAAACTGGCTGTTTCTGGAAATATTAAAACAAGACCAATCTGCTTCCTGCACCTGTTCCCATAACCCGATATTATCCAGTCGGCTCCATGCTTCCGTATCTGCATCATGAATCCGTTTCAAAAGTGTTTGTGCTTCGGTTGCGTACCACTGTCCGGCACCGATTGTAATTGCGTGTTCTTCAGAAGAATTGGTGTAGGCTTCTGTGAAGTCCGAATAATCCTGCTGTCCATAAATCTGCCCGCCGGTTTCGACTGCATAAATAATCTTTCTGAGAACTGCTTTTTGTTTATCTGTCATGTAAGAAACCTCCTAGATTTTGTTGTATATATTATGTTTTACTGTAGCAAGCTTGCTTTTTCTACCGTCCCATCCTCATTCAGCACATAACCGTCCTCTTTAAGTTTCTTAATCACCTTTGCGTTCCACAGCTCAGGAACATCCATCCATTTCTTTAATCCGTTGATAACTCTTTCTTCAAAAAATTTAACCATTATTCTCACCCTCAATTGTTGAAACTAAAGTAGCAAGTTCATCAAGTGCTGAATCATGTGTTGATACAAGTTCAGCCAGACCGTCAATGCCATCGCCATTGATTAGAATCTTGCGATTAGATTCTGCATTAAGCATCTGCATGACAAAATCCAACTTCTCAGACATCTCATTCAGCCTGTTTGAAACTCGATTAATTGCTTTGTAGATATTTGCAATTTCCTTTTTATCCATATGCACCTCCTGTTCTTAGCCATTCGGCTATAAATAATTCGTTAATTTGCTAGGATTTTAGATACATAAGCAAGGGGCGAAGCTAATAAAGCTGCTGGCACCGCTATAGTCCGCATTCCCGTTTACGTACACAGAACAGAAGCTCGAACTGCTGCTGGAGCGAGGCGAACGTGTCCAATACTGGCCAGATACATAGAAATTATTATAAAATGGTTTCTTATATCTGTTTGCAGTCGCATTCTTGAAATATTGATACTGTTTTCCTTCACCTGCGAAAGAATATGTAGTGCTGCCAAAAATCTCAATTTCAGAAGGTAGAAACGCATAGTCGTTAGAAGTCTTGATTGTACTGTTCTGATCACCTGCTGATGTCAGCTTCTTGGCCGGTTTCATCATGTTTTGGATATAGGGAGGCAAGCATCCTTTGTACACATTATTACACCATCTACGTCTTTCACAGCCTTCCCAACTACTACTATTCGAGTTTGCAATGTTCATATGACCACATTCATGTTCTATATCATATGAACTGTTATATTCTGTTGTTGTGTCTAAATACAGCATACGTTCTGTCTGAATTGTAATAGCAGCTTTGGTCTTGCCATTAATAGCAGTCACTAAGTCATCATGTTCAATTCCGATAATCACATAAGCGTAATCGTTTGCTTTGTGAGATTCCGAAACGCCTGTTGCAGACATTGCATTGTGATGAATAGTTCTCTTGTCACCAACCGCCCAATAGTCACCAATGTTGATTCTGCCTGCGTAATGCGCCTCAATCATCTTGGTGATTTCTTCATCTGTTCCGTCAGCGAATGTGACAAACTTTAAATCCTCTGGCTCGCCGAGAAGTCTGTTCCCTGCATCATAGTTGTATACACCATCAGTACTATACGGGAACAGCGCAAAATAATATTTTTTGCCGTTTGTCAGTCCTGTGACGGTATAACCCGTGGTTTTGTATTTATCCCTCACTGTATTATCAATCACAAGCGTTCCGTCATCTGGATTTGCAGGATAGCCTGTTTCTTTCATTACGAGTTTTGTACCAGCCCATGTGGAGAATGTTGAACCATTGATTACCGTGTTTTCAGGGTCTTGCCACTTGATAATTACGGATGCGTTTGCATTTTCAATAGTTGGGTTGTTTACGGGTTTGGGAGTAACTGTTGTGCCACCGCCTTTTGCGTGGAGTGTTCCGTCTGCATCTATGAATGTTGTCTTGCCGTCGGGCTTAACCTTACCAAGAGTTTCGATTGTAGCAATCGGGACAGTCGCATCACTCCCCTTGTCTCCTTTTGGCCCTTTGATATTTACTGTTTCAGGATTGGCAATTCCATCTGCGTTGCTCCAGCTTATGTTTCCATCAGTGTCTACACTTGGAACGAATGTAGTGCCCTTGTCTCCTTTAGGTCCGGCATCTCCAGTCTCTCCCCTTTCTCCTTGTGGTCCAACATCTCCTTTTGCGCCTGTATCACCTTTCGGGCCGGTAACATTTACTGTCTGGGGGTTTTCAAGTCCTCCGTCATTACTCCAGCTTATATTTCCTTTGCTGTCTACAACAGGAGTAAATGTGATTCCTCGCGCACCAGTATCTCCCTGCTCACCTTTTGGGCCAACTGGGCCTTGTTCACCTTGCGGACCAGTATCGCCTTTTAGACCCTGTGCTCCCTGCTCTCCTTTTTCTCCAGGGTCTCCTTTTATGCCCTGCGGCCCTGGGTCACCCTTTGGCCCTTGCGGACCGACTGGTCCCTGCGGACCTTGCGGCCCTTGAATCTTGCCAGCATTGTTCCAATTCGTGCCGTCAAAAACCCACATTTCTCCATTTATTAAATACGCGTCGTTCTTCTCTGCACTCAGGAGGAGGTCTGCCTCAGATTCTTTTGTACCAAGGATATTAAGAGATGTTCCGTCATTTCCCTGCTCGCCTTTTTCTCCTTGCGGGCCTTGCGGACCCTGTGGGCCAACATCTCCTTTATCACCTTTTGGACCTTGCACTCCTTGAGGCCCTATAATATTCCCAACATTTTCACTATCGCCATCTGAAAATGTTATTGTCAAATTTCCATCCGTGTCGATACTGACCGCTGTGATAGAGATACCCCTTAGTGATTCTTTCTGCTCAGGTGTCAGCGATTCAAATGCTACGGTGCCATCCATGCCCTTTTCTCCCGGATCACCTTTATCTCCTTTTTCACCTTTTGGACCCTGTGGACCAGTAGGACCCTCTGCGCCTTTTTCTCCTCGCTCTCCTTTTTCACCTTTGGGTCCTTGTGGACCAACAAATTCTCCGGCATTAACCATCTCTGAAATATCCTCAATGGAACACAACCGTCTTACATCATTAGCTGCAAACGCAATGTATAAGGCTTTACCGGATGGAACGGACGGATCATTGCCAAGAATCGCAACGGGTTCTCCGGGACGAATTTTCGACGTATCAAAATCGGCGTACATACCGCGCCGGAATTGTATTGTGTATGTATTGGCCATATCAAACTCGCCTCCTTATAAAAGGAAATTATTTTTTATATAATTCTTTATGGAATCAAGATTTTTCTGTACATCGTCATTCATTACAAGGAAATTACCTTTATTATTCTGGCTGATAATACTTCCTGTATTCTCATCTACTTCTGAATAAGTATAGGCAATGCGACTTCCTTCTCCGGTGCTAAGATTCATGAAACTTGTTAAAATCTTCTTCATAATGCTACCTCCATCTGGTTGATTATATTTGCTCTATCGTTAATAAGATCTGATTCGTAATCTGGTTCAGGGATTTCCGCTCCTTCTGATTCGTAATCTGGTTCAGGGATTTC
>ERZ791614.200-NODE-200-length-44531-cov-11.020416_pt1 | contig 44531 bp, 30 predicted proteins | sample MGYA00510274_ERZ791614 | MGnify/ENA primary metagenome ERZ791614 (study PRJEB30046, sample SAMN00715221) | human gut metagenome | study: EMG produced TPA metagenomics assembly of the A metagenome-wide association study of gut microbiota in type 2...
CATTAATATAAACTAATTTAAATCATGTCTGAGAAAATTTCTTTGGACAGTAGTGCGGACAATGCTATTTATTCGCTCTGCTGCGACAAGGAGAACGGCATGTGGATAGGGTCTTATTTCGGTGGAGTGAACTATTGCCCTTATCAGTGGACTTATTTCGAGAAGTTCTATCCGAGAGACAATCTCAGGCATTTCGGCCGTCGTGTACGGGAAATCTGTGAAAGTAATGATGGCACCTTGTGGATAGGTACCGAAGACAAAGGCTTGTTCAATTACAATCCGGAAAACGGAAAGATAGAGCCTTTTGAGCATCCGGCCATTTATCAGAATGTCCACGGCCTTTGCCTGGACGGGGATGATTTGTGGGTAGGTACGTTCTCCGGTGGTCTGAACCGGGTGAATCTTCGGACCAGGCAGGTGAAACATTATGCCAAGGGTGAGAGTGAGAATTCCATGGTCGCCAATGACGCCTTTACCATTTGCAGGACCACTACGGGAGACGTGTGGATAGGCACCACGTCCGGTCTGTTGAAGTACAATCGCTCCACAGATGACTTTACCCGGATTCCTCAGCTGAAGAATATGTTTACTTATAACATTCTGGAGGACTTCAACGGAAATCTGTGGTTTGCTACTTTTTCCAATGGAGTGTTCTGCTACAATGTAAGAAGCCAGCAGTGGAGGAATTATCTGTCTAATGAGAATGATTCGACCTCTCTTCCCTACAATAAGGTAATCAGTATCTACGAAGACAGCAGGAAGCGTCTGTGGTTCATGACGCTGGGTGAGGGCTTCTGCCGCTACAATCCGGAAACGGACAATTTTACCCGTTATGACATGTCGAAAGGATTTCCGAGCAATACCATCTACAAGATGGTCGAGGACAAGCGGGGAAACTTATGGATTACTTCCAATTATGGTCTGGTCTGCTTCAATCCCGACACGGAGAGCAAGCATGTCTATACCACGGCAAACGGTCTGCTGAGCAACCAGTTTAATTTCCAGTCCGGTTACATTGACAAGAAGGGACGCATCTATTTAGGTAGTATCAACGGATTCATAGCCTTTGACCCGGAAACTTTTGTGGAGAACACTTTTCTCCCTCCCGTAGTGATTACAGATTTTTATCTGTTCAACAAACGGCTTTCGGTGGATAGTCCGGATTCTCCTTTGGAGAAGAGCATCACCTATGCGGATGAGATAGAGCTGGATGCCGACCAGAATTCTTTCTCTTTCCAGGTTGCGGCCCTGAGTTACCAGGCACCCGAAATGAATGGTCTTGAATGTAAGCTGGAAGGCTTTGACCGCGACTGGTATACGGTAGGACGGAATTCCATCATCAACTATTCAAACCTTCCTTATGGAAGCTATACATTGCGTATAAAGGGTTCCAACAGCGATGGCAAGTGGAACGCGACGGAACGTGTGCTCGACATCCATATTCATCCTCCTTTCTATCTCTCCACCTGGGCGTATGCTGTTTATACGGTATTGGCGTTATGCTCACTGGCTGCTGTAATTATCTATTTCAGAAAACGGACCCAGCAGAAGCATCAGCAGGCTATGGACAAGTTTGAGCGGGAAAAGGAACGGGAGTTATATGCTGCGAAGATAGACTTCTTCACGAATGTGGCGCATGAGATACGTACACCGCTTACACTGATAAAGAGTCCGCTCGAGAATGTACTGGCTTCTCGTTCTGTTTCGGATGACATCAGGGATGATTTGGAGACCATGGAACTGAACACTAACCGGCTGCTTGATTTGGTGAACCAGTTGCTGGACTTCCGGAAGACGGAGACGCAAGGCTTCCAATTGAATTTTGTGGAATGTGACGTGTCTGAGCTCTTACAAAAGACGTATAAGCGTTTCAAGCCTTTGGCACGTGAAAGGGGGCTGGCATTGAGTATAGAGACTCCCGAAAGCTTGTATGCTTCGGTTGATAGGGAAGGGCTTACCAAGATTATCAGCAATCTGCTGACCAATGCGATAAAGTATTCGGAGACCTATATACGCATCAGGCTATATTCGGAAGGTGAAAGACTGCTGCTTTCTGTATGCAATGACGGCCTTGTCATTCCGGTAGAGATGCGCGAGGAGATTTTCAAGCCGTTCATCCAGTATAAAACCGGTACCTTGCGCTCTGTGCCCGGCACCGGTATCGGGCTTGCACTTGCCCGTTCATTGGCCGAACTCCATGAGGGTACGTTGTGCATGGAAGATTCGATGGAGAACAACTGTTTCCTGCTGTCACTTCCGTTGAAGCACGAGCAGACGGTGGCTATGGAGCATAAAGAACCGGTAACGGGCGGGGAATCCTCTGAGGAAAGTGGTGCAGGTACTGCCTTGGAACAGCACCGGTATACTCTTTTGGTGGTGGAAGACAGTCTGGAAATGCAGGCATTTGTTGTGAAACAGCTCTCTTCGGAATATCGTGTGCTGACTGCCGTGAATGGGGTGGAAGCTTTGAAGGTGTTGAAGGAACATACTGTAAATCTTGTCATTTCAGACATTATGATGCCCGAGATGGATGGATTGGAGCTGTGCGAGCATCTGAAGTCCGAGCTTGACTATAGCCATATACCGATTATCCTGCTTACGGCGAAGACGACCCTTCAAGCCAAAATAGAGGGAATGAAGCTGGGGGCTGACGTATATATAGAGAAACCTTTCTCCGTGGAATATCTGAAAGTTTGTGTGGCCAATCTGCTGAACAACCGTGAGAAGCTACGGGCTTCTTTTGTCAATTCTCCTTTTGTGCAGACGGGCAGTATGGCAATGACAAAGGCAGATGAATCTTTCCTTAAAACATTGAAGGAAGTGGTGGTTGCCAATATGCAGAATCCGGATTTCTGTCTGGATGATATGGCAAGCCTGCTGAACATGAGCCGTTCGAGCCTGAACCGGAAGATAAAGGGCATATTGGATATGACCCCGAATGACTACATCCGCCTGGAGCGGTTGAAGAAAGCGGCGCAGCTTTTAAAGGAAAGGGAGTGCAAAATCAATGAGGTTTGCTACATGACCGGCTTCAATACTCCTTCCTATTTCACCAAGTGCTTCCAAAAACAATTTGGTATTCTGCCCAAAGACTTCGTGAAATGATAGCATGGAATGCTTGCTAAATATAACAATCCAATCAAATGCCCCTGAGAGACATCTCAGGGGCATTTGATTGGATTTATAATTGCATAGATTGAAGCGATATTTGCATTAATTTTAGCTTTATGCGGATATATTTGCATCCGAAAACCAACAATTTATAATACTATGACCCCTATGCCTATGACGTAACAAATCCTAATCAATGTTCTATGATTGGCAGAAGTGACTAATCACTTTCTGCAGTGTATTTAAAAGCGGACGTTAGTTTCCGCATAGTTTTAAAATCTAATTCTATAAAAAATGATCAAGAAAATCTTATTCTTATTCTTTGTTGTGTTTGCAGCTACCGCTTATTCACAAGATGTGACCATAACGGGAACGGTGACGGATGCAAATAGTGAGCCTTTGGTGGGCGTGAATGTATTGGTGAAGGGTACTACCACGGGTGCCATTACCGATATTGACGGTAATTTCTCAGTGAGTGGAAAGAAAGGAAGTACACTCGTTTTTTCTTATATCGGTATGCTTACGCAGGAAGTTGTCTATAAGGGAACTGCCTTGCGCGTGGTGATGAAAGATGATTCGAAAGCACTGGAAGAAGTGGTTGTCATCGGTTATCAGACCGTGAAGAAGTCCGACTTGACTGGAGCGGTTGCCGTTGTTGATACCAAGGAAATGAAGAAAAGCGCTGCAGGAACACTGGTCAGCCAGATGCAGGGTTTGGCAACCGGTATTAACGTACGCAGTAGCGGTAGGGCGGGCGAAGATGCCTCTATTGAAATTCGCGGTGTCGGTTCTTTGAGTAATAACTCTCCGTTGTGGGTTATTGATGGTATGATTACAGACCCGGGAGTTGACTTCAACCCTGCAGATGCAGAATCCATCCAGATTCTGAAGGACGCTTCTGCTGCTGCCATCTACGGTTCGCGTGCTGCCAATGGTGTGATTATCGTTACTACCAAGAAAGGTACGAAAGGTCCCATGAAGGTGAATGTAAGCGTAAAGGAAACATTGGAATGGAGCCCGAAATTTGATTTGATGAATGCGGCAGAATATATCAAGTATAATGATATTGCCTATAATGAAGCTATCAAAGATGGCATTGCTACTGTAAACAGCACTCAGAAACACTCACAGTATGATACCAACTGGCAGGATGAAGTGTTGAAGACCGCATTGGTGCAGGACTACAACGTATCACTCTCCGGTGGCGGTGACTCCGGTAGTTATTTTGTATCAGCCGGCTACTATAACAATGATGGCGTTTCTTATGGAAATACTTTCGACCGTTATAGCTTCCGTGTCAATACACAAGGTAAAAAGGGCTGGTTCTCTTTTGGTGAAAACTTGGCTTATTCACTCACAAACACAGACCCGAACCAGACAAATACCTACAATGACTTTTTGCGTATGATGCCTACCATTCCTATCTATGATGAGAATAATCCGGGTGGATATGGCTATGGTGATGCTGCCAAATACAATACTTTTGGTGTGAACCCGATTGCTCGTGAAGATTTGGAATATCGTCATTTCCGTCAGAATCGTTTGAATGGTTCTTTATGGCTGGAATTCAAGCCTTTCGAATTCCTTTCCTATAAATTCAATGGTGGTATTGACCTTTACTTTTATGAGAATTCATGGTTCCGTGGAGAAGGTAACTGGACTCAGAACCAGGAACACCGTGACCCGGAAAGCCAGAAGGCACGTGACAATACTTACAATATGCTGGTTGAACATACTTTGAACTTTAATAAGGATTTTGGCAAGCATCATGTGGATGCTGTAGTCGGTACTACTTACCAGCACCATGAGTGGGAAGGTTTGTGGGCTTCCCGTCTGAACTTCCCGATGTTGGGTAACGGTGATTACCTGACCGTATTGAATGCCGGACAGAGCAACCAGCAGAATACGAACAGCATCAGTGAAAATGCGATGATTTCTTATTTGGGACGTGCGAACTACATTTATGATGATAAATACTATTTGACTGCCACCTTCCGTCGTGACGGAACTTCCCGTCTGGCTAAGGAAAATCGTTGGGGTAATTTCCCATCATTCTCCGGTGCCTGGAGAATTTCAAAAGAGGAATTCTTTGATGTACCTTGGATTAATGATTTGAAGATTAGAGGTAACTGGGGCCGTCTTGGTAACTCTTCCATTGGCGATTGGGATTATATTGGAACTATCAATCAGAGTATTGTAACTGTATTCGGAGGTGCTATTGTTCCGGGTTCTACTCAGGTGAAACTTGTGAATGCAGGTCTTGTTTGGGAAACGAAAGAAACGGTGAATGTAGGCTTTGATGCCAGTTTCCTTAACCAGCGCTTGACTATCAGCGCAGAGTATTACAACTCAAAGACCAGTGATGTATTGGCAGAGACTCCGATTGCCATTTCTACCGGTAACCAAGGAGGTTCTCCATGGAAAAATGCTGCCAGCTTGCGCAACAAGGGCTTCGAGTTTACACTTGGTTGGAAAGATCAGATTTCGGACTTTAGGTATAGCGCTTTGCTGAATGTGACTACTATGGATAACGAAGTATTGAGCTTGGGTCGTGATGGTACTAATAGAGATTATATTGATTCTGGTCAGGCAAGAACTAAACCGGGCAGATCTTTGGCTGAATTTTATTTGAGAAAAACAGACGGTATCTTCAAGACACAAGAGCAGATTGATAATTATGTGACATCTACGGGTACCCCCATTATGATTGAGGGAAAGCGTCCTCAATTGGGAGATGTCAAGTATCTCGATTTGAATGATGATGGAGAGATTACTGATGCCGACCGTGATTATTGCGGTAGTCCCTGGGCCAAGATGCAAATGTCATTGGTATTCAATGCAGAGTGGAAGAACTTCGATTTCAGTATGATGTGGAATGGTCAGTTCGGCAATAAGATATACAACGTATCCCGCTGGCAAGGACGCCTGTTTGCAGACAACTCTAACTATATTCGCTTTGAAAAGGGTGAAGAACCTTACCAGGTAAATCCTAACTCCAATACCCCGCGTATCATTTACGGTGATTTCCGTAACTCCCGTGATGCCGACCGTTTCTTGGAGAATGGCTCTTATTTCCGCATGAAGAACATTTCTATCGGTTATAACTTCAAGCAGAAGTGGCTGACCAACCTGGGTGTTGAGAAACTCCGTCTGTTTGCTACCGGTAGCAATTTGATTACTATCACCGGATATTCCGGCTTGGATCCTGACTTCAAGGGCGCGAATTCCGTTTGGAACAGTGGTACGGACAGTTTTGCATATCCTAATACCCGTTCGGTAATGTTTGGATTGGATTTGACCTTTTAACTTATAAATCAGCTTATAAATTATGAAAAAGATATATTATGGATTAATGCTTGCAGGTGCCTTGACCTTGTGCACCGGATGCAGTTCGAGTTTATTGGATATTGATAATCCCAATGAAGTAACTAATGATACTTATTGGAATAAGCCGGAAGATGCGACAGCCGGTGTCAATGCTTGTTATAGCTTCTTCTATAAGGAAGGCACTTGGATGCGTTGGCTTTCTTTCCGCTATGATTTGACTTCGGACGAAGGATGGAGTTCTTCTCCTTGGATTGAATTGGGCGACTGGACACGTTTTCTCTATAATAACTATAATTTTTATGAAGGCAACAACATACATTGGGAACATTTCTATGTAGGTATTTTCCGTTGTAATCAGGTGTTGGCTCATGTTCCTTCTATCGAAATGGATGAGACGACGAAAAACCAGGTACTGGCACAAGCTTCTTTCTTGCGTGCATTGTGGTATTTTCAGGTAAATTTGTTGTGGGACAAAGGAACTATGCCGTTGGAGCCTAAAGATGCTTCTTATATACCGGAAGATGCTTCCGAGCAGGAAATATGGGACCAGGTAGAGAAAGATTTGACTTTTGCCATGCAGTATCTGCCGGAATCTTGGGATGCTGCCAATCTGGGACGTGCTACCAAAGGTGCTGCCAAGGCATTGTTGGGCAAGGCTTATATGCAACAACATAAGTATGACAAAGCAAAGGAACAATTGCAATGGTTGATTGATAAAGAGGGCTCTTTATACGGTCTTATCGCCAATCGTGAAGATAATTTCACTGACTTGGACGAGAACAACAAGGAAGGTATCTTTGAGATTCAGTTCGATGACCAGAACAAGGGTGGTACGGGTAATGATGCCAGTATGGCATTCGGTTTCCAGCGTACTCAGTTCTATGCTCCAAGTGGTATAGGTTGGGGAGATGGTAAGGCACGCCGCTGGTTGGTAGACGAGTTCTTGAAAGAGAAACGTGTGGATGGAAAGAATGACTTGCGCTTGTACGGCAGTATCCTTTATCGTGGATTTTCGCAAGACTTCCCCGACCAGCCGAAGAAATATTATGGATTTGAAAATGCCGATTGGAATGACAATTGGGGAACTGACCCGGAAGACTGCTATATCCGTAAATACAATACTTCTTACTATCGTAGTGCAGAAGATTATTTTGCCCGTAACAACTATCGTATCATGCGTTACGCAGATATCCTGATGAACTATGCAGAGTGTCTTGTTGAAACGGGTACTAATCCTGCCGATGCTGCTGTTTATGTGGACAAGGTGAGAGAACGTGCCGGTCTGGCCAAGTTGAAAGACAGTCAGTGGAAAGATTGCTTGAGCTCTAAAGATGCCTTTATCAAGCGTCTGCAGATGGAACGTACTTTGGAACTCTGTTTCGAAGGTTGGCGTTGGGCTGACTTGAAGCGCTGGGGATTACTTGATTCCCAGGCTGGAATTGATGAACTGAAAGCTCGTGACAAAGACTTTGATAACTTTATTGTCGGCAAGCACAGACGTCTGCCTATTCCAAGAGATGAGGTGGAAAACAGCACAGTAGGTGGTGTTGCACATCTTACTCAGAATCCTAACTATTAATAACTAAAGAAGGCTATGCCTGGAAGCCTGTTCTTATTCAGGATGCTTCCGGCATAGCCTTTTCTTTCTTAAATCTTATACCATATGCTTGTCTGTAAAAAACTACTATTATCATTCGCTTTTGCCTGCTGCGGCAGCTTGTTTGCGCAGAACATCCAGAATCCGGTACTTCCGGGAGTGGCGGATGCCGGCGTAATGAAATATAACGGCAAATATTATATTGGCGGGGTCCGTACAAACGGGGATTTCTATGTATCCGATGACCTGGTTCATTGGGGGAAACCTATCCATGTCGTGACAATGGACAATGACTGGACCAGAGGCAGCGGAGCCGGAGATGACCAGATTCATGCCAATGACATGTTCTATCTGAATGGAGATTTTCATTTATACTGGTCAGTCAATTATTGGGGGAAGGACAAGCATGCCGTTCACATTGTACATGCGCAGAGCAAAGATGTCTTGGGCGCTTATACAGAACCGAACAAGAAGACATGGATGGATAACCGTATCGACCCCAAAATATTCAGAGATGATGATGGACAACTATACATGTATATGGTACGTTTTACTGATGGAAATACCATATGGGGACGTAAAATGAAGAACCCGGCAGAATTTGCCGGCGAACCGGTGTGTCAGTTCGCCTCATTGCCGGATACATGGGAAACGATGGATAACAGAGTAGCGGAGGGACCGTGGGTCATGAAGTATAGAGACCGCTACTATATGATGTATAATGCCAACCACACCTCTACAGAGTGGGGCAATTATCAGTTGGGAGTTGCTGAGGCAGACTCTCCTTTAGGTTTTCAAAATGGTAATAAATATAGCTATCCGGTTGTAGGCTGCAATCAGACACAACTGGAGGAGAAGCAAGTGGATTTATTGCGGTATGGCCGCACGTATGAGCCGTTGTTTGCTTATACGGAGAGCAAGCCGGAGGGCGACTGGACAAAAGTGACCTACGATGACTCCGGCTGGGCGAGGGGGGAGACCGGCTTTTCGTCCCGTGAAGTGAAAGGTTCCACAACCCGGCATCTGGGTACTTGGTGGAATACGCCCTCCCTATGGTTGCGAAAGACTTTCTCTGCCGGTAGCGAAACCGGCAATCTGGCACTGCGTGTCGCTCACGACGGAGATACCCGGATTTATCTGAACGGAACAATTGTCTACGAGAAGCAGGGGCGTGATTATTGTATCGTGAACCTGGACAAGAAGCTGCGTGCTGCTTTGAAGGAAGGCACGAATCTGCTTGCCGTAGAAACAAACAAGGGACGTTCGCAATTCTTCGACGTTTCTCTGTTCGATATGAAAGACGGCATTGCCGACGATATTCTGATGACTCCCGGCCAGCCCAATATCCTGAGAGGCCCCAACGGATTTGAATGGTGGCTGATTTATATGGCAAACAAGAACAATGAGCATCGGGGACAATATATCAACCGTGTCCAGTTCTTCGACAAGACGTTGTTTGTGGATGGTATCACCGGCCCCCGCACGGCAGGTTATCATCCCGAACCTTCGATGCCTACCTTTGCGGGTAAAGGCGAGACAGCTTCGTTCGGTGTGTTGCAACAAGTACAGCCGTCCGTGGCTTACTTGTTCGAGACGGGAGTCAAGACCGAGGGTGGAGCCGGCGTCATTGCCTGGTGGAAGGATGCAGATAACTGTGCTTATGTAGGTTTGGATGCCGAGAACCGGAGCTGGTACCTGCGTACACTTGTCGGCGGTAAAGAAAATAAGGAATCCTATGCCCTGCCTGAAGATTTCCGTTGGGGTGTGTACCATCATCTGCGCATTGAGCGTAATGGTGGCTGTCTGAAGATTTGGCTGGATGAGATTCCCGCACCGGGAAAACATGTCTTTGCAGAGGCTCTTCCGGCGGAAGAAGCGGGTGTTCCCGGAGTATTTGACGAGACAAAGTCTGCCTTGTTCGAAGGGGCTACCTATACCATCGGCTTCGATGATGTGCATTTCCAGCTTTCGGGGAATGAGGAGTTGTTGAAGGGCGATTTCTTGAACGATTATGAATTCAGCTTCCAGTTGTCCGGCTTGTCCGGACAAGACAAGGCAGGAAGCTATCCGGTTTATGTGGATAAGGATAACTATGTGAAGGCTCAGTTTAATGGTGCTACCCGTATGCTTGAGGTGACAGCTGTGAAGAAGGGGAAAAACGCTTGGAAAAAGGAGTTTTCACTAGGATGCCTGCAAACATTCTATCCGGATGTGAAGTATACCGACTTCATTGAGAAAGATTATCGTTTTGCTGCACCTACGTGGCTGGATACCCTTTACCTGAACCGTCATGAAGCAGGTAACAAGTCCGAATTTGTAGATGACATGTTCGGCAAATTCGACATAGAGTACCTGAATGGCAGCGAATGGTATCCGATAGAGAGCAAAAGTGGGGGAGTAGCAGAACATCCTGCGTATAATTATTGTACCTTTACTCCGGTGAAGGCAGAAGGTATCCGGTTCATTAACAAGGAGGCGGAAGATTTGGAACGCCATATCTATAAGATAGGCGTACACGAGTTGTGGAAAGACTCCTATAATTTTCGTGCAGTACGCCGGGCAGACAAACTGTATCTGTTTGTGGACGGCAGGGAATTGGGTACGTTAGACATCCGCTACCCTGCGTCCCGCATCGGATTCTGTTCGGAGGGCGAATCTCCTGCCTATAAGGGAGTGCTGTATTATCACATAGGGCAGGTTCCCAATCAGGTGAAGCCTTGATTGGATGTTGGAACCGCATTTTGTCTTGAAATTTGCACATCGAATGATAAAACTGTAATATGTTGGTAATCATTGTGCTTAAATTACTCTTATCTAAGTATACGACTGAGGGAACCTAAGTATATGACTGAGACCTCTTCACTATACGAGGAGATGACGAAATGAGTTTGATGTAAATATTTATTTTGAAATAGAAACCATGAGAATCATGAAAAAGAATTTTATATGTATGTATTTGTTTCTGTCGGCTACGCTGGCTTCCTGTCAGTCCTGCTCTTCAGACTATAAGGATGTGGACGATATTGTTGTCGAAGGAGTTGAAACACCGGTACCTTTGGGCGACCCGTTCATCATGTTGTACGAGGGTACTTACTATGCATACGGCACCCATGCGGATGACGGCATTGAAGTCTATACCTCCGATGATTTGCAGACTTGGAAGTATAAGGGCATGGCGCTCCAAAAGAAGGATGTCTGGGCCGACCGTTGGTTCTGGGCGCCGGAGGTCTACGAAGTGAACGGGAAGTTCTATATGTACTATTCGGCAGACGAGCATATCTGTGTGGCAACAGCCGATTCGCCCGCAGGTCCGTTCACTCAGAGCAAGAAGGAGCCCCAGATTGCCGATGAGAAATGCATTGATAACTCCCTGTTCATTGATGACGACGGCACACCTTATCTCTTTTTCGACCGTTTCAACGACGGACTCAACATTTGGGTGGCCGAATTGGAGAAAGACCTCATGACTATCAAGAAGGAGACCATGCATCCTTGCATTCACGTTTCTCAGGCATGGGAGGAAGTGTGGCCTCGTGTGAATGAAGGTCCGTTTGTCGTCAAGCACAACGGAATTTATTATATGACTTATTCCGCCAACAGTTATGAAAGTCCCTTCTACGGCATAGGTTGCGCCACGGCTACCGATTTGATGGGTACTTGGACCAAATACGAGGAGAACCCCTTGTTGCAGAAACCCGGAGAACTGGTCGGGGTGGGACACAGTGCCACCTTCACAGACAAGGCTGGCAAGCTTCGTCTTGTTTTCCATGCTCATAAGGACAAGAACAATATCCATCCGCGCGCCATGTATATCACTGATGTTTCTTTCGAGAAAGTGGACGGTGTGGACCGTATGAGAATCAGCAAGGACTATATGACCCCCAAAGTAGTAAAATAAAAGATGGATATGGAGAAAAATTGTATATGGTTGCTGTTGCTTTGTCTTTGTTTTGCCGGATGCAAGGAGAAGACGGTTGTAGAATCAGACTATCTGCCGATTGCCGACCCTTACGTGATGCTTTACGAAGGCAAGTACTATGCTTACGGCACCGGAGGTACGGTAGAAGGGGAGGGCTTTGCCTGCTTCTCTTCCGATGACCTGAAGAACTGGACGCGTGAAGGCCAGGCGTTGTCGGCCGCCGACTCCTACGGTACGTGGGGATTCTGGGCTCCGGAAGTCTGCTATATCGAGTCGAAGAAAAAGTTTTACTTGTTCTACTCCACCGAAGAGCATATTTGTGTGGCAACGGCAGATACTCCCCAAGGCCCGTTCCGTCAGGAGGTGAAGCAGCCTATATGGGATGAGAAGAGCATTGATACTTCTCTCTTCATCGACGATGACGGCACGCCTTACCTTTATTTCGTGCGTTTCACAGATGGCAATGTCATTTGGGTGGCAGAAATGAATGATGATTTGACCGGCATCAAGCAGGAAACGTTGACGGAGTGCATTAAAGTGGGAGAGCCTTGGGAACTTTCGCAGGACAAGCCTGCCAAGGTGGCCGAAGGCCCTTCCGTCCTGAAAAAAGAGGGCATTTATTACCTGATTTATTCAGCCAATCACTTTGAAAGCAAAAATTACGGAGTGGGCTACGCAACTTCAGACAGTCCTATGGGACCGTGGAAGAAATACGAGGAAAACCCGATTTTGCAACGTGCCGACGGTTTGATGGGTACCGGACACGGAGCGCCCTTCCGTTGCAAAGACGGCAGTTGGAAATATATTTTCCATGCACACTGGGATTCCACGAAGGTACAGCCGCGTACTTCGTACATCAAGGATTTTGCCATTTCCGACCAGAGAACGGTTTCTATCGGTGGCCCTCTTATCCGTCCGCAGGTATTAACTGATAATCTGACATCAAAATGAAAAAAGGACTGTTTTATTATATGCTGATAGCATGCCTCTGTGCTTGTCAAAAGAAGGCAGAAACAATCTCTACTGCTTCTTTATTGAAAGAAATGGTGGATTGTGAAGCATTGGCAAAGTATCCTGAACCTTATTATGAAACCAGGCAGTTCAGTAGTTACGACCGGGCGTCTGTCAAAAAAGATAGTGTCTCTTGGTATGCCAATTGTGACCGAAGCCAGTTTCTGCGCGTTGATTCCATTGACGGACGGAGAGAGTTTGTTCTGGTTGATACGGACGGTCCGGGAGCTATCACTCGCTTTTGGGTGACTGTAGCCGCATATTCGGATAAAGGAACCCTGCGTTTTTATCTTGATAATCAGGAGGTTCCCGAAATAGAAGGGGAGGTTCTGGGCATATTGAGCGGACATGCTCTGGTAGATGCGCCTCTTTCGGCTTCTGTATCGGAACTGACGGACTATAAGCAGAGGGGACATAATCTGTATCTGCCCATACCTTATGCCAAGCATTGCAAGATTACCTATGAAAGTCCTTCCATCAAGGAACCCGGCGAGTTTTCCGAAGAATGCTTCTATTACAACATCAATTACCGTACTTATGCAGAAGGAACGTCTGTAGCCACTTTCTCTAAGGAGGACATCAAGCAGAATGCGAAATTACTGGCAGATGTACAACGAAAACTGACTGTATCCCGGAGGGAAATAGGAGGATTGCAGAAAGAACCGATGCTTCGGAGTGTGCTGGCTGCCGGTGAAGAGCAGGATATGACCCTTTCCGGTCCGGGTGCTGTTCGCCGTCTGGACGTAAAGCTGCATGCCGGAGACTTTGACCAGGCATTGCGTTCTACGGTTCTGCGTATTTCTTTTGATGGAAACGAAACTGTATGGGTACCGGTAGGAGACTTTTTCGGAAGCGGGAACCGTCTTTCTCCGTTTCAGACTTTTTATACCGAAGTAACATCCGATTCACTGTTTTCTTGCTTTTGGGTAATGCCCTATCAGAAAGATTGCAGGATTGCATTGCAGAATGTGGGGACGGACGAGGTTGAGGCTTCTCTGACTGCATACACCTCGGCTTGGAAATGGGATGAAAGAAGTATGTACTTCGGTGCGGGGTGGACGGAGTTCTCTCATCTGCATACCCGTACAAATCCGGATAAGCCTACGACAGACGACCACTTTGAAGTAAATTTCGTGAAACTGACCGGCAGAGGAGTATATGTGGGCGATGGGGTAACCTTGTTCAACTCCTTGGCCGACTGGTGGGGCGAAGGTGATGAAAAAGTGTATGTGAACGGTGAGGAATTTCCTTCGCACTTCGGCACCGGTACGGAAGACTATTACGGTTATGCCTGGTGCATGCACAATGCTTTCAGCCATCCGTTTATTGCCGAGCCGGATGGAACAGGCTCCACTCAGTGTGGGCACGTCTCCAATGTGCGCTATCGTGGTTTGGATGCCATTCCTTTCAGCAAGTCATTGACGTTTGACATGGAGATATGGCATTGGGGCAGTACGGTCATCAACTATGCTCCTACTACTTTCTGGTATATGCTGCCCGGTGGAGAATCCAACCGCAAGGCGGAAGCTGCTAAAGCATCTGCGGATATTGCAAAGCATAAGAATGATCTGGTGAGCAATGTAGCCGTTGCCGGAAGGAAGGTGGAAGGCGAATATTTGGATATTCGGCTGACCGGAGGAATTGAAAGATCGCAAAGTATACCTGCCATGAACTGGAGTAACGGTGCCCAGTTCTTTTGGGCTGAAGCAAAGGAAGGCGATAAAGCTTCCTTAGGCTTTAAAGTCGACAAGGGAGGCAATTATCGGTTGAAAATAGCTTTTACGGTAGCACCGGATTATGGTTGTATAGATTTGTACCTGAACAACCATAAACTGAAAGAAAACCTGAATCTGTATAGTACCGGGCTGGCAACGAATGTATTGGATTTGGGGACAGTTACTTTGCAAGACGGCTCTAATGAACTGCTGATTATACAAAAAAAAGCTGATAGCCGTTCTGCGAATTCATTGTTGGGCATGGATTATTTAATAATACAATAATTAAGGATAATATGAAGAAACAAATTCTGATGTTTGCATTATGTTGCCTGACGGCATGCTCTTCGTCGTCGGCGACAAAAGAAAACGAGCCGGAAGAACAGCCGAAGAATGTCTATCGCAATCCGGTGATAAACTACAGTTTGCCCGACCCTTCTGTGATAAAGGGCGGTGACGGCTACTACTATCTGTATGCCACCGAGGACATACGTAATCTGCCGATTCACCGTTCCAGGAATCTGGTGGATTGGGAATATGTAGGTACTGCCTTTACCGACCGTACCCGACCTGATTTTGAGCCGAACGGCGGTTTGTGGGCACCGGACATCAACAAGATAGGTGATAAATACGTACTCTACTATTCCATGTCCGTTTGGGGAGGCGAGTGGAATTGCGGCATCGGTTGTGCCACTGCCGATAAACCGGAGGGACCTTTCAAGGACCACGGGAAGATGTTCCGCAGCAATGAAATCAATGTGCAGAATTCCATCGACCCTTTCTACATAGAGGAGGGAGGAAAGAAATATCTTTTCTGGGGCAGCTTCCGTGGAATCTATGCGATTGAACTGTCCGATGACGGCTTGTCTTTGAAGGAAGGCGCCACACCGCAGCAAGTGGCGGGAACCGCTTACGAGGGTACTTATATCCATAAGAAAGACGGACATTACTATTTCTTTGCTTCCATAGGAAGTTGCTGTGAGGGGTTGAACAGTACCTACACTACCGTTGTAGGGCGTTCGGACAATCTTTTCGGCCCCTACGTCGACAAGAAAGGCGGTAGCATGATGGACAACAAGCACGAAGTGCTGATTCAGAAAAGCAATACCTTTGTGGGCACCGGCCATAACTCCGAGATTGTGACGGACAATGCCGGTAATGACTGGTTCTTCTATCATGCGGTGAGCACGAAGAATCCTGAAGGCCGCGTATTGATGCTGGATAAGATTAGCTGGGAAGACGGATGGCCGACAGTAGAAGGCTCCGTTGCATCTACAGAATCGGAGAAACCTGAATTCTGACGAGTATGAAGAATTTTATTTTAGTATCCTTGTTGGCCTTGCTTATGATGGACTGTAAAACATCGAATGGAGGTGCCTTGGAAATAGTGGAACCTACCGTCGAAATGCGGGATAATCCCGAAGGAGTAGCTTCGTTTGCTCCCCGTTTCTCATGGCAGTTGGCAACCGGCAAGCAGGATGTGATGCAGACTGCTTATCAGATTGAAGTGGCAGATTCGGAAAAGAGTTTGCAGACCGGGGCCGGGCTGGTATGGAACAGTGGTCGTGTGGAGTCCGACCAGTCGGTGCTGGTGAAATATGCAGGGGCGCCTTTGGAGTCGGGACAGAAATATTATTGGCGTGTCACGGTATGGACAAATACCGGTGACAAAGCGCAAAGCAATGTCCGGCACTGGTCAATGTCCTTGCTGGACAGTTCGGACTGGAAAGCCGGCTGGATTGGACTGAACGACAGTACAAACTTGGAACTGGACGGTGAACGGACCATCCTTCCGGCACGTTATCTGAGGAAGGAGTTTGATTTGCCGTCACAGCCGAAGCGTGCAGTCCTTTATGTTTCGGGAGTAGGCTCTTCCGTATGCTATATGAATGGCGAGAGGATTGGAAACGATGTATTCGGTCCTTTGCCTACCTGGTACGATGCTTCTGTATCTTATCTGACCTATGATGTCACCCCCTTGTTGAAGTCCGGTACCAATACGATAGGCGTGGCTCTGGGCAACGGCCGCTATCTTTCCATGCGTGCCAATGGGATGGTAGGCTTTGGCTTACCTCGCCTCATGGCGCAGTTGAATATAGAGTACGACAATGGTGAGACGGTGTCGGTAGTCAGCGATGATTCCTGGAAAGCGACGAACCACGGTCCTATAACTGCGAACAACGAATTTGACGGTGAACATTACGATGCCCGCTTGGAATTGGGTAAATGGACGGAAAGCGGCTATAATGATTCCGGATGGCAGTTGGCCGAACGGATGGAGGCTCCCAAAGGAAAACTTGTGGCACAGCTCTCTCCGAGTCTGAAGGTGATGGAGGAGATAAAGCCAATATCCGTTAAATCGGTAGGTGATGGAAGATATATCGTGGATATGGGGCAGAATATGGTAGGAATACAGCAGGTGAAACTGCGTGGCAAGAAGGACAAGCCCATTACTATGCGTTTTGCCGAAGTGCTGAAGGACAATGGTACGGAACTGTATCTTGACAACCTGCGCAGTGCCCTTGTCACGGATATTTATACTCCTGCCGCTGACGGTGAGTTTGTTTGGGAACCGCTGTTTGTTTACCATGGTTTCCGTTTTATGGAAATATCCGGTTTGGACTATGAACCGGCAGCGGATGATTTCATCGGTAAGGTGGTGTATGATGAAATGGCAACGAACGGTACGTTCGAGACTTCCGAGGAGTTGATTAACAGAATTCACAAGAATGCCTATTGGGGAATCCGTGGAAACTATCGCGGTATGCCTACCGACTGCCCCCAGCGTGATGAACGTCTTGGATGGCTGGGCGACCGCACTACCGGTGCCTATGGTGAAAGTTTCATTTTCGGCAATGCCTTGATGTATAAGAAGTGGCTGGTGGATATAGAAGAGTCCATGAATGAAAATGGAAGTATCTCTGTGGTATCTCCCCGTTACTGGACCATCTTCCATGATGACGTAACTTGGCCGGCTGCCTATTTTTACGTAGCCGACATGCTTTACCGCCAGTTTGGCGATGATAGCTCCATCAAAGAGCGCTATTCGTCCATGAAGCGCTGGGTAAACCACATGACGGAGACCAAAATGAAGGACTATATTCTGGTGAAGGATGAATACGGGGATTGGTGCATGCCTCCCGAGTCGCCGGAGCTGATTCATTCGGAGGACCCTGCCCGTAAGACGAACGGTGAAGTGTTGAGTACAACGGTGTTTTACAGTATTCTGCAACTGATGGAGAAGTTCGCGCAAATGAACGGACTTCCGGCAGATGCTGAAGAGTATGCAGCACTTGCCATTAAGGTCAAGGACGCTTATAACAAGAAATTCTTCAATACTGAGACTGCACAGTATGACAACAATACGGTGACGGCAAACCTGCTTTCCCTCAGACTGGGTCTGGTTCCCGATGGATATGAAGATAAAGTATTTGCCAATGTCGTGGAGAAGACGGAAAAAGACTGTAAGGGACATGTCAGTGCCGGTGTGCTTGGCATCCAGCATCTGATGCGCGGACTTACCGAGTACGGCGGACTGGAACTTGCCTATAAGATAGTGACCAATGACACTTATCCCTCATGGGGTTACATGATTAAGAAGGGTGCAACCACCATTTGGGAATTATGGAATGGTGACACGGCAAATCCGGCGATGAATTCAAGAAACCATGTGATGCTTTTGGGAGACCTGCTGATATGGTTCTATGAGGATCTTGCCGGTATAAAAAATGCTCCCGCTTCCGTCGGGTTCAAGCAGATTCTGATGGAACCGGTATTCCCGGAAAAACTGAATTATGTGAATGCTTCGCATGTATCGCCTTATGGCAGGATAGGGAGTTCCTGGAAACGTGACGGCAATAAGCTGGAGTGGAACGTTGAGATTCCCGCCAATACAACCGCTACGATCAAGCTGCCGCTTGACTTCCATGTACAGGTAGATGCCGGTCAGGCGGGGATTCATTCCGTGGAGGAGGCTGACGGTAAGCTGGTAGTCGAATTGGGCTCCGGCAAGTATGTATTCATGTCTGAATGATATTTTCTAACAACAATAAAACAGATGTAACTATGAGACTAAAAAGATTGTTTTTGGGGATAATGCTCTTTACGGGCATTACGGGTGCAGGAGCGGCAAATGCTGCTCCGGAAGACATCTCTGCTTCTATTTCCTTGAAAGTGCCGGGGAATGATGCCAAGCAATATCCGCTGGCCTTGCAGAAGATGCAGGATGGTATGTACAGCTGCCGGGCTTCGGAAACGTTGCCATTGGACATCATCCGCCAGGTGGTGGACAAGGATGGCAAACTGCGCATTACCGTCACACTCAAGGCACTGGAAAATGTGTATTTCAACTACGGGGAACAGATAAAGACCGGTTACAAGCATTCGGACTGCCAGTTCTACATGCCGGGCTTCTGGTATCGCCGCAACCTGCGTTCGCCGAAGGAAGCTCCTTCTTTCCACACATCGGACAGTTGGCTGGTGCGTGAGGACCGTTTGAGCACTCCGCTGACGGCAGCTTTCAATCCGGCAAGTGGTACGTCCATGTCGGTTATCCGTATTGACAAGTTCGATAAGGAAGCTTTGACCACTCATAAGGAGGGAGAGGTAATCTTGTCCGGTGAGACTTCCATCGGATATACCGGTTTCTGCAATGTGGATGGTATGACTGTCTTGGCATACGGTTTCCCCTATAAGGAAGCACCGAAGACATATATCCGCAAATTGACGCTGGCTCCTGCCGTTGAGGCTTTCCAGTTGCTTCGTAAGGGTGACAGCATCTCCATGACTTGGGAGGTGTCCGAAAGGAATGCTGCCGATTTTTCGGAATGCGTACAGCGCACCTGGGAGTATTGTTATGACACTAACCGTCCGAAACCGGTTGACACACCTTACACGGTAGACCGCATGAAGGAGGTGATGAGCAACTTCTTCGTGGAAAGCTATGTTGGCAATACCCCCACTCATTATTATTCCGGTGTAGAGTTGGAGACTGCTACTTGTGCCAATACCGATGTTGCCGAAGTGGGCTTTGTGGGACGTACATTGCTGAACGCTTTCAATGCTTTGGAGTATGGCAAACAGCAGAACCGCCAAGACCTGGTGGACAATGCCAACCATATCTTTGACACTTATCTCCAGAACGGTTTTTCGCCTGCCGGTTTCTTCAACGAAGTGGTACACTACAACCGCGGCTTCAAGGAAACCAGACATAGCATCCGCCGTCAGTCCGAGGGAGTGTATGCCATCTTGAACTATTTGAACTACGAGAAACAGCAGAAGCGTAAACACCCCGAATGGGAGAAACGCATCAAGGGCATGCTGGACAGCTTCCTCAAGTTGCAGAACGAGGACGGCAGCTTCCCGCGCAAGTTCAAGGATGATTTCTCTGTCGTGGATGCCAGCGGCGGTAGCACGCCTTCGGCAACATTGCCTTTGGTGATGGCGTCCAAGTATTTCAAGGACAAACGTTATCTGGCAAGCGCCAAGCGTACGGTAGACTATCTGGAGAAGGAACTGATATCCAAAGCCGATTATTTCTCTTCTACGCTGGATGCCAACTGCGAGGACAAGGAAGCCTCCTTGTATGCTGCTACGGCTGCTTATTATCTGGCTTTGGTTACCAAAGGAGAAGAGCGTGCGCACTATGCCGGTCTGGCGAAGAAAGCCGCTTATTTTGCTTTGTCGTGGTATTATACTTGGGATGTTCCTTTTGCCGAAGGTCAGATGCTGGGAGATATCGGCTTGAAAACCCGTGGTTGGGGAAATGTGTCGGTAGAGAATAACCATATCGATGTATTTATCTTCGAATTTGCCGATGTGCTGCATTGGCTCTCCAAGGAGTACAACGAGCCGCGCTTCTCTGACTTTGCCGAGGTGATTTCCACTTCCATGCGCCAGTTACTGCCATATGAAGGACACATGTGCGGCATTGCCAAAGTAGGCTATTACCCGGAAGTGGTGCAGCATACCAATTGGGATTACGGACGTAACGGAAAGGGATATTACAACAATATCTTCGCTCCGGGCTGGACGGTCGCTTCTTTGTGGGAGCTGTTCACTCCAGGACGTGCGGAGCAGTTCTTGTTGAAAAAATGATAGTCTAAACAGTAACCAATATTGTATTTATGAATAAGATGATGACTTTGTTGGCAAGCGTGATGCTATTGGCATCGGCTTGCACGGGCAAGCAGGCGAGTGAAAAGACTGCTTCTGGACTGGAACCTGCCAACTTCCGTACGGAAGTGGATGGCAAGCAGACAGACTTGTTTGTTTTGAAGAATAAGAATGGTATGGAAGTTTGTATTACGAATTTCGGCGGACGTATTGTATCAGTGATGGTGCCAGACAAGGATGGCGTTATGCGTGATGTGGTGCTGGGCTTCGATTCCATTCAGGACTACATCAAGTTCCCTTCGGATTTCGGCGCTACCATCGGACGTTATGCCAACCGTATCAACCAGGGTAAGATTACAGTGGATGGGGTAGAGTATCAGCTGCCGCGCAACAATTACGGTCATTGCCTGCATGGAGGTCCCAAGGGATACCAATATCAAGTGTTCGATGCCCGCCAGTTGAGCAGTCAGGTTCTGGAGTTGACTTATCTGTCGAAAGACGGAGAGGAGGGCTTCCCGGGTAACCTGACCTGCAAGGTCACTTTCTCGCTGACAGATGACGATGCCATCGACATTCGTTACAGTGCCGAAACGGACCGTACCACTGTTGTCAATATGACGAACCATTCTTACTTTAACCTGGACGGTGACCCCTCCAAGTCCAATTCGGATTATCTGCTCACTATTGATGCAGATGCTTATACCCCCGTGGACAGTACCTTCATGACTACCGGTGAGATTGTTTCCGTAGAAGGTACGGATATGGATTTCCGCACTCCTACTGCTGTTGGCGCCCGTATCGACAATGACTTTGAGCAGTTGAAGAACGGCAAGGGCTATGACCACAACTGGGTACTCAATACGAAGGGCGATGTCACCCGCCCGTGTGCCACCCTCGAATCTCCCTCAACGGGTATTGTGCTTGATGTCTATACCAACGAACCGGGCATTCAGATTTATGCCGGTAACTTCCTGGATGGCACACTGACCGGAAAGAAAGGTATTGTGTACGGTCATCGTGCTTCTGTCTGTCTGGAGACTCAAAAGTATCCCGATACGCCCAACAAGCCGGAATGGCCTTCTGCATTGCTGAAGCCGGGAGAGAAGTATGACAGCCATTGCATTTATCGCTTCTCGGTGAAGAAATAAATATAAGGCAGGCATAGCCTGCCTTTATGGGATGGATATAAATATGACAAGAAGCCTGAAGTATTGAGGCGTACGTTTGTTTGTCCCTATATCTTTGGTGACGGAGAGGAACATTCCATCATTTCCCATTGGAAGTATAATGATGGTTATGGCAGTGTTGAACTTATTAGAGTAACTATAGATGGTGTGGATGCCCGCATCGAATCAGGAACAGACAAATATCACCCGTTAGTTGTCGTTGTGTTGGCAAAGTAACTTGTTTTCCTTAAATACTCTGTCTTGGTAAAATCAGCACTTTATCAAGACAGAGTTTTTATTCTTTGGAATTACCGCATCGCCAGCGCCTTATTCTCCGCCTCCTCCATAATCTCCCGTTCTCCCGGCCCTTTGTCATTGATTCCGCAAAGGTGGAGGATGCCGTGGATGATGACCCGGTACAGTTCACGTTCGTAGTTGTTATCGGCGAACTGTTCCGCATTGGTGCGTACGGTATCGAGGCTGATGAAGAGGTCACCGCTAAGGCGGTTGCCTTCACAGTAGTCGAAAGTGATGATATCTGTGTAATAATCGTGTTGCAGATATTGGCGGTTCACTTCGAGTATCTTCTCGTCCGAGCAGAAGATATAGGCTATTTCACCGACTCTTTTTCCGTAAGTGGCGGCTACGGATTTTATCCATTCCGTTGTTTCACGCTTCTTGATGGAGGGCATTTCAACGCCGTCTGTCTGATAACTAATCATTTTATTTACAATTTTGCGATTTACGATTGAAATTACATTCCTGTGATTAAGACAGTTTCTTTAGAAGAAGAACATATAACTGATAATAATCGCTGCAATGATGCCGGAGAAATCGGCAATCAGCCCACACGTCACGGCATTCCTCGTTTTGGTGATACCTACGCTGCCGAAATACACAGCAAGAATATAGAATGTGGTGTCCGAAGCGCCACGTGCCACGCAACTCATGCGTCCTACAAATGAATCGGCGCCATACTGTTTCATGGTGTCAATCATCAGTCCGTTGGCACCGCTGCCGCTCAGTGACTTCATCAGGGCAGTGGGTAGGGCACCTACAAAGCTGGTATCTACACTGAATAGTCCTACTACATAACCGATACCGTTCACCAGTATATCCATGGCGCCGGAAGTGCGGAAAACGGCGATTCCAACGAGAAAAGCAACCAGATAAGGGATGATGCGTATGGCAGTGGTGAAGCCTTCTTTGGCTCCTTCTATAAAGGCATCGTATACATTGATTTTCTTCCATAGCCCCCAGAGGATGAACAGCAGGATGATGGAGAACAGCAGTATGTTGGCAATTAAAGTGGAATATACACCCATTTCATCACGGCTAATCTGTGTGAACAGATAAATGAGTGCGGCAAAGAAAAGACTGATGCAGCCAATCAGGATAAGTATGGGCTTGTTCAGCAGGTTGATGCGTTGTGCAATGCTGACGGCAATGACACCGACAATGGTCGAGATGGCAGTCGTTATCAGTGTGGGGATAAAGATGTCCGTGGGTTGGGCGGCACCCATCTGCGAGCGATACATCATGATGCTGACGGGGATAAGTATCAGTCCCGAGGTGTTGAGGACAAGGAACATGACCATCGGATTGGTGGCAGTGTCCTTTTTCGGGTTTAGTTCCTGAAGTTCCTTCATGGCTTTCAGCCCCATTGGAGTAGCGGCATTGTCCAGCCCCAGCATGTTGGCAGAGAGATTCATGAAAATGGAGCCCATGGCAGGATGTCCTTTCGGTATTTCGGGAAAGAGACGGCAGAATACCGGACTCAGCCAACGGGAGAGGGCATTGATCATGCCGCTGTTTTCGCCTATTTTCATCACGCCGAGCCAGAGGGCGAGTATTCCTGTCAGTCCCAGGGATATTTCAAAAGCTGTCTTGGAAGAGGAGAAGGTGGAGTTGACGAGTTCTGTGAATATCTCCACATCACCCATAAAGATGAGTTTGCAGAGGGCCACGATGAATGCGATGACGAAGAATGCTACCCAGATGTAATTTAAAACCATGTATCGTTACTTTGTCCTAATGGATTAATATTTGTTTTCGTTGGCAAGATTCCAGGCGTTGAGGAAAGCTGCTTTGGTTATTTCTATCATTTTTTCCCAGTTCAGCCAGTCGGTGTGGTCCGAAGGCTGGTGGTAGTCGGGATGTCCGTCTGTGTGGTACCAGATGATGGGGATGTTGCGCAGGGCAAAAGAAGCATTGTCACTTCCTCCCGTGGGGCGGTCCCAGGCGCGGTAGTCCGGTTGCAATTGCAGGTTATAGCGTGCAATGTCCTGCTTCAGCCAGTCGCCGAATACGGGGTGGGCGGCGGTATAGAAGTACACCACGTGCTGAGGCTGTTCGGGTTTGTTGTTGCGTCCTATCATGTCGAAATTGAGATAACCTTTCACCTGGCTGATGAAAGGACAGCTTTGTACAAAGTATTTGGAGCCGAGCAATCCCTTTTCTTCTCCGTCCCAAAAGGCAAAGATGACCGTGCGCAGAGGCTTCTGCCCGGTGGCAAGAAATGCACGGGCTATCTGCAGGACGGCAGAGACACCGGAGGCATTGTCGTCCGCACCGTTGTATATCCGGTCGTTTGCCAGCGTCTCGTCCGTACCCAGGTGGTCGAAGTGGGCACCTACGATGACATATTCATCCAGTCGTTCTCCCGGGATGGTTCCCAATACATTGCTCATCTGCAGGATGCGGTGGGTGCCTTGTTCGAGGATGGCGATGGAGTCGGGATGCACTTGCCACTGTCCCCGTTGCTGGCGCTCCTTGTTGTATGCCTCGAAGGGTTGATAATAATTGTCCTTTTCCAGCGGGGCAATGCCGGCTTCTTTCAGGCAGGATGCCAGATAGCGGGCAGCCAGTCGTGAACCGTGCATGCCTGCTTCGCGTCCTTGCAGCTCATCGTCGGCCAGAAAGCCGACAATAGCCTCGGCCGAAGTGCGGCTGATGCTTTGCAACCCCTTTTCTTGTGGAGATTGTGCATGTAAGGATAGTGCGAAAGAAAGGCAGCAGATTGCTCCCAAAACAGCTTTATACATGTCGTACGGTTTTAAGGATTGGACATACCGGTTGCAAAATTAAAGATAACTTTCCATAGTTTCTATATAAATGTTATATTTTTGTCCATTGGTGGATGAATTCAAATCCGTGTAAATCAAATGAGAGAAGGATGAAAAAGAAGAATGAAGCAGTGGAAACCGTCTTGTGCGAACGTGTGCTTTCGGCAGAAGAAGTGGCGTGCATCTCGGTACAGATTCAGCAGGAATTGGAGGCGTATATCGACCCGGTGAAAAGGGAGTATCTTCCCCGTTTCTTCAAGACCGGAAAGGGGCAGTATGGCGAGGGGGATAAGTTTCTGGGAGTGGTGGTACCCAACACCCGGCAGGTGGCAAAGCAGCACAAGCACGAACCTTTTGGGGTAATGGCAACCTTGCTTCAGAGTGAATGGCACGAGTGTCGCCTTTGTGCCTTGCTGATGTTGGTGGAGCGATTCAAAAAGAGCGATGAAAAGGGGAAAAAGGAGATTTATGACTTTTACCTTTCGCAAACGGGCCGTATCAATAATTGGGATTTGGTCGATTTGTCTGCCCCCGGCATTGTGGGCGAATATTTGAAAGACAAACTTCGTAAAGACCTCTACCGGCTGGCGGATAGTCCGCTGCTTTGGGACCAGCGCATTGCTGTGGTATCTACCTATACTCTTATCAAAAATGGTGATTTCATCGATATATTAGCCCTTTCGGAACGGCTGCTCCATCATAAGCATGACTTGATGCAAAAGGCGGTAGGATGGATGCTCCGGGAGATGGGTAAGCGGGACAAGGACTTGCTGGTGCAATTCTTGGAGAAGCATTGCAGGACGATGCCCCGTACCATGTTGCGCTATGCGATAGAGAAGTTTTCGGACGAGGAGCGGAAGGAGTTCATGAAGCGTTGATGGACGAGAGGCAGTGTTTTATCATTCCTTCTATCGCTTATCTCAAAATAAATTAGTTATTTTGCAGAAAACAAAGGAATCTGGAATGGAACAAGAAGATTTTGATATACGCAACCAGCAGCCCGTCACCAGCCGAGAACGTGATTTCGAGAACGCTCTCCGTCCGTTGAATTTTGAGGATTTCAGCGGGCAGGACAAGGTGGTGGACAATCTGCGCATATTTGTGAAAGCTGCCCGCCTGCGTGGCGAGGCGCTGGACCATGTGTTGCTTCACGGCCCTCCCGGATTGGGAAAAACGACACTCAGCAATATCATAGCCAACGAACTGGGCGTAGGTTTCAAGATAACTTCCGGTCCGGTACTCGACAAGCCGGGGGATTTGGCGGGAGTGCTTACCAGCCTGGAGCCCAATGATGTACTTTTCATCGACGAAATACACCGGTTGAGCCCCGTAGTGGAGGAATATCTGTACTCAGCCATGGAGGACTACCGCATAGACATCATGATAGACAAAGGCCCTTCTGCCCGAAGCATACAGATTGATTTGAATCCTTTCACGCTGGTGGGAGCTACCACGCGTAGCGGTCTGTTGACAGCTCCGTTGCGTGCCCGTTTCGGTATCAACCTGCATCTGGAATATTACGATGATGATGTGTTGAGCGGCATTATACGTCGTTCGTCCGGCATTCTCGATGTACCCTGCTCCGTAAGGGCTGCCGCCGAGATTGCGAGCCGCAGCCGTGGCACACCGCGTATTGCCAATGCATTGCTGCGGCGTGTACGCGATTTTGCCCAGGTGAAAGGTTCGGGGAGCATTGACACGGAAATCGCACAGTTTGCCCTTGAGGCTCTGAATATCGACAAGTATGGTCTGGACGAGATAGACAATAAGATACTCTGTACCATCATCGACAAGTTCAAAGGCGGTCCGGTGGGATTGACTACCATCGCCACTGCTTTGGGCGAAGATGCAGGTACGATAGAGGAAGTCTATGAACCGTTCCTGATAAAAGAAGGTTTCCTGAAACGCACTCCCCGTGGGCGTGAAGTGACGGAGCTTGCCTACAAGCATCTGGGGCGAAGCCTCTATAGTAGCCAGCGTACCTTGTTTGGCGACGAGTGATTCATTTTAAGAAAACGAATACAGAGATGCGGAGACATAAAGTCTCTCTTTCCTCTTATCCTAAAAAACTCTGTGCCTCCGTGCCTTTGTGTTCATAACAACCATTAAAGAAGTGGCCGGATTAAAATCATTGGCAAAAGAAACTGCCATTTATGGGTTGAGCAGCATTGTGGGGCGTTTCCTCAATTACCTGCTGGTGCCCGTATATACCATGGCGATGTCCGCACAGAGCGGAGGCTATGGCGTAGTGACGAATGTATATGCGTGGGTGGCGCTCATGCTGGTGTTGTTGACGTGCGGCATGGAGACCGGTTTCTTCCGCTTTGCCAATAAAGGAGAGGATGACCCGATGCGGGTGTACTCCACGACATTGCTCAGTGTGAGTGTGGGGGCGCTTACCTTTCTTGCATTGGGATTGCTGTTCCTCAACCCCATTGCCGGATGGCTGGAGTATGGTGACCATCCCTGGTACGTGGGCATGATGATGATTGTGGTGACGATGGATGCTATTCAAAGCATTCCTTTCGCTTATTTGCGCTACAAGAAGCGTCCCATTAAGTTTGCGGCACTCAAACTGCTGTTCATCTTCCTGAACATTGCACTGAATCTGCTCTATTATGTAGGGATGAAAGGGGATGACGTGGGCTATGCCTTCCTTTTCAATCTGATATGTACCTCTACCATCATGCTTTGCATGATTCCGGAGTTGCGTGGGTTTGCCTACGTGCTGGACAGAAAACTGCTGAAGCGGATGCTTGCTTATTGTCTGCCGTTGCTGGTACTCGGCTTGGCAGGTATCCTGAATCAGGTGGCGGATAAGATTATTTTTCCTTTTGTCTATCCGGATGAGGCGGAAGCTTCCGTACAGTTGGGCATTTATGGGGCTGCCAGCAAGATTGCCATGGTGATGGCGATGCTTACACAAGCCTTCCGCTATGCATACGAGCCTTTTGTCTTCGGGAAGAGCCGGGACAAGGACAACAAGCAGATGTATGCGCAAGCCATGAAGTTCTTCATCATCTTCACACTGCTGGCATTCCTCGCTGTCATGTTCTATCTGGACATCCTGCGCCATATTATCGGTCGCGACTACTGGCCGGGGTTGCGGGTAGTGCCCATCGTGATGGCTGCCGAAATCTTTATGGGTATCTACTTCAATCTTTCCTTCTGGTACAAGCTGATTGACGAGACGCGTTGGGGCGCTTATTTCTCCCTGATAGGTTGCACGGTACTGGTAGTGATGAACATACTTCTGATTCCCCGATACAGCTATATGGCTTGTGCCTGGGCAGGCTTCTGCGGTTACGGCATCGCCATGCTGCTGTCTTACTTCGTGGGGCAGAAGAAGTATCCCATTCAGTATGACCTGAAAGCCATTGGCGGCTATGTATTACTTGCGGCAGTTCTCTACCTGGCAGCAGAGTATGTCCCGATAGATAATATCTACCTGCGTATGGCATACCGAACTATATTGTTGCTGGTCTTTGTGGTCTACATCGTGTGGCGTGATATGCCTCTCGGCAGTATCCCCGTCATCAACAAACTGATAAGGAAACAGTAAATTCAATCGTAAATCGTCAAATCGTAAATATTATGGATTCTGATAAAAGAAACTCCTTTGCCGTCAAGACCTTTCTGAAAGAGTATCTTGATTTGCGTAAAGACAAGGACAATGAACTGGAAACTGTAGACTCCATCCGTAAGGGAGTGGAATTCAAGGGAGCCAATCTTTGGATTCTGATATTCGCCATATTCATGGCTTCGTTGGGGCTGAATGTGAACTCCACCGCTGTGATTATCGGTGCCATGCTCATCTCACCGCTGATGGGACCTATTATGGGTGTGGGGCTTTCCGTGGGACTGAATGACTTTGAATTGATGAAACGTTCATTGAAGAGCTTCCTGATAACCACTTTGTTCAGTGTGACTACAGCTACCATATTTTTTCTGGTCAGCCCCGTTGCCGAAGGGCAGTCGGAATTGCTGGCACGTACATCGCCCACTATTTATGATGTATTCATCGCCTTGATGGGAGGCTTGGCAGGTGTGACTGCGCTTTCTACCAAAGAGAAAGGAAATGTGATTCCCGGCGTTGCCATTGCCACGGCGCTGATGCCACCTCTCTGTACGGCAGGTTACGGGCTGGCAACGGGCAATCTGATTTACTTCCTCGGCGCATTCTACCTTTATTTTATCAATTCCGTGTTTATCAGTCTCGCCACTTTTGTAGGGGTGCGTGTGATGCATTTCCAGCGTAAGGAGTTTGTAGACAAGAATAGGGAGAAGAAAGTGCGCAAATACATCATCCTGATTGCAGTGCTGACCATGTGCCCTGCTGTGTATCTGACGGTAGGAATCATTCAGGATACCTTCTTTGAAAGTGCCGCCAACCGCTTTGTCAACGAGCAACTCTCCTTTGAGAATACGCAGGTATTGGACAAGAAGATTCACCATGACGGCAAGGGTCATGAAATACGTGTAGTGTTGATAGGGCAGGAGGTGCCCGAAGCTTCCATTGCCATTGCCCGCAGTAAGATGAAGGACTATAAGCTCGATAACACCAAGCTGATTGTGCTTCAGGGCATGAACAACGAAGCGGTGGATATTTCTTCCATCCGTGCCATGGTGATGGAAGATTTCTACAAGAACAGCGAGCAGCGCTTGGTGGAGCAGAAACAGCAGATTGAAACTCTTGAACAGAATCTGGAAAGATATAAAACCTTCGATGAATTGGGCAAAAAGATTATTCCCGAGTTGAAGGTGCTCTATCCATCGGTGAAGACAGTCTCAATATCTCATGCGATTGAACTGACGGTAGATTCGGTACGGGTGGATACAGTGACCCTTGCCGTATTGAAGTTCGGCAAACACCCGGCTGCTCACGAGAAGGAAAAGATTGCCGAATGGCTCAAGGCACGTACGGGAGCCAAGCAATTGAGGCTGATTACGGAATGACAACATCCCCCGAGGGGGTAGAAATATACTTATTTGGCATGAAATTAAGATTTATACTGATAGCCGTCTGCTTCCTCCTCTCTCTGCCGGGACAAGCGGATGAAGGGATGTGGATGCTGGGAAACCTGAACAAGCAGACACGCCGGACCATGAAAGAGCTGGGTTTGCAGATGCCTGTTAATAAGCTATACAATACGAAACGCCCGTCGCTGAAGGATGCGGTAGTCAGCTTCGGAGGCTTTTGTTCCGGGGTGGTGGTGTCCGGGGACGGGCTGGTGTTTACCAATCATCATTGCGGTTTCAGCAGCATACAGCAGCATTCGTCTGTGGAGCACGACTATCTGAAGGATGGTTTTGTGGCACATAATCTTAGTGAGGAGCTTCCTAATCCGGAACTTTATGTACGTTTCCTTTTACGTCAGGAAGACGTGACCCACCGCGTGCTTGGGGCGGTAAAGTCGGATATGGATGAGGCGGGGCGTACGAGTGTGGTCGATTCGGTGATGCTGGTTATCGGCGAAGAAGTTTCCCGCAAGGACTCCACGTTGGTAGGCATTGTGGATGCTTACTATGGAGGCAACGAGTTCTGGCTTTCCGTTTATCGCGATTACAATGACGTGCGTCTGGTGTTTGCACCGCCTTCCTCGGTAGGCAAGTTCGGCTGGGACACTGACAACTGGGAATGGCCGCGCCATACCGGTGATTTCTCCGTATTCCGTATCTATGCCGATAAGCATAACCGCCCTGCCGATTATTCTCCCGACAATGTTCCCTACCGTCCCGAATATGTAGCCCCGATTTCCCTTGACGGCTACCGTGAAGGTTCCTTCTGTATGACGCTGGGCTATCCGGGCAGCACGGAACGCTACCTCTCCTCTTTCGGCATCGAAGAGATGATGACTACCACCAACCAGGCGCAGATAGATGTCCGTGGTGTGAAGCAGGCCATCTGGAAGCGTGAAATGGATAGCCGCGACAGCATCCGTATCAAGTATGCTTCCAAATATGACGAAAGCTCCAATTACTGGAAGAACAGCATAGGGGTGAACCGTACCATTAAAAAGTTGCATGTGCTGGATAAGAAGCGTGCCTTGGAAACCGAACTCCGCCGATGGATACAGCAGACCCCAAAGGAACGGGAACACTTGCTGCACCTTTTCACTGATTTGGAGTTGAACTACAAGAGCCGCCGCGAAGCTTATCGCGCCAGGGCTTACTTTGCCGAGTCTTTCCTGAACGGCCCGGAGCTGATACAGCTTGCTTTGTCCATCCTTAATTTCGACTTTGAGGGCGAAGAGAAAACGGTGGTTGCCAATCTGAAAGCCATCGTTGAGAAGTATGCCAATCTGGACTTGGGCATTGACAAGGAAGTGTTCGCGGCACTGCTGAAAGAATACCGTTCCCAAGTGGATTCGACCTACCTTCCCGAGCTCTACCAGACAATTGCAACAGAATACGGAGGCAACGAGCGTACCTACGTAGACAGCCTTTATGCCCGTTCGGAGCTGACCACGCCCCGTGGATTGAAGCGCTTCTTGGAGCAGGACACCACCTATCAGATATATAACGACCCTGCCATCAGTCTGGGTATTGATCTGATTACAAAACTATTCGAGATGAACATGGAGGTCCAGCAGGCCTCCGGTGAAATCGAGCGGAATGAGCGCTTGTTCAATGCTGCCGTGCGGCGGATGTACGCATCCCGTAACTTCTATCCCGATGCCAACTCCACCATGCGCTTGAGTTTTGGCACTGTGTGCGGCTATGCTCCGTCCGACGGAGTGAAATATGATTATTATACCACCACGATGGGCATTCTGGAGAAAGTCAGAGCCCATGCAGGCGATGTGGATTTTGAAGTACAGCCCGAATTGGTATCCCTCCTTTCCTCCGGTGACTTTGGCAGATATGCCGATGAAAAGGGTGAAATGAGCGTTTGCTTCATTTCCAACAACGACATTACGGGAGGCAATTCCGGCAGTGCCATGTTCAATGCCAGAGGAGAGCTTCTGGGACTTGCCTTCGATGGTAACTGGGAAGCTATGAGCAGCGACATCCTTTATGAACCGAAGATGCAGCGCACCATCGGGGTGGATGTGCGTTACATGTTGTTCATGATTGAGAAATATGGAAAGGCAGGTAATCTGATTCAAGAGCTGAAGATTGCCAATCCTTAACGTGTGCTTCCCTGCCTATGTTTCTTTATGGGTGATATTTCCTAAATAACTCCGCGGATACGGTCATCGAATGCTGAAAGCGCCGCTTTAGCCCCTTCGCCCATAGCGATGACTATCTGCTTATAAGGAACATTTGATACATCTCCTGCGGCATATACTCCCCGAAGTGTCGTACGGCAGAAAGTATCGATTTTGATTTCCCCTGCCGGAGTCGTTTCCAAGCTGTCGCGGAATGGGGCACTGTTGGCTGCCAGACCGATTTGCACGAAGATACCATCCAAGGGATAGTCGCGTTCCTCGCCGGTAAGACGGTCTTTGATGCGGATGGAAGTTACATTTTCCCCGTTTCCATCGACTTTTGTGGTCTGCGACGAGGTGAAGATTTCCACATTTGGCAGATTTCGGGCTTTCTCCTGCAACACTTGGTCGGCTTTCAGCGTATCGGCAAACTCAAATATGGTTACTTTCTTGCAGATGCCTGCCAAGTCGATGGCAGCCTCGATACCTGAGTTGCCTCCACCGATGACGGCTACGTGCTTGCCTTGATAGAATGGTCCGTCGCAATGCGGACAGAAAGCTACGCCGCGTCCGATGTACTCTGCTTCGCCTTCCACATTCAGTTTGCGCCAGCTGGCACCCGTTGAAATGATTACTGCCGGTGCGGTGAACACTTCGCCGCCTATAACGGAGATACTCTTCTTCCGGCCTTGCAATTCCACCTTCTCTATCTTCCGCTCCTCGAAAATCTCTATCGGGTAGTGCTCTATATGGGTACGGAGTGCATTGGCGAGCTCTGTTCCGGTAGTTTGTGGAACAGAAATAAGGTTTTCGATGTCCACAGTCTCTTTCACCTGCCCACCGATACGCTCGGCAACGATGGCAACCCGCAGCCCTTTACGGGCTGAGTAGATGGCAGCGGAAGCTCCGGCAGGACCGCCTCCGAGCACCAATACGTCGAATTCTCTTTGTATGGGTGTTTCGTCCGTTTGCGGAGCGCTACCGAAGGTCTGTTCCAGCTTTTGCAGCAATTCGCCGAGCGAACCCCGACCCACGTGCAACAGTTTGCCGTTGGCGTAGACAGACGGCACGCCTTGAATCTTCAGTGCATCCACTTCCTCCTGATAGAGGGCGCCGTCCACCATCTCATGAGTGATTTGCGGATTCAGGAGTGTGATGATGTTCAGGGCTTGTACCACGTCCGGGCAGTTGGTGCAGGTCAGTGATACATACGTTTGCAGGCGGACGGGGCCTTGCAGGGCCTTGATGCGGCGGCTGATGGCTTCGTCCGGTAGATTTTTCCCCTTTCCATCGGCATTCAGTACGGCAAGCAGGAGAGAGGTGAACTCGTGTCCACTGGGTATGCCCCGAAACTTTATGTCGGTCTCCACACCTTCTTTCAGTAACGTGAATTCCAGTCCTGGGTTGTCGGTCTCAGTCAATAGGCAGGACAGCTTCTCGGAACAACTTGCCACATTATTCAAGAACCCGATGAACTCTTGGGCTTGCTCGTGTTCCGGATTATAGGTGATATGGAAGATATAGCGGGCTTCCAAATTCTGGAATACGCTCCGCACTTGATCTAAAATACTTGTTTCTAACATGATTAATATGGGTTGTTAAGGTTGGACGAGAGGGTACCGTCGGTTTCTCGTATTGGAACTAACGGTGCCAAAGTGGGAAACACATTTGGCACCGTTTAGGAATTAAATCTTTCCTACGAGGTCAATGCTCGGTTTCAAGGTTGCGGCTCCCTTTTTCCACTTGGCCGGGCAGACTTCACCGTCATGTGTGGCTACGAACTGCGCAGCTTCCACCTTGCGCAGCAACTCGTCTGCATTGCGTCCGATGTTGTTGTCTTGTATTTCGGCAATCTTGATTTTACCTTCGGGATTCACGAGGAATGTACCGCGATAGGCCATACCTTCTTCTTCAATCATCACACCGAACGCGCGGCTCAGTACGCCGGTCGGGTCGGCCAGCATCGGATACTTGATTTTGCGGATGCTTTCGGAAGCATCGTGCCATGCTTTGTGCACGAAGTGCGAGTCTGTACTTACAGAATATACTTCTACGCCCATTGCCTGGAATTGGTCATATTTCTCGGCGATGTCCACCAGTTCGGTAGGGCATACGAAGGTAAAGTCTGCCGGATAGAAGAAGAAAATGGCCCATTTGCCTTTTACGTCTTCGTGGGATACTGTTTTGAAATTTCCGTTTTGGAAAGCCTGAACTTTGAATTCAGGAAGTTGGGAATTGATAATCGGTTCCATAATTTTTCTTTTTTTTATAGGTTTAGTTCTTTGTTTTTCTCGTTGCAAAAATATAGCATTTTTTCCCGATAGAACAAGAAATCTGATTGAAAGGTTTTATGGACCGATAGATAAAATCTATACAATGGCTTGGGTTGCCTTCAGAGAGAGCATTTCCTTAGGTATAGAGGACTTAATCTCTTTAGTCAGTGCTTCCAGCAGAGTATGGCGGATAAAGTTCTTGTTAGTGAGCATCACGATTTGCCGGGTAGGGCAGGGAATGGCGAAGGGGCGTACCAGTTCTTTCTGGATATCCCCCAGTTGCAGAACGGCCAGTTCGGGGATGAAAGTCACACCTTTACCGCTTTCTACCATGCGCATGAAAGTCTCCATGCTGCCCAAGTGATAGGCAAGCTGGCTGGCGCGTGCCGACTTCATCTGGCAGAAACGCACCAGCTGATCGCGGAAGCAATGACCCTCGTCGAGCAACCAAAGCTGTTCGCCGTTCAGGTCCGAAGTACGGATTACCTCGCTGTTGAAGAGGATGTCTTTGCGCGACATGTAGACAAAGAATTGTTCATAGAACAGCGGTGTCTGCTGCAGCTCTTCCATACCTGCCAGACTCGCTACGATACCTGCGTCTATTTCTCCCGTCTGCAGGGCTTTCTTGATGTCGTTTGTTTTCATTTCGATTACCCGGATGTCGAGGTCGGGGTATTTCTTCATCAGCTGAGGAAAGAAGCGAGGCAGGAGGTAAGGAGCCACGGTAGGAAGTATGCCCAACTTGAAGGTGCCGGTCAGTGAATGTTTTTCTTCTTCTATAATATTCTTTATACGGTTGGCTTGAACCAATATCTTCTGTGCTTGTTCTATGATGAGGATACCGACGGGAGTGGGGCATATCGGTTGCTGGCTGCGGTCAAAAATCCGGGTATCCAGTTCCTCTTCCAGTTTCTGAATCATGGCACTGAGGGTGGGCTGTGTCACGCGGCAATATTCGGCTGCTTTGGCAAAGTGGCGGAACTGGTTGACGGCAAGGATGTATTCCAATTGTTGTAAAGTCATGATGAACAGGGCATTTGAAGGTTATGTATAGAATTTGTCTATGCAAAGATAGAAATTATCTGTTTGACAAGTTTTGATTTACCCCTTATCTTTGTAATACCCCAAAGAAAAATAGTATAAATATTTAAAACAATAGAATTATGAAAACTTTAGATTACTTGTATTTGAATGAAAAGAAAGTGGCTGGTGTGGCATCGGCATTGCACCAATTGTTGGCCGATTTCCAGGTACATTACACCAATCTGCGCGGTATGCACTGGAACATCAAGGGACACAGTTTCTTTGTGCTGCACGAGAAGTTCGAGAGTATGTATGACGATACCGCCGAGAAGATTGACGAAATTGCAGAGCGCATCCTGATGCTGGGTGGCGTGCCCGAAAATAAGTTCAGTGAATACCTGAAGGTTGCCAACGTGAAGGAAGTGTCAGACATCTCTTGTGGCAGTGAAGCTGTAGATCATATCCTCGGGACATATGGCTACCTGATTGGCGAAGAAAGAAAAGTGATTGAATTGGCAAATGAAGCTGGCGATGACGTGACAGCAGATTTGATGACTAGCTACTTGAAAGAGCAGGAGAAGATGGTCTGGATGCTTGTTGCATTCAGCACGAAAAGTAGCACGAAATAAAAAGTCGTAAAAAGATAATAGAGTGATAAAACCGGTAGTGGATGCTGCCGGTTTTATTTGTAGAGTATAATTAATTTCTATCGTTCTGTACCTTAGATTCAAAGATTCTGCGAACCATAATAAGACCCTTATCAGAGTGGCACGTTTGCAGGAGCATGTCGTCAACTGCCGCAAAGATAACCTTCGCAAGATCATCCATGCACTCACGTACGATAGCCAAGTGCGCACTGTCTGCATGGAGGACGTGAATGTGAAAGCAACGTAGCCATGGCCTTGCACAAGCGGTCGGGGGGGACATCTTTCGGGATGTTCCTCGTGATGCTTGAATATAGATGCAAGTGGTATGGTGTAAACCTTGTCAGGATAGACCGTTTTGCCCTAAGTTCGAGAACTTACAGTAATTTGAATGAAATTTGGTATATCCGTTTGTTTTTCGTATATTTGCAAAAATAGCAGGCTCCAATCTACTGTTTTTTAGCACATAAATTCTTTTTTGCGCATCGGATAAATTTCATCCCTTCTTAAAAATCACACAGGTCCTGCTTATAGAAATCATTTTATAAACCATTGTGGGGTATCGGACAAATATCCCTGTTAAAACGTGACTTTATGTGATATAAAGAAAGTTTGCTATTGCCATTCTTTGGGGCAATAATAGCCGTTTCACCTTTGGCGGCACAGGAAAAAACGATATTAAAGATAGGAGGCACACTCCGTTTCAACTGCAATTACTCGGATTGGAAATCCGAAAACCGGAAACATGGTGAAGAGTTCGATTTCGACGTGTTCCGCTTGAATGTGAACGCTTCTTACAAGAAATTCGATTTAGCCGCAGATTACCGCTTCTATCCCGCCTCTTTGGGAGACGGGATGCTCAGGGAGGGCTGGATAGGTTATAGCTTCAACAAATCACACTAGCTACAGATGGGGTTGACAACAGTACCTTTCGGCATCCTGCCTTATACAGGCAACAATTATTTTTTCAATCTGAACTATTATGCCGGTCTCGAGGACGATGCGGACATGGGGATAAAATACTTTTTTCGCAAGAACCGGTGGGAGTTGTCTCTCGCCTATTTCCAGAATGCTGACCTTTCCGGAACTGGTGGAGACACAGAACTGCCCGCTAGCCGTTATGCCTATGACATCGCTGGACGTGATAAGGAGGCGCATCAGGGCAATGTCCGGGTGGTATATCATTTCGGAAACTTGTGAAGACAGCGACTCGGAGGTTCGGTACTGGTGGGTGGGCTATATAATATGGACACACGGAAGACGGGGTTCCGTTCCGATTTCGCCCTACACTACGTCGTCGACTATCAATGGTGGAACCTTAAAATACACAAGTTGTTTTTGGACAGTATCTGCTTGTACAATGATTTTAGCTTGCTGAACAAACGCATTGCTGGGTTCAATGACAGCTTGGAGAACGTGACGGGATGTTCGCTGACGATGGGAAAGGTGTTCTCCTACATTGACTATGCTGTGGGAAGGAATCACGCATGGCTGGGGGATGTATAGGATGAAGCTTTTGTCCGGGGGGACGGAAGACAATTGGAGTGTCAAATTCAATATAAATATAGGATATTATTTTTAAAGAATTATGGATAAGAACAAAGTTGAGATTAGGAATTTGTATTTGATTTTCGGTTCTGAAAAAAACAAGGCTTTCAGAATGCTGAAAAAAGGAAAGAGTAAAAATGAGATATTGAAGGAGACTGGATGTACGATTGCCGTGAACAATGCCAGCCTCTCTGTCCGGGAGGGTGAGATATTTGTGATCATGGGACTTTCGGGAAGCGGAAAGTCAAGTCTGCTCAGATGTATCAACCGGTTGAATAGGCCTACCTCCGGCGAGATTCTGATCAACGGTGAGGACATCGCTGGAATACCGATGGAGCGGTTGCGTTCCCTGCGCCGGAAGGAATTGGCGATGGTATTCCAGCATTTCGGACTGCTGCCCCATTATACTGTATTGCAAAATATCGCTTTCGGACTTGAGTTGCAAGGGGTGGAGAAGAGGGAACGTGAATTAAAGGCAGCAGAAAGCATGCGTTTGGTCGGGCTAGACGGATATGCCGACCTGATGGTCAGTGAGCTGTCTGGAGGCATGCAGCAACGAGTGGGACTGGCACGTGCTCTGGCCAACGATCCGGAAGTCCTGCTGATGGACGAGGCCTTCTCAGCGCTGGACCCGCTGATACGGGTACAGATGCAGGACGAGCTGCTGGCCTTGCAGTCAAAGATGAAAAAGACCATCGTATTTATCACACACGACTTAGAGGAGGCTGTCAAGTTGGGTGACCGTATCGCCATCATGCGTGATGGGGAGATACAGCAAACCGGCACTTCCGAGGAGATTCTGACTACCCCCGCCAATGAGTATGTGAGGTGTTTTGTAGAGAATGTGGACCGCAGTAGGATTGTCACTGCCGCCTCCATTATGGTGGACAAGCCTATGGTGGCAAGGTTGGGAAAAGAAGGGCCGGAGGTTCTGACTCGAAAGATGAGAGAACGGAAGACAACCGTGTTGCCTGTAGTGGACCCGGATGGTATACTGGTAGGTGAGGTTCGCCTGGAAGATCTTCTCTGGTTGCGTAAGGAGCATATCCTGAATATAGACTCTGTGATAAAGAAAGAGGTACATTCCGTATTAAGTGACACTGTGGTGGAGGATATACTTCCCTTGATGACGAAGACCAACTCGCCCATCTGGGTAGTTAATGAGCGACGTGAGTTTGAAGGGATGGTACCGCTCTCGTCACTCATTATTGAGGTGACGGGAAAAGACAAGAAAGAAATCAATGAAATCATTCAAAACGCAATAAAATTATGATAAAGATAGGAGAATATATAGAAATGGCCGTGGAATGGTTGACCGAGCACGGCGCATCATTTTTTGACCTGCTGAGTCTGGGAGTGGAAGGCGTTATTGACGGGATACTGTGTATCCTGCTCGAGATACCTTTTTACATAACCATCGTAACACTCACTTTCTTGGCGTTATACAAGAGTGGCAGGGAGACGGGGGGATTCACCCTCCTAGGGCTGTCGCTCGTCTACGGGATGGGACTCTGGGAGGAGACCATGCAGACCCTGGCTCTGGTACTTTCCTCTACCGGTATGGCATTGCTGCTGGGAATCCCTCTGGGAATCTGGATGGCGAGCAGCGGACGCTGCAACAAAGTCCTGCAGCCGGTACTTGATTGTATGCAGACTATGCCGGCCTTTGTCTATCTGATACCGGCAGTGCTCTTTTTCGGGCTGGGAACGGTGCCGGGAGCCTTTGCCACGATCATTTTCGCCATGCCTCCGGTAGCAAGGCTCACCGCATTGGGTATCTGCCAGGTGCCGAAAAATGTGGTGGAGGCCGCCCGGTCTTTTGGAGCCACTTCTTGGCAGCTGCTCTACAAGGTACAATTACCGCTGGCGTTGCCGACTATTCTTGCCGGTGTCAACCAGACCATCATGATGTCTCTCTCTATGGTAGTGGTAGCTGCTATGATATCAGCTGGAGGTTTGGGGGAAATAGTATTGAAAGGTATCACGCAGATGAAGATTGGCATGGGATTCGAAGGAGGGATTGCCGTTGTAATACTGGCTATCGTGCTTGATCGGATCACACAGGGAATAGCACGAAAAAAATAGAAGGAGTAGAACATATAATGAAAGACAGAATGATTATGAGAAACAAAACGAAATTTTTCACAGTCTTGTTGGCTGTTACGATATTCTTCTCATGCGGTAACATTTCTGACAAGAAAATCCGTATAGCCTATGCGAACTGGGCCGAAGGGATAGCGGTCACCTATTTGGCCAAGGAGATTCTCTCGGAGCAAGGATACAGAATAGAACTTTTGAATGCGGACATAGCTCCCATATTCACTTCGTTGGCAAGAGGTAAGACAGACGTGTTCATGGACAGCTGGCTGCCGGTGACCCATGCCGATTATTTCCGGAAATACAATGGTAAACTGGAAATCCTCGGGCAGATATACGACAGTGCCCGTATCGGTCTTGTGGTGCCCGAATATGTCCCAGTCCATATGATAGAGGAGCTGGGCGGTCATACCGGACGGTTTTCCGGAGAGATCGTGGGAATTGATGCGGGTACCGGTATCATGAAATGCACGGAGAAAGCCATCCCTGAATACGGTCTGGACTACAAGCTCATGATCTCCAGCGGTCCCGCCATGACGGCCTTGCTGAAGAAGGCTATCGACAAGAAGGAATGGATCGTTGTGACCGGATGGACCCCGCACTGGATGTTTGATCTCTTCTGTCTGAGAGTGCTGGAAGATTCGAAAAACGTTTATGGGGAGGCCGAGCAAATCCATTCCATTGCCAGGAAAGGATTCAGTAAGGAGCATCCGTTCGTTGCCGCCCTTTTGGGAAACATCCATCTGTCCGATACCGAGATCAGCTCTTTGATGCGGACCATAGAGGAAACCCGTGAGACCGAGACAAGAGCTGTGCGCCAGTGGATGGATAAGCATAGGGATTTGATAGACAGCTGGATTCCGGACAAGGAGAAATACAACCGATGAACATTACGCTGGAATGGATGACTTTCAATCCTTTTTTCTTCGTAAGGTGGGTGCTAACTGTCCCGCCATATTTCTGGTAATATTTTGAAAAAGAGTATATACCCTATTATTGTCTTAATGGCATACATTGTATGGATTAAAAGACTGTTTTGCGTAATTCTATGTCTAATATTCATAACAAAAACATGGTTGTATATTCATAATTTTGCATTATCAAAGTTAACATCATAAAACAAGTATGTTTTTCCTAGTAAAACTATCAGTGACAATATGAAACAAGTATGTTTTTTTTTCTTCCTGCTGTCCAGCCTGCAGACCTTCTCACAAAAGGTTGCGTTGAAAAACAACCTTGCCTATGACGCCTTGCTAACACCCAATCTTTCAGTAGAGTTCTCCCTAGGAAAGAAATGGACTCTGGACGCTCAGGTAGGTATGAATTTTTTCTTTTATGAGAATGATGCCACGGCAAATCGTTATAAGACAAGGAAATGGAGTCATTGGCTTGTACAACCGGAGGTAAGATATTGGACTTGTGAAACATTTAACGGCTTATTTTGGGGCATTCATATCCACGGAGGCCAAATGAATGTGGCGGGTATAAATATTCCTTTTATCATTCAGAACCATTCCAGAGAAATGAAAGGGCACCGTTACGAGGGATATTTTTACGGTGGTGGTGTCAGTGCAGGCTATCATTGGATACTGTCCAGCAGATTCAGTGTGGAGGCATCTTTGGGAGTGGGCTATGCACGTGTTAAATATGACAAATTCAGATGTACTTCTTGCGGGAAAAAGATAGGCAAGGGGAAAGCCGATTATCTGGGACCTACAAAGCTTGCAGTTTCGATAGTCTATATGATCAAATGAATGACGAGTCGCGTATATAAACATAAAAAACGTAATTAATGAGACCGATAGATTATTATATAGGAATACTCTCTGTTATGGGATATGTATACTGCTTGCCACTGGCAGGACAAGCAGGGAATAAAGTTGTCAGGGGAGGGAATCCCCGTCTGGAATATACAGATCTGAAAGTCGGACGTAGTACGGACGGGAAAGTGTTTACTGCCTCTTTCAATATAGCAGGATCTGTCAAGCGGTTGGGTGCCCAGGAGATTGTCTATATCTATCCTTCCTTGGTCTCCTCTGACGGCAAAATCAAGACTGATTTCCTTCCCTTGTGTATATCTGGAAGGAAAAGATATAAGGCCGTTATCCGTAGAGAGACTCTGGGTGGTAATCCGGATACATCAGTTCCAGTGAAGGATATCCGCAAGGCCGGAGATTTGAAGGGGACTGGAATTCGTTCTCTGAATGGGGGAAAAGTCTATACTGATTTGCTATCCACGGTTTATCCTGTCCTGCGCCGCACTGTCTTCCGCATGAGCTTCGATGTACGTCCCTATATGGATGACGAACTGGAGGAAATGTTTATTACCGTTCCCGGGTGCCTGAGCTTGTACGAGATGTGTAGACTGGCACAACTGTATACTGAACAAGGAAAAAATCCGGTAAATATATATAGGAAGGCTTATGAGCAGTTTGCACCTGATCCGTTGGCGACACTTAACTATGCCAATGCGCTTTTAAAGTATGAAAAGGATGCGGACAAGGCTCTGATAATATTGGACACAATAAAGAGTGACAGCCGTTCTGTTTATCCTATGGCAATTGCCCATAATATGAAAGGAAACTGGCGGAAGGCGGAGGAGTTATTGAAAAAATACATGGAACCCGGAGAATGAAAACTCCAGACTTTCCATGCCGGGATTAACGGATAAATAGAAAGTATTTAATGTATTATATAATTAAATTATTTATTTACTAAACAGTTTAAGTTATGAAAGTAAACAATTTATTTTTAGCGGGAGTTGCAGCCTTAAGTCTGGGCATGACAGCTTGTAATAATGAGGATGTCCCTCAGGTGAACAATCCGGGCGAGGGAACAACATTTGCAGGAATGTATATTTCCGCTATGAAGGATGTTTCAACCAGAGCGGTGAATGACAATCAGGAAGATTACGGAGGAAGAACGGAAGAGAGTAAGCTTACGGAGTTACAGCTTCTCTCAAACGTCTTGTCTCAAACATGGACGTTAGGAACGGTAGCTGATGAGACAGGCAAGTTTTGGGAAACGCAAACAGCCGGTACATTCAAGGTCGCTCCATGGAAAACGAATCCCGGCCTTCAATCCATGGCCTTGTTATTTAACAAGGGTAGCCTTTCCGCCGATATTGCAACAGCCGCGGACAAGACGCATGGCAGTACAGCTACCGCAGTAAACGATATTGCCGCTCTCGCTACGGACAATAAGTTTGTTATGACCTCGAAAGCCGAGCAGAAAACCATTGCTCCCGGCATTACCGAGGACGCGGCCAAAACGGGTACAAGTGAGGCTCAAAATGTATTCTCCTTTGATGTGGAGCGTGTCGTGGCACAAGGACTGGTCGCGAAGGATGCCACTTTGGAAGAAAACACCGCTGATGGAAAAGGAAAGGTTGATCTTACCGACATCAAGTATACTGCCATCAACGGTGCCGCCAAGACATATCTTTTCCGTAACCATGCAGGAAAGCGTACAATTGGAGATGCCGACGGCCTTTACGAGGGCTTTGTATCAGCCATTGATGGATATAGCGATTTTGAGGCGGCCAAAGAGCCGGAAGGTTCAGCTAAAGAAAATTTAATCCGTTTGGGGAATCTTCTGTCGAAAGACAATCCACAGCAGAATGATCTTGGTATGTATGCAGCTAAAAATGCTGCAGCAAACGCCTCTGAAGCTAAAACAGGAGCAGGCATTTATTTTCTGGAAAATTCCGTAAAAAAAGATGCATTCACACCTGAAAACAAGAATTTCGGTTACTACCGTCTGCCCTATGCCAAGGTCTATACCACTTATACTCCGAATGAAGTATGGAAACTTGAAGACGGAAAATTGGTCAAAGAGACTAATTTTCAAAAAGGGACAACATTTTTCCGGGGGGAAAAAGACGGCCTTATCTATGCCAGCAAGGAAGCCGCAAAGAAAAGCCTGTTAAATCCGGATCAAGGAGCTTATACTTACACGAACGGAAAATGTGCATACCGTGCGTTGTGGAACCGTCAGACTGTTACAGCTGATGGAAAATCGATTGTGAACGCTGACACGCGCCGTAACAACACCTATCTGTTGACAATCAAGGCTTTCCAAGGATTGGGCATGCCATGGGATCCTTCCGATCCAAAAGATCCATATCTGCCGAAACCGACAGATCCTACTGAACCGACAAATCCAGAAAATCCGGATATCGAGAAAGAAGAAACCTATATGCGTGTCGAGGCTAAAGTGCTCCAATGGAACCTCGTTTCACGTGATGTCGTTTTGGAGTAATTTTAGTATTAGATTGCTGATAAATTCAGCCTGCAATTTCTTACATAGCTGTGAGAGAGAAGAGGAATTTTTCCTCTTCTTTCTCCAATCAACAAACAGTTTGGTTTCAAACTGTTAAATAACCCCAACATAAACTATATCAAATGAGAATCAGAAGTGTACATTACATCGCATTTATCATGTTGCTGGTTTACTGTCTTATAGGATGTAATTCTACGGTATTTGATGACTTGGGTGGTTGTCCGCAAGGTGTTTATTTCCAGTTCTATAGACAGACCCCTTGCGAACAATTTCCTGGATATCCGTCAGATATCAGAGAAGTCCGGGTATTTGTCTTTGATGATGATGATCTGCTGGTGGGCGAATTTTCTGACAAGAAGGCAGTCCTTTCGGCAGATTATTCTTTGTCCGCCACATTGCGGCATACGGGGAAACTCACGTTTGTCGCATGGGGTGGCAGTGACCTGGAGGCCTATGATTTTTCAGATTTTCGGGAAGGCGTTACTACCA